>Ga0308160_10000837_pt1 | contig 50073 bp, 45 predicted proteins | sample PhyFR1_FD_201036 | JGI IMG/M metagenome (GOLD analysis project Ga0308160, IMG submission 201036) | Phyllosphere microbial communities from UC Gill Tract Community Farm, Albany, California, United States - DLSLF.R1 | ecosystem: Host-associated > Plants > Phyllosphere > Unclassified | place: USA...
GGCGCCGGACGGATCCCCGACCAGGGCACCTGGTCGATCTTCGCTGCGGCGCGCGCGGGCTTCTTGGCGGCCATGTGGTCCTTCCGGTGGTGCCGGCCCGGACGGTGCCGGGTCGAGTGGTGCACCGACGATCCTACGGGCGGCCGCCGACGACGAGCGCTCCGTCCACACCCGCACCTCGTCGCTGCCGGAGCGGGCGAGCACCACGGTCCCGCGTTCGTCGGTGCGGAGCGGCAGCGTGTCAGCAGCCTCGAGCATGCCGAGCGCGGACGGCGTCGGATGCCCGTAGGTGTTGTCCGCACCGACCCCGATGAGTCCGACCCGCGCGGCGAGCCCTCGGTAGAGCTGCGGGTCCTGGTCCGCGGAGCCGTGGTGCGCCACCTTCACCACGTCGATCGGCCCTGCCGGCAGACCACCGGCGTTGCGCAGCCGACGTTGCGACGACTCCCCCAGGTCGCCGAGGAAGACCCCGGTCAGGCACGCCGGACAGGAGTCTCCGTCCGCCGGCCCCGTGACCAGCACGATGCTCGCGTCGTTGCCGGCGGCACGGTCCCCGCCCGGCGGCCAGACCACGCGCCAGGCGAGCGGGCCGAGGGTGCCGGACACGCGGTCGTCCGCCGTCCGGACGTCGACACCGGCACGCCGGAGGTCGTCGACCACCCGCTCGTCCGACGCACGGCCCACGGGTCCGACCAGGGCGGTCTCCACGGCGCCGGCCACGGCGGGCACCGCGCCGACGTGGTCGCGGTCGAAGTGCGTCAGGACGAGCAGGTCGATCCGGGTGACCCCGAGCAGCTCCAGGCACGCCCGGAGCCGTTCTTCGTCGTCGCCGGTGTCCACCAGCGCGACGGCGTCGTCGCCACGGAGCAGCACGGCGTCCCCCTGCCCGACGTCACACGCGGCGACCGACCAGTCGCCCGGCACCGAGCCCCGGACGACGAGCACCGGGACGGTGACGGCTGCGACACCGACCACGACCACCACCCCTGCTGCGAGCAGCAACCGGGAGCCGAGCGGCCCCCGGACCAGCACGGCCACCGCGATGCAGCCGCACACCAGCACCGCGGCGGCCACACCGAGCACCCCGGCCGGCCAGGGTACCGAGGCGTAGGGCAGGGCCGCCGCACCGTGCGCGATGCCCCCGACTGCGGCGGCCGGGACCCACGCGACGGCCGCGAGTCCCTGCGCACCGACCGGCCACACCGGAGCGAGGCCACACGCGGCGAGCCCGATCACCGTGACGACCGGCGCGAACGGCTCCGCCAGCAGGTTCGCGGGCACCGCGTAGGTCGGGAGCGCCGCCGACAGCGGGATCGTCACCGGCCAGCAGGCCACCTGCGCGGCGACCGGGATCGCGAGTGCGGCGGCGACCGGCGGCCACACACGACGTGCCAGGAGCTCGGTGAGCGGCGGGCCGAGCACCACGATCCCGCTCGTGGCGAGCACGGACAGGGCGAACGCGAACGACCGCGCGAACCACGGGTCGACCACGAGCATGCCGACCGCGGCGAGGGCGATGAGCGGGACACCCCGCACCGGTCGACCGGCCAGGTGCACGACGAGCACCACGATCGCCATCACCGTCGCCCGGACGATCGACGGGTCGGGGCGCACGAGCACGACGAACACCAGGAGTACGCCGACGGCCGCCGCGGCCCGGGGCCCTCTCGGCAGACCACAGGCTCGACCGAGGACCACGACGAGCCCGACCACCACCGCGCAGTTCGCCCCGGATACAGTTATCAAGGGAGGGTCCTATGCAAGCACTGAGCGTCCGCGAGTACCTGCGTGTGTCGCGGGATCGGTCCGGGGAAGGCAAAAGCCCAGATCAACAGCACGACGAGAACCTTGCCGCGATCCTTCGGCAGGGGTGGATCTTGCACCCCGGCGAGCCGTATCGCGACACCGATCGAAGCGCCAGCCGCTACGCGAAGAAGCAGCGCGAGGACTTCAAGCGTCTCATCGACGACCTCGAGTCCGGCGACTTCGGCGCAGACATCCTCGCCATCTGGGAGTCCAGCCGGGGGTCGCGACGCGTCGGCGAGTGGGTGGACTTGGTCGACCTCTGCAAAGAGCGGAAGGTGCAGATCTGGGTCACCACGCACGGCCGGCTGTACGACCCGAAGAACGCTCGGGACCGCCGCAGTCTCCTCGAAGACGCTGTCGATGCGGAGTATGAGTCAGACAAGACCTCGGAACGTCTGCTGCGAAGCGTTCGCGCTGCAGCAGAGCGCGGCGCACCCCATGGCAAGAACCTCTACGGATACGTGCGCCTCTACGATCCTCAGACTCGGCGGCTCCTTCGTATAGAAGAGCATCCGGAGCAGGCAGCTGTGGTCCGAGAGGCCGCTCGCAGGATCCTCAGCGGCGACTCGTTTCGCGCCGTTGCTCGAGAGTTCAACGACCGCGGGTTACCCGCTCGACGCCCGAGCCGTGTGGAGGATCGCAGTGACTTGGGGTGGACCGCGCCGGCGATCAAGCAGATGTTGTCAACCGCCTCTTATGCCGGCAAGCGTGAGCACAAGGGCGAGATCATCGCGGATGCCGTTTGGCCGGCGCTCATGGACTTCGGCGAGTGGCAGAAGCTCCAGGCAGTGATGTACCCGGCGTCGCGGCGCCGGACGAACGACTGGCCCGCTAAGCATCTACTCGCAGGCATTGCGATCTGTGGAGTGTGCGGTGGCCGGCTTCACGTAGGTCGGCAGAACGCCGGCAAGCGGAAGTTCGACGAGGACGGGAATCCTCTTCCTCGTGTGACGTACAAGACGTACGTCTGCGACGGCGCATCGAAGCGCCCCGGCGGTCCTGCCCAATCGGGGTTTCACGTGAGCATGAGGGAGGAGTTGCTTGACGAGGTCGTCGTCGAACTGCTCCTCGAGCGGCTCGAACGCCCGGATTTCCTCGCGCTCAGCGAGGACGAAGACGACAAGGCAGACCTGGAGCGCGAAGCACTCATCGCGGAGATCGGGAGTTACGAGGAGTACCTCGAGAGCGTTCGTGCGCAGGCCGCCGCGCAGATGCGATTCGATCTGATTACCGATCAAGAAGCTCGGGTGCTCCCCCAGATCGAGGCAGCACGAGTTCGGCTCGGCAAGTTGTCAACGCTCGACCCGCTCGTGACGAGGCTCGTCTCAGAGGGCGGTCTGCGTGATCGCTGGCCGGACATGGAGATCCATGAGAAGCGACGGCTTATCCGAGCCGTACTGACGCCGATGGTGAAGCCCATTGGCCGGGACTGGCGCGGGAAGAAGGGGCCGAACCGGGATCGCGTGGTCATCGCTTGGAAGTGAACCTGCGGCGGATGGCGCCTGCTTCTGAGATGATGATCGCGCCTTCGAGCGCCTGGAGCTGTTCGTCGAGCGCTTCCAGTAGGTGCTAAATGAACGCAGGTTCATCGAGAACGGCGTCCTCGTGCCAGCGTTGTAGCGTCGGTGAACCGCTCAGTTGGATCCGCCGTCAGGACGGCTCGGTCAGCAGAAGTCGCAAACTCCGCTGAGCGGAAGCCCGTCCCCACAGGTTGGACACGTCGCGCGAGGTCGAGCGTCACCGGACCCACCACGAGCTCCGTTCCCATCGCGGAGACTATTGACGGGATGGACGACGAGCCAGTCCACCCCGGTCTTGCTGTTGGGTTCGCATTGTCCACCGGACGCGGCGGCTCCCTCCTCCCACGAAGAGAGCCCGGTGGTGTAGCCACTCTTGATCAGGAGGTCGTGACCGCCGTCACGGCGAATCGCACGGACGTGCGCCCCCGACTCCTCGTAGCGTCCCACGGGGATGTACTCGACGATGCGGTGAATCATCGCGTGATTTTCGAACGGAATCCGCTGCGCGCGGAGCGCTTCGTCGAGCGTCTCGAACCGTCGTTGTCTTGTGAAGCCGTGCCCACTCATCGCCCCTCACCTTCAGACTCCTCGAGCAACGCTCTGAATCGCGCGTCGACCCTCGCAGCAGGCGCATGTCCAGCACAGAATCGTTTCCCGTTGATCTCGTCCACCGGAGCTTCGGCGCACGGCTCACCGAGCAACGGGGGGTGTTGACATCCGTTGAGATCGCGCGGCCGCGCTGATCGAGACATGCCCGCGCCCTTACGACGGGGCGATGCCCCGTTTCCAGCGTGCGCCCGATTGACCGGATGCCACGCGCCCCACAGCGGCGCCCGCTCGTCGCTCTGCCACGCGTCTAATCTGTCACCCACGGCCGCTCGGATCTCTTCTTCGTCGATGAAGCCGTTCACCCATCCGTACGCGATACGAAGGCTCGGACCGCCCGAACGGCGCTCGGCAAGTACGTAACCGGCTCGCTCGAAGTAGCCGCTGATACCGATTGCTGCCGCGTACGCCTCGACGACCGGCCTGTTCTCCAGCGGCATTCGGAGCTTCCGGAAGACGTCGGAGAGGGTTGCGAGTCGAGCCTCCACGGTCATCGTCCGGCCTCCTCGGCTGCAACGCGGGCACGCGCGAGGAGCTCAGCGTATGCCTCGTCCTCGATGCCGTAGATCGGCCCCTCAGTGATTGGGTCAGTGCGGAAGCGCCAGGTTGCACGGAAGCCAGCTCTCGCACCCTTGCGTGTCGACCAGGAAAGCGCGCCCGGGATGTCGCGTGGCCCCTTCAGACCCAGTTCAGAAACGATCTCCTCCGCGGTGAGCATCCGAGGAGCGTTGTCGATCCAGAGTCCCCAGATGCTGCGCTCCAGCGGCCGCAACGATTGCCAGAACCGCACCGCGGCTTCGAGGCGTTCCGGTTCGCCCCCCGCAGCCTCGACAAGCGCTGCAGGTCCGCCAACGGGACGTGTTAGTGCGCCGTCGCTCCAGTCGGCAAACCAGCGGTAGAACTCGCTCACTCGTTCTTCCGGCACGAGCACCTTGATCTCTTCCATGGGTGTCCTTTCTGCAGGCGACTACCTGTCATCAGCGAACTATACTTACCTCTACGATATCTCTGCAAGTTTTACTAGCAGAGGAGAAGAGCCGCGCGCCTCCGGCATGCTTGCGCGGGCGAGCCGGCTCCGCCTCCGGGCGAGCGCCGACGCGTACTTGAGGCTGGCCTCTAGGTAATCGATCTACTCCGACCGAACCCACGCCGCTCAACATCCATGTGCGAAGTGCCACGGGGTAAGAGTGAGTTCGGGCAGCACCGCTGCGAGCCGTTCGTAGCCCCTCACTCCGCTGCCGTCCGGGGTAGGTCCGAGCGCGGCGTGTTCGGTGCTCGTGAATTCCCGGAGCGCTCCCCCGGCGTTCAGCTACCTTCGCATCTGGTCGGCGAAGTCGATTTGCTGCCCCTGGTACGTGTCGATGCAGCACCGGCGGAAGTGGTCGCGTGTCTCAGTGATGATCGCGAGAGGGTCGAGGTGTCGGCGGTGGAGGTGGGGAACTCGTTGAGCAGGGCGCCTCGCTTTGGTCGGCCCGCGGTCATCTCAGATCGCGAGATCCCTTGGTTCGCGGCTGCGGTCGTCAGGTTGCAGTCGCGACTGCGCTGACTGATTTGGTTCCAGCTCATGCGCGCGCCACTGGAACCGGGTCCGTCGATCACCGCTGAGTACGTGCCGACGGCGAGGCATCTCGAAGCGCCGCCCGGAGTTACGAAGGTAATCGCCCGGTACTGGCAACCGGACAACCCGCACTGCGGGACTCAAGCACACTCGGCGGCTGCGTGGTCGGCGGACTTCACGGTGCATGTTCGGACCCGGTTTGCCCTGGAGCAGGTTCATGTAGTGCGGCCGGCACTCGGGTCATCGAGGGCGACGGTCACCTCGGCTGCTGAGACGAACGTTGCCGCCTGGGAGCCCGTGTTGGTGAACCCGCCGGATGCGACACCGGCGCCGCGCCTCGTAAGGACACACCTCCTACCCCCCGAAGTGGGGACACGGCAGCCTCAAACGCGTTCTCCATTGCTCAAGAAGACTGTTTGACTATCAGCTGTTCGGCAGACGCCGGATGCACAACTTCAAAAGATCTAAATCCCGGCTCCGTCGTGTGCCGGGCGCGATATCAGTCGCAGACCGACTGATTGATCTCTCCTCCTCCTGATCATTCGTTGTGCTCTAGCTACATTGGAGCAACAATTGACCGACCTTTCTGCTGACACTCGCATGCCCGCTCCCCGCCGCACCTTCGGCCTGACCCTGGCTGAGGCCGCTGAACGCAGCGGCTACGGAGTTTCGACCCTGCGTCGCCACATCAAGGATGGTGGACTGCCGGCGGTCAAGGCGAAGGGGCGCGTGTACATCCGACCTGACGACCTCGACGAGTTCGCCGAGCCAGTCGGCATGAGTTCGACCGAAGAGAGCCTGCAGGAGTGGGCAAAGCGCGTGGCTGCAAAGGCGCCGCCTTTCAGTGCTGACCAGCGTGCGATCATCCTGAGTGCGTTCGCGTCGACCCTTCGCGACTGATGCAGTCGATGGCTCAGGGGTCCACGAGCTGCTTCCGCAAGCGCCCCCACCTCACGTCGATACCGCTTCTTCTACTCCCTTCTATCGAGAGAAGACCTTCGCGTTCTCGGGCTTGTGGCGCTTTGCTCGCTCGGGAGTGCTAGCTCACGCTGGACTCGCAGCCAGGTCGTTCAGACGCTTTGGTTCTTAGCGGTGACGTTGGTGACGTCACCAAACGAATCTCCAAGCGATGGAGTTCCACCCGCCACTGGAGTACCCAGGAGCCGATCCGACCAACGAGCTACTGATTAATCACAGAATCGATCACGATCAGCGAAGTTCGGTTCCAGAACGTCACCAACGTCACCACACGCTGCTCGGGCGGCCCTGCCCCGAGCTGCCCCGAGCAGCTGCTCCTCTGCGCGTGCGTCCTGTGCTCCGTCGGCGACCCCACCCCCGACGCTCCGACGAATCGGCCGAACTAAGACACTCGCCTCATCACGCTCCGGCTCGCGCGAGCACGCAGCTTGCCGATCGATCAGTCAAACAAGAAGGCCCCGGCGCTGAAGACGCCGAGGCCGACCAACCATCAGAAAGTTGATCTTGAACAACACCATCGTATCTCAGTCGACCCTGCTCGCCGAGCTTCAGGATGGAGCGGAGTCGCACCGGAATCAGGCCCAGATCGCCTACGAGTTCGCGCTCGACAACCTCGGTCGCTTCCTCTTCGTCCGCAACATGGGCTGGATGGCCTTCGACGACACCCGGTGGGTCGCGGATACGGGACTCACGCAGGACGCGCTCCTTCGCACGCTTCGCCGTCTGCGCCTGCGAGCGTCAAACGAGCTCGCCAAGGGCGAGTTCGAACACGACGAGGTCTTGGCCCGCCGAGGCAAGAATCTCTTCGCCCTCGTGCAGTCTTGCGAAAGCGCCGGCGGCCTCGCCGGCGTCCTCAAGATCGCATCGAGCCTTCAGGGGATGACGGCGACGATCGATCAGCTTGATGCGGACCCCGACCTGCTGAACATGCCGAACGGCACGCTCGATCTTCGAACGATGCAGCTCCGTGCTCACGACCCAAGCGACTTGATTACCAAGCTCACCCGCGCTTCGGCGGACCCGACGAACCTGGCGCAGTCCGGCCCGTGGCAGGGGTTCTTGGATCAGGTTCTCCCGGACCTGGAGGTGCAGCGCTTCTTCCAGAGACTCATCGGGCTGAGCCTTCTCGGCGAGGTTCGCGAGCACATCTTCCCGATCGTTACCGGCGAAGGGCGAAACGGTAAGGGAGTCGCGTACACCGCCTGCATGGACGCTCTGGGCGACTACGCGTCGGTGGCGGAGGCTGGGCTCTTCGAGGTGCAGCGCGGCGGTAACGCCCAGAACGCAACGCCCGGGCTTGCGAAGCTGCGCGGCGTCCGGCTGCTGGTCGCTTCAGAGCTCGAGGAGAACGCTCGGATCTCGGCAGCCTTCATGAAGCGCATGACGGGCAACGACGAGATCACTGCACGCGAACTGTACGGCGCTCCGTTCCAGTTCACTCCCGCCTTCCTCATCCTGATGATCACGAACTTCTTGCCGAAGCTCCCTGCGAACGATCCGGCGACGTGGGCGCGAGTTCGTGTGGTGCCGTTCAACGTGGTGATCCAGAAGGCCCAGCAGGATGCTGAACTCAGTTCGAAGCTCAAGCTGGACCGCGACGCCGTCCTGGCGTGGGCGATCGAAGGCTTGCAGGATTACCTCGCCAACGGCTTGAACGAGCCCGCGTCGGTCGTCCTGGCGACCAAGGACTACGCCAACTCGCAGGACGACGTTCGCCGGTTCATCGAAGCCCGCTGCCTCATGCATCAGCAGGATGGAGACACGACCACCGTCCTCCTTGGCGCGTATCAGGCATGGGCTTCGGACGAGGGAATTCATAGCGCGCATCAGCTCGGCCGGTCGAAGTTCGGGGAGGCGCTCGACAAGCTCGGCATCCCGGCAACTCGGATGAAGAAGGGCGCTGTGCGCGTCGGACTGCTCGTCGACCCGACGGCAGCGTGAAGCGTGATGATCACCTTCAATCCATCGAGCTCGGCCTGGTGCGCGTTTGCTGGGAGCGCCCCATGGGGACACGCCGTTGTGACGTGCGACGCACTTAGCTGCCCACGTGCGCGCGCGATCGTACGAACGACGTTCGACGACCGCGACGCGCGAACGATGCCATGGGCGACTCTGGCCGGCCCGACGAGTGACCAGCGAGTTGGGCCCCTCGGGCCGCCGAAGCGCGGCCCTCGATGCGCGCAGCGCGTCGGAGCCCCGCAGGGCACCAGGAACTTCGAAGAGCGAAGCGGCCGCGAAGTGTATGGGGCTACACCTTCTTCTGCCGCGAAGGAGACGACCACCCTCCCGAAGGTGCACTGGGGTGGTGGTCGGAGTCGCGGCAGAAGAAGCCCCTCGGGAGAGTCGCCGAAGGCATCGAGGGGTGCGACGACGAAGTCGGTGCAGCGCTCGATCGGCGTCGAGGGTGGCGAAGCATGAGTTACACGATGACGTTCGACGCCTCTCACAAGGTGGGACGCGGAGGGCACGCGCAGCGCTTCTTTCGCCACATCGCGCGGGAGGCTGATCAGGAGGCCGGCTTCCACTTCGTGCAGACGAACAAGAACATCGTGCCGGAGAGGACACACAACAACCGCACGCTGATCAACGACGGGGCCGGCGACTTCCGCCAGCTCGTCTCGGTCGATGGCAGGCCGCCGTCGGCCGAGTTCCAGACCTACTTGGAGAGCCGTCTCGCGACAGTCAAGCGCCCTCTGCGAAAGGACGCCGTCCTGGTTCGAGGCCTCATCCTGCAGCTCGATCCGAAGTGGTTCGACGAGTTCAACCCTGACTGGCGGACGCATGGCCCCAACAAGGACGCCGTCGACTACATGGGCGCCTCGTTCGATTGGGCGACAAAGGAGTTCGGGCAGGCGAACGTTCTCGGCTTCTCGCTGCACCTCGACGAGTACAACCCCCAGCTCCAGGTTCTCATCACGCCCGTGACGCCTGATGGGCGCCTGTCTCAGAAGGACTACTTCAAGGGCCCGGGCGACCTCCGTCGCCAGCACAAGGACCTCCGCGAACACATGGCAGCCGCCGGGTACGACGTGGAGGATCGCGTCACGGAACGCTCGCGTGAGCACCTCAGTAGCAGCGAGTTTCAGGCGAAGGCTGATCGGCTTCGCGGAGCGACAGCGGATGCGGAAGCCGAGCGAGCGACGTACGAGACGCTGCAACACAGTCTCGGCAACCGAGCGAAGAACCTCGACCAACGAGAAGCGACGCTCCGAAGCCGAGAGGAGTCACTTGCGGCCGCTCAGCAGAAGGCTCTGGAGGCGCGAGAACAAGCGGACGAGATGGGGCGCGAGGCCGCCGCGGTTCAGGCAGCCGCCCGGCGGGCTCGAGAGGAGGCAGAGGCGGAGCGCGAGCATCTCCGTGGACTCAACGAGAAGCTGGACCGCCTGCCGCCGTACATCGAACGCTGGCTCGACAAGCGGCAGAGCAACGGCAAGCCGCTGCGCGAGGTCTACGAGGCGGACGTGGCCCGGGAACACGCAGCGCGCGTCGAGGCGCAGCGACTAATCGAGGGGAACACGCCGCGAGTTCGGCGCTCGGAATGGGAGGCCGGCAAATGACCATTTGACAGTCACGCGTAGGCCAGATGACGGCCACTGATTAGCAGTCCAGTATCAGTGGCCGTCAAACGGTCATTCCGCGCCCTTTATTGCCAGATCAGGACCGCTTCGTGGTCATCAGTCGGCCACTCGCCGGCCCAGCACTCGAGAGGCACCTCGAGTGGGCGTGACGCGGCCATGTGGTGGTCAATTGACGGTCAAATCACGCCCAGCCGTTTACATATCTCGACCGTTCGTTCGGACGACCTGCTGTGTCATCACCCGCCCTCGGTACGCTCGCGTCATGTACCTCGACGCACCGCGCGGCTTCCGTGATGCGGCGCTCGTGGCGGCTCGGAACGAGCTGCTCGAGTCCGCCGAGGCGACGCTGCCGCTGGAAGCCTGGGCGCGCAGCGTCGAGGAGAAGCGTCGCGCAGGGCAGCCGGACATCGTGCTCCCGCACTTCGACCCGGCAGAGGCCGGCGTCGGCGCCCGGGCGCTGCTGCTTCTCGAAGCGCCCGGCCCGAAGACGGTCCCCGAGTGGGGCGGCTCGGGCTTCATCTCGGTGGATAACGACGACCCGACGGCGCAGAACGTCTGGCGGACCCGCAACGAAGTGGGCCTGCACGAGCAAATGCTCGCCTGGAACATCGTGCCGTGGGTGCTCGGACGCGCGTCGGTGAAGCCGTCGAAGGTCGAGCTCGCGCAGGGGTCGCTCGAGCTCCGCGCGCTGCTGGAGCTGCTGCCGGACCTCCGCGTCATCGTGCTTTCGGGTCAGAAGGCCCAGGAAGCGTGGGACACGCACCTGGATCTCGCGATCGGCGACCGGTACCGCGTGCTTCGGACGGTGCATCCGGCGGGGCAGTCGTTCGCACAGGCCGGGGCGAAGGAGCGGTTCACCCAGACCTTGGCAAATGTGGCCGAGCTCGTCGCGGAGCGGGCGCACTCGTGAGACGACGCCCGGGAACGGAGCGTCCGACGACAGTACCGGCTCCTGCCAAACGGAGACACGCCCGGAGTGCATGAATATCCGAATTCCGGGCTGTTCGTTTACGAGCAGATTTCGCGCAGCACGATTTTGGCTCCGCTAGCACTGTTGTCGATCCTGCAAGCATCCCAGCGTGACTAAACACAAATCACCACCTGCCGATCCAGACTCCGACGGCGTCCGGCGCCTCTTCGAAGCCCTTCATCGCCTCGGCGGAGATCGCTCCTACCTGCTGCACGGGCTCGTGACTCTGATCGAGACGCTTGAGCCTATCCGACCCCACGACCCGTCCGACGACGATCAGCGGGCGGTGCTCGTCGAGCTCGGCGTGTTCACCAAACAGTCCTTCGCCGAGACACAGCGTGAGGTTGACCGAGGGGAACTCCGCCTGCACGAGATCAAGACTTGGCTCACCGCGGCACGAGACACGAGGTCGCTCCGAAGCATTGCGCGGTTCCTCCACCTCTCCGAGGACGAGGTCCGCGCGGAAGTCGCGAAGCATCGGCTGGTCGCCGTCGACATCGGCGGCGAACTTCGCTTTCCGACCTGGCAGCTCAACACTCGTCCGGTCGGACGGGTCCTGCCACACCTCCCGGAACTGGTCCCCGCACTCGAACAACGCTGGGACTGGATCTCCATGGGCGGCTTCTTTACGACCCGCCAGGAAGATCTCTACGGCGAGGGCCGCAAGACGCCCGCCGCATGGCTTGAGGACGGCGGCGATCCAGAAGCCGTGCGCGACCTCGTGGAGAGCAGCGGGCGATGGTAGTGAAAGAGCACGAGCGCCCGTCGTGTCCTCAGAGCGAACGCTTCAGTTCGACGAGCGATGGGCTTCTTTTCCGTGGTCGGCAGTCCGAATGAGCGACAGCGAGTCCCAAGACTCTTCAATCAGTGACGCGTCCGTCCGTCGCCTCGAGGAGGCGCTCCGACCCTTGGTCAGCGATGTTGACCTGAGTCTCGACGCCATCGCTTCCGCTCTCGAGATCGTGAAGCCACGTCAGCCGCCGTGGCGAGATCGCGTCGCCGAGATGGCGGAAGAGCTCATCGAGCGGGGCGCGTACGGCGAGGCCGAGGAGTTCGATGCTGAGAACTCGGAAACTCGCTTGCACCTCGTGCTGAGCCCTCGAGATCAGAAGGCGGTCGACCTCACCGTGTCACGTCGATGGGTTCGCAAGCTCCTTTCCTGGACTCCAGACGAGCTGGACGACGCGTTCTCGGTTGGGCAACTGGCCGCAGTGGAGGTCTTCGGGGCGTGTCGGTTCCCACGGTGGCAGTTCGACACAGAGAGAGCATGCCTCATTGAAGGTCTGTCAGAAATTGTCCGGAGGATGCCGGATGACTGGACAACGGGAGAGGCCGACGAGTTCTTCAGCACGCCTCACCCTGAGCTCGTTGTCCAGCAGCCTCAATCCCCCACAGCCTGGCTCAGATCCGGTAATGACAGCGAGGCCGTAGCTGCGATCATCGCCGCGCTCTCGCCGGCCGCTGACTAGCCCTCTCGTGCCGGCAACCGCTAAGGAGATCCATGAACGACCAACACAACGACGCAGCTCGGTCCGAACCGAATCGTCCCGACGCGATGACAGGGACAGGCTGCCAGCCGTTCGACGCGGTCCTGCGCGCGCTACGCCAGGGCGTCACCGCAAACGGGATCACCGCCGCCGAAGCGATTGGCCATGCGCTCGACTACGTCGATCACAATCGGTCGCCGACGACGACACCCGCCGAGGCCGACCGTCACATCTCGTTCGGTGACGGCGCGAGTGGAGCCGAAGGTGCGTCCGTCATCGATCCAAACGCACGAGAGCTCCTACGCCGCGTCGCGGACGGCCGCATGACCGTCGACGAAGCACTTCCGTTCCTGATCGCGCTAGTCGATGACGGCAGCTATGTCGCCGATTCCTCTGCGCCCGCTGACCCTGGCTATGGTGCCTTGCCGGTCGCGTATCCAATAGACCTGCAGCCCCACGTCGACGAGGGCGTGATCTCCAGCGCGGAAGCAACCCGTCGCATCCTCAGCGGCTATCGGGCCGACCGAACGCTTCGAGCAGCAGTCACCCCGCGCGACCTCGACGCCAATGACGACTTCGAAGACCCAGAGCTCTCGGACCTCGTCCGCGACGTCATCCGAGGCACGCGCTCCGAAGACGATGCAGTCTCCCGGGGACTCGATCGGATCCGCCGCCGCACGCGGTGATGCGAACCGTCGCTAGGGCCCGAGCGAGCCATACGAGCATCACTAAATGAACTGGGCAAGCGACGATCCACCTCGCCAACTTCGCAGGGCTCGTTCCACAAGACAGGCACCACTAGACCCCGCGGAGCTGGCAACCACCGAGATGCGCCGTAGCGGCAGCCAGCGAGAGGGCGCAAGCGACACCGCTGAGTGCCGCCAGGGCTCGAGGGTGCTGCAACCCCGAAGACACTTCTGCAGCTCGGGCTGCGAATGTTGACGAGCACCGCTTCCATCGACATTTGACGGGGCGAAGTTCGTCGATCGCTTTCCGAATGCGCACCGTTAAGCGGGTGCGTCGAGACGAACCGCCGCCTTCTCGATGCTGCGACTCATGATGCTTCAAGACTGGAGCCGTCCGTCGAAGTGCCGGCTTGGCTCGGAGGGCAGCACGCCATATAATACGAGTGCGCGCGTAGCACCCCGGCTGGGTGTAGATCAAGTATCTGGAGCAGTGCTTGCACTGACGCCTTGGGTTCGACTCCCTCGCGTGAGTGCCCACGGACCTCAAAGCCGCAGGTAGTCACGTGAAGGAGTCGGCGCGCCCAGCGCCTAGGAGGCTCTTGTGGCTGATCGACCCGCCCCCGGGAGCTTTCCGCGGTCATCAGACTATTCGCGGCACTCAGAAAATCTCCAGGCAATCCGTCGTACCTGGAAGCATCTCGACCGAATGCATAAAGCTGCCATTCGACGAAACTCCGCACCGGAAATTCGAGCCATGGCAGAATGCCAGTATCTATACCTCGGCATTGAAGCGGAAGCTCGTCTGCGGAAGATTGTCTTTGATCCTACGGGGCTTGCCGAGGCCGAACGGATTCTCGTCTTCGCGGCACATTCGCAAATCGATCGCTGGTTACGTCTCGTTGACGTTGCATTCTCGAAGCACTACCAGGGAGCAGCTGCCGTACGCGTGGATGAATCGGCGCTCACCGAGGTAGCAAGCAAGCGCTATAACCGCATCGTGACACTACTGCACGAGGATCTGCGACCCATCATTGAGAATCGGAACAAGATTGCTCACGGCCAAAGTGAGTGGCAACTCAAAAGCGGTTCGGATGGCAAATTCAAGAAGGAAGCCGCACGTATCGACTTTGGTGACCACTGGAATTTGACAAATCTACGCGACGCGCTTGAGGCGATTGGTGAAATAATGCTGGCGCTTGTCGTTTCCCGCCCGAGCTTTGAAAGGGACTTTGACCGATTCTTCAGTTCGATTCAGCAAGCCAAGAACAACCTCAGCGCAAATCACGATGGGAGCGAGTTCAGGCGCTTCGCTCGAAGTCTGGGCCCCGTGGGCGGATGGAAAAAGCCGCCGGTGACGCCGAGCCATCGAGCGAACTGACCAAGTCTCTCGTAGGCGCGCGCAGTGTGTTCGGACTTCAACTCGAGTCTCAGCCGCTCGGCTGCGGTCGCCACTACCAGCGGTCGTAGCCCCCCGCGGCAGCACGACGAAGTGCGGCCCCGGGGCGGCGGAGTTCAGCGGCCGCGCGCTGCCTACATCCATTGCCCTATCCGACACCACCCGCAGCGATCGCCGCGTCAGCCGGTATTCTTCGAGGAGCCCGGACCGAGGCCCGCGCTCGCATCCCCGGCGAGGACGAGCTCCTCTGTCACTTTCTCACTCATCAGCGGTGGCAACAGCACGGCGGGTTGTTGCCCGGTCGACGATGCGCAGCGGCAGATCCGCCCGGTAGATGATACTGGCGGCCTCGATCGGGCTGTCGAACTCCATGCTGCGGTGGCTGATCGGGTTCTTGAACGCGCCGATCGTGCCTGTGAAGAGGTCCCGGACAGCTTCCTGCTCCGTCACAACCTCGTTGGCATCCGCCAACGGGCCGCCCACCTTGAAGGCGTCACGCATCATCTGCACGCCAAGCTGCCGCTTCTCGAAGCCGGCGACCTCGCGCACCGCGATCTCGACCTGCTACGAGGCGGCGAAGACGGCGGTGGCGTAGTCGCCGCGCTCGAAATTCGGCCGAGCGGACGCGTCCAGCACCGGGTGCAGATCACCTGGAGTCGCAAAGAAGCCTCGATGTGCGTTGCGGAGTCTCGTTCGGCAGTCGATCTGCCTTCCGACGTCAACATCCAATGAGGACCGTTCTGCGCCTCCGCGGCGGGGCCGACCAGGCCGCGCGCGAGCAGCCAGCCGATCGCGTCGGCCACGAACTGCTCGACAGTGGGGGTCTGCGCTGACGTCAGCGCACGCGTGCTGTGCCCGTCGTGCATACGTGCTCGAGTTCGCGCTGTACCGACGATGTCCGACGCACTCCGGCCCGGCCGATCCTTCGAAGCCATGGCGCGGAGGAGGAACATGCCACCAACCGCAGGACTGGCGTCGTCTATGGCACCGAGCGAGATCCACTCCCCCAGGATCGGCACTTCGATCGGTCGGTCCACCTGGGCGACCTTTGGCTTCGGGGTCACGGGTCTCCAGACGATCTGGGGCGATCTCAAAGGCGAAATCCGTCGGAAACGGGATCCCGTGACCCCCAACCCGCATCAGTTCCGATAATAGTCATTCTCGGAGCCAGATGTCGGGGGGTGAAGCGACAGAGAGCTGTGTGTCGCCGCGCACGCAACTTGTCTCCTTCGCACACAACTTGTCGCCGTAGGGGGGGGCGGTCCGTCGCTCACACCGAGACCTGGGAGCACGCGCGGAGCGTCCGCATGAGGCAGCGTCACTGAGGAAGGATCGCGGACCACCTATCTGAGACAAGTGCTCCCCACGGCCAGCGCTAGCAGACACCTCAGCGACGCACCGCCCTCGCCTGCGGCAAGTGGCTCCGCGTTCTAGGTGTCGCCGAGTCCGGTCAAGACCGGCTATCGAGACGTCAGACGCCCCGGCGTTTGTGGTCGGCAGCCTTCATGTCTCCTGCGACGTTGCGCCGAGCTCGCCGCTTCCGAGGACGGTCTCGGACTAGTAGTCCTCAGAGTGCGTGAAGGAGACGTTATCGACGTTGCTAGCGACAGCTGAAGAGGCTCCAGCCGATGGGTCGCCTGCCTTCGGATACTCCATCTGTGAACATGTTGTCAAGAAGTTTGTGCCCCTGAATGGTGACTGCTGAAAGCTAGACGTCAGCTCCGAGGTCGCCCATCTTCAGGGTGCCGCGCTGAGCGATGAGCCATCGCCGAGAGTTCTTCGCTACGAGTGCGTTGAGTTGGAAGTCTTCCGGGTAGTCCAACCGCGGGCCGAGAACGAGCAGCAGGGAGGGGGAAAGCGGGAAGGTGACCGTGCCAACTCCCGGGCCGCCGGCGTCGCGCCAGAGCAGCACTGCTCCGTCGCCCGTTGCGAGCATCTGCGGCCACTCCTCAATTGTCAGCGGCCATTGTGCCATCCCGAGGGCTACGAGGCTGACTAGCCTCCCCTCGGATCGGGAGAGCAGCATCCGATCGGCGGTGTTGAGTTGCACTTGCTCTTGAGTTCCATCCATCCGCAGCGCGACAGCGGGAGCTTGGATGTCGGCCTGGTCGGCGTACCGACCGCGGTCGAGGTGCATGTCAAGGAAGGCAACCAAGGCGACACGTTCGTCGCCGGTGAGGTGGTATTGCGCTTGTCGAAGTTTGCGGATCACTCGGAGTCCGCGACTCTCGATAGTCCCGTATTCTTTCTCGAGGTCGTGAGTGAGCACATTTGGTGCGTAGGCGAAGCTCCACACAGTCGCGTTGTTATACGAGTCGACATACCCGCGATTACGAATCTTGTCAATGACCTCGACGACATTCCGACTGTCCGCCCAAGCCTTGATGTAGGCCTTCGAGACCATGTGGGCGCGCTTCTCTACCGGTCGGTCCATGCCAGATTCCTATCATGCGGCTCCGTCCCCGCTGTGCTCGTGTTGTTGGTTCTAGGCGTCGACCGAGCGCCGATGAACAGAGCGAGCGAGCTCAACGAGCAACTCTTCCCCACCTCACGCGTCTGCGACACGGCGAGGGCGCCTGGCCCAATGAAGAGTCGCGGCGCTCCCTTGCAATGTCGGCGCGGCGTGGGACAGTGACGAGGAAGCGTTCTGCACCCGACGGAACGGCGCCCTGGGGGACAGCATGATCACGCGCGTACGCATCCGCGGCTACCGGAAGTTCCAGGATCTTGATTTCCGGCCACACGCAGCCTTCAACGTCCTGGTCGGGAACAACCAGTCGGGCAAGTCCACGCTCCTCGAAGCGATCGGTCTCGCCGTCACGGGCCGCGTCAATGGGCGCGCCGCTGCCGAGGAGCTGAATCCGTTCTGGTTCAACCGAACCGACGTTGCGGCCTACCTCGCTGCGAGCGCCCAAGGAATCCGTCTGCCGCCGCCGGAAATCAGTATCGAGGTGACGCTCCGCGACGATCCCGCCTTCGCTGCTCTCGTCGGCGCCGACGACCTCAACGCACCGGTCGGGCACGCCGCCGGCCTCCGACTTCGAGTGCGACTGAACGAGGAGTACCGGAACGAGTTCGACGCCTATGTGGTCGACGAGGACACCCAACTCCTCCCGACCGACTACTACACCGTCGACTGGCGCTCGTTTCAGAACGTGCCACTGCAGCAGAGGCCGCGCGCACTGAAACTCGCCGTCATCGACGCGCGAACCGTCCGGTCCGGCGCCGGCGTCGACTACCACCTGCGACAGGTCATCGGCGATCACCTCAGCAGCGACGAACGCACCACCGTCTCCGCCGCGTACCGCCGCGTGAAGGAAACCCTCGCCGCCAAGTACCTTGCAGGCGTCAACACTGAACTCGCCGGCGGCGACGAACTTCTCGACCGCGGCCACGTCTCCCTCGCGATGGACCATTCCTCGCGAGCGTCGTGGGACAACAGCGTGGTGCCCCACGTGGACGACGTCCCGTTCGCGTTGGCGGGGCAAGGGCAACAGGCCGTGGCGAAGATCGTCCTCGCGCTGCGCCGTCACGCGGAAGCGGCCGGCGCCGTCATGGTCGAGGAGCCGGAGAACCACCTCTCCCACGCGAATCTCAACGTGCTCCTCGACCGTGTGAACACGCTCGCGCATGCAGAGCAGCAGGTCTTCATCACAACCCACAGTTCGTTCGTTCTGAACCGGTTGGGCGTCGATCGGCTTCGACTCGTCTCTGACGGCACCGTGCAACCCTTCGAAGCGTTGCCGTCGGACACCGCGCAGTACTTCCGGCGGCTCCCCGGGTTCGACACGCTACGACTCGTGCTCGCGGACCGGCTCGTCCTCGTGGAGGGACCTTCCGACGAGGTGCTCTTCGAACGGTTCTACCGCGACCGGTGGCATCGTCGGCCCATCGAGGACGGCATCGACGTGTTCTCCATGCGTGGCTTGTCGCAGCGCCGCTTCCTGGAGCTTGCGAAGCTGTCCGGAAAGCAGTGCGTGATCCTAAGCGACAACGACGGCAAGTCCGAGGAACAGATCAGCAAGGCGCAGGCCGAACTCGGTGACCTCCTCGACGACCGCCGGAAGCTGCTGTTCGGTGCCGTTGAGGAGGGGCGGACCCTCGAACCACAGATCGTGTACGCCAACGATGAGGAAGTGCTGCGCTCCGTGCTCGGCATCACTGATGCGGCTGGCGTCACCACCTGGATGGGCAACAACAAGACCGACGCTGCACTGCGGATCGCCGATTCCCCCACCCCACTGACGCCACCGTCGTACTTCGTCGACGCGATGGAGTTTATCCGTGAGCGGCGGTGATCTCGTCCTCGCGGTCGCAGGATCGCGGAAGACGCAAAGCATCATCGACGCGTGCGCCGCTGCCCCTGCTGGCGCGAGGATCCTCGTCGTCACCTACACCGTCAACAACCAGATCGAACTTCGGCGCCGGCTCGCGCAGTCGAACCTCGCCGCGGACGTGGACGTGGTCGGCTGGTTCACGTTCCTGCTCCAGAACGTCCTCCACCCGTACCTGCCGTTCATGTTCCCCGGGCAGCAAGTCACCGGGATGGACAACGAAAGCCCCTACCAGCGCGGTGTGTCTGCGGAAGCACGGAACCGGTACTTCACCCCAACCGGGCTCGTACGCCGAGTCCACTTGCCACACCTCGCCGCGCTCCTCATCGAACGGGCGAGAGAGTTGCCGCTGCGTCGGCTCGAGGGGGCCTACGACCACATTTACATTGACGAGGTGCAAGACCTCACCGGTCACGACCTCGACCTCCTCGAGGCGCTGCTGCGCTGCGCTGTTCCACTGACGATGGTGGGGGACGTCCGTCAGGCGGTGCTGTCCACGAACCGGGAGGAACGGAAGCACCCGCAGTACAAGAACATGCAGGTCTGGCGCTGGTTCCGGCTGCAGGAACGGCAGGGGCTGCTGCGGATCACGCATCGTGAACAGACGTGGCGATGCCATCCCGCCGTCGCGCTGTTCGCCGACTCCCTCTTCGATGACACATGGGACTTCCCGGCGACCGTGTCGAAGAACCAGCACCGCACAGACCACGACGGCATCTTCCTCGTTCGCACCAATCACGTGGACGCGTACGTTCAGGAGTTCGCCCCGCAGCCGCTGCGCTGGGACAAACGCGCGCTGAAGTCCCACGACCACCTCGACTTCCTGACCTTCGGCAACGCGAAGGGGCTGACCCGTCATCGGGTCCTCATCGTCCCCACCGTGAAGATGCGGGCACTGCTGCAGAAGGGCACCCCGCTGGAGGACCTCACCGCGGCGAAGCTCTACGTCGGCGTCACCCGGGCAGAACAAAGCGTGGCGTTCGTACTCGACGACCCCGGGAACGCCGCACATCCGTACTGGGCACCCACCGACACAACGGCGGAACCGGTCACCGGGTCCGAGTGAAGGGGTCCATCCACGAGGAGCGGGCACCCAAGAGATTGGCCCGCAGGTCGAGGTACCCAAGCGGAAGCGCCACCTGCCGCTCGTCGAACAACGCGGTCCACACCACACGTTGAGCGTTCTTCGGAGGTGCACCCCGTTTCCCGAGCCCCTGGCTGGCCGTCCCACCGGGCGAACGCGAACACCAGGCCATGCGGTGCCGGCACGGTCGTCCGGTGAGCCACCGGCTATCTGACACGAGAGCCCGTACGCGCGAGCTTGCCTCGGGCGACTTCGAGGGGCCGAGCTGTCGTACAAGTGAGCTCATCTAGGTAAGAATCGGCCGGTGGAGCTTTGGATCGCAATCATCGGTACTGCTGGAGGGATCCTGGGAGGCGGGGCCGTCGGTGCGTACATAACGTCGCGAACTCAACTCGCTCAAGCAAGGCTTTCGCGCCGGCATTCGGCTGCGTCAGCTCTATGGGCGTATCAACGAGCGCTGATGGGTTTCGGCCACACAATGTGGGATCAAGCCCATGGGGATGTGGACGCAGCGTCGGTGAGCGTAGCCAGCTTCGCGGAGCTACGAAGTGCGCAGGCTCAGGCTTACCCCTACGCGGGGTATCTTCCACCCGAGCAACATGCTCTCGTTCGCAACGCTCATCTCGATTTCGGCGGCGCACCTGGCGGCAGCCCAGACGCAAATGCGAACGTTGCCGACGCTGCTCTCGAGATCGGGCGCAAGCTCGAACTGGTGCTCCTCGCCGCTTTCAGTAGAGATGACCGCTGAGCACTCACCCGAGGATCAGCTAATAGGTGAGTATTGAGCGATTGTCCGTGGCTACAAGTAGCGTGCACCTATGAGCTATCCCGCAACAGTTCTCACTGTCATGATCGCTTCTCCGTCCGACATACCTGAGGATCGAAATGCTGTGGAGCATGCCATCTACAGCTGGAACGACGCGAACGCCCACCAACGCGGTGTCGTCCTTCAGCCCTGGCGGTGGGAAACCTCGGCCGTGCCGCTCATGGGTGATCTCCCGCAGCGTTTGATCAACGCGCAGGGTGTCGACAGGTCCGACATCGTGATCTCGATGTTTGGAGGTCGACTTGGCTCGGCAACGCCGGATGCAATTTCAGGCACGGCTGAAGAGATCGACCGCGCTCTGGCAGCGGGGAAGCCAGTTCACCTCTACTTTTCGACGGCACCGCTCCCGTCGGATGTCAATACCGAGCAGCTCGACGCATTGCGAGCGTTCCGTCTCGACATGCAGTCCAAAGGTCTCCTTGGTGAATACAGCAATACAAGTCAGCTCGAGCATGAGGTTTGGAAGGCAATCGAGCATGACATCGCCCACGTGGGCGCATCCGCCCCAATTCCGCCAGCTCGCGCCGAACCGCCAGTACGCTTCCAGGTGCAACCGCAGCGTGAACGCGAGATGACTGGCGTTGACAGTAAGGGAAAGCCCAAGTACACCACGCGACGATGGTTAGACGTCACGAACGCTGGAACCGAAGATGCGTTAGATGTCACCTTCGAATCAGTGGGTGACCGATCACCGATGCACCTCGGGAGCTCTGGCGAGCCCACGACGGTGCATGCTGGTCAAACCCGCACCGTCAACGTGCTCTACGTCATGGGCGGTGGAGAAGGCATCTTGCGAGTCACCTGGCGGGGGGACGGTGGCTTCGAGTCGAAGGACTTCCACGTCGGCTGAGCGGGTCATCTGGCGAACGCCAACACCATGACCGACCAAGCTGCACTGTCCGGTCACCGATCCCTCAGCGAACCAATCGCACCGTGGTCTCGATCGGCCCAAAGCTCGACGTGGTTCCGTCAGCGGCAAATCCGTTCCGCCGATAGAACGAGTGCGCGCGAGGATTGTCGGCAGCAACCCACAGAGATGGCGGGCGCTGGCCGAGCACCGCGTTCAAGAGTGCTTGTCCCGCCCCGTCACCGTGAGCGCGCGCGAGCACGTACAGCATCGTGAGTTCCTCAGGACGGACGGCGTCAGACTCAGGCGTCTCCTGCGTTGCTGCGAACCCGATGATGCCCGACGCGTCCTCGACGACGACGGTCACGAAAGCGTCTTGCTCCAAGTTCGACCGCCACATGTCGATGCGCGGATCGACGTCGAACCAAGGATCAAGATCGGGATCCGCGACGAACCGGCCGTACGTCTCTCGTCATGAGGTGGCGTGGACGGCGGCAATGCCTTCTACCTCGACAACCTCTGCGGGCCGAACGACAATTGAACTGGCATTTTGCGCATCCACCCCTCGACCGTATCGATGACGCCGGCACTCGTCGATAGCAGCCCGGGTGTCCCACAAGCGGGTGGCTCAACGAACCCTGCCCAGCACGCGCGGGTCTGCCCGGTAGAGGATCGTCTACCGGGACGGCACAGGACGAATCCAATCTCAGACCGTCGCGGTGACGGGGGTAGATGGTTCATCGGGTCCGTCGGCGACGAACTCCAGGGTGACGAGGTCCAATAGGTCCCGTGACAGCACGGCGGTCAAGATACGTCCGTCGGGCAGCGGCGCGTCGACCCCGAACACGAACGCATCCGTGTCGATCATCATCCCGCCCTCAACGACCGCTCCATCCACGATGACGTCCGCTGACTGCACCGCAGACCGCTGCACCAGGCGTGTCCACGGCTCCTCGGTCGGATCGCCGAGCCCGTACTCACGGCGAAACGAGTTGTGGAGGACATGGTCGACATGCGCGGTGAGCAACGCCGGCAGGTCTGCGGTCGTCTCTTCGGGGGCTGACCAGTGTGTGTGCACCGCTTCCCAGAGGGACGGGTACCGGCCACGGTCACGCATCCACACGATCCAGGCCGGGAGGTCGTCGGGGATCGTCTCCTCCTGCATACGACGGAGGTCATCGTCCAGCGGTCGGAGGTTGACGGGGTCGGCGTGGTCATCCGGATTTCGCCACACGGTGTACATCCGCGACAGCGTCACCGACCGCGTCGTCATCTCCCCGGGCCCACCGTCTTGGGACGCCTGCAAGCCGGAGATGCCCCAGTCCTCCAGATGACGCTGCGGCACCAGTGCTGCCGCGTGGAGACCGAGCGAGCGCGCCTGGGAACGCAAGTCGTCTCGCGGATCCGGTCGGTCAGCTGGAGCTCGCCCGCCGTAGTGCATGGGAGCACGAGTCATGTGACATCCTCACTCAGATCACCGTGGGACACGACGAATCCGCCGTCACCGGTGACGATAGCGCCCCTCCGCCTGCCTGCGGAGCTTGAGGCCACACGCGGGCAGACCACGCCGCCCGGCGCCTCTATGGTGGTCAGGTGGCCGACCCCGCTGAGGTTCTCAACGTCGTGACGATCCTGAAGCGGAAGCGCCCGGCGGGTGTGCGGTCCTGGCGTGGTTACGGGGTCGCTGTCGATGACCGCGGGACGTGGGTCTTCACTCCCGCTGGAAGTACTCACACTGGGGTTGATCCCGGCGGCCTGACTTCGACGTCCGAGGTCGCCCAGGATGATCAGGGCCGGGGACGGCACTCGGTCGTCCTGCTTCCTCACGCAGCATGGTTCGTCGCGCACTGGGTGCTTGGCTCCGAGTACGTCGTGCACGTCGACATCGCTACGCCGGCGAGGGAGTCTCGCGCCGAGTGGGTGTTCGACGATCTCGAGCTTGATCCGCTGCTTCGACGCGATGGCTCCTTTATTGTCGATGACGAAGACGAGTTCGCCGCTGCATGCGCGGCGGGCCTGATCTCCGACACCGAACGTGAGGCAGCGTTGCTCGCTGTCGACTCGCTGCGCACCGAGTTCCAAAACGGAGCTTTGGTAGGCGAAGGTCTCGAGTACCTCGACGCGAGCGTGGGGCGCTCACTCGCGAGGCTGTGATCGCCGGTCCAAGCCGGTCGTCAGTACACAAGTGCGCCCGGTAACCGATCGGCTATCGGGCTCAATCCCCGTCCGTGTTCTGAGCGCGGATCCGCTCCTGATGTCGGGCGTAGTAGGCGGAGCCGAGCTGGACGGCGGCGAGGATCGTCCACGTGCACGCCATAAAGGTGTGAGATCCGGATGGTTCGGCGATGGCGAGGACTATCCAGATAACGGCGAGGACGGCCCATGCCCAGACGAGCCATGGGAGGGGCCTTCCGACAAGTCGTTCGAGGAGGCTGCGTTGCTTCGTCTCGGTCACGTGCGTCACGCTATACCGACGGTCACTCCCGATTGGCGATCGCCTTTCGGGGCTGCTACGAGCGCAGTGAGCGGGAGTAGACAAGTAGGACTACTCCCAGCGCCACGGGAGCTATGAACGGTGCGGCGCTTGCCCAGTCACGCAGGACCGCAAGAAGAGCGAACGGGATGAAGCCGGCAGCCACGAGCATCCAGCCCACAACAATCGCAACGGTGTGCCCGCTGATCATGCGAGCGATTCAAACGCCGATTGCGCCGTCATCGCACCAAACTAGCGACGACTGCTGGATCTCGTTCGGCACGCTCAATCCGACGTCGTAACGCCGTGCCACAGGGCAAGCGGCGAGAGGCGCCCGTTAGCTGATCGGCTATCGGGCGGTGAGCTTGCCACTGACGGCTGGCTGCTCAGCTCCACGACGCTTAGAGTGGGGCGATCAGCTGTTGGGGGTAGCGATGTTGTTGTTGCAGTTCCTCGTGCCGGTGGTTCTGATTGTCGTCGTCGTGCTCATCCTCCTCGCTGCTCGCGGAAGCATGGGTCGGAGCCCGCTGCAGGATCAGCAGGACGCCGAGTGGCGAGCACGGCGTGATGAGCGACGGCGAGCCCGAGCAGAGCGTCGTTCCAGCGACCGGTAGGCGATCGGCCACCGGGCGCTCAGGGCCGAACGCGTCTCCCTTCTGGGTCCCAGTATTCGCGTGCGACCGGGAGCGGCCGTGGATCGGGCCAGCACCATTGGCTCGTTGTGCCCTGGTGCGTCCGGCCTCGGTCATCGACGATGCCGGTGACGACGGAGAACCACCAGGTGGGCCGGTCAAGAGCGCGTCGTGGTGACAGCCATACTTCTCGCGTCCAACTTGGCTCGCGGGACGAGTAGCGGATCGTGAGCGTCCCACCGCTGATCCAGTGCTGTGGGAGGTCGAGCCGGTCTGTGATGCGGATGCGAGCCTGCGCGGCATAGTCGCCGGCGGCGCTTAGGACTCCGAGCCCGGCGGCAGCCTGCGCGAGCGAGAAGGAAAGCCTGCAATCGGGCCCCTGTTCGTGGAGCAGCACACCAGGCAGCCAGGCGCCCTGATAACGGTTGTTGCCGCTGCAGAACGAGCTCGCGACGCCTCGTGCAACATCAAGGAGCTGCCGACGTGTGCTCATTCTCGCTCCATTCCGATTGAGGGTTTCAGTCCCCACCATGGTCCCGCCCCGATCGTGTTCCTCGCGTGCCCCGTCTGAGCGAGCCAAGCGCCCGCTCGAGCTCTGCTCAACGAACACAACCTGGCTCGCGTGGCTCTGCCGGTAGTGGATCGGCTGCCGGACACGGAATATGGGGCACCGTTGCCGTGACCGTGCCGCTGTCTTCTGAGACCGAGATGCTCGGTCGCGCGGTCAGCCGTCGCTGACGTCCTCGCGCAGGTTCGGGTCAATGTTCCCGGTCCACACATTCGCTGCGAGTTCGTGTAACCCGGAGGGGTCGGTCGCCGTATACCCATCCGACACGAGTGCCGTCTGGTGGCCTGCGTCATCGATCATGCTCGTGACGACGGTCGCTGGCTCGACTGTTCGGCCGGCGGAGACTGCCCAGTTCCCGGCACTGTTCGGATCGCCGTTTCGGGCGATCAAGCACACACCACCGCTCGTTGTGGCGGCGATCCAGTATCTGGTTCCGTCCTGCTCGACGACGAAGCGCTGACTGTCCGGCACGATCTCCTCCGGCTCGAATGCATCGTCATCGGGGAGCGCGTCGGCGGATGTGGCGGGACGCGCGAGGACGGCGAAGTGCCGGGATGCCAGTTCGATGGGGTCGGCGGAAGGAGCAGCCGACGTCCGGGTGGCGGACGGAGACGCCTTTGGTGCCGGTCCTCCATCGGTGCAGCCTGCGGTGGCCATGGCCAGGCTGATGGTCGCCGCGACGGCTGATGCAATGACGACCGTCCGTGCTGTTCGGGTCCTTCGTTTCATTTCTCCCCCTCATTGCAGAAACTAGCAGCGGCCGGCGGCCTGCGGGGATCTCCCTCCAAGTGCCGGCACTGGCTCCTACGCCGCGGAGGCTTTGAGGGGCAAAGCCCCGACGTCCGTTGGCCGATCGGCTACCGAGACCGCCGCAGAGCCGGCGAAACGGCGACAGGATGTTTGGTCAGATCGACAGACACGGGCGGCGGCGCCGCGACTCGTGAGCCGAGGTGGCGACAAGTAGTGAGTCCGCCGGCAGCTGAGCAGTAGAAGCGTGTCAGGACCAGATGACGGGACAAGTTGTCGCGTCACGACACCTGCCGCATGCGCTCCGACGTCGTCCCCTCGCCCCAGGACCGCCCACGCGTGCGGCTTCACGCAATCGAGGGTGCGACCTCTTTCGGCGACACGGCGCTCCTCCGTAACGTGAGCCTCGACAGCATCGGCTCACCCGGCCGGCGCTGACCTGGGGGGGCTCACACCCTTCAGATCCGGCACGGCGCACGGACCCGAACCGCCCGCCTCGCCGGATTTCCTCCCGGCGACCAGTCAACGTCGCCTGCAACCGGGAAGTATAAGGCCCCGCTGCTCAGAGAGCAGCGGGGCCTTGTCGCGATCATTGGTGGTCAGCGTTCGTAGCGGACGCCACCGTGCCCGACTCCAGGTCGTCGCCCGTATAGAGCTTCGGAAATCGCTGGCAGCGTTCGGTGAGCCAAGTCGCGCGTGGGATCGGCGTGAGCCCCCTTTCGAGTACTCCCGCCAGCCGGGTCGACGTCGCCGTGGCCTGAGCATGGAACCGCGCAGACCCGCCCCACCGCGGCGCATCCCGACCGCGTCGCTACCTTGCGATCAGTCAATTCGGTTGCCGGTCGCTGACCTTCCGCTCCAGCTGTTTAGAGTCCTCTGTTCGAGGTTCAGACCCGGTTGAACGGCGGGCGGAACGCGCGCCGAAGCCGGCCCTCCAATGCGGCAGCGTCTTGCTCGGTTCGCGTCCGCAGCCAGGACACGTGGCAGTCCAGCAGCCAGCTATGAATCGCTGCTGCCTGCTCGGCCGTCACTTTCTGCCTGGTCGGATTGCCCGTGACGTGAGGCGGGATTTGGAACAACAGTTCACACACGTTCCGACGCAACGATGAGCTTGCAAGGCTGACCCCTCCACCCAGGTGCTTGAAGATTCGCTTCTGCAGACTTGACGCAGTACCGACGTACTGCGGCGCGCCGCTGCGGGACCAGAGGTAGACGCCCGGACCATCCGGCACAGCTGGGCGCGCGAGACTGCAAGCTGCATTCTTCTCTGCTGCAAGGAGTCGGGTCCAGTCGTCGCCTGCAGGCTCAGCGGAGTGGAACGGTGCCGACGAGTCTGCTCTTTCTATGGCGTCCAAGATGACGTCCATCTCGAAGTCGTTCTCGGCACCATAGATGTTCAGATCGCTCTGGTCGTAGCGGTTCATCACGACGCGACGATATCGCCATCTCCGGGGCTACACGAGTGGCTTCACTTCGCACGACGGGCCACGCGGTGCTTCACCGCGGCGGGCCACACGACCGCCCGCTGGCGCTGACCCTCCCAGTCCCAGCGCACCTCGACCGCATCCGGCGTCACGGACATAGCTTCGGCGGCAATCCGGTGCTCGAACGAACGGAACTGCAGCCACACCCAAACTGGCATCGGTTCCTCGAGTCGCTTCCAGGCGGCGCCCGAGGCGTCCTCCGACAGCGACAGCACGTCGGTCTCGACCAGCGCGCCCTGTGGACGCACCGGTCGCGCTGGCGGTCACCAGACCTCACCGGCAGGCACGCGAATCAGCGCCCCCGGCCGGCGACGGTCACCGCACCCGCCCAGACCCAAACCCGGTAGGACGAACCGTCGCGCCGTGTCACCCCACCTGGCGTGCGCGGTCCGTGTACGCCACGACGACACCCCGCTCCTGTACCGACGCCTCCGGGAACCGGAGCCAGACGTCCACCGGCTGTCCGTCGGCGACGTCGCTCACCGGATCGTCAGCGAGCTCGTCCGCGGACAGCGACACCGGCCGCGGCCTCGTTATGAACTCGTTGATCGCCGCCCGGCTGATGTCCGTACCGTGCCTCGCGTTCTTGCCCATGGAGCCATCATCGCGCTCATTCGAACATATGTTTGATTTGGGGTACCAACCCTCGTTCTGTAGCTGCGCGATCGCGTCGGCTTCAGCCGACTCACGATTGCCTGCTGCTCGTCGTGAGCCGAACCACGCGGCGCCAAGGCGAGTCAACAGGCGGTCTTGCGCCCTGATTGTCACGCCGCGTGCTGAGGTCGCTCCCATGCTCTCGAGAAGACCGTTGACACGTCTCGACCAGCGGAGACCGCGCGCGGCTCGCTCAGCCGCGGAACGTTGCCACCCTCATCCCCGGATTCCAGGACTGCACCGCCTTTCCGACGCCGCGCCTCGGGGCGCTCGCCTCGAGCACCTCTTCTACGTGGAGCCGGACCGACGAGTCGGATCCCTTTCCAGGGGACGAGGGTGACGAGTTCGATAGCTACACCCGATCACCATGCGGTCTCGAAGAGAGAATGCGGCAACGCGCAGACCCCTGAAGGTGTGACGCGACGGAGCCTCACACATCAATTACCATCGCGAGGCAGGCCACTCCGAGGGGAATGATCGTGGAACTGAAGGGCTACGGCGCCAATGCGTCGTTCGACGGCGACGCGCTCCGACTCACCGCGCGAACGTCGCTGGCATTCGGCGCCAAGGAGCGGATCGTCCCGGTGCGTTCCATCAGCGCGGTGAGCTTCAAGCCGGCTAACGCGCTTCAAAACGGCAACATCACGGTCCAGGTCGAGGGCGCGAAGTACCAGGTTTTCTTCGTCAGGAAGATGCAACCGGCCGCCGAAGCGCTCTACGCCGCGCTGCTGTCCGCCAGCGGCGCCAATCCAAATGCATCCCCCGCCGGCACGGTCCGGTTCGACCGCCTCAATGCCCTGGCCGAGCGCGCTGCCGCGACAGCGGCCACGCCAACCGTCGAAGCGCACACTGTTGCCGTGGCTGCACTGCCATCTGTTCCGGAAACGTGGGCGCAGACCCCAGCACCGACGGCGTTCGTTGAACTGAGTCAGCCCTCCCCAACTTGAGCGCAGAAGCGTGAGGCGGCGATCGGGGCACGAGACGCCGCCAACTCGTTCCGTGTGGAAGCGAAGAAAAGCGCCTCCGCCCAGCGCGCGGAAGTGAAGGGACTCGCCGTTGCGCAACGCGCGGAAGCAAAGAAATTCGCAGCCGCACAGCGCGCCAAGACCAAGGCGGCCAGCGTCCAGGTAAAGGACGACAAGCGCGCTGCCAAGGTCGCCGCCGCCGAAGCGCAAGAGGCTGTCATCCACGCGTTCTCGGTGGGCGCGCTGACCGAGTACGTCGCTGAGAACGGTCTGCCCGAGGGTCTCAGCGGATGGGCAGAAGTGGATGGCCGCCTCGCGAGCGCGTTCGAGCACGCGAAGGCGGGTCGAATCGAGCGGGAAGAGACATCGATTCGCGCAGCGCTGACGGCGGCGAAAACGCATGGTGGCCGAGCCATGCGGAAGATGACCGAGCAGCGCATCACGGCAACGACTGGCCGGCTACTCAGGCTTGGCTCGTCATATGTCGGCAGGGTCCTCGCTGAGGATGGTTTCTCGCAGGCAGGTCGCAAGGGCAAGTTGTTGGCGGTGACCACTGCTGAGAAGTGGTGCGAGATTCGCAGCGACCGCGTGATCACGCCGACAAAGGCTTACCCCATCGACGCGAATACGACAGCGCAGGTGTACCTCGACGGCCAGGCGCTCATCACACAGCGACCGACCCTCACCCGCATGGTGCTGCTCTCCCCGTTGCCGGGGAGCGCCATCATTCCCGGCATGGCACTCCAGAAGAAGGAGAAGGTGGATCTTCGGCAGGGTGAGTTCCAGGTTGGTGGCCTCGGGTGGTCGATGCGAGTAATCGTGCATCCGGACAAGATGTCGACGCCGCGGCAGATGGCCGAGCAGATCAACCGCCACGCCAACGACATTGCGAATCGGTCGCAGCCCGCACCGGCACCCGAACCCGCCGTCGTGGCTCCGCGCACTCCCGCAGGCGATGACGTTCTGTCACGGCTGGAACGACTCAAGGCGCTCGTCGAGTCAGGCGCGATTACCCAGGCCGAGGCCGAGGCCATCAAGCAGGAAATCCTCGGGAGGTAGAACCGCGGCGACACGCTCGCGCGTGGTCGCTGCAACTTGGCGGGATAGCCGCGCTTGGGAGGCACCGGACGCCCACTCCGACCGGAAGCGGCACGTACGACCTCAGCAAGATCAGGGCGGCTCTATCGCGCTTAGAAACCGCCGACTCTCGCTGGCTCTCGGCTCATGAACACATCCTGCTGCCGACGATCACCGTTGCCGTCAGTCCACACGACGCGGAACGTCACGCCCAAGAGGCGACCACCCGGCTGGACCATGCCGTCGAACCCCGTTCCACGGCCTGCAGAAAGATCCTCGAAACGAGCGCTGTCGTAGAAGACAAACTCTTCAGAGTCCGCCAGGACCTCAACATTCCTAGCGACGGCGTCCTCTGCTGCGTTGAGGATGGCGAAGACATTAGGGCGCTCGACACTGCGTACCTTCCTGATGCTCCAGCGCGGCTGCGCGATCGAAACCGCGCGCTCCGCGTCAAGCTCTCCCTGACGTCGATGCCATCCCTTCTCCTCACGAGCCCGCAGACGCTCCGTCGTCGTTAGACGAATCGTGAAGGGCCACTTGACGACGCGCCACAGCCACGAGCGGAAACGCTTGCTCAGGATCGCCGTGAGGATTAGGCCTCCGACCACGGTGACGATGATGCCCGGGACGATGTTGTCGCCGATGAGGGTCAGAACGTGGCTTGAGCCCGGAGCCGTAGCTGGCGACGGCGTCACGCCTTTCCCTCGTCATCGAGGAGACGATCGAGACTGCTGATCTCTTCGTCACGAGCTATCCAATCCTCGTACTGCTTCGAGTCGTAGCCATAGCGCTTCGCGATCAGCTCCCCCTGGCGCTGCCGACCACTTTCGAGCCTCGCACGCGCGCGCAGGCGCTCAATGGCCTTGCACTCGCTCCTCGCCTTGTCTAGCCACTCCCAGACGGCCTTCTTGCCCATACCCGAGAAGTCAGAGTGGGTCACATCAACGATGAAGGTTTGCCCGTCCGCCCAGTGCTCAATCTCTTTCCTGATGCCCTCCGGGGTGTCCAACGTCAGCAGTAGGCGCGTGGACGCCTGAATGCTCACCCAAGCGCGACCCTCCTCGCCGTAGCCGCGGAAGAACTGCCGTATGCCCTGGTGTTCGGCGGAGGGCATGTCATACGAGATGAGAACTACGCGCTTGCTGTGAGGAACTGTCGGGATCGGCATGCTGGGATGCTAGCGACTGCCCTCCGACAAGAGGGAGTCCCACTACGCGTGACGAAGGGCCCCGACCGTCGCCGGAGCCCTCTGGGAGTCACTACGCCTGCGGTCGACGGAACATGTCGCTCCCAGCGTCGGAGCCATGCGCCTCCATGAGCCAGGGACTGCTGCAGGTTCAGTTGACTCCTTGACTTGCCCTTCAGGACCGATCGCCGTGGTCGGCGCAGCCGAGGTGGTCAAGACGGTTTGCACGGTGGCGCAAAGCTTCTCGACATGGCCGGTGCGTTGACCTGACGCTGGCTTCATCGCGGTGACGACCTCGTCGAGTCGAGACAAACTGATCGCAACCGGCGGCCTCCCCCGCGGTCCTCTAAGTTGGCAGCATGAAGCCATTGAAGGTTGCTCGGGAACAGCAGATCGCAGTGTTCGGCGAGTCCGGCAGCGGGAAGACCGTGCTGCTCTCGTCGTTCTACGGCGCTGCACAAGAACCGACCTTCATCAAGAAGAGCTTGTACAAGATCACGGCGGACACGACGGCGCAGGGCCTGCGTTTGCATCAGAACTACCTCGGGATGAAGAACTCCGGCGCAACACCTGCGACGAACCGGTTCTCGGCCACGAAGTACGTGTTCTCGGTCAAGCAGCGCGCCAATCCTTCGTCGAAGGGTAAGAAGCCAGCAGCCGAGGAAATGCGGCTGGTGTGGCACGATTACCCCGGGGAATGGTTCGAGGAGGAACCGTCGACCGAGGAAGAACTCAGACGACGTGCAGAAACTTTCAGGGGGTTGGTCGCGTCCGACGTGGCTGTGCTGCTCGTCGACGGGCAGCGACTCGTCGACAACTCCGGCGAGGAAGAGCGTTATCTCAAGGCCCTGCTGACCAACTACATCGCCCACGTGTCTCGTGTCCGCAACGAGCTCTTGCCGGATGGGCAGCGACTCCTCCGGTTCCCCAGGGTTTGGATCTTCGGGCTGTCGAAGGCGGATCTGTTGCCGGAGCTAGATGCGACGGCCTTCCGGGACCTGCTGGTGGAGAAGGTCGGGCAAGAGATGACGCTCCTGCGGGAGGAGCTCGCCGCTTTCGTTGAAGAGCCGGAAGCGTTCTCCCTCGGTGAGGATTTCGTTCTGCTGTCGTCCGCGAAGTTCGAGCCAGACAGGATCGACTTCGGGCAGCAGATCGGGGTGCCGCTGATGCTGCCGATCGCCGCGATGCTGCCACTTTCGCGGCAGCTGCGATGGGCGAAAGCACTCCGCCACGGCGGGAAGGTCGCAACCGAACTCATGAAGAACGCCGGAACCGCGGTCTCCTTCCTCAGCACACTCGCCGTGAAGCTTCCAGGCAAGCTCAAGCTGCTCCCCGCGATCGTGCCGTTCGTCGTCGACCCGCTCCTCGAGCACGGTGCGGAGAAGCTGCAGGACGCGTACGGCAAGGCAGCAGACCGCCACGACTTCCTCACCGCCGTGCTGCTCGGCTTCCGCCTCGATCTCAATCGTGCCATCGAGAACGACGTCCTCATCGAAAGTCCGAAGTGAGGCTCATCTGGGCCACCCGAGGGAGAACCTGGGGGTTCCGGTTCCTTCGGACTGGCGGGCTGGCGAATCCGCTCGAGGTGTACGAGGAGGCTTTCATCGGTTTGGATGGAGCTCCTCTTGCATTCACCCAGCGGGCCGCGACACTCGCGGTGCGGTTCCCTGATCCGGAGCAGCGGAAGGACCGCGCCGGCCGGGTCATCCCCCACGAGTTCGTCGTGCTTGCCCCCGATCACCTTCGCTTTGCCGACTACGAGAGCGCGCGTGATGAGCTCTGGCACGAGGTAGAGGAGGAGTACGCCTCGACTTGGGATCAGCCGGACGCACTGAGTGAGCTTGATCACAGGTGTGGGGACTTGAGGAGTCGATGTGGTCGCGCGAGCTCGACAAGATCGACACCCGGGGACTGCTAGGAGTCGATGACTCACTCGTTCAGGGCGCGAGTGCGACCTGTGAGTTGACGATCGTCCCGCCGTCGGGCCGGTGCGCCAATGAATCCTGCGGCCGTCTCCTGTTTCGGTGGGGCTCGCGCTGGCAGCGGAAAACGGTCAGTCCTCACGTGGGGCCGACAACGCCGCGTCCCTGACGATTGTGATGCCGTCCGAGGTGCGTGCGGCGCTTCAACCGCGCTTCTCTGCTCGCTGATACCGAGTGACGGAACACAACGCGGACCACGCACAGGTACAATCACTTCTCGTGGTGGCGGGTGACAGTGGAGCGGACAGGCGCCCTTTGCGCGAGCGTACGCGACCCGCCTTCGAGGACGGGAACGCCTCGTTTCGGGTGGTCGATTTGTTCGCGGGCTGCGGCGGCCTGACGCTTGGCATTGCCCAGGCCGCGCATGCAAGAGGGCTCGCTCTCAAGATTCCACTGGCGGTGGACTTCGAGCCGACCGCCGCACAGGTCTACCGCTCGAATTTTCCTGGCGCGGAACGCGTCGAGTGCTGCCGGGTGGAGGAACTCTTCGACGGTGACGCCGGGGAAGGCTACGAGCCTCATCAGCCGTTGACATTGGCCGAAGCCCGAATCCGCAAAGAAGTCGGGGCTATCGACGCGCTCATCGGCGGGCCGCCGTGCCAGGGTCACAGCAACCTCAACAACCACACGCGACGCGTGGACGCGAAGAACGCCCTTTACCTCCGTATGGTACGAGCGGCCCAGGTCCTCAAGCCGAAGGCCATCCTCATCGAGAACGTGCCCGCGGTGGTGAACGATCGCCATGATGGCGAAGGCGTGGTCACGCGCGCAATCATCCGATTGCAAGCGATGGGTTACTGCGTCGAGGCGCGCGTAATTTCGATCGCGGAACTTGGCGTTGCGCAGACGCGCCAGCGGCATGTATTGGTCGCGACGATGCCTGGCGAGCTCTTGCCTGGAGATCTGTTCAATGAACTAAAGGCCACTACGATCGCGCACGACCTTGAGTGGGCAATCGGCGATCTCGTTGACGCCTCTGATGAGGCCACGACGATTCTTGATCAGGCGCCGCAGGCGAAGGCCGACAACCTGAAACGAATGCAGTGGCTGCTCGACCACCCCGAAGAGTTCGATCTACCGAATCATCTGCGGCCGGTGTGTCACCAGGGCGAGCACTCGTACAAGTCGATGTACGGGCAGCTCCGGTGGAGTGAGCCCGCGCAGACGATCACTTCCGGCTATGGCTCGATCGGACAAGGCCGGTACATGCACCCGTCGCGAGCACGAGCCCTGACCGCTCATGAGGCCGCCCGCATCCAGGGTTTTCCTGACTACTTCGACTTCACGGGCTGCCGGACGCGCAGCGAGCTCGCCGTTATGATCGGCAACGCGGTTCCCCCGCAAGTGGGAGAGCGCATTTTCTCACTGCTGCTTGAGTTCCGCGAGAACTCGCGGAAGTCGACGAGAATCAATATTGCGTCAGGTGCTTGATGCAATCGAAGACGTGTAGACACGTCGATAGTCCCGGGAGCTGATATGGACGTGGATGCCGTGATCGAGTCGCGCAAGCGCGTCTCTAGGGAGGTGCCCGACGTCGGGCAACTCGTGAATGTGCGAGGGGCGCGCTGGGCGGTCACCGATGTGCGGCAGCAGGCGCTGCAGCACTCAAGCGCAGATGATGCCCGGGCCGAACTACAGCATGCGGTGCGCCTGCAGTCGGTCGAAGAGGACCAGTACGGTCGCGAAATCACGGTGGTCTGGGAGCTTGAGGCGGGTGCTAGCACGATTCCTGACCAGGGGCTACCCGATGCGATCAGCGAGACCCGTTTCGACGATCCGAACCTCTTCGCGGCCTATGTCGATGCCCTCCGCTGGGGTGCGCTGACCAGCGCCGACCCGAAGACACTGCAGGCGCCGTTCCGCAGCTCAGCCACCGTTGAGGACTACCAACTCGAACCGCTACGTCGCGCACTGGATGCACCGCGCGCGAACCTGCTGCTGGCCGATGACGTGGGCCTCGGCAAGACGATCGAGGCGGGTCTGGTCATCCAGGAGCTGCTCCTGCGGCACCGCGCCCGCTCGGTCATCGTCGTGTGTCCAGCGGGCCTGCAGATCAAATGGCAGGAGGAGTTGCGCGACAAGTTCGGCCTGAACTTCGAGATCGTCAACTCCGAAGCTCTCAAAGACTTCCGGCGCAAGTTCGGCGTGCACGCCAATCCGTTCCGCGTCTACCCGCGCGTCATTGTTTCGATGTCCTGGCTACCGTCGCCGCGGGCGCAGCGATACCTGAGCGAGGTATATGCCAGCGTGGCGGATTCGAGCACCGCGAGGCAGAACGCCTTCGACGTACTTGTGGTCGACGAGGCGCACCACGTCGCGCCGGCGGCGCCGAGTCGCGGGACTTCTAACTCAAAGCGTCGATACGCGATTGACAGTCATCGCACCATCGCTGTTCGCGAGCTCGCTGAGAAGTGCGAGCACCGTCTGTTCCTCAGCGCGACCCCCCACAACGGGTACACCGAGTCGTTCACCGCGCTCCTTGAGATGATCGACAGTCATCGGTTCGCACGAGGCGCCAACCTCGACGAGACCGCTCTGCGGCAGGTCGCGGTGCGTCGGCTGAAAGTCGACCTGCCAGAGAAGGGCTTCAAGCCCCGCGAGATCAAGTCGCTCTACTTCATGCCGTCGGCCGACGAGGCCGAGGCATACGACCGTCTGATCGCCTTCACGAAGCGCCGCAATGCCGCGGTGAAGCAGGACAGGGGAGGGCGCGCGTCCGATTTGGCGACGCTCATTCTCAAAAAACGGTTCTTCTCGTCGCCAGTCGCGTTTGCCTCGACGGCGGAGACTTTTTTGCGAACCCGTGACGGCGATGCGCTCGCTCTGCCTGAGTACGACGACGTACTTGGGGATGAGGCATCCGATCTCGAAGAAGGTCGCGACGAGCAGCCCGAGCTGGAGGCGCTGCGCAACGCCAAGCGAGCGCAGGTACCTCTTGAGCAGCAAGACATTGACGACCTCGAGTTCCTGATCAATTGGGGCTGGGGCTACGAGGGCAAACCCGACTCGAAGCTCTCCGCGCTCCTTGAGCTGCTGCGCACTGTCCTCGATACTCCGGGCGAGCAGCGGCTCGTGATCTTCACGGAGTACGTGAGCACCTCCGACTGGATGCGGGAGATCCTGCAGGCCCACGGCTTCGGCGGCGACAGGATTGCCGTGATCGACGGCTCCACCGACGCGGAGGAGAGGGAGGAGATCCGAGCGAAGTTTAACGCCCCGCCGACCGAGGAAGCCCTCCGCATACTCATCGCGACCGACGCAGCGGGCGAAGGTATCGACCTGCAGACCTATTGCCACCGGCTTGTGAACTATGACGTGCCGTTCAACCCGAACCGCCTCGAACAGCGCATCGGTCGCATCGATCGGTACGGCCAGACCCAGTCGCCGATCGTTTGGCACCCTGCCGCCGACAGGTCGGCGGTTTCGACGAGCTACGCGAAGGACACCGAGCTGCTGGTCCGGCTGGCCAAGAAGGTCGCCCAGGTCCGACACGACCTGGGTTCGGCAGGCGAGATCCTGCCGCCCGACATCCAGCGCGAGTTCGGTTTCGGCACGAGCGCCGGTCGCAAGGTGAAAGTGGATGCCGGAGAGGAGGTCATCAACAAGGTGCTGCAGGACGAGCACACGATGTCCCGCGAGCTAACCAGGCTCGCAGAACGCCTTGAGGGCTCGCGTGATCGCCTGCACCTGCACGAGCGCAACCTGCGCCGGGTGCTCTCGGAGGGACTGCGCGTGACCGGACAGCAACCGCTGCAGGAGATTAGCGACCCCCGCGACGACACGCTTTACATAGTGCCGAAGGGCCTCCATAAATCGTGGGTTCCCGCGATCCGCGGGCTCGACACTCGTCTCAAGCCGGGTGAGCCTCGCCCGCTGACGTTCGACGACCGGCGCGCGAAGGGCCGTTCTGATGTGGTGTTCGCACACCTGGGCCACCCGCTGCTGCAGCGCGCGGCCCGAGCACTGAGAGCAGAGGTCTGGCAGCGCACCGACCGCGTTCACGGCGTGAGTGCGGTCGTCGTTGATGGTCTCGATCAATCCTTTGCCGCCGGCGTCGCGCGGCTCGTACTCGTCGGCGATGGTGGTGTGCGCTTGCACGAAGAAGTCTTCCTCGCGGGTACGCGGCTCTCGCGCCGGCAGGAGCTCGGCATCGAGAAGGCCGAGCAGCTCTTATCGTCGGCTCTTGACGGTTCGCGACTGTCTGAGCCCGGCGAGGCAACGAAACGGCAACTCGTCGACCGGTGGAATGCCGACCTTGGGAACACTGACGGCATAAGCGCCCGAGTATCGCAGGCGATCGAGAGCCGCGCCGCCCGCCGTAAGCGCGAGGTCGAGGCCGATCTCATCGAGCGTCGTGAGGCAGACCTCGTCGCGGTGGACGCGATCTTCGACCGTTTCCGCACGACCTTGATAAGCGCGATCTCCGCCGCAGAGGAGTCCCGTCGAGTCGGCGAGGAGGCGCTCTTCGAACTGCCCGAGGAAGTGCGCCAGCGCGAGACCGATCTCGCACGCATCCGCACGCGGCTCACCACCCTTGAGCAGGAGCATCTTGAAGAACGCGAGGCGGTCGAGCGGCGCTACCGCAACGTGACCGCCCACGTGTTCGTCGCCGCGCTCGTGTTCGCGCTGACACCGTCAGATCTCGAGAGTCTGGAGTCCGCAAATGCCCGCGCCTGACCCTTGGGAGTGGCTGTCGCTCGTCGACGCCGATGGTCCGTTCCTGTCGAAGGCTGCCCTGAAGTCGTTCTACAAGCAGGGTCTGCCGAAGCCCGATGACTCGCTCGACGACGCGAACGCGACATTCATCGACGAGCACACCCGCTGGATCGCGGCGTGGACGGCCGCGGGGAACGATAGCGACGAGCAGGTCTACACCGTGGCGCGCGACCGCTGGGTGAAGACCGTGCTGCACGATCTGCTGCGCTGGGGCGACGAGCTGAACTCGCAGCCCGCGGCGGACCTGCAGTACGTCCAGCCGGGCGGGTCGATCGTAGTGCGGCCGTTCGCGACGCTCGGAGCCGGTGAGGCGAAGCCCGAGCTGCTTGTCACCGTGGTCGAGCGCACCGAGGATCTGCGCAAGTCGGGCACGGATGTCGATGGCTGGTCCGCGAGCGCGATCGATCGAGCCGCCCTGCTCGCGCGCGCCACCGGCGTCTCGCTCGGCATCGTGACTGACGGTCGCTGGTGGGCGCTGGTGTCGGCCGTGAAGGAGCGCACGACTGCAAGCGGCGTCTGGGATGCCCTGCTCTGGCGCGAGGAGCGCCCGAGCCGTGACGCGTTCTTCGCGCTGGCGAGCTTCGACTCGATCGCAGGGGGCCACGCCGAGCAGCGGCTTGTGGCGCTCTTCGGAGAGTCGATCGCAAGTGCGGAGGAGATCACCGAGGCGCTCGGCGACCAGGTCCGTCGAGCGGTCGAGCTCGTGCTTCAGTCTTTCAGCGACACGCATATCCGCGCGCTCGCGAGGCCGGGCGGGGTTCCACCGCTGCCTGCGGACGCCAAGGTGGTCTACGAGGGCGCCGTGACTATGCTCATGCGCGTGGTGTTCCTGCTGTTCGCCGAGGAGCGCGAGCTGCTACCCCAGCAGGACCTATATCGCTCGGCGTACGCGATCGCGGGCGTTCGTCAGCAGCTCGAACGAGAGTTGCTCGATGCCGCTGACGCGAGCGTGCTCGACGGGCGCTCCGAGACCTGGCACCGGCTGATCGCGGCGAGCAACGCTGTGTTTGGCGGAGTTTCATTCGAAGACATCCGGATGCCAGCTTACGGTGGTTCGCTTTTCGATCCGAGCCGGTTCCAGTGGCTGCACGCGACCGACGCCGATGGTCGGCTCGCAATTCGCGTGAGCGATCGGGCGATGCTCGAGGTGCTCCGCGCCGTGCAGATCGCCGAGGTGAAGGGCGAGGCTCGCAATCTGTCGTTCCGCGACCTCGACGTCGAGCAGATCGGCTACGTCTACGAGGGGCTGCTCGGATATTCGGCCGAGTACACGAGCGACATCGTTGTGGGGCTGCAGAGCGTCAAGTCCGGCTACGAACCCGAGATCCTGCTCACCGAGCTCGAGTCGCTCGCTGTGCAAGCGACGACGCCCGACGATTTCGCGAAGCGTTTGACCGTGCATCTGAAGAAGACCCAGGAGCACTCAAGGCCGAAGACTGCGAATCAGCTCGCGAAGGCTTACAGTGCGAAGCCGGACGAGGCCGTCATCGCCGCCGCTCGCACCCGGTTGAGCTACGTGCTCATCGAGGATCCGACTGCTGTCGAGCGTCTGCTTCCGTTCCACGCGCTCATCCGCAGCGATCTCCGCGAATCGCCCTATGTAGTTCCCGCCGGCGGCATCGTTATGACTGAATCGCCCCAGCGGGCGAACACCGGCACGCACTACACGCCTAAGGCGCTCGCTGAAGAGGTCGTGCTGCACGCGCTTGAGCCGCTCGTCTACTCGCCCGGACCGCTCGACGTTGAAGACCCCGCCCAGTGGAGGTTGAGGTCTTCGGCCGAGATCCTCGACCTGAAGGTCGCCGATATTGCTGCAGGGTCGGGTGCGTTCCTCGTCGCCGCGGCGCGCTATCTCGCCGATCGGCTGCTTGAGGCCCGTGCGGTGGAGGGCCGCGATGTCGGCGCCAAGACCGACCTTCGGCAGTGGGCAGTGCGCGAGGTCGTTGGCCGCTGCCTCTACGGCGCTGACATCAACGGCATGGCCGTCGAGATGTGCAAACTGTCCCTTTGGCTCATCTCGCTGGATCCCGACAAGCCGTTCTCCTTCGTCGACGACCGCGTCTTCCACGGCAACTCACTGCTTGGCATCACGACCGAGGCGCAGCTGAAGGCCCAGCACATCTACCCGAAGCAGTCAATGAAACGGCAACTCGCCGCATTCGACGTCGACAAAGACCTCGAGGACGCTGCGTGCCTTCGCCGCGAACTCGCCTCAGGACAGGTCGACAACGATGATCCCGCACGCTCCACGCGCGCAAAGCGTGCCCTTCTCGCTCAGTCGAAAGAAGTGACGGCAAAGCTTCGCGATGTCGCTGACGGCATCATTGCCGCGGGTTTACTCGAGGGCGGCAAGCCTGGCCGCAAGCTTGAGGAGCGCTACCACGAACTCGCGGAGGCGCTTCGCGAGGCGTACCCCGCCGACGGGTCAGCCGGCGAAAGACGCCGTCTCGACGCGATCATTGGGACCGGCCTCACCCCCGAAGTTGATACCGGCGAAGCCCGTTGGAAGCCGCTCCACTGGATCCTTGAAGCACCCGACGTCATGCACGACCACGGTGGCTTCGACGCTATCCTCGGGAATCCGCCGTTCCTCGGCGGGCAACGCATCAGCGGATCTATGGGCGGCAACGCGCGAGATTGGCTGGTACAGGCCATCGCCGCAGGCCACAACGGCAGCGCTGATCTTGTCGTCTATTTCTTGCTTCGTGCCCGAGAGCTGACTGCTTCGGGCGCCACCTTGGCGATCCTGGCAACAAAAACCATTGCTCAGGGGGACTCAAGGCGCGTCGGTCTCGATCGAATAGTCGACGAGTCTTGGACTATTCATCGGGCCATTCGGAGTCGACGCTGGCCAGCATCGGGAGCCACCGTCGACTTCGCTGCCGTGTGGCTAATCGGACCAACGGCGAATCGCGGTACCCGTCCAACGCTTGAAGGTCAACGAGTCCGAGAGATCAGCTCACTCCTTGAGGCCACGCAACGCGTGGCTGGCCTGCCGACCGCGCTCGCCGAGAATGCGGGGGTATCCTACATTGGTTCGTACATTCTCGGCCAGGGTTTCGTACTCACGCACGCAGAGGCAAGAGCAATGGTAGATGCCGACCCTCGTAATGCCGACGTCATACGCCCCTACCTCACAGGAGCGGACCTGAATGGGACCTTTGATTCGAAGGCGAGTCGTCATGTGATCGACTTCCGAGACATGACGATTGATCAAGCGGCGCGGTACTCAATACCGTTCGAGCGCGTCCAACTCCTGGTCCAGCCAGAACGTGCCCGCAACAATCGGAAGTTGTACAGAGATTATTGGTGGCAGTATGCAGAGAAGCGACCGGGACTGATTCGAGCCATCGCCAACCTTGAGCGCGTTCTCGCGATAACCCTTACAAGCAATGCTATCGCGCCGCAATTCGTTGAACCTGACCAAGTCATCGATCAGACAGCTCCGATATTCGCGACAGACGACTTCGGTCATCTTGCCGTACTAAATTCGAATATACATCGTACATGGGCGATCAAATACGCGACCACCTTCGGAAGCGGATTCCGCTACTCACTCAAGAAGGCATTCCAGACTTTCCCGTTTCCCCACGTAACGGAGAACCTTCGACTCCTTGGGGCGAAACTTGAAGAGAAACGCGGCGAGGCCAAGTCCTTCCGGAGCATCGGGCTTACAAAGCTATACAACTTGATTGCGGATCCCGCGGAAACGGATGACGATATTGACGCTATTCGCCAAACTGAAGCAGAGATCGATGAGGCGATGATGCAGGCGTATGGGTGGACCGACGTCCCGCTAGAGCACGGCTTCCACACATACCGGCAAATGGAGCGATGGACCGTGAGCCCGGCCGCGCGCGTTGAGATACTCGACCGGCTGCTCGAGGAGAACCACCGGCGCGCGGCGATCGAGGCACAGCATAATCCGAAGAAGGCCGACAAAGGCAAGAGTTTCGAGGAGTCCGACAAGCCCGAAGGAGCGTTGATCTAGTGACCAAGCCATCTGCCATCGCCTCGGCGGCGGTGCGCGACGAACTGCTCGACCTGCTCGAACGCGACCTCATGGGGCCATGGGGAGGCGGCGATGAGACGATCGACGGCACGCCACGCGGCCGCTACCTCGTCGGCGCGCTCGCACCCATCTCGGTCGACGAAGCAGACAAGTCCGGCCCGGGCATCGACGAGAATGTAGTGCGGACCGACGCAGAGCGGTACAAAGATGTCCGCGGCGTCATCGCCGACGACGACGATGACGACGTGGCCATCGTCAGTTCCCGCGAGGAGGACGAGGACCGCGGCCCCGAGTCGAAGCTCATCGCGCCGTCATCGATGGGTCTGCGCTTCAGGGTGCCCTACGGCGCCCCGCCATTGCGCTTCACGCCGCGCTGGGGTCGATATGCGTCCCGCCGCGAGGCCGACGAGCAGGGAAATACCCGGACGTATTACGACCGTCATCCCCGGGGCGCTACCGTCGAGGTGGACGTGACCGAGATCGCGACGGGAAGCTCGAAGCGCTACGAAATCGAGCCCGGCGAGGTCGTGCTCGACATCGAGGTTTACGACCACGACGGCGCGCTCGTCGTAGAAGCAGCCCTCCTCAACATCGTCGTCACCGGAAAGGAGCTCCCTCCTCGCCTCTGGCTTTTCCAGGCGGCGTTCTCTGTCGCTGCCATCGACGGGTCAGCGGTGTTCCTTCCGACGCACGATCCCATCGAGGTCGATCGTGGCCACCGCGACGAAGAAGTGCGCCGACTCGATCTGCTCTACCGTGACCGACTTGAGTTCGCGATCGGTCGCACTGTCTCCGCCACGTGGACGATGCCGGCCCCGGACGCACGCCGCGCGACCGAAGTGTGCACGACCTGGCTTCCGACCGCCGAGATCCCGCAGACCCTCGCGCCCGAAGTCCCCGGCGCCGTGCTCTCGATGCGCCTCCTCGCCGAGGCCGGCCCTGCTGACCTCGAAGCCGGCCTAACGCCGCTCGTCACCGGCTACGAGCAATGGCTCGCCAAGCAGGCATCCGTCGCCGAAGCTCTCCCGGCCCATTTGCGCGCGGAAGCTGAGATCGGACTCGCCGATGGTGCGCTTGCGGCCGCGCGCCTGCGGGAGGGTCTCGACGCCCTGCTCGCGACCGATGCAGACGGCGAGCTCGCCCGCACAGCGTTCGCCTTCATGAACCGCACGATGCGCGAGCAGCGGCTGCGTTCCCAGGTCGCGGCCACTCGGATCGCCGATACCTCGCTCAACGAGGCCGCTGCAGTCGCCATCGTCGAGGCGAGAGGTGACAAGGCCGCGTCGTGGCGCGCGTTCCAGCTCGCGTTTATCCTCATGCAACTGCCGGCAGTCATCGACCCGGCCGCCCCTCGCCGCTCGTCGGACCTCCCCCGCGCCGAACTGCTGTTTTTTCCAACCGGTGGTGGCAAGACCGAGGCCTACCTCGGGCTCGCCGCGTTCACGTTCGGCCTGCGCCGAGTGCAGGGCGTTGTCAGCACCCCCGACGGCCCGCTCGACGGCCGGGACGGCGTGACCGTGCTCATGCGATACACGCTGCGGCTACTCACATCCCAGCAATTCCTGCGTGCCACGACGCTCATGTGCGCCGCCGAACTCGTGCGCCGCGAAAACCCCGTGACCTGGGGCGAGACCCCATTCACTATCGGACTATGGGTCGGCTCAAGCGTGAGCCCGAAGTACTATGCCGACGCCGCGCGCGAGGTCAAGGACGTCCGCTCCGGCAAGACCTCGGCGGGTTGGGGCCTCACTGCGCTGCAGTTCACGCACTGTCCCTGGTGCGGCACGCCGATCGACGGTGGCAAGGACGTCGAGGCCGATGACGTTGAGGCTCGCATCCGTGTGTACTGTGGCGCACGAATCGGTTGCCCTTTCCGCAAGGGCGGCTTGGCGGTCGATGGATTGCCCGTGCTAACCATCGACGATGAGATCTACCGTCGCCCGCCAACATTCCTGCTCGCTACCGTCGACAAGTTCGCGCGGCTTGCCCGCGAAGGTGAAGCTGCGGCGCTGTTCGGCTACGTCTCGAAATACTGCCCGCGACACGGCTATCAACACCCCGATTCCCGCGTCTGCACCACGACCAGCCACCAGCAGAAGACCGAAAACGGACGCATCTACGGTGCCGCTCAGGTGCGGCAAACCGATCGGCTGCGACCGCCGGACCTCGTGATTCAGGACGAGCTCCACCTCATAACCGGCGCGCTCGGCACTGCTGTCGGCCTCTTTGAGGGCGCGGTCGATGTGCTCTCGACCTGGCAGCTTGGTGACGACGCGGCCACGGCATCCACTGTGAAGCCGCTCGTCGTCGCGTCGACGGCGACGGTGCGGCGCGCAGCGGACCAGGTGCGCAAGCTCTACGCCCGGCAAGTGCAGGTGTTCCCGCCGCAGGTACTCGGTGTGGCCGACACGTTCTTCTCGAAAGAGGAGCCGATAACGTCCCAGAAGCCCGGCCGTAAGTACGTCGGCGTCTGCGCGCACGGCGCCCGCCTTACATTGGCCGAGATCCGCGTCAGCGAGATCCTGTTGCTTGCCGGGCAGCGCCTCTTCGACGCGCACGGTGATGCCGCCGAGCCGTACATGACCCTCGTGGACTACTTCAGCGCGACCCGCGAACTCGCGGGTATGCGCCGCTACCTCGATGACGACATCGCAACCCGCATCTCGAACCCTGGTAAGGACAGCGGCTATCCGCGTCGTGCATCCAACGGTCTGCGGATCGGCGAATTGACGTCTCGCATCTCGTCGTCGCAGATTGGTGAAACCCTCACCAAGCTCGCTGTGCCATTCGACTCCGACAAGGACACCACCGTGGGTCGCGCCGCCTTCGCGCAGCTTGCAGCCGCGGCGGACGCGGCGCGCAAAAAACTGCCGGTGCGTGATTGGGCCTATGACGTCGTGCTCGCGACGTCAATGCTGCAGGTCGGCGTCGATGTTCCTCGACTCGGGTTGATGCTTATTGTGGGCCAGCCGAAGAACACCGCCGAGTACATCCAGGCGTCCTCGCGCGTGGGCCGTGATTCGGCGAAGCCGGGACTGGTCGTCACACTTGCGAATCGCTCCCGCCCTAGGGACATGGCCCACTACGAGCAGTTCGAGCACTATCACGACACGTTCTACGCCAACGTCGAAGCGCTCTCGGTGACCCCGTTCTCCGAAGCCTCTCTTGAGCGCGGCCTGACCGGGCTCATCGTGTCGGCCGCGCGCGTCGCGGACGCTGCCGCAGCGCCCGCTGAGTCGCTCTCCCCCGAGAAGACGACCGGCGCCGGCAAGGTGGTTCAGCGGAGGCCCGTCCTGGATCGGCTCGTCAAGCGTCTCGCTGAGCGCCTTGCCATCGCTGCGGACGATGGTGGAGTCGCCGCAGCGTCGGCGGTCTCCAAGCTGGTCTTGCGGCTCGACAAGTGGGAGGAGGAATCGGCGCTGGTCAACGGCGGCCTCACGTACGTCAAGAAGTCGGTTTCGGGCGGCGCCTACGTCAAGCCGTTGCTGCGCAGCCCGGAAGACGAGATCTCCGAGTCAGCGCCGAAGCTTTTCCAAGTCGCGAACTCGATGCGCGAGGTGCAGCCCGAGATTGACCTGCTCGTCGCCCCGCTTCAACTAGTCGAGCCTCCCACCTCCACCGCTCCGCAATGGACCTTCCCGAACAAGGCGGCCAAGAAATGACCGACGCCACCGCGCCTCTTTCCGTCACCAACGCAGCCGAAATCAGTGACGGATCCGTGAACGAAGGGGGCATCGGTGCCGTCGACGTCTCGCCGGGCGTCGCCGGCGTCGTCGTGGACGCCTTTCTCGACGACGAGCAGAAATCGAAGAACCATAGCAAGGTCGGCACGATTCGCCCGAGCGGCATGCTGTACACGGCCGGCATCGGCTCTACCGTAGATTTGCCCCACATCGCCGTCATGCCGCAGGGCCTCGACGCATGGGAGAAGGCGTACCACCGGCAGGGCGGGGCGATCCTTGTGCAGGTGCCGCGCCTGCTTGAGGCCGTACGCCGCGAACTCGGCCCGCTGGTCGAAGAACTGCGCCTGCCGCCGTGGACACCCGACCAAGACGGCGCACCGGTGGGCATCCCCGCGCGCGTGTTTCCCGGGTGGCTTCGCTGCACGGGGTGCGATCGGCTCGCACCGATCAATGAGGGCTTCTTCGTGTTCGAGAACACGAGCAAGTACCGGCCCGACCAGGCCACGTTTGTACACAAGTCCTGCAAGGGGCGCCCTGGAAAAGGGAGAAAGGAGGGCTCGCTCAAGCCCCGACCGCGTCCCGCCGTGCCCGCGCGGTACCTGATTGCCTGCACAAACGGTCACCTAGATGAGTTCCCTTACCGGGAGTGGCTGCACCGCCACGACGATCACCCGCTCGACAACTGCACTGTTCCGAATCCGTCGTTGCGCATGGTCGAGTTCCGTTCGAACATCGGTCCTCAGGTCAGGCTTGAATGCGTTGCCTGTGGCGCAACTCGCAACATGGCCGAGGTCACACGCGCCGGCGGTGATTCCTCGCTACCTGCGTGCCGCGGCAGGCATCCGCATCTTCCGAGCTACGCGTCGCCGGACAAGCCCTGCACAGGCGGGGTCAAGTTCATGCTGCTCGGTGCCGCAAATCAGTGGTTCTCGACAACTCTCTCTGTGCTTGTGCTCCCCAAACGGAAGGTGCCGACCATCGCGGATCTGACGCTTGAGGTCATGGGGTTGCCAGCAGGAACCGTCGCCAAGCTCACTTCTCTCCCGGCGATTGCGAATTGGCGCGAGTGGAACGCTGACCAGGCCGCCCCATTTGCATTGGCTTCCGACGAACAGATACTTGACGCAGTGCGCGCAGCACTGCTCCCCGCAGGCACGGCCGCTGCCGTCGATACTGCAGCCACGTACGACGCGCAGCGGCTCCTCATCCCCGAGTGGGAGACCCTTACCCACCCGCACGAATTCGAATCCGAAGACGCCAAGGCCGGGTTTAAAGTGCATTCCGAACCCGTGCCGGGCGCGCTCGCTTCGGTCCTCAGCGACGTCGTCGCCGTCGACCGGATACGCAAAGCTAACGCATTTACGGGGTTCACCCGCATTGATGCTCCCGACCGTGTCGGCGGTGAACGGGGGCGGATCGCGCCACTCTCGCAGAACGGCAAGCCGACGTGGGTACCGGCGACCGAGGACCGCGGCGAGGGCGTCTTCCTCCGCTTCGATGAGCAAGCCGTGTTGAATTGGGAAAACGCGACGCTCGCGACCGAAGTGTGGGGCGCGCACATCGCGGCGCACGAGCGCAATCTGAAGCGCCGGCAGAGCAAGACCGGCGTCGTGCTGAATCCCGAAGAGCTGTTGCCACCCCCTCGGTATTGGGCCCTGCACACGATCTCGCACCTCCTCATACGTGAAATGGCGATGTCGAGCGGATACGGTTCAGCATCGATCGCTGAACGCATCTATGCGTGGCGCGGTACTGACGAGCGCGAGCCCGCAGCAGGCATCCTCATTACGACGACGTCGCCCGACAGTGAAGGCACGCTGGGCGGTCTCGTCGACCTCGCCCGCATGGCACGCCTCGACGACGTAATGCAGCAGGCGCTGCACCGCGCCGCGCGATGCTCGTCGGACCCGATCTGCGCGGACCGCGTGCCGAAAGGCCAGGAGGACTTCTTGCATGGAGCCGCCTGCCACTTCTGCCTGTTCCTATCGGAGACCTCATGCGAGCGGGCCAACCGCTTTCTCGACCGCCGCTTCGCGATCGATCTACACGCGGGCTCCAAAGGTCTCGCACCGCTGCTCGCAGACGTACATTGGCCCGCGGCGGGCATCGGCAGCTGAACCCGTGGCTCTTTCTCCGATCGAACAGCTCGCCGCAGCGCTGACGGCACCAACGGCCCGCGCCGTCGCGGCCAGTCTCGAGATCGACCACAGCCTGACCATGGGGCTTGCAGCGCTCGGAGCGGGGCACCCAGCGCGAGCCGCGTTCACGACCTGCTTCGACTCCTTCGGAGCCATCCCGCTCGCCCAAGTGCTGCGCGCAGTCGCGGGTTCTCGCGACGGCTCGCGAACGGATCTTCGTCCGGTGTGGAGCGGGCCGACGTTCGACGGCGACGGCGACCACACCACCGCCGCGCTTGCTCACCTCATCGACGGCGCCACAACCGACGTGTTCGCATCCACCTACTCTGCGACCAACGACTCCCCGTTTGTGAATTCCCTCTGGCGTGCCATCGGTCGCGGCGTCGCGGTTAGCCTGCTCGTCGACAGCTCAGTCAAGGGCGGTGCGACGGCGAAACTCTTGCAGCGGCGCCTCGCCGGCGCGAACTTTCTAACGTACGTGCCCTCGCCGGCTGGTTCGTACGGTGCTCAGCACTCCAAAGTGATCATTATCGACTCAACCATCGCGTTCATCACGAGCGCGAATCTGTCTGACGCCGCCGCCCACCGCAACCTTGAGGCCGGCGTGGTCATCAAGGACCCGACCTTCGCATCGAATCTCCGTCAACGCTTCGCGCGGCTCGCGCAAACGCCAGCTGTTGCCCCGTTAGCGCCGATGTGAACGAACGGAGCGTGCCGTTGTTGTCGGTCATGATCGCTAGCACCGGCAGGATCTCCTCGGGGAGGCGTGCGCGTCGAACTCGTACTGGCCGGACAGTCCCGGCACGATGCGATTTACCAGCTTCCGCCGGCGGCAGTCTCGTACTTGAGGCAGGGCAACGTAACCGCCCGCTACCCCGGCTGGCGTCACGGATAGCGGCAAGCGTGAATACGCTCGTCACATGACAGAGGAATCGGTCGGGAGTGCTGCAGCTTCGGCTGACTCGGTGAAAGGGTGTCGATCAAGCCAGGGCCCTATCTGGAGGAGTTCAGAAGCGAAGTTGTGGCGGTCGCTCGTCGTGGCGAGACCGTTGACGCGGGTCGCGAAAGACTTCGAGAGCTCCAGAGCGACACGGACGAGCGGGAGGCGGCCCGCATCGACCGCAAACCGGCAGCGGTCCCGACTACAACGAGGAGCGCAAGTCCGAGCAGCAGGAGAGCCGGCAACAGTAGTCGATTCCCGTTCTAACTGAGGCGCAGGTCCCGCTGTGGCCAACGGGTCCGCTCCCGGATGCATCACATGGAAGTGCTCGCGTTCGACGACCACTGCTCGATCTCGCTAAGCGCCGGAACCCACCCCGGTCGCGTACCATGTCCCCGGACACCGCCGTCAGGTGCGTCAGCGCCGAGGTCTCCATCGCCCCCTCGGTCGTCGGGTCGAGGCCGGAGCGGTCCCCGATCGCGAGCCCGCGCAGCAGCGCCGCTCCGGGCTGCGGCAGGTCGGCCGTGGCCCGTACGAAGGCCTGCCGCGCGGTGTCGGTGGCACCGAGCAGCCCGTCGGGCGGCACAGACGACGGCGTCCCGCGCAGGAACGCGACGAAGGCGGTCGCGGAACCGGGTTCGTCCGGCTGCAGGGTGGCGGTCACGGTGACCCGGGCACCGGCTGCCAGCACGGTGCCCGGTGCATCGCCGTGCTGGTCGGGGACGAGCCGGACCGGCACCCGGAGCCCGTCGAGGTCGTCCGCACGCACCAGCGTCGCGGTGACGGAGCGGTCCCCCGGCACGAGGTCGCGGGTCAGCGCGGCCTCGACGTCCACGTTGCCCGCCCCCGGGCCGGCGACGAGCGCACGGAGCGGTTCCGGGGCCCGCCGGGACTCCCCCACGGTGACCGACACCGCGAGCAGCGTCGTCAGGGCCCCCGCGACGAGCAGCAGCCCGGCGACGGCCGGCACCACCCCGGCGCCCCGACGCCACCGGAGCACGCTGCCGCTGGCACCGGTCAGGAGCGCCGCGGCCCCACCGACCACGGGTGCCACGTCGGGCATGCCGACGAGCAGGGCGGTCGTGATCCAGGCGACGGCCACCGGCACCGCGACCCGCAGGTCGATCGCACTCGGAGCGA
>Ga0308160_10000838_pt1 | contig 50063 bp, 39 predicted proteins | sample PhyFR1_FD_201036 | JGI IMG/M metagenome (GOLD analysis project Ga0308160, IMG submission 201036) | Phyllosphere microbial communities from UC Gill Tract Community Farm, Albany, California, United States - DLSLF.R1 | ecosystem: Host-associated > Plants > Phyllosphere > Unclassified | place: USA...
AGACCCGCATCTTCGACAAGGCCTCGGTCGACCGCGCCGAGCAGGAACTCAAGCGCCAGTACCTGTCGCATGGCCTGTACGGCGTCAAGATCACCACCACCGTGACCCCGATCGAGCGCAATCGCGTGACCGTCATGTTCAACGTCGACGAAGGCGATGTCGCCAAGATCAAGGGCATCAACATCATCGGCAACAAGGCCTTCAGCGACAAGGAACTGCGCGAACTGCTGCAGCTGTCGACTTCGGGCTGGTTCACCTGGTACTCGAAGGCCGACCAGTACTCCAAGCAGAAGCTGACCGGCGACCTGGAAGCGGTCAAGTCGTGGTACCTGAACCACGGCTATCTCGAGGCGAACGTCGAATCGACGCAGGTGTCGATCACGCCTGATAAACGCGACATCTACCTGACCCTGAACATCACCGAAGGTGAAAAATACACCGTCTCGAGCGTCAAGCTCGAAGGCGAGATGTTCGGCCGCGAAGAAGAGCTCAAGCAGCTGATCCTTCTGCAGCCGGGCAAGACCTATGTCGGCGACCTGCAAGAGCAGACCAACAAGCTGATCTCGGACCGCCTCGGCACCTTCGGCTATGCGTTCGCCAACGTCACCGCCAACCCGGAACTGAATCGTGAAAAGCGCGAAGTCGCGTTCACCTTCTTTGTCGATCCGGGCAAGCGCGCCTATGTGCGCCACATGAATATCTCGGGTAACACCGTCACCCGCGACGAAGTGATCCGGCGCGAATTCCGCCAGTTCGAAAGCTCGTGGTACGACGCCAACCGCGTCAAGCTCTCGCGCGACCGGGTCGACCGTCTCGGCTACTTCAAGGAAGTCAAGATCGAGACCCCTGAGTCGCCAGGCACGTCCGACCAGGTCGACGTCAACGTGGCGGTCGAAGAACGCCCGACCGGCAACTTCATGATCGGCGGCGCGTTCTCGCAGTCCGAGAAGTTCACCTTCACCGCGTCGATCTCGCAGGCCAACTTCGCCGGCAGCGGCAACACGGTCGGCATCGAACTCAATACCAGCAAGTACAACCGCACGATCGCGTTCTCGAATACCAACCCGTACTTCACCGACGACGGTATCTCGCGCGCCTTCCAGCTGTACCTGCGCACCTCGCGTCCACCGGCGCTGAACATCGGTTCGTACACCGTGCGCCAGGTGGGCGGCAACATGACCTTCGGCGTGCCGTTCTCCGAATCCGACACCGTCTATTTCGGCGCCGGCCTGGAACGCACCGAACTCGAAACCGACCAGACCTCGCCAGCGATCTACCAGCAGTTCGTGCGCCAGAACGGCGGCCCGGCCAGCGGTGTGGGCACCGCCACCACCAATGCCATTCCGCTGACCGCGGCATGGGGCCGCGACACCCGCGACAGCGCGGTCTCGCCGACCCGCGGCCGCTTCCAGCGCGCCAACTTCGAGCTCGACGCCATCGGCGACGCCAAGTACTACCGCATGGTCTACGAACATCAGTGGTGGCGTCCCGTCACGCGCTGGATGACGCTGGCCCTGCGCGGCGAGCTCGATTACGGCAAGGGCATCGGCGGCAGCGCCTACCCGGTGTTCAAGAACTTCTACGCCGGCGGTATCGGTTCGGTGCGCGGTTACGAAAGCTCGTCGCTGGGCGTGGTCGACCCGAACTACTACGATGCGATCGGCGGCTCCAAGCGCGTCATCCTCAACGCCGAGCTGCAGTTCCCGTTCCCGGGCGGCGGCACTGATCGCAGCCTGCGCTGGTTCACCTTCGCCGACGGCGGCCAGGTGTTCCAGGAAGACGCCAAGATGCGCCTGAGCGAATTCCGCTACTCGGCCGGTATCGGCCTGTCCTGGATTTCGCCGGTCGGTCCGCTCAAGTTGAGTTATGCTAAGCCGCTGAACGCGCTGCCGGGCGACCGCCTGGAACGCTTCCAGTTCCAGATGGGTACCGGCTTCTGAGCGCGGCTCCCGGCGCGTCTTGATAGAACGATTGCGAGAGACTTATGTTGAAAAATCCAATTAGCTCGCTGCCCAACGCATCACTCGGCGCGCTGACGCTGGCGGTCCTTGCCGCCTTCGCGGCGCCGGCCGCCGCCCAGGCGCAGGCCACCATCAGCCGCATCGGCTTCGTGTACACCGAACGCCTGATGACCGATTCGAAGATGGCCAAGAACGCCGACGCCAAGCTGACGGCCGAATTCTCGAAGCGCCAGAAGGCGGTCGAGGAGATGGTCGGCAAGTACAAGCAGACGTCCGAGAAATTCGATTCCGAAGCGCCCAACCTGAGTGAGCTCGACCGCACGCGCCGCGCGCGCGAGCTGTTCAACATGCAGAAGGACGTCGAGCGCATGCAGCGCGAATTCCAGGAAGACCTGCAGCAGCGCAAGAACGAAGAGCGCGCCGCGATCGCCCAGAAGGCCTATAAGCTGGTGGAGCAGGTCGCCGAGCAGGAAAAACTCGACGCGGTACTGGTTGAAGCGGCCTGGGTCAGCCCGCGGGTCGACATCACCGACAAGATTCTCAAGCTGCTCGACAAGTAATCAGCAAGCAGTGCACGACGTTTTAGACTTACAAGGAAACACCATGATGGGCATTCGACTCGGCGATCTGGTCGAGCGCTTCGGCGGCCAGCTGGTAGGCGACGCAGACCTCGAGGTCGCGGCCATCGCCCCGCTCGACAGCGCCGGCGCTTCGCACATCAGCTTCCTCAGCAACAGCAAGCTGCGCGCACTGGCCGCGCAAAGCGGCGCCGCGGCGCTGATCCTGTCGCCGCTGGACGATCCGACCGTGGCCGCCACGTTCGAGGGCGCGCGCATCGTCACCACCAATCCCTACGCCTACTTCGCCCGTGTGTCGCAATATTTCGCGTCCCTTAGCGAACACGTGCCGGCGCCGGGCATCCACCCGAGCGCGGTCGTCGACCCAAGCGCCACGGTCGACCCCAGCGCCCACATCGGGCCGCACGTGACGATCGAAGCCGGCGCCATCATCGGCGCTCACGTGGTGATCGACCACGGCTGCTTCGTCGGCCGTGAAGCGGCGATCGGCGACGCCACCCACCTGTTCGCGAACGTCGTGTTCCACGCGCGCTGCCGCATCGGCAAGCGCGGCATCCTGCATTCGGGCGCCGTGATCGGCACCGACGGTTTCGGCTTCGCGGTCGAAGCGGGTGTGTACATCAAGATTCCGCAGACCGGCCGGGTGCTGATCGGCGACGACGTCGACATCGGCGCCAACACCACGATCGACCGCGGCGCGCTCGACGACACCATCATCGCCGACGGCGTGAAACTCGATAACCAGATCCAGATCGGCCACAACTGCCAGATCGGCGCCCACACCGCGATGGCCGGCTGCGTCGGCGTGGCCGGCAGCGCCAAGATCGGCAGCCGCTGCACCTTCGGCGGCGCCGCCATGGTGCTGGGCCACCTTGAGATTGCCGACAACGTGCATATTTCGTCGGGCAGCATGGTCTCGCGCTCGGTGCTTGAACCCGGCCAGTACACGGGCTTCTATCCGCTGGCCAAGAACGCCGAATGGGAACGCAGCGCCGCCATCGTGCGCAACCTCGACTCGATGCGGGCCAAGATCCGCAATCTCGAAAAAACCATCAAGACCCTGACAGAAGAAAAATGACCACTCCAGAACTCAAGACCCTCGACATCAACCAGATCAAAGAGTACCTGCCGCACCGCTATCCGATGCTGCTGGTCGACCGCGTGCTCGATGTCGAAGTCGGCAAGCGCATCACCGCCATCAAGAACGTCACCGTGAATGAAGAATTCTTCAACGGTCACTTCCCGCACAAGCCGGTGATGCCGGGCGTGTTGATGATCGAAGCGATGGCGCAGACCGCGGCGATCCTGTCGTTCATGACGATGGACGTCAAGCCCGACGAGAATTCGGTGGTGTACTTCGTCGGCATCGACAATGCGCGCTTCAAGCGTCCGGTCGAGCCGGGCGACCAGCTCAAGATGGACGTTGAAATTTTGCGCGTCTCGCGCGGCATCTGGAAGTACAAGGCCGTGGCCACGGTCGACGGCAAGGTGGCGGTCGAGGGTGAACTGATGTGCACCATCCGCGCCAACGAAGGCGCCGCCGCAGCCACCCCTGCAGCCCGGTAAGGACGCGTCATGAGCAAGATCCATCCGAGCGCGATCGTCGATCCCAAGGCGCAGCTGGACAGCTCGGTCGAGGTGGGGCCGTACTCGATCATCGGGCCGAATGTGCGCATCGACGCCGGCACCGTGATCGGGCCGCACGTGGTCGTCGAAGGCCACACCACGATCGGCAAGGACAATAAATTCTTCCAGTTCTCGTCGATCGGCGCCGCGCCGCAAGACAAGAAATGGCAGGGCGAGCCGACCCGCCTCGAAGTGGGCGACCGCAACACCGTGCGCGAATTCGTCACCTTCAACCTCGGCACCGCCCAGGACGAAGGCGTCACCCGCCTCGGCAACGACAACTGGATCTCGGCCTACGTCCACCTGGCGCATGATTGCCAGGTCGGCAGCAACACGATCTTTTCCAACAATGCGCAGCTGGCCGGCCACGTGCACGTGGGTGACTGGGCGATCCTGTCCGGCTACGCCGGCGTGCACCAGTTCTGCAAGATCGGCGCCCATGCCTTCATCGGCATGTACACCAGCCTGACGCAAGACGTGCCGCCCTACGTGCTGGTGTCGGGTAATCCAGCCGGCGCGCGCGGCGTCAATCTCGAAGGCCTCAAGCGGCGCGGCTTCACGCGCGAACAGCTCGACGGCATCCGCAGCGCCTACAAGCTGCTGTACCGCTCCAACCTGACGCTCGACGAAGCCAAGGCCGCGCTGCAGGCCGAAGAACAGCGCCTGCCGGCCGCCGCTGCCGACATCCGCCTGCTGCGCGAGTTCCTGGACGCGGCCACCCGTGGCATCGTGCGCTGATATGTCACAGGCCGACGTTTCGCTGGCCCTGGTCGCCGGCGAGGCGTCGGGCGACATGCTGGCAGCGCGTTTGCTGGCGGGCCTGCGCCCGCAGCTGCCCGGCGCGCGCTTCCACGGCATCGGCGGGCCGCGCATGATCGAGCAGGGCATGCACAGCGACGTGCCGATGGACACGCTCACGGTGCGCGGCCTGTTCGAAGTCATTCCCCGCTACCGCGAACTCAAGAGCATCCAGAACCGCCTGTGCGAGCGCCTGCTGCAGGAACGCCCGGCCGCCTTCATCGGCGCCGACTATCCGGGCTTTAACCTTGGCCTCGAAGAGCGGCTGCGCAATGCCGGCATCCCCACCGTGCATTTCATCGGGCCGCAGATCTGGGCCTGGCGCGGTGGCCGCATCAAGAAAATCCAGCGCGCGGTGTCGCACATGCTGGTGATTTTTCCGTTCGAAGAAGCGATCTATCGGCAGGCCGGCGTGCCGGTAACGTATATCGGGCATCCGCTGGCCGAGACCATTCCTCTGACGCCCGACGTGGCGGCGGCGCGCCGCAGCCTCGGCCTGGCCGAGGATGCGCGCGTGGTCACGGTGATGCCGGGCAGCCGCATGGGCGAACTGAAATACCTGGCCGAGCCGTTCGTGCGCGCCGTCAAGCTGCTGGCAGCGCGCGATCCGGGCTTGCACTTCGTGGTGCCGATGGCGGGTGAGCGCCAGCGCGCTTATTTTGACCAGATCGTGGCGCAGGCCGGCCTGGGCGAGGTCGCCTTGACGATCGTCGATGGCAGTTCGCACACGGCGATCGCCGCCGCCGACGCGGTGCTGGTCGCTTCCGGCACCGCGACGCTCGAAGTGGCGCTGTTCAAGAAGCCGATGGTGATCGCCTACAAGGTGATGCGCGCCTCGTGGGAGATCATGCGCCACATGGGTTACCAGCCGTGGATCGGCCTGCCGAACATCCTGGCGCGCGAATTCCTGGTGCCTGAATTGCTGCAGCACGCGGCCACGCCCGAAGCATTGGCCGACGCCGTCTGGACCCAGTTGCACGATACGGCGGGCCGCGAACGGCTGGCCGCGCGCTTTCTCGACATGCATCGGAGCCTGCTGCGCAACAGCGCCCAGGAGAGCGCCGCCGCCGTGCTGCGCATTATCGGGCGCTGAGCCGCAAGAACACATGATGAAAAAACGAATCAACCTGTATCCCGGCCTGGCCACGCGCGGCCGGCCATTTACCGTCGACGACATCGTCTGCGGCGTCGACGAAGCCGGGCGCGGTCCGCTCGCGGGGCCGGTGTTTGCGGCCGCCGTGATCCTCGATCCGCGCCGTCCGATCGAGGGCCTGCGCGACTCCAAGAAGCTCAGTGAAGCCAGGCGCGATCACCTTGCGCCCCTGATCCGTGAGCATGCGCTGGCCTGGGCCATCGCTGAATGCTCGTGCGAAGAAATCGACAGCATCAACATCCTGCAGGCGACCATGCTGGCCATGCGGCGCGCGGTCGAAGCCCTGTCGACGCTGCCGACGGTGGCCCTGATCGACGGCAACCGCTGTCCCGAGTTGACGGTGCGCGCACACGCGATCGTCGAGGGCGACGACAAGGTCAACGCCATCTCGGCGGCCTCGATCCTGGCCAAGACCGCGCGCGACGCGGCGCTGGTGCGCCTGCACGACCTGTATCCGCAATACGGCTTCGACCAGCACAAGGGCTATGGCACCGCACTGCACCTCGAGCGCCTGCGCGCGCACGGCCCGTCGCCGGCGCACCGCCGTTCGTTCGCGCCGGTGCGCGGCCTGCTGCAGAGCGACCTGTTCGAAGCGGCATGAAGACTCCGATGAAGACCATCAGCTCGCGTGATAACGCGTTCTACAAGGATCTGAAGGCACTGGCCACCAGTTCGCAGGCGCGCCGCAAGGCCGCGCGCAGCCTGCTCGACGGCGTGCACCTGTGCCAGACCTGGCTCGACCTGCGCGGCGCGCCGCTGCACTGCGTGGTGTCCGAAGGGGCGCTTGGCAACGCCGAAGTCACGGCCGTGGTGGCGCGCTGCGACGCGCTCGGCGCGCCGGTGACTGCCTTGCCCGACGCGCTGTTCAACGCCGTCAGCCAGGTCGAACACGGCGTGCACCTGCTGTTCGTGATCGCCACACCGCAGCCGGCCAACCCACCATCGCTGTCGCAGGCGGCGGTGCTGCTCGACGGCGTGCAGGATCCCGGCAACGTCGGCTCGATCCTGCGCAGCGCGGCGGCGGCCGGCGTGCAGCAGGTGTACTGCAGCCCCGGCACCGCATTCTGCTGGTCGCCCAAGGTGCTGCGCGCGGCGATGGGTGCCCACTTCGTGCTCGATATTTTTGAACACGTCGAACTGGCGCCGCTGGTGCGTGAGGCGCGCATTCCGGTGCTGGCCACCAGCGGCTACGCTGCGCGCCAGCTGTACACGCTTGACCTGCGCGCGCCGGTGGCATGGGTGCTGGGGCACGAAGGGCAGGGCGTCTCGGATGAATTGCTGGCTGTGGCGAGCGAGCGGGTGGCGGTGCCGCATGCCGGCAAGGTCGAGTCGCTCAATGTCGCCGCCTGCGCCGCCGTGTGCTTCTTCGAAGCGCTGCGCCAGCGCCAGGCCTAGGCCGGGTCACGCAGGCATCAACCCAGCGCGCCTTTGACGGCAGCTGGCGACTGGAATACGGGAGCAACGATGGATATCGCGCATTTGCATTTTCTGGTGGCGCAAGCCGACGCCGCCGGCCGCCGGGCCGTGGCCGACATGCTGGGCCAGCTCGGCGCCAGCCGCGTTACCGAGGCCGCGGACGGCCACATCGCGCTGCAGGCGCTGGCGGCGAGCCTGGCGCCGGCGGTGAATATCGCCATCGTCGACCTCGAGCTGCCGGGCATCGACGCGCTGGAACTGATCCGCCACCTGGGCGCGGCGAAGTCGAACGCGCGCCTGATCGTGAGCGGGGCCGAGAGCGAAAGCCTGCTGTTCTCGATCGAGACCCTGGCCGAGGCGCATGGCGTCGACCTGCTCGGCACCATCACGCGCCCGCTCAGCGCGGCCAAGCTGCAACCGCTGCTCGAACACTACACGCCGCTGGCGCGCGCCGTGCGTCCGGTCGCCGGCCCACGCTTCGCGTTCCAGGAAATCGGCATCGGCCTGCAGAAGCGCCAGTTCGAACCGTTCTTCCAGCCCAAGATCGAGCTGGCCAGTGGTCAGGTGAAAGGGCTGGAAGTGTTTGCCCGCTGGCGCCATCCCGAGCACGGCGTGCTGGGGCCATCCTCGTTCATCGACTCGCTCGCCGAACAGGGCCGCATCGATTTTCTCGACTGGAGCATGATCGAGCTGTCGGTCGAGCGCTGCCGCTGGTTCCAGGAGCAGGGCATCCCGGTCCCGATCTCGATCAACCTGGCCCCGGAAACCCTGGCCCACCCAAACTTCGTGCGCCAGATCACGACCTGCCTGAGCCGCCACCAGGTTGCACCCGGCTACCTGACCTTCGAGATGCCCGAATCGTCGGTGCTCAACACCGACCCTGACTTCATCGAACGCCTGGTGCGCCTGCGCATGATGGGCTTCGGCCTGGCCATCGACGACTACGGCACCGGCCGCTCCAATCTGCAACTGCTGGCGCGCATTCCGTTCACCGAACTGAAGATCGACCGCAGCTTCGTCGACGGCGCCTCCAAGCGGCGCCCCCTGGGCACCGTCCTCAAATCCTGCCTCAGCCTGGCCCACAGCCTGGACCGCATGTCGGTCGCCGTCGGCGTCGAAACCCGCCAGGACTGGGATTTCCTGCAAAGCCTTGGCTGCACCTACGCCCAGGGCTACCACATCGCCAACCCCATGGAAGCCGCCGCCTTCCCTCCCTGGCTCGCCGACTGGCGCCAGTTCTTCTAATTCAATAGCCCTTCAATTAGGGTCAGAGTAAAATTACCGAGCAACTTCTCATTGTTGTCAAACAATTCGACTCCGCCCCTAATTTATTCGCCCCGCAATACTTGCAAACTAATTAGGGTCAGAGTCAAATTGTTGAGCAACTTTCTAAAGTTGCCAAACAAATCGATTCTGACCCTCGTTGATTTCCCATTGCGTTAGCGCTATCAACACAAGATCAATTGTGCGGCGGCCCTGGATTTCTGCAGCGCATCAGATCAGCGATTAAATCAACACCCAAAAAAATAGGGTCAGAGTCAAATTGTTTGACAACTTTTATAGTTGCCATTTAATTCGACTCTGACCCTAATTATTTTGCAAGAGCCGCCAAGAAAGTAGAGCGGCGTATATTGCGCATTAGCCGTTTTATAAGGCTCTTGCTCAACAATTTGACTCTGACCCTAATTGTTGGTGGTGAATGGCGCGGTCAGTATTCGCGGCGGTCGGGTTTAATTTCTTGCAGGATCGTGGTGGCGATTTCTTCGATCGATTTGGTGGTCGATGAGAGCCAGCGGATGCCTTCGCGGCGCATCAGGTGTTCGGCTTCGTTGACTTCGTAGCGGCAGTTTTCGATCGACGCGTATTTGCTACCCGCGCGGCGTTCGTTGCGGATCTGGGACAGGCGCTCGGGGGTGATCGTCAGGCCGAACAGCTTGGCTTTGAAAGGGGGCAGCGAGGAGGGCAGCTTGCCGCGCTCGAAGTCGTCGGGGATTAGCGGGTAATTGGCCGCCTTCAGGCCGTATTGCATCGCCAGGTACAGGCTGGTTGGCGTCTTGCCGGAGCGCGAGACGCCGACCAGGATCACGTCGGCCTCGGCCAGGTTCTTGTGCGACTGGCCATCGTCGTGCGCCAGCGAGAAGTTGATGGCTTCGATGCGGTTCTTGTATTCTTCACTGTCGACTGCATTGTGGATACGGCCGATGGTGTGCGTCGATTTGACTTCGAGTTCTTGCTCGAGTGGGGCGACGAAGGTCTGGAACAGGTCCATGTGCATGCCCTTGGCCGCGCGCAGCACGCCCGAGAGTTCGTTCTTGACCAGGGTCGAGAACACGATCGGACGCTGGCCGTCGCGCGCAAAGCTGTCGTTGATGCGGCGCGCCGCTTCGTGCGCCTTCTCGACCGAGTCGATGAACGGCAGCCGGATCTGGCGAAAACGCATCTCGAACTGGCTCAGCACCGCGTGGCCAAAGGTCTCCGCCGTGATGCCGGTGCCGTCAGAGACGAAAAACACCGTGCGCGGCGGGGGGGCGGGAATCTGGGAAGGATCGTCGGTCATGGCGGTTCGAATGGCTAAATGCTGACAAAGAGACATCAATAGTGCGCTGCGTTTCACCCGGACGCGGGGTAAAATACTCGGCAACGGGTTTGGCATTGTGCTGCACGCGGGCCAGAATAACAAGAACAGTCCCCGCTCAGCCCTTGCCCCAAAAGATTTCCATCATCAAGTAAGGGTATCACCATGACTAACCTCGCTACGCCAGCATTGACCCCGGACGACCAATCCGGGGCCCAGCGCACCTATGTCGCCTCGTTCGAGAACCTGCGCATGACCGACGTCGAGTCGGTCGGCGGCAAGAACGCCTCGCTCGGCGAAATGATCAGCCAACTGGCCGGCGCCGGCGTGCGCGTGCCGACCGGCTTCGCCACCACCGCCGACGCTTTCCGCGACTTCCTCGACCATAGCGTCGACGGTGGCGCCTCGCTCGGCGAACGCATCGCGCGCCGCCTCGACAACCTCGACATCGACGACGTCCGCTCGCTGGCCGTGGCCGGCGCCGAGATCCGCCAGTGGATCGTGGCCACGCCATTCCAGCCGCGCCTCGAGCAGGACATCCGCAGCTTCTACGAGCGCCTGGTCGCCGATTCGAGCACCGAAGTCTCGTTCGCGGTGCGCTCCTCGGCCACCGCGGAAGACTTGCCGGACGCCTCGTTCGCCGGCCAGCAGGAGTCGTTCCTGAACGTGGTCGGGATCGACAACGTGTTAGAGGCCATGAAGCACGTGTTCGCGTCGCTGTACAACGACCGCGCGATCTCGTACCGCGTGCACAAGGGCTTCACCCACGCCGAAGTGGCGCTGTCGGCCGGCGTGCAGCGCATGGTGCGCTCGGACACGGGCGCCTCGGGCGTGATGTTCACGATCGACACCGAATCGGGCTTCAAGGATGTGGTCTTCATCACCTCGAGCTACGGCCTGGGCGAGACGGTGGTGCAGGGCGCCGTGAACCCGGACGAATTCTATGTCCACAAGCCGATGCTCGAACTGGGCAAGGCCCCGATCATCCGCCGCAACATCGGCTCGAAACTGATCAAGATGGAGTTCACCAGCGAAGCCAAGGCCGGGCGTTCCGTAAAGACCGTGGACGTGCCGATCGAGATGCGCAACCGCTACTCGCTGGATGACGCCGACATCATCGAACTGGCCAAGTACGCCGTCATCATCGAGAACCACTACGGCCGTCCGATGGACATCGAGTGGGGCAAGGATGGCCGCGACGGCAAGCTCTACATCCTGCAGGCGCGTCCCGAGACCGTCAAGTCGCAGCAGAAGGCGACCGACGCCCAGCAGCGCTTCCAGCTCAAAGGCACCGGCACCGTGCTGACCCACGGCCGCGCGATCGGACAGAAGATCGGCGCCGGTCCGGTGCGCGTCATCAGCGACCCGGCCGACATGGAACGGGTGCAGCCGGGCGACGTGCTGGTGGCCGACATGACCGACCCTAACTGGGAACCGGTCATGAAGCGCGCCTCGGCCATCGTCACCAACCGCGGCGGGCGCACCTGCCACGCGGCGATCATCGCGCGTGAACTGGGCGTGCCGGCAGTCGTCGGCTGCGGCGACGCCACCGATGTGCTCAAGGACGGCACCTTCGTCACCGTCTCGTGCGCCGAAGGCGACGAAGGCCGCATCTACGACGGCCTGCTCGAAACCGAAGTGACCGAAGTCGCGCGTGGCGAACTGCCGCCGATCAAGACCAAGATCATGCTCAACGTCGGCAACCCGCAGCTGGCCTTCGACTTCCAGTCGGTGCCCAACAACGGCGTCGGCCTGGCGCGCCTCGAATTCATCATCAACAACAATATCGGCGTGCACCCGAAGGCGATCCTCGAGTACCCGAACATCGACGCCGACCTGAAAAAAGCGGTCGAATCGGTGGCGCGCGGTCACGCGTCGCCGCGCGCCTTCTACGTCGACAAGCTGGCCGAAGGCGTGGCGACCATCGCCGCCGCATTCTGGCCCAAGCCGGCCATCGTGCGCCTGTCCGACTTCAAGTCGAACGAGTACAAGAAGCTGATCGGCGGTTCGCGCTACGAGCCGGACGAAGAAAACCCGATGCTGGGCTTCCGCGGCGCAGCGCGCTACCTGGCCGAAGATTTCGCCGAATCGTTCGCGATGGAATGCGCGGCCATGAAGCGCGTGCGTAACGACATGGGCCTGACCAACGTCGAGCTGATGATCCCGTTCGTGCGCACCCTGGGCCAGGCCGAGAAGGTGGTGGAGCTGCTGGCGCAGAATGGCCTCAAGCGCGGCGAAAACGGCCTGCGCCTGATCATGATGTGCGAAGTGCCGTCCAACGCCATCCTGGCCGAACGCTTCCTCGAGTATTTCGACGGCTTCTCGATCGGCTCCAACGACCTGACCCAGCTCACCCTGGGCCTGGACCGCGACTCCGGCATGGAGCTGCTGGCCAAGGACTTCGACGAGCGCGATCCTGCCGTCAAGGCGCTGCTGTCGATGGCGATCAAGGCCTGCCTGGCGCAGGGCAAGTACATCGGCATCTGCGGCCAGGGGCCATCCGACAACCCGGACTTCGCGCAGTGGCTGGTGGAAGAGGGCATCGAGTCGATGTCGCTCAACCCTGATTCGGTGATCGAGACCTGGCAGAAGCTGGCCGCCAACGGCTAAGCCGGCCGGCCTTTGACAAGAACCTCCATGCGGCCACGCGCTCGCATGGAGGTTTTTTTATGCCTGCAAACACGATGATTGACCCTGCGCCGCCGCGTCCATCGCTGCCCCGATCCAGTGCTGTCGGTGCTACACTGCGCCAATGATGCGCACCCCGGATAAACCCGATTTCAACCGACCGTGTCGGTGGCGCAAAGCCCTCGCTACCCAATCCGGGTAACGGGGGTTTTTTCATTTCATGACCGTGACAATCAAGGAGATACAACGCATGTCCGACTGGAGCTACTGGCTGATTGGCGCCGGCATCCTGGTGGTGGCCGAGCTGTTCATCGGCACCTTCTACCTGTTGATGATCGGATTGGGCCTGCTGGCCGGGGCGCTTGCTGCATGGCTTGGCGCCGACGGCGCGCTGCAAACCCTGAGTGCGGCGCTGGTGGGCATTGGCGCGACCGTGCTGCTGCGCCGCAGCCGCTACGCGCGCCCGGGGCGCGGCAAGGCCGCGAATGACCCCAGCGTCAACCTCGATATCGGCGGCCGCGTCACGGTAACGCAATGGCACGAGCGGCGCGCCCGCGTGATGTACCGCGGCGCGTTGTGGGATGTCGAGCTGCGTGCCGGCAGCGAGCCGGAAGCGGGTGACTACCGCATCGTCGAAGTCGACGGCAACCGCCTGATCGTGGCGCGCGCCTGAATCACCACCAAAAAATCCATAACAAGCAAGGAACACTCATGGAAAACTCGTTCAGCATCGTCGCGATCGTCGTCTTCGTCATCGCGCTGGTGTTTGTCTTCAAGACCATCAACGTGGTGCCGCAGCAGAACGCCTGGGTGGTCGAGCGGCTCGGCAAATACCACGCCACGCTGGCGCCGGGCCTGAACATCGTGGTGCCGTTCGTCGACCGCATCGCCTACAAGCACAGCCTCAAGGAGATTCCGCTCGACGTGCCGCCACAGGTCTGCATCACCAAGGACAACACCCAGCTGCAGGTCGACGGCATCCTGTACTTCCAGGTCACCGACGCGATGCGCGCCTCGTACGGTTCGTCGAACTATATCCAGGCCATCACCCAGCTGGCGCAAACCACGCTGCGTTCGGTGATCGGGCGCATGGAGCTCGACAAGACGTTCGAAGAACGCGATCACATCAACACCACCATCGTCAACGCGATCGACGAATCGGCCGCCAACTGGGGCGTCAAGGTGCTGCGCTACGAGATCAAGGACCTCACCCCGCCGGCCGAAATCCTGCAGGCGATGCAGGCGCAGATCACGGCCGAACGCGGCAAGCGGGCGCTGATCGCGGCCTCGGAAGGGCGGCGCCAGGAGCAGATCAATATCGCCAGCGGCGAGCGCGAAGCAAAGATCGCGCGCTCGGAAGGCGATCAGCAGGCGGCGGTCAACCGCGCGCATGGCGAGGCGACCGCGATCGTGGCGCTGGCCGAAGCCAGCGCGGCGGCGCTGCGTCAGGTGGGCGCGGCGATCAATGCGCCGGGCGGCATGGATGCGGTCAGCCTGCGCGTGGCCGAGCACTACGTCGACGCCTTCGCCAACCTGGCCAAGACCAACAATACCCTGATCGTGCCGGCCAATCTGGGCGACATGAGCACCGTCATCGCCAGCGCCCTGCAGATCGTGAAAGCGCAGCGCTGATACGCTTGCGGCCATCAGCGCCGCGACGGCCGGGCTTAGAAACCGATCGTGCCGCTGAAGGTGAAGCTGCGCGGCGCGCCCAGCACCAGGTAGCCCGAGCCAGGATAGCCGCCGGCCGAGGCCCAGTAATCGCGGTCGGTGACGTTGTCGACGCGCGCGCGCAGCGTCAGGTCGCGCTCCATGAAGCGGGTGCGGTAGCTGGCGCCCAGGTCGAGCCGGGTCCAGGACGGCAGCTGCTGGGTGTTGGCGCCGTCGGCATATTGCTTCGACGTGTAGACGGTGCGCGCATTGAACGACAGGCCGTCGACGGTCGGCACGTCCCATTCGGCGCCGAAATTGAGCTGCGTGTGCGGCACGCCGATGGCGTCATTGCCCTGGTTGATGGCGCCGGCGGTGCGGCGCTGCTCGGCGTCGAGCAGGCTCAGGCCACCCAGCAGGCGCAGTCCGCGCGTGGGGGTGCCGAACACCGATAGTTCGAGGCCGCGGTTGCGCTGCTCGCCGAAGATGCCGAAGCGGCGGTTCTCGACGTAGGCGCTTGGCTGGCCGGTCGAGAACAGCGCTGCCGTCATGCCAAGCCTGCCGCCGTCGTACTTGATGCCGATTTCACGCTGGCGCGCGACGTACGGCGCGAACACTTCGCCGTTGTTGACGATGTTGGTGCCGGACGCCACCTGGCCGCGTTGCAGGCCTTCGCTGTAGTTGGCATACACCGACAAATCGGTGCGCAGCTTGTAGACCACGGCCGCGAACGGGGTGTTGGCGCTTTCCTCGTAGCCGGTGTCCTTGATACGCTGGTGGCGCAGGCCGAGCGTGGCGATCAGGCGTCCGTCGAGCAGCGACATCGAATCGGCCAGCGCATAGCTCGACAAGATGGCCTTGGTGGTCAGCGGCGGATCCTGCAAATCGCCGCCGGTGAAGAAGTCGGCTGCTGGCGGCGCCACATCGAACGGGCGGTACACATTCGAGGCAAAGCCGGCGAAGTCGCTCATGCCGTAGGCGTTGCGCGATTCGTTGTCGAAGCCCGAGGCGGTGGCGCTGAGTGTGTGCTTGATGGCGCCGGTTGCCAGCGCGCCGCGCACCCCGACTTCGCCGGTGCGCACCTTGTCGATGCGGCGGTTGTCGAAGCGGCTCATGGTGCCGTTGCCGGCGCCATCGTTGACCGTGGTCGACGAGATGATGTTGAACTCTTCGCCATTGCGCAGGCCCGCTGCGGCCCAGGCCACGGCATTCGCGCCCAGGTCGAACTCGGCGCGCACGGTGCCGAAGGTATGGCGTTCTTCCGACACTGTCCACGGCTGGGCGAAGTTGCGGTCGGCTTTGGGCGCCGCGATCATCGGCGCGCCAGCTGCCAGCGTCACGCTCGGACGCGGATTGGTCAATTCATGGTCCTGGTGACCGATGTCGGCCGACAGGCGCCAGCCGCGGCCGCGATGGTCGACCCCGAGCGAATACACGCTCAGCTCACGCCCTTCGCGATCGACCGCGGTATGGCCATCGCGGTGCGCGATATTGACGCGCACGCCGGTGCGGCCCTCTTGGCCCAGGCGCCGCGCCAGGTCGAGCGCGGTATATTGCTGGCCGCCGGTCTCGATGCCGAGCGTGACGTCGTTGACCGGCGCGTTCGGCGCGCGCTTGGGCAGCAGGTTGATCGAGCCGCCGACACTGCTGCCGCCCGGCGCGGCGCCGTTGATGAAGCTGTGCGCGCCGCGCAGCACTTCGACGCGCTCGAGCAGTTCGGTGGCCACGAACTGGCGCGGCAGCAAACCGTATAAACCGTTATAGGCCAGGTCGTCGGAATTGACCGGGAAGCCGCGGATCACGTACAGCTCCTGGTAGTTGCCGAAGCCGCGCGCGACCCGCACCGACGGATCGTTCTGCAGCACGTCGGCCACGCCGCGCGCCTGCTGGTCCTGGATCAGGGCGCCGGTGTAATTGGTGCTGTTGAACGGGCTGTCCATGATGTCGACATTGCCCAGCAAACCGGCACGGCCGCCGCGCGCCACCTGGCCGCCGGCATACACGGCTGGCAGACCCGCTGCCGAGGCGTCGGCCGAGGCGCTGACGACGACGGTCGGCACCTCGGACGCGCCGTCCTGGGCGAAGGCGGTGCTGGCGGCGAGCAGGGCGGCGGCCAGGGCGAGGGGAGTGCAGGCAAGGTAATGAGAAGTCATCTTGATGTTATGTAATATGGATGAACAGACGTAAGCGCGCATTCTAGACCCGACGCTTGATTATGTAAATGAGAACGATTATTATTCGTGGTTCGCATTTGACACCGCCTTCTTACATTAATTTCATGTCCCCTGTTTCCCTGCGCCGCTGGAGCTGGATCCACAAGTGGAGCAGCCTGGTGTGCACCGTCTTCATGCTGCTGCTGTGCCTGACCGGTCTGCCGCTGATCTACAGCCACGAGATCGCCCACCTGCTCGGCAATGAAGTCGAGCCGCCGGTGTTGGCAACGCCCATGCCGCAGGGCAACGTCGACGCCGTGATCGCCTCGGCCACCGAGCTGTATCCGACCAAGAAGCCGATGTTCATCTCGCAAGAGGCCGACGTGCCCGAGATCTGGAACGTGACGCTGGCCGACCATATGCACGACCCCGATTACAAGCCGATCGCGGTCGACGCCCGCACCACGAAGGTGATCGCCGAGCCGGCGTTCGAGGGTGGCGTCTTCATGTCGACGATGCTGGCGCTGCACGTCGACCTGTTCATGGGCCTGCCCGGCATGCTGTTCCTTGGCTTGATGGGTTTGCTCCTGCTGGTGGCCATCGTCAGCGGCGCGGTGCTGTATGCGCCGTTCATGCGCAAGCTCGAATTCGGCGCCGTGCGGCGCGAGCGCTCGGCGCGCGTCAAGTGGCTCGACATGCACAATATGCTCGGCATCGTGACCCTGGTCTGGCTGTTCGTGGTCGGCGCCACCGGCATGATCAATACCTGGGCCGACGTGCTGCTCAAGTATTACCAGCAGAATGAACTGGCCCAGATCCTGAAGCAGTACGAAGGCAAGCAGCCTTTGCCGCATACGGCTTCGGTCGACGCGGCGATCAAGAAGGCCGAAGCCGCGCTGCCGGGCATGCGCGTCGCTTTCGTCGCCTTCCCCGGCACCGACTTCAGCAGCGCCCACCACTACGGCATCTACATGAACGGCAACGAGCCATTCAGTTCCCGCCTGTACCGGCCGGTGCTGATCGACGCCAACAGCGGCGCACTGACCGACGCGCCGCGGCTGCCCTGGTACCTGACCGCGCTGCTGGTGTCGCAGCCGCTGCACTTTGGCGACTACGGCGGGCAGCCGCTGAAGCTGCTCTGGGCCTTGCTCGACATCGCGACCATCGTGATCCTGATCACGGGCCTGTACCTGTGGGTCAAGCGCGGCAAGAGCGCCAAGGTGGCCGACAAGATCGCGCCAGCATCTGCGCCGCCGGTGCCGGCAATGGCGCGCGAGCGGGAAGCCTCATGAGCCGTACGCCGCTGCAAATCTGGGGCGCGCCGATCGTGCTGGCCGTGCTCACCCTGATCGGCCTGATCTCGGCACTGCTGGGCGACGGCGTCTGGGATGCGGTATCGGCGCTGGCGCTCGGCGTCCCGGTGCTGGCCTGCCTCTGGTACGGGCTGCGCCGCCGTCAACCCTGAGCAAGCCGCGCTGCGCACAGCGCAGTTGGCCCCTCGTCGCCCCAGGCTGTATACTTGGCGCCGCGGGGCGCTGCATCAGGCCCGCTTGACCATCATCGAAAGGGCCACATGTTTGCAGCAGTCGACCTCGGGTCCAACAGCTTCCGCCTGCACATCGGCGAACCCGCGGGCGGGCGCATGCACATCGTGCGCACCGCGCGCGACCCGATCCGCCTGGCGGCGGGACTCGACGGCGACAATATGCTCAGCGACGCGGCGATGCGCACGGCGCTGCGCTGCCTCGAGACGTTCCGCCGCATCCTCGATGAATACGAGCTCGACGCCGTGCGCGTGGTGGCCACCAACACCATGCGCGTGGCCCAAAACGCCCACCTGCTACTGCCGCTGGCCGAGCAGGCCATCGGCTACCCGATCGAGATCATCTCGGGCGAGGAAGAAGGGCGCCTGATCTACATGGGCGTAGCGCGCGCCATCGACCGCCCCGACGAGCGGCGCCTGGTGATCGACATCGGCGGCGGCTCGACCGAAGTCATCGCCGGCACCGGCGCGGATATCGGGTTGGTCGAATCATTCGGCATCGGTACCCAGCCACAGACGCGCGCCTACTTCGCCGATGGCCGCATCGACCGGCACAACTTCGACGCCGCCGTCACCGCCGCGCGCGCCCGTTTCGAGGACGCCGCCGCGCTGTACCAGGCCAAGGGCTGGGACGCGGTGTATGGGTCGTCGGGCACGATGCGCGCGATCTCCGAAGTCATCGCGCGCAACGCCATCGGCGACGGCACGGTGTCGCAGGCCAGCCTGCACGCGCTGCGCGACATCCTGCTCGAACTGGGGCATGTCGAGGCCTTCAATCTGCCGGGCGTCAAGCGCGAGCGGGTGCCGGTGATGGTGGGCGGGCTCACCGTCCTGATCGGCGCGATGCAGGAACTCAAGGTCGAGCGCCTGGGCGCGATCAACGCTGGCCTGCGCCTGGGCGTGCTGTCTGACCTCGAGCTGCGCGCCAACCGGCGCGACCGCCGCGACGCCGCGATCCGCGCCTGCATGGGACGGTTCCGGGTCGACACCCAGCGCGCGCTGCGCACCGCCGGCATCGCCAGCCTGATCTACGAACGCCTGCAGCCGCAGGCCGACAACCACCACCATTACCTGGCATGGAGCGCGATGCTGCACGAGATCGGCCTGGCGATCTCGATGAGCGGCGCCCACAAGCACGGCGCCTACATCGTCGAGCATGCCGACCTGGCCGGTTTTACCACCCGCGAGCAGAGCGTGATGGCGACCTTCGTGCTGGGCCAGAAGGGCAATCTGCGCAAGATCCGCGACGCCCTGGCCGAGCCGGATCTGGCGCGCGCGGTGCTGGCGCTGCGGCTGGCGGTGGTGTTGATGCACGCGCGCGCCGACAACGACCTGGGTGGGCTGCGGCTGCGCATGAAGGGCCGCATCGAAATCGACCTGCCGCACGAGCTGCTGGCCAGGCACCCGACGCTGGCGCCGTGGTTCGAAAAAGAAGAGGCCTTCTGGGGCGAGGTCGGGATCGGGTTCCAGGCGCGCTAGGGCGGCGGCGAACCCGACGGCCGGTCAGCGCAGCTTGCCGATCACGTCGGGCCCGGCCACCAGGCGGATGTACGGCAGGCCGTCGCTCTCCTTGTGTTCGATCCAGAACACGGCGGCCTTGCGGATGCGCCAATCCTGTTTGGCGCCGCAGATCAGCAGCGACGCCACCTGGCCCAGCAAGGGCTGGTGACCCACGATCATGGTGGGCTGGCGGTGGTTGGGCCAGCCGGCCGCCTCGATGATTGCCTCCGCGCTCGAATCGGGGCGCAGCGCGTCGAGCACCTTGTAGCGCCGCCCCAGTGCTTCGACCGTCTGCACGCAGCGCACCGCGGGACTGACCAGCACCCGGCAATCTGGCGCCAGTTTGCGATCGAGCCAGGCGCCCATGCGCGCCGCGTGGCGCAGGCCTTTCGGGGTCAGGGCGCGCTCGAGATCGCGCTCCGGGTCGTGCGGCTCGGCTTCAGCGTGGCGCCACAGGATCAGTTCCATGTTCGTCCTCCTGGTTGGTGAGATTGGCCGTGGCGGCGCTTCCCAGCATGTTCATCAATGCCCCCTGCGCGCTGTAGTCGGCGCCCTTGCCGCGTGCCTTGCGGCGGCGGTAGCGGCCGTCGCTGCCCAGCTCCCAGGCGTTGACGTTGTCCTTCAGGTAGGGGTGCAGGCCTTCGCGCATCACGCGCCGCTTGAGCGCCGGCGCGCGCACCGGGAACGCCACTTCGACCCGGCGGAACAGGTTGCGGTTCATCCAGTCGGCGCTACTGAGCATCACGTCGTGTTTCAGGTCGTTGCGGAAGTAGTAGATGCGGGTGTGCTCGAGAAAGCGCCCGACGATCGAGCGCACCTTGATATTGTCCGACATGCCGTCCACGCCGGGGCGCAGCGAGCAGGCGCCGCGGATGATCAGGTCGATCTTGACGCCCGCATTGGAGGCGTCGTAGAGCGCCTTGATCACCGATTCGTCGGTGAGCGAATTCATCTTGGCGATGATGCGTCCCGGTTTGCCGGCGCGCGCCAGGTCGGCTTCGTTGCGGATGGCGCGCACGATTTCCTTGTGCAGCGAGAACGGCGCCAGCCAGATGCTGGACAACTGCTTGGGCCGGGTCATGCTGGTGAGGTGGATGAACACCTCGTTCACATCGGCGGTGAGGTCGGCGTCGGCGGTGAGCAGGCCAAAGTCGGTATAGAACTTGGCCGTGGTCGGGTTGTAGTTGCCGGTGCCGAGGTGAGCGTAGCGGCGCAGGCCGGCCGGCTCGCGGCGCAGCACCAGCGCCATCTTGGCGTGGGTCTTCAGGCCGACCACGCCATACACCACCTGGGCCCCGGCCTGCTCGAGCTTTTCGGCCCAGTTGATGTTGGCTTCTTCGTCGAAGCGCGCCATCAGTTCGACGATCACGGTCACTTCCTTGCCGCGCCGCGCCGCCGCGATCAGGGCGTCGACCAGCTCCGAATTGCTGCCGGCGCGGTAGATGGTCTGCTTGATCGCCACCACGCTCGGGTCGGCCGCGGCGCACTGGATGAAATTGAGCACCGGCTGGAACGATTCGAACGGGTGGTGCAGCAGGGCGTCGCTCTTGCGCAGCGCCGCGAACAGGTCGGGGCCCGACAATTTGCCCTGGTAATTGGCGACGTAGGGCGGGAACTTGAGTTCGGCCCCATCGTGGATGTTGGCGATTTCAAGCAGGCGCCCCAGGTTCACCGGCCCGTCGACCGTGAACAGGCGGCTGCGGTCGATATCAAACTGGTTCAGCAGAAAATCGGACAGGTGCGGCGCGCAGGCGCGGCCCACCTCGAGGCGCACCGCGAAGCCGTACTGGCGGCTGTGCAATTCGCTTTGCAGCGCCTGGCGCAGGTTCTTGACTTCTTCCTCGTCCACCCACAGGTCGCTGTTGCGGGTGACCCGGAACTGCGAGTACGACACCACTTCGCGTCCGGTGAACAGGTCAGACATATGGGCCTGGATCACCGACGACAGCAGGCAGTACGAGGCGCCTTTTTTATCCGACAGCTCGTCCGGCAGGCGGATCACGCGCGGCAGCACGCGCGGCGCCTTCATGATGGCGATGCCCGAGCCGCGGCCAAAGGCGTCCTTGCCGCTTAGCTCGACGATGAAGTTCAGGCTCTTGTTGATCACGCGCGGGAACGGGTGCGCCGGGTCGAGCCCGATCGGGGTGAGCAGCGGGCGCACTTCATTGTCGAAATACTGCTTGACCCAGGCGCGCTGGGCGGCGTTGCGCTCACTGCGGTGCAGCAGGTGGATGCCGTGTTCGGACAGGCTCGGGATGATCTCGTTGTTGTACAGGCCGTACTGGCGCGCGATCAGATGGCGGCATTCGGCGCTGGCCCGTTCGAGGTCGGCGGTGAGGCTATCGGGCACGCCGTTGACGCGGTCGATCTTGTACTGGGCCAGCAGGCTGGCGACCCGCACTTCGAAGAATTCATCGAGGTTGCTGGCCACGATGCACAGGAAGCGCAGGCGTTCGAGCAGTGGAATGGCGGGGTCTTCGGCCTGCGCAAGGACGCGGCGGTTGAATTCCAGCAGCGACAGTTCGCGGTTCAGGTAAGCGCCGCCATCGGCGAGCAGCTTTGGGTCAGCCTCGGTGGCCTTGATTTTCATGTCCATTGGGTCTGCGTCGTAGTCTGTGCGCAGAAAGTGTAGTTGGCGAATGTGACAGCGTGGTTACAGTGACATGATGCGTGCGCAGGGTCTCCTAATGTTGTTTTAAGCATGCTTCGATCGCGCGCGGGTATAACCTTGATGGCTCGCATTACTCATCCATTCCACCAAGGACTCTCCGTGAAAAACTTCTTGCGCGCTAATAAAGGCTTTCTCGCCTTCCTGCTGCTGTTCGGCGTCTTTCGCACCGCCGTGGCGGACTGGAACCCGATCCCGAGCGGCTCGATGCGGCCAAACCTGCTCGAGGGCGACGTGGTCTTCGTCAACCGCATGGCGTTTGACCTGAAGATACCACTGACCGAACTGAGCGTGGCGCGGCTTGGCGAACCCGAGCGCGGCGACGTGGTCACCTTTGTCTCGCCGCTGGATGGCACACGCCTGATCAAGCGGGTGCTGGCGGTGCCGGGCGACGTCGTCGAAATGCATGGCGACCGCTTGAGCATCAACGGCGTCGAGGCGACGTATACCGATATCGAGTCGGTGCGCGAGCGCGCCGCTGGCCAGGAAGTAGGGGCGCTGCGCCTGAGCGAGCACATCGCCGGCAGCGAGCAGCGGGTGCAGGTGATGCCGGGCGCGCCGGCGCTGCGCGACTTCGGGCCGCTGCACATCCCGGCCGACCGCTACCTGATGCTGGGCGACAACCGCGACGACAGCCGCGATTCGCGCTACATCGGCCTGGTGCCGCGCGAAAAACTGATCGGGCGCGCGGTGCGGGTGCTGGTGTCGGCTGACTACCTCGGCAACTGGCTGCCACGCTTGGAGCGCTTCGGCATGTCGCTGCGTAATAATGAGCCCGCCAAGGAAAAAGTAGGCGGCTAAGAAACTAATTTCGGAATGGCGTAAAATCCGTCCCCCGGCGCGCATCGTGCGGCGCCGGCTGACCTCGAAAGCGCTGTTCCATGCAAAGAATCCTTACTGTCATCCTCGCCTGCCTGGGCATGATCGGCGCCCTGGCGATCGATACCTATCTGCCATCGATGCCGGCCATTGGCGCAGAATACGGGGTCGGCCCGGTGGCGGTGCAGCAGACGCTGAGCGTGTTCCTGTTCTGCTTTGCCTTCATGATGCTGTTCTACGGCACCTTGTCCGATACCTTCGGGCGCCGTCCGGTGATTTTGGTGGCGCTCACGGTCTACACGCTGGCCTCGGTCGGCGCGGCCTGGGCCCCGAGCTTCGGCTGGCTACTGGTGTTCCGTGCGCTGCAGGGCCTGTCGGCCGGCGCCGGTTCGGTGATCGGCCAGGCCATCGTGCAGGACCGTTATGCGGGCGCCCAGGCGCAGCGCATGATGTCGCACATCATGATGGTGTTCGGGCTGGCGCCGGCAATCGCGCCGATCCTGGGCGGCTGGCTGCACGTGAGTTTCGGCTGGCGCTCGACCTTCATGTTTCTGGCCGTGTTCGGCGCCACCATGATCGCGGTGTGTTTCAAGATGCTGGCCGAGAGCCTGCCGCTCGAGAAGCGCCAGGCCTTTCATCCGGGCACGATCGGCCGCAACTACCTGTTGGTGCTGCGCAACCCGCAGTTCGTGTTGTTGTCGCTGAGCGTGGGCCTGGCCTTCAGCGGCCTGTCGCTGTACATCGGCTCGGCATCGAACTTCGTGATGGAAATCCTCGGCCTGCCCGAGACGGCGTTCGCCTGGATGTTCATTCCGCTGATCGGCGGCATGGTGGTCGGTTCGGCCTGGGGCGGCAAGCGCGCCCATAAAAGCACGCCGCCGCGCATGATGAAGACCGGCTTTGCCGTGATGGCGCTGGCGGCCATCATCAATGTCGGCTACAACACCGTGTTCAAGGCCGAGGTGCCATGGGCGACGCTGCCGCTGTTTATCTATACCTTCGGCCTGGCGGTGGCGATGCCGGCAATCCAGCTGACCGCGATGGGCCTGTTCCCGAACAACCGCGGCCTGGCTTCGTCGATGGTCGGCTTCATCCAGATGATGTCGTTTGCGCTGGTCTCGGGACTGGTGGCGCCGCTGCTGTTCGGTAGCGCGCTGAAATTGGCGCTGGGTGTCGCGGCCGGGTTGACGCTGAGCTTCATTGCCTGGCGCCTGAGCGTGTTCAGCGCGGTCAAGCCGATCGTCAAGCCAGAAGCGTCATCGTCGTAAACGTCAACGGCGGCGCTGGCTGGCGCCGCCGTCGAGGCTGGTGCTGAGGCTGAGGCTGCCGGTGAGCAGGCTCGCGCCGAATCAACGGCGATTGGTCTTCATTGCCGATTCCACTTCGCGCTTGGCGTCGCGGTCTTTCTCGGTCGAGCGCTTGTCGTGCTGCTTCTTGCCCTTGGCCAGGCCGATCTCGCATTTCACGCGGCCCTTCTTCATGTGCAGGTTGAGCGGCACCAGCGTGTAGCCGGAACGCTCGACCTTGCCGATCAGCTTGTCGATCTCGGCGCGGTGCAGCAGCAACTTGCGCGAACGCAGCGCTTCTGGATGGCTGAAGGTGGAGGTGGTGGTGAGCGCACTGACGTGCGCGCCGAACAGGTACAGCTCGTTATTACGGACGAGCACGTACGCTTCCTTGATCTGCACCCGGCTTTCGCGGATGGCTTTCACTTCCCAACCCTCCAGTACCAGGCCGGCTTCGTAACGGTCCTCGATGAAGTAGTCGAAAAATGCTTTTTTATTGTCAGCGATGCTCATGAAAAGGCGAAAATTCGTGTGTCGGTTAAACTACGGCTGTCGCACCAGGGTGGCGCGGCATGCAACTTGACCAACATCATAACAAACGGTTGAACAATGGCAGTAGTGCACAAATCAGTTTTTCTTGGCTATAGCGCAGAGCAGATGTTTGATCTGGTGGCGAAGGTCGAGGATTATCCAAAGTTCCTTCCCTGGTGCAGCGGCGTGAAACTCATCGAACGCACCGATGACAAGCTGGTCGCGGCTTTGCAAATCAATTTCCATGGCGTGAAGCAGAGCTTCACCACGTCGAACCACAACCAGCGTCCGACCCAGATGAAGATGCATCTGGTCGATGGTCCGTTCAAGATGATGGAGGGGGTCTGGACCTTCAAGGCCCTGCGCGAAGACGCCTGCAAGATCGATTTCGACATGCAGTACGAATTCTCCAGCATCATCCTCGAGCAGATCGTCGGGCCGGTATTCGGCATGATCGCCAACAGCATGGTCGACTCGTTCTGCAAGCGCGCCGAGGTCGTGTATGGCTGAACGCCTGCGCGTGCTGGTGTGCTACGCCACCGCGCGTGACGAGTGGCTGCGCGAGCTCGAGGTCGATCCTGGCGCCACCATTGGCGAAGCAATCGAACGGAGCGGAGTGCTCGAAGCCTTCCCCGACATCAACCTGACCACCCAGCCGGTCGGCATTTTCGCCAAGAAGAAGACGCTCGATACCGTGCTGCGCGCGCGCGACCGCATCGAGATCTACCGTCCGCTGGTGGCCGATCCGAAGGAGTCGCGCCGCAAGCGCGCCGCCAAGAAAGAAGCGGCGCCGCCGTCAGCGGCAGTCTTGTAGCGCGCGTCCGGCGCGGGCCGAACGTTCGGCCCGTTCGGCGTCGGACAAATAGCTGCGCTCGCCGTTTTTGTCATACAGCGCGATGCGCGTCCCCGACGCCAGTTGGGCTTGCTGCTCGCGCGCCGATGCGCAGCGCTCGGCGTTGGCGCGCTCATCCTGCGTTTGCTGGTCTGTCTTTTGCGCCTGCTCGGTGCGCGCCTTGACCCGCTCGCGGTAGGCGGCGTCGCGTTCGGCCAGCGTGGGCGGCGCCTTGGCCGGCGTGGCCTCGGGTGCAAGCTGCGGGCTGGATGCAGGCGCAGGCGCAAGCGCTGCGCGCCCGGGCGACTTGAGGATGCGGCTGGCGGGCGTGCCCGGCGGCGGCGGCCGGTCCGAATACTGGCGCGTGCCGTTCGGTTCGATCCAGACGTACTGGGCGTGCGCGCCGGTGGCGGCGAATAGCAGCAGGGCGGAGGCGGCAAGGCGAAGCGGGTGCATGGTCATGCGGTGAGTATCGCTCGAAGCGCCTGATTGCGCCATGGGTGCGAAACGAAGTCAACCGTAAAGCGCAATCGACCAAACATATTTTGGTCAAGCTGGCGACGGAAAACGCGGCTTTCTGTATAATTCGCTTTTGCGCCTATAGGAAATACTATGCGTCTCCTCCAAAAAGCACTCACCTTCGATGACGTGCTGCTCGTCCCGGCCTACTCCAACGTTCTTCCGGCCCAAACCTCCCTGCGCACCAAGCTGACCCGCAACATCACGCTCAACATTCCGCTGCTGTCGGCGGCAATGGACACCGTGACCGAATCGCGTCTGGCGATCGCAATGGCGCAGGAAGGCGGCATCGGCATCATCCACAAGAACCTGCGGCCGAGCGACCAGGCGCGCGAAGTTGCGCGCGTCAAGCGTTTCGAGGCAGGCGTGCTGCGCGATCCGATCACGATCCCACCGACCATGAAGATCCGCGAAGTGCTGGCCATGTCCGAGCACCATGGCATCAGCGGCTTCCCGGTGGTCGAGGGCAACAAGGTGGTGGGCATCATCACCAACCGTGACCTGCGTTTCGAGGAAGACCTGGAAGCCGAAGCCAGCGCCAAGATGACGCCGCGCGAGAAACTGGTGTACGTCAAGGACGACGCCGACACCGCCGAAGCAAAACGCCTGATGAACAAGCACCGCCTCGAGCGCGTGTTGGTGATCGGCGACGATTTCGAACTGCGCGGCCTGATCACCGTCAAGGATATCCAGAAGTCGCATGAGCACCCGCTGGCGTCAAAAGATTCGCAGGGCAAGCTGCTGGTCGGCGCCGCCACCGGCGTCGGTCCGCGCGACGAAGAGCGCATCGAACTGCTGGTCGCGGCCGGCGTGGACGTGCTGGTGGTCGATACCGCCCACGGCCATTCGCAGGGCATCCTCGACCGCGTGAAATGGATCAAGGAACGCTTCCCGCATGTCGACGTCATCGCCGGCAACATCGCCACCGCCTCGGCGGCGCGCGCGCTGGTCGAAGCTGGCGCCGACGCCGTCAAGGTCGGCATCGGCCCTGGCTCGATCTGCACCACCCGCATCGTCGCCGGCGTCGGCGTGCCGCAGATCACCGCGATCTCGAACGTGGCGCAAGCACTCGAAGGCACTGGCGTGCCGTGCATCGCCGACGGCGGCATCCGCTTCTCGGGCGACATCTCGAAGGCACTGGCGGCAGGCGCACACACCGTCATGATGGGCAGCATGTTTGCCGGCACCGAAGAAGCGCCGGGCGAAGTGATCCTGTACCAGGGCCGCAGCTACAAGTCGTACCGCGGCATGGGCAGCCTTGGCGCGATGGCCGACGGTTCGGCCGACCGCTACTTCCAGGAAGCGTCGAGCAAGGCCGACAAGTTTGTGCCTGAAGGTATCGAAGGCCGCGTCGCCTACAAAGGCAGCGTGCTGGCGATCATCTTCCAGCTGATCGGCGGCGTGCGCCAGTCGATGGGTTACTGCGGCTGCTCCACCATCGAAGAGCTGCGCGAAAAAGCCGAGTTCGTCGAAATCACTTCGGCCGGCATGCGCGAATCGCACGTGCACGATGTGCAGATCACCAAGGAAGCGCCGAACTACCGTTCGGAGTAAGCACGATTCGACGCGGCCCACCGGTGGCCGCGTTTTTGCATGCCGGACGGTTCCCCGTCGGGCATGCAGCTCACCATCTACTGTCCTCATATGCATTCGAAAATCCTCATTCTCGATTTCGGCTCCCAGGTTACCCAGCTGATCGCGCGCCGTGTGCGCGACGCCGGCGTGTTCTCGGAAGTCTTCCCCTACGACGTCAGCGACGAGTTCGTCCGCAACTACGGCGCCTCGGGCATCATCCTCTCGGGCAGCCACAATTCGACGCTCGAAGGCGATTCGCCGCGCGCGCCGCAGGCCGCCTTCGAAGTCGGCGTGCCGGTGCTCGGCATCTGCTACGGCATGCAGACCATGGCGGCCCAGCTGGGCGGCAAGGTCGAGAACGGCCTCAAGCGCGAATTTGGCTACGCCGAAGTGCGCGCGCGCGGCCATACGGCGCTGCTGAACGGCATCAATGACTTCGTCACCGACGAAGGCCACGGCATGCTCAAGGTCTGGATGAGCCACGGCGACAAGGTGCTCGACATGCCGGCCGGCTTCAAGCTGATGGGTTCAACCGAGAGCTGCCCGATCGCCGCCATGGCCGACGAAGAGCGCCGCTTCTATGCGCTGCAGTTCCACCCTGAAGTGACGCACACCTCGCAAGGCGAAGCCATCATCGGCCGCTTCGTGCACGACATCTGCGGCTGCAAGTCGGACTGGAACATGCCCGACTACATCGGCGAAGCCGTGGCCAAGATCCGCGAACAGGTCGGCACCGATGACGTGATCCTGGGCCTGTCGGGTGGCGTCGATTCGAGCGTGGCTGCCGCGCTGATCCACCGCGCCATCGGCGACCAGCTGACCTGCGTGTTCGTCGACCACGGCCTGCTGCGCAAAGACGAGGGCAAGATGGTGATGGACATGTTCTCGAAGAACCTGGGCGTCAAGGTGCTGCGCATCGATGCCGAGGACCAGTTCATGGGGCACCTGGCCGGCGTGAATGATCCTGAGCAGAAGCGCAAGATCATCGGCCGCGAATTCGTCGAAGTGTTCCAGGTCGAAGCAGGCAAGCTGAGCAACGCAAAGTGGCTGGCGCAGGGCACCATCTATCCGGACGTGATCGAGTCGGCCGGCAAAGGTAAAAAGGGCCAGACCATCAAGAGCCACCACAACGTGGGCGGCCTGCCAGAGACGCTCAACCTGAAACTGCTCGAGCCGCTGCGCGAACTGTTCAAGGATGAAGTGCGCAAACTGGGCGTGGAGCTGGGCCTGCCGCATGACATGGTCTACCGTCATCCGTTCCCGGGGCCGGGCCTGGGCGTGCGTATCCTGGGCGAAGTCAAGAAAGAGTTCGCCGATCTGCTGCGCGAAGCCGATGCGATCTTTATCGAAGAACTGCGCAATACCCCGTTCGAGGTGCCGCACGTGCCGGGCATCGACGCCGGCAAGGCGCCGATCAACTGGTACGAGGCGACCAGCCAGGCGTTTGCCGTGTTCCTGCCGGTGAAGTCGGTGGGGGTGATGGGCGATGGCCGCACGTATGAATACGTGGTGGCGCTGCGCGCGGTGCAGACGCTCGACTTCATGACGGCGCAATGGGCGCACTTGCCGCATTCGCTGCTGGGCAAGGTGTCGAACCGGATTATCAATGAAGTGCGCGGGATCAATCGCGTGGTTTATGATATTTCGGGGAAGCCGCCAGCGACGATTGAGTGGGAGTAAGGTTTCCGTCGAGAAGTGGATCTTTAGTCATAAAAAAGCTCGCTCAGGCGAGCTTTTTTATGCGCCGTCGGCTGGTGATCGAAAGCGAGTGAAGGGCCGCAAAGCAGAAGCGACAGGTTCGCTTCGGTCCTCGTCACCGACATTCATCAGCTCGGTGCTGCTGTATCGATTGACGTCAGCTGGTTTGCCTGTTCCTCCTAATCCGTGGGCTGCTGGTGATAGCCCAGTGCAGGACAAAATTTACATCAGATCGCAGGCATTCGCCCGGCAACGCCGGGGAACACTTTGTCCAATCGGCAGGTCAACACAAGGGCAGCGGGCCAATCCCTGCACGGGTCAGACCTGGCACGCGTTCAATGCTCATCACGGACCGGGTCAATCTGCTATCCCAGTTGGTCGCACATGCGCCGGGTGACCTCGCCGCGCCGCGCCGGATCGACGGGCAGTGCGCCAAACTCGTCTGACAATACGAGCACCAGATCGCGCAGAGCGGCACTGGCGGCGCCGCGTCCGAGCATACGATAGCTCTCGAACTGGTCTTCGTCAAAGAACTGGTCGGCGGTAGACTGGTGCGGAAAGCCCGGGTGTCGCTTGCTGTAGTTGGCGATGTCGGCGTTCTCGTCGCCGACGATGTTCGGCTTGATGTACAGCAGGACGCCTTTCTCCGCCTGCGGACCATCGGCCTGGCTGTAGTGGATGGTGCCGGTCACGAACGTCACCGCCTGCGGCGGCGGCCCTAACGATTGCATGGCCGACGTTTGGATATGGATGGGTACATTGAAGTCGGTCTGGCACCTGCGGATGGCATTGCCGAGATCGCCGAATTCGTAGCCGCCATCGGCGCTGGCATCGATGGCGACGATCAGGCGGCAGCGGCGGCGGACCAGTTCATACAGCCCGAGGTTTTCGAAGTGGCCGCCATCGGACAGGTACAGGAACTTGGCGCGGGTATTGGTCAGGCCGAACAGTTCTGACAGGAGGCTGGCGATGCCATTGTAAGGCGCGGCCCTTTCCCAGGAGTGAGGCTTGACCGGGTTGGGCGACCAGCGTCCGAGTCGCAGGTTGAACAGGGTCATCAAGAAGCTGAGAGGCGGCGACGAATGGTAGCCCATGTTCGGGCTGGCGGCAGCACCGGACACGGCGACAGCCATGCCGAGGTGGACGCCGGCGTCGTCGTCCTTGAGCGGCGTTATGTTGGACGCGTAGAGCCGGGTCGGTCGATAGGCGCCGCGCGGCAGGCGCCCGCGCTTGACGTCGGCGGGCATCAGGGGGAGCTCGAAGCCCGAATACATGGGGGAAAAGCAGAAATTGGCCGCCTTGCGGGTTTGCCAGGCAAGCTCTTTTCCCCCGACCATATTCACCGCGGCATTAATCAGGTGATACGGCCGCTGCACCGTACCGTCTTTTCTGCACAGATCGGCAAGATTGATGTCGTCCTGCGGGTCGAAGCCGGTGAATGGGTGGGGCGCGCGGTTCTTGGTGCTGGCGCCGAAATAGGCGCGCACGAGGCGCAGTCGGTACATCATGTATAGCGAAAACTTGTTGACGTCGACGCGCCAGCCGAGCACCACGATCGTCACCAGCAGGCCCGCGAGCAACGCCCAGATTCCCATTGGGGCCTCGGCGTGCGCGAAGCCTCGCTGGACGGATGCGCTGGAGCGCTCGAAGGCCGCGACGGTGGCACCGACGCCTGCCGTTGTGTTGACTGCGGCGGGCGCGACCAGCCGCTGCAGACCTGCGCACAGCAGAGAAATTGCCAGAATCATGAAGGCATAGGGCGCGAATTGCGCAAGCGCTTCCTTTACAAGGGGCGAGCCTGGCTTGCCGGTGCCCTTGCCGCACCCGGTCATCAAGCCGACAACAGTGGCCAAACTGCTCAATGCCGCAGCGAGTGTCGTCCAGCCCGGTTTGTGCGCCCAGGCGTAGGCCAGCAATGGCGGCAGATAGAATGCAGCGCCGAATACGAATACCCAGCAGATCCCGCAGATGGCGGTCCAGGCGCCATGGCGTGCCCACCATTCGCGACTCTGTTCGCGGTACAGGCGCCCGACCAGCCCGATGACAAGGGTCATGGTCAAGCCGAACAGCAGCAGCATGACGGGTACGCCGAAGGTTGCCAGACGTACCATCATGCCAGCGGCGGCGTCGCCAGCCGCTTGCGCCGGCAGCGTGGCTGCCGTAACGACTGCATTCGACGCGGACTGCGCGCCGTGGATGCCTGCGACACCCCCGAGCAGCAGGATGGTGCCGATCGTCAGTGCCGTCACCGCGCTGACAAAGTGGCCGCTGGCCAGGCGCACGAGCTGATCCTGACTAACGTCGTCGCTCGCCGTTTTCGCGTTTAGGTAACGAGCATAGCTCCAGCCGGCGCACCAGGCGCCGATGTACAGGATGCCGGGCACCAGCAACCAAAGTGACCTGGGATCCAGGAGAGTCGAGGGGAGGCCGTTCCAGTAGGCAGCAAGATCCTTGAGGTGTGCCCATACCGCGAACGCACTGAAGAAGGCAGCAACGAGCAGAGGCAGGCAGACCATCCGCAGTATGGCCGACTGGCTCTGCGACCCCAGCCCGTGGTCCGGCAGTTTCCCTTTTCGCGATATGCTCAGGGCGATGCAGGCGACGGTCCAGAGGAAAGACACGATCGCGAGGCTGATCCAGATGGGGTGCCGCGCTGCATTCATACCTTGTGAAGCGAGATACATCGGGACGAGCCTGGGTACGAGGAACAGCACGGCGAGCCAGGAAAGCAGCATAATCATGTTCAGCATTGTGTTGCGGCAGTACGTACAGATAAGGGTCCAGGTATCGGCGCTGAACAGGCCCACACGGGGCGTCATGTAATTGCTGTAGCGACGCAAAAACTGTACCGGCCAGGGCTGGGTGCGTGGTTCGTTCGACACCTCCTGGCTGGCCAGTTGTTCCTCGACCTGGCGGATATCGCCGCCGCATTCCCAGGTCCACTTCGACAGCCAGCCGCCAATGTAGCCGCCGCCCGAGACCGTCGACAGGTAGTCGAAGTGGCTCAGCAGCTTCATCTCGGCAAGGGCCTGGATGACGCCCAGATTGAAGGTGGCGCTGCGGATGCCGCCACCCGAGAAAGCCAATCCGGACAGCGTAGCCGCGTGCGCATCGCGGTAAACGTCGGACTCGGGAGGCTGTTGTTCTGGTCGCGGCGTCTTCACGGTCAGCGCGTCGAGTTCGTACCGGAAGACCTCGCTGAAGGTATAGCCGCCCAGGGTCGTCAGTTTTTCCCATTCTTGTCCGGGCGCGATCGTGTACTTCTTTCGAAACCTGTCCAGTGCTACCGCATAATCAGCGTCGTCATAGCCAGCGTTCTCGAGCTTGCGCTCGAGTGCACTCGTACGGGCCGGACCCGGTAATGGCGTTTTGTTCATCGCGTGCTCCTATTTGGCCTGCGGCAAGCCTGCCGTTTGCATGGGCTCCCGTGCGCCGAACGCGGGACAGCCATCATCTTCCCGACGCCTCTGGGGCGCCGGCGCATTGCCCGGCTCGGACAAGGGCGCCGACGCATCCTGGGGCGTGAGGATATGGCGGACGATGAAGCGGACGGTAAAGTCGCGGAAGCGGTCGTTCCAGAAGTCGTTGTGGTCCGCAATCAGCTCCGGCCCGGCCTGGATCACCAGGTAGGGCATGTGCTCCGGCACGGCTGGCATGGCCTTTGACCGCTCGGTCTTCGTCAGGCGGAACGGGCCGAGCATGGTGCTGGCGCCGGTGCTGGGCCGGTCGGCATCGAGCGGCGTGCCAGGCGCGCCGGCGTCCGTCGCCATCTCGAGGCGGTGGGTACGGTAGCGTTCAAGGTGCCCGACCGTGTGCATCATGGTCTCGCGCTCGCCTTCATGTGGCGCCGATTGCGCGAAGGTGTAGAAGCGGCCCGCTGGGAAAGCGAGGCGGGTGGCGTTGTCCGCGCGCGAGGTGACAATCGCCATGACCGGCCGCTGCCAGCGCGGATAGCAGCCCCGCGAGAGCGCTGCCTGCCAGATCGGCTCGTAGGATGCGCCCTCGAAGGCTGGATTGACCAGCAGCACGAAGTCGCCGAAGCTCTTCGCGGTACGGTAACGGCCGGTCTTGTCGAGCTGCAGTCCGCGCTCCAGTATGGCCGAATGCAGGGCGGTGTAAGTGACAAGACCGCCGAAGCTGTGGCCGATGAAGACCAGTTGGGTTTCCTTGCTTTCCGCCAGTTGGTCGCTAGCGCTCCAGCCGTTGGCATAGGCGCGGAACTGGTTCAGTTCGACGAATAGCTGCTTGATGGAACGGCTGCCGACTCGCTCGGCTGCGTTCTTGCGCGTCCAGAACGTCATGTTCTCGACGATGGGAATCGGAATGGTGGAGCCGCGCCAGCCGATGTAGACGCCGACTACGGCGCGCGGCCCGCTTGGCCGCCGGGTGGCCTTCTCGATCGCTGTCAGTTGCGCGAGCAGCTTGCGAAAATCGCGCAGGTTACCGTCCCCCTCCTTGGCGTTGTGCTTCCAGCCGTGGGTGTAGGCGACGATCAGCATCGACTTTTTTTCGTGATGCATGGCCTGCAGCCTGGCGAACAGCGCCGTTCGCTGGCGCGGGTCCTGGAACCAGCCTTGGTCGTCGAATTCCACGTGCGACAGCACGTAGCCGGTGTCGATGCCGACATCGACCGGCGCCGAAACGGAATCGTCGGCGCCGGCCTGGTAGGGGCGGTCGGATGCGCAGGCGGACAACAGGGCGGCTGCCAGGACCAGTCTGGACGAGCGCAGCAAGGTAGGCATATCGACTCCTGCAAACGGTGGAAACGCTTTAAGGAAAGCTCGCGCCGGCGGTGGCCGGCGGACCAATCAGCTGAACAGTGCTTCATGCCGGGCCTGACGACGGTCCAGTTCGGCAAGCATGCTTCGTTCAGGCATATTCCTGGCCCATCGTGGGCGCAACTGGAAGTGCGGCTCATCGACGATCGAGGTCCAGTTGCCGCCCCATTCCAACCCCAGGCCCACGCCAATCGCACCGACCGCCTTATACAAGGGGGAGTGGTCAAGGTAGCGGCGGCCATCGAATACGCCGACGTCGAAAGCAATGCCGAAGTTGTGGTTCGATTGCCCACCCCGGGCATTTGTCACGATCTTGCCGGGTGCCGTGCGGCCTTGGGCGAACAGGGCATCCTGTTCGGCATAGCTGCGAATACCGCTGATTGCCTTGATAACGATGCCTTGCGCTGCTGCGCGCTCAACGAGTGCGGTGGCGAAGGGGCGTACTTCCGGCTGCAGGGTGGCAATGGTGCGTGCGCTGCGTTCGTCGAGCGCGCCCGAGCCTGCCTCAGACGGCGGCGAATTGCCGATGATTCTTTCGTAGAGCACAGTCCAGGTCATTGGCCCGGCTTTGCCATCGGGGTCCAGGCCAAGGTGGAACTGGATGGACTTGATCATTGCTTCAATTGGCATACTGGCCTCCCGGCTCATGAGACATCAAGACGTCGATCCGCTCATACACGATGTGAGGTTCGCGACGACGATTGCATGACATCCATGGGGGCCGTAGAGCCTCCGTGGATGCTATGTTTTATTCAAAATATTTTTGATCTTCATGGCTTTTAAACAGGCTGGATACGTAGTATCCATGCAGTAAAGAAATAAATGCGGACGCTGGAAAAACCATTGTTTTGTTTGGCTGGATTGCATCTTCTGTTTGGCTGGCCAGGTGTACACAACTGCCGCCCTGCGCCGCTGATGGTCACTCAGCTCGCCAACTGCGTCGTGAGAGAGTGACAGGAGCATGGTGCGAATTACATCTGCATCCGGTCGAAGTATTTGGCTTTTATGGGCGCCTCCAAAAATGCGTCGCTGCCCCCGGCAATATCCATTCGAGGTCCAGCTGATTCGATTCGGGAGGCGCATCATAATGCTCGCGCTGAGAAAAATATCAGCGACATCGTCTGCCGGCAATCGAAAGTAGGTGGCTTCAAAAATCCTTGATGTAGTTATTGGCAATAGGGAGCTCGCGCATCGGAATGCCTCCATTCGTGCCGAACTGATTTACTGCATATCCAGAATTTACTCCATTTAATTTACTAGCAAAGATATTATTTATGCATGTCGCATTTATGCCACTTGCATGGATGCAAGTGGTGTCGCGCTATTGCTCCGGTAAGAGAATCGATATGAGGTAGGGCGCCACAGGAACATGCCTTCGACCTGCAAAGGGAAATTTGCGCACGAGTTTCGACTACCCGATAACACCAGACATTCGAATTGCCCGATGGCAGATAACCAGTTCTCGCACACAATTACCCTTTCGAGGGGGATATCTTGAGCCACCATCTCGAAATATGGATACATATCGAACTTGAAATGCCGGGCAGATAGGATTCTCCGCAGCCGTGATCAAGTGACGACTGCCAGCGATCGATTAAATCGATGGATGTGATTTCAAGCTCATCCAAATATGCATTAACCGCGCTTTGGTGTGCCTAGTTTTTATCCAGAGAAAGAATTCGTGGTTACCGTAATAATTTATTTTCCATTCTGCGTGCCTCGGTTTTGATTTTTGTCAAAAAGCCAATCTATAAATTCGGAACGATGAAACTTTACCCAATTTCCATAAGGTATAGTCATTTATGCAAAACATGTGCGATTTCGTATTATTACATTTCGGCACACATCGATCCCCAGCATGTGCGTAGTTCTTCGATGCAATCTTGAGAGCAGGCGCACTAGGCTGCACAACATGTCTCAGTGTAAATAAAGGTAAGCATATGGACAACATTGGCCAAACCGATGCCGAACTGAGCGAGGTTATTAAGAGCCGAACATATGCAGCTTCCGAAAGTGCGGAGACGACGCTGATTAATGAACGTATGCCGCGGATAAGTCTGAAGCAATGGCGGCTGTTCCTGGCCGTCATCGATAACGATGGCTTCGTCGGCGCTGCAAAAAAAATGAACATCAGTCAATCCTCGATCAGTCACGCACTTGCTAAGCTTCAAGATCAACTCGGTGTGCCACTGTTGACTTTGAAAGGGCGCAAAACACAGCTAACTGAGGAGGGTGTGACGTTGCTGGCACGCTCTAGGGATCTGCTGCAGCAAGCCAGCCAACTCGAAAAACTTGGCGAATTCCTGCGGCCGGGTGCCGAGCCTCAGTTACGTGTCGTCATTGAGCCGAGTTATTCAGCCGAGCTATTGATTCAGACATTCAACGAGCTCAGCGGCCAATTGGGGAAGCTACGGCTAAATATCAAGGAAGCAGGATTTGCAGAGATTCAACATTTGATGCAACGTGGCATCGCTGATCTGGCGATCAGTGGCGGGACCTTGTCTGGCTTTGCTAGCAATAAGTTGACTGAAGTGGAGCACATTGCCATTGCTCCTTCTGAAAGTCCGTTATTCAGGATTAACGGGGGCATTACAGATGAAGACCTCGCCCGATGCTTCCAGATTACACTCTGCGTCGGAGGCCATGCTGCGGACCCGTTCGGGATGGGGCAGTCTGAGCAGGGCCGGCCTGTCTGGAGGGTAAGCAGCCTCGGTAGTGCGGCAGACGCGTTGCGGTTTGGCATTGGCTATGCATGGCTGCCAAGGCATCGCGTGCAGGGCTGGCTCAATGATGGCTGGGTGCGCATTCTCCCGCTTGACTCCGGTTCCAGCTACCGAGTTCAGATGTATCTCACACATGGGCGCACCGTTGTTCCCGGTTCGACTGCGCAGCGCTTCGCAGAAGCATTGCAGGAGGTAACAAACACGCATCCCAAGAGGGCGGGCGCCAGACCAACCTGCGATGTGGCTTCTTCGGTGCATGACCTGTCATGCCGCGGCTGCGAGCCTGGGTGAGACGCAGCACATTCGCTCGCGCTATGCATGACAGTGACGAAAAGAACGGGAGCTAACGTTGGACAAGTACATGCGAGCCATACGCAGGAGCGATCAGAACCAGTCCATGGAGGCAGTAAACCGGCTCGTGGACGTCCTCGACAACACTTGGCTGATCGCGGTGGTATCACTTCTGGTCACCGCGTTTGGGGTCATGCATACGCTGACCGCGACGCCTTTGTATGAGGCTGACACGGTCATTCAGATCAAGCGCAGTGCAGAGTTCACCAATGATTTTCGTGCAGAGAATAATGTAATGACCGAGATGGAGGTTCTGAAATCGCGCTCGATACTTGCGCCGGTGGTAAATCGTTTGCAGCTCGACGTTACACTTGATCCCGCGCCGCCGACATTCATCAGCAGCGTCCACCGCATGTTGGGACGAGACCAGTTGGCGAGCGGCGACGTCTCTTCGCTTACGCCGGTCCGGATCGCGCACCTCGACCTGCCGGCGGCGCTCCTTACGCTGCCGCTGACGATGACGATGAAAGCCAAGGGCGCGTTCCACCTGGCTAGCGATGAACTCGGTATTGGCGTCGATGGTATTGCAGGAACCCCGGTCAGGATGGATTCACGATACGGACCGATCGACATCGATATCCGCGCCAGCGCGGCCGCCCCTGGCACCCGGTTTATCCTGCGCCGTGTTTCTGCAGCGCAGGCTACTGAACAATTGCAACGTGCGCTCGTCGTCACCGAAAATGCCAAGCAATCCAACGTGATCAGGTTGACATTGCAGGGCTCCAATCAGGAACTGATTAGCCGTATTCTGGGCGCAATCGTCGCTGAGTATAGACATCGGCGCAGCGCGGAACAGCAGTCGGAAGCAGCCGGGCTGGCGGCAGCCTATGACCAGCAACTCACGGAATCGAAGGCGGCGGTTCAGATGGTGGACAATCAATACTCCAGGGTGTTGCAGCAGTCGGGCATCAGCGACCCGGAAGCGGAAGCGCAATTACTGATGCAGCGGTCGAGCGCGCTCGAAATTCAGTTAGCCAATGCGCAGCAAAGGAGTGCTGAACTGTCAGCAAGAATCGGCGATGGCCATCCAGAAATGCAGGCCCTCAGGCGGCAAATCGCCGATATTGGCCGGGTACTGAGCCGCAATGCGGCCAGGTACGAGTCTCTGGCCGCGACCGCGCGCAAATTGGCGCAAGTCCGGAGCGAGAAGCTGGCACTGAATGAGGCTGCGCTTGCCTTGGGTAACCAGCGTAGCAAGCTCGGCGCCGTAACCTCGACCGAGCGCGACGATGTAAGAGTGCTTGAACCGCCGTCGCCTTCACTTAGTCCTGTAACGCTGGGTAAATCGACGATGCTGATCCTGTCGTGCTGCGCAGGCATCAGCGCTGGCTTGTTTGCATCATTCATCAAGAATTTCTACTTGCAGCGCAGGCGAATACTTCGCTTAACGCAGCGTAACACGCGCTTCCGCCTGATTTCACAAGGCCGCACCAGCTGAGCAGAGGGTACACGCAGTCGTCGTAGCATGTGATACACGCTGTCGTTCATCTGGCGCAAATCGGTCGGCGCCATCTTGACCGGGTCGCGCAAACCGAAAATACCGTAACTGCACAGGCGGCCCAAGTTTATTCTGCAGCCCGGCCATATCGGGTCTTGCTTTCAGCGGCCTACCGCGGCCCAACCATTCCAAGAAATGCACAGGCAATCGTGTGCCTTAAACAAAGGCACGCTTCGGGTAGCCGCGCGCGATTTAGAATATTAAATCAGCGGCGCTGTCAATTAAAATAATCGAAAAAAATACTTCAAAAAACGTATCTACAACACTTATATGCAGGACAGAAATCAGCGTAAAGGAATCGATTTTTTGCACTTTTTATATTCAGCTGACTCCGCTAAAGTTTATCCATGATTCCAGAATTGGTTGGAAGCTGGTGATGAATTCGCCAAGGAGTTGTCATGTCAAAAATAATCGCGCCCTATGATATTGGATCAGCATCAGCGCAGATATTCTATTTTCCGTTCGTTCTGAATCTGCTTGTGGCATTGGTGGTTAGTTTCTCGATCTGTATCTTCATTGTCGCCACACAGCGCTGGCATGGACGGTTTTCTTTGGATTCAGATACCGGCGGCGTGCAGAAAGTCCACAATAAATCAGTACCGCGAACAGGCGGTCTGGCTTTATGCGCTGGCGTGCTTGCCGCCGCATGTTTCGACGCGTTCGCGACGACCACGAGCGCTGTCGGCACGCATGCCAACAGCGCGATGTTCATGTTACTGATCGCGTCGATCCCGGCTTTTTTTTCAGGGATGGTGGAAGACCTGACCAAGTCGGTTACGCCGCGGAGACGTCTGCTTGCCATCCTTGTCAGTGCTTTCCTCGCTGTCTGGCTTCTGGGAGCGTCTTTGCCCCGTGTCGATGTGTGGGGCCTCGACGGCATGCTCGTCTTTATTCCTTTCTCGATTGCGATCACCGTATTCTCAGTAGCGGGGATCACCAATTCCATTAATATCATTGACGGTTTCCATGGCGTTGCCGGCATCGCGATTGTGATCATGTTGACCGGCATGGGTATCATAGCCTGGCGCTGCGGTGATATCTTGACGGTGCAACTTGCGGCCACGGTAATCGGCGCCACCATCGGTTTCCTGCTGCTGAATTACCCGACCGGGCGCCTGTTCATGGGCGATGGCGGCGCATATTTCCTTGGCTTCCTGGCCGCTGAGATTGCAGTATTGACGATACTGCGCAATCCCACCATCAACGCATGGCAGATTCTTGCCATCTATTCTTACCCGGTCATCGAAGTCTTATTCAGCATCTATCGTCGCACAATGATTTATGGCGCGCGGGCTGGCGCTCCCGATCGCCTGCATCTGCATTCGCTGTACTACCGAAGGTGTGCCCGGCACAGAATTCGCGGGAAAAAACATCCATGGATGTGCAATGCGTGGGTCGCGTGTTTCATCGCAGCCTGGATTGGTACCGCGACCACGTTTTCAGTCTTCTTCGGCGGCACGATTCCCGCCGCTTTCGCCCTGGTTCTGATCCAGTTGGTGCTCTACATTGCCGTGTATATGCGGCTGGTACGCGGGCATTGGGGGCGCTGCCGGCATCCTGCAGTCATTCTCGGCTTGCGTCCGCAGCCGCGATATGGCCTGGTTGACGACGTCCTGGCCGCCAGCCCGCGCGCTTTTGGTTGACTCGAGGAGCAATTTGATGAACACCTTTGAAGACGTCGAGCAGGAAATGCAACACCGCCCCCGCAAGTGGCTCGTCACAGGCTGCGCGGGCTTCATCGGCTCGAACCTGACCGAATACCTGCTCCGACATGATCAGTCGGTGGTCGGCCTGGACAATCTCTCAACGGGTCACTTCCGGAATCTCGAGGATGTGCGTGATCTCGTCAGCCCGGACCAGTGGCGCCGTTTCAGTTTTATCCAGGGCGACACCCGCGACAGGTCGGCGTGTCGGCATGTAATGTCGGGCGTGGACAAGGTCCTGCATCAGGCTGCGCTCGGTTCGGTGCCACGCTCGATCGATGATCCGATTGCTACCAACGACGCCAACGTAAACGGTTTTTTGAACGTGCTGGTTGCCGCTCGAGACGCTGGGGTGGAATCCTTCGTATACGCTGCATCGAGTTCCACGTATGGCGACCATCCCGGCCTGCCCAAAGTCGAAGCCCACATCGGCAGGCCCTTATCGCCGTATGCGGTCACCAAATACGTCAACGAGCTGTATGCCGATGTGTTTGCACGCTGCTATGGATTCGGCACGGTCGGACTGCGCTATTTCAACGTGTTCGGCAAGCGCCAGGATCCCGCCGGCGCGTACGCAGCAGTCATACCGAAATGGATTGGCGCCATGCTCGCCGATCATCAGGTCGTCATTAACGGAGACGGGCATACGAGCCGTGATTTCTGTTTCATCGATAACGTGGTGCAAGCGAACATGCTTGCCTCGTTTTCCGCCTCCGGCCCGGTATCCCGGATCTATAACGTCGCGCTCGGCGACATCACGACCCTGACCCAGTTGTTCGGCTACCTGAAAGAGCTGTTGATTGTGAACGGCATCGAGGTCCGCCAGCAACCGAACTACACGGCATTTCGCGCTGGCGACATCATGTGTTCACAGGCAAACATCGAGAAGGCGATGCGCGAACTCGGTTATGTGCCGCGATACCGTATCCGCGAGGGACTGGCGGCCACCGTCCCGTGGTACGTCGAGCACATCAGGGCTGCGGCTGGCGCGCACCAGCAGGCCGGCGCGTCCGCCGAGCGTTACGCCACGGCAGAATAACGACATGCGGCTCGGCTCTACCAAATCGGTCTTTTTGCACCCTTTGCGGGCGCTTGGCGCGCAATTCCATGCGGCTGCCCCTGACCATGCCGCCATCCTGAAAGGGATGCTCACGGTCGCTGGCTTCGTGTTCGTCGGCAAATTCGTCAGCGCCATGAAAGAAATGGCCGTGGCCTACCGCTACGGCCTGGGGCCGGAAGTAGACGCCTACCAGTTCCTGTACACCGTGATTACCTGGCCAGTCGGGGTCTGGTCCAGCGTGCTGACTGCCGTTCTGGTCCCGCTGGCGGTGCGCCTGCGCGATAATCAGGGGCAATTGACAAAGTTTCGGTCCGAACTCCTCGGGCTCGTGATCTGCGCCGGGCTTGCACTGACGGGACTGGTATGGCTGGTGCTGCACAATGTGTTCCAGCTCAACCAAAGCGGTTTGCCGCCACGCCTGGCGGGTCTTGCCGAGGCGGCGCTGCCGGGACTGATCCTGCTGCTGCCGCTCGGGATGCTTACCGCGCTCCAGTCGGCATGGATGCTGGCGGCCGGGCGCCACCTGAACACGCTGCTCGACTGCATTCCTACATTATCGATTGCGACCCTGGTCATGGCGCTTCCTGGTGGCGGCATGCGTGCGCTGTTGTGGGGAACAGTTGCCGGCAGCGCGCTGCATCTGGTGTCGTTGACGGCGTCGCTGGGACGGCGCGACAAGCTGTGCGCACCGAGGCTCGCGCTCTCGTCACCACAGTGGCGCTGGTTCTGGCAGGGCTTCGGCATCATGGTCGTCGGTCAGGCGCTGTTGAGCCTGACAGTCGTGATCGACCAGTTCTACGCGGCTGGGCTGGGCATGGGAGCGATCGCCATGCTGGGCTACGCGAACAGGATCTTGTCGCTGATCCTTGGACTGGCGGCGATCGCGGTGTCGCGCGCAACCCTGCCCATCTTCGCGCAAGTGCATGCGCAAGGCGCCGATCGCCTGCGCGCCCTGGCACGCCTCTGGGCTGGCATCCTGTTCGCGCTGGGCATGCTGGCGATGCTGGTCAGCTATTCAGTCGCGCCATGGATCGTGCGACTGTTATATGAGCGCGGCCAGTTCGGTGCATCCGATACGGTCGCGGTGGCACAGGTGTTGCGTTTTGGGCTGCCCCAATTGCCTTTCTACTTCTCGTCAATGGTATTGGTCAGCTACGCACTGAGCCAGCGGCGCTATCACCTGGTGTTCTTCTCGGCCCTGATCGGCTGCGCGGCCAAGATCGCGGGCAACGTGCTGCTCGTGCCCGCGCTCGGCGTGAGCGGCATCGCGCTCGGCACGACGCTCGTCTACGCTTCAACCGTACTGTTGTTCTGGTACGCCCTGATCGTGCGTGGCGCGGGGCACGCAGGCACTGACGGATTGCGCGTTCGCGCCGCAGGATGGTGGCGCAAATGAGAATTTTTCTGTTCACCCACGGCATGGCCGGCGGCGGCGCCGAGCGCACCGTCGCCACGCTCGCCAACCACTGGGCCGATCGCGGTTGGGACGTGACGGTGGCCACGCTCGCACCGCAGAGCGAGGACTTCTATAGCCTGCATCGCGGCGTGCGGCGCATCGCGCTCGACCTGGCGGGCGACAGCGGCTCATCCCTCGATGCCGTGCTGCGCAACCTGCAACGAATCAGGGCGCTGCGGCGCCTGCTCGAGCACTTGCGGCCCGACGTCGCGCTTGCCATGATGAGTACACCGAATGTGCTGCTTGCCCTTGCCAGCCGGGGAATGTCCTGGCTCGTGCGCGTGGGTTCAGAGCGCTGCTACCCGCCCCATGCGCCGTTGGGCCGAGCGTGGACCCGCGCGCGCCGGCTGGTGTACGGCCGCCTGGACGCTGTGGTGGCGTTGACGGACGAATGCGGGCGATGGATCGCAGCGCATACATCGGCCCGCTCGGTCCCCGTGATTCCGAACGCGGTGACCTTTCCTCTACCGTGCGTTGCGCCCTGGATAGTGCCGGACGAGATCATCGCGCCCGGACGGCGGACCTTGCTTGCGGTCGGGCGCCTGGATCCCGTCAAGAACCTCGGCGGCCTGCTCGCCGTGTTTGCCCGGCTTAGCGACCGACATCCCGACTGGGACCTCGTCATCCTCGGCGAAGGCCCGCAGCGCTCTGCTCTGCAGATAGCGATCCGCGCACTGCGACTCGAGGGGAGGGTGGCACTGCCCGGTATCGCAGGCAACGTCGCAGATTGGCATGCGCGCTGCGACCTGTATGTGCTGACGTCCCACTCCGAAGGTTTCCCGAATGCGCTGGCGGAGGCGCTGTGCCATGGCCTGCCGGTCGTCAGCGTCGACTGCGATACCGGGCCACGCGACATCATCCGTCACGGCATCGATGGATTGCTGGTCGCCCCAGGCGATCCGGACGCACTCGAGCAGGCCCTCGACGCGTTGATGGGAAACAGCGCGCTCAGGCAACAGTTCGCAAGTCACGCAGCCGACGCGCGGCAGCGCTTCAGCATCGAGCGGGTCGCACGCATGTGGGAAGAGCTGTTCAATCAGCTCGAGGACGCAGGCAAGTCGTCCAGGCGCCCGGTCGGCGTGACTGACGGGCGGGGATCCCTCTCATGAGCAGAAAGCCGGCAGTGATGAATCTTTTCCGGTGTCGGGCCAGGCCGGCTGCCACGGTGACGCCGAACCTGTACAGCGGCTTGTTACTCTACCAATGCGCCGTCCTCGGCTTCGCATTGTGTGCCATCTACGCGAACCTGCCAATGTACCTGTACATCCAGCAGGCATCGGTGCCACCCAAGTACATGTACTTCCTGCTGGTCCTGCTCATGGCGCCGTCCCTGTTGGCACGGCGCGCCGTGCTCGTCGCCTACCTGTTGTCGCCGTTTGCCCTGTGGGCCGGCGCGCTGGTCGTGCTCAACCTGGTTCATCTTTCGACCTGGTCGGCGGGCGCCGAAGCCGGCGCCACCTACCTCGTAGACCAGCGTGACCAGGTGCGGGCGGCGCTGGTGCTGACCCGGATCCAGTACATCATGGTCGCGCTCATGCTTGGCTTTGTGGTGTTCGTGACGCCCGTGCGGACCTATTTGTACGCGGCGGCAGTACTGATGGTGCTGCTGCCATGCGCGGTCCTGCTTGATTTCGGCTACCCGGGCCTGTTCTACCCGCTCGACATCGGCGGGGCAGTCCTCGGACGCGCGGCGGCGACATTCATCAATCCGACAATGGCAGGCGAGGCGCTGCTGCACGTATTCATTCTGGGCAGTGCGGTGATCGGCCTGCGCTATCGCGGAGCACTGTTGCTGCTCACCGGCGCGGCGATCCTGGTCACGTTCTCGCGCTCGTCGATCATCGCCTGGGGCCTGGTCCTGTTGATCATGATCGCGCGCGGGGCGCTTCCACGTTCCATGGCCGTGACGGCGACCGTAGCGCTGGCGGTGTTCGCGCTTGGTCTTGGCAGTTTCGAAAGTTACCTTCAGTCGCGCGACGATTTCGAGGGCGCATCGAGCAATATCCTGTCGAGGCTGGACTTCTTCTCGAATCTCAGTTTCGACGACGACAGCTCGGAAGAGCGCGCGAGCGTCGTCAAGGCTGGCTGGGAGCTTTTCCTGCACAACCCCGTGTTCGGCGGGGGGGCGGGGAGCACGCTGTTCTGGTCGCACCGCGGCGGCACGCATAACCAGCTGCTGATGCTGGCTGCAGAGTACGGCCTGTTCGGGATCGGGCTGTGGACGTGGCTACTGGTCATCCTGTGGCGTGGACGCTTCTTTGCCGAGCGCGGCCTGCAGCTGGCGATGGTCTTCGTGTTCGCGTGGATGTCGATGTTCACGCACCAGATGCTCGACGCCGATACCTATTGGCTGGCGACATTCGCGCTGCTGTCGACGCGAGCGGCGTCGAGCGCACCCGGCCGGACGCTGCGGGCGCCAGCGAGGTACGCAACGACACAGTTGGGGTGGTACGCCGACGGCGTAGCCATCCAGGGCCGCGCAGTCCAGGACGGGAGGCGACCATGATTCATGCCAAATTTGTGATCTCGCTGGATTTCGAAATGTTCTGGGGCGTCGAAGATACGCGCAGCATTGCCTGCTATGGCCGCAACGTTCTGGGCGAATGGCAGGCCGTCCCCCAGATGCTGGCGCGCTTTCGCGCCCATGGCATCAACGCGACCTGGGCGACCGTGGGCGCGATCATGTGCCGCGACTATCATGAGTGGCGCACACGACGCCACACTGCAGCACAATCGGCAATGGCGTGTGAACCGACTGTTGATGGCGAAGATGCGCTTGTCAGACAATATCCGAACCTGTTCTTCGCCAGGCCATTGGTCGAGCGCATCCTCGAGACCGACGGACAGGAACTGGCGACCCATACCTACAGCCATTTTTATTGCAAGGCCAAGGATGCGACACCCGAGGGGCTCGTCGACGACCTGGCCCGCGCGGCCACCCTGGCAGCCGAGATGGGCGTCCGTTTCCGGAGCATCGTCTTCCCGCGCAACCAGATTAGTCCGGAATTCCTGGCAGTGCTGCCCGCGGCTGGTATCGGGGTCTATCGCGGCAATGCCCAACACTGGTTGTACCGTAATGGCGATGCGGTGCCTGGTGGACTGGCAGGACGCATCATGCGATTCGCCGATGCCTTCGTGCCGCTGAGCGGCTCATGCTGCCAGCGCGAACAGATCGATGGGGCGCTCGTTAACGTCCCGGCAAGCGCGTTTCTCTATGCCTGGTCTGCGCTTGCCGAGCCATTGATGGCCCTGCGCCTGCGCAGGATCAAGCAGGGCATGACCGAGGCCGCCCGTACCGGCGCACTGTTTCACCTGTGGTGGCATCCGCACAATTTCGGCGTCAACCTCGGCGCCAACCTGGCCATGCTGGAGCAAATCTTGCTGCACTATCGAAAACTGGCGGACACGCTCGGCATGGAATCGCAGTGCATGGGCGCGTGCGCCGGGATGACGGACGCACAGCCACCGGCGCCGCAGCCCTGCCGTCTTGTGCTGGCAGGCACATCGGATGGAATTGTGCGGAGGGGAACACGATGAAGCGCCATGTCCTGCACATCATCAGCGGCCTGCATGTCGGCGGCGCTGAAATGGCTTTGTACCGTCTGATCCTGCAGTTTCACGACAGCGACTACGACCATACCGTGGTGACGCTTACGCCGGGCGGGGGCATGCCCGCCCGGTTCGAGCGCATGGGCATACGCCTGATCACGCTGGACGTGCGTACTTCGCCGTTCTCGCATAGCGTGCGCCTGGTTCGCCTGATCCGCACGCTGCGGCCCGATATCGTGCAGACCTGGTTGTACCACGCCGATTTCCTGGGCGGCCTTGCCGCACGCATCGCTGGCAACAGCAAGGTAATCTGGGGAATCAGGACCACACACCTGAACATTGGCTGCGCTCGCACCACGTCCCTGGTGCGCTATGCCTGCGCCCTGATCTCGCGCTGGGTGCCGCACACGATCGTCTGCGTGGCCGACGCGGCGTTGCGTTCACATGCGCGTGTCGGCTACGACACCAGGCGCATGACCGTGGTCGCCAACGGCTTCGACCTCGCGGCGCTGACGGCGAGCGAGGCCGAGCGCAACGAGCTGCGCCGGCGCTGCGGGTTCGGCGCTGCAGACATCGTGGTCGGAACGCTCGGCAGGTTCAACCTGGACAAGGACCACGGCAATTTCGTGCAGGCGGCCGCCAAGCTGGCGGCGAAGCACGATCGCGTGCGCTTCCTGATGGTCGGGCGCGACCTGGACGCCGACAACCAGAGCCTCGGCCGTTGGATCCGCAACACCGGCTACGCGGAGCGCTTCGTGCTCCTGGGCGAACGTGACGACGCTGCCGTCTGCCTCGCAGCAATGGACATCTTCTGCCTGTCCTCGCGCACCGAGGCGTTCCCGAACGTCGTCGGCGAAGCAATGGCGATGGGTTTGCCCTGCGTCGCGACCAACGTGGGCGACGTCGCCGTGCTTCTCGCCAACACGGGCGTGGTGGTGCCGAAGGCCGACTCCGACGCGCTGGCGCGCGGCGTGTCCGGACTGATCGTGCGCGGCCCGGGGTATCTGTTCGACCTCGGGCAGCAAGCCCGGGAACGCATCCGTGCAACCTACAGCATGCGCTGCGTGCGCGCGCGCTTCGAGTCGATCTACGACAGCGTTTTGAACGAAGGGGGGCTCTCATGTGCGGACTCACCGGTTTCCTGAAGGCGGATATTTTCCATCCGAGGGAAGAACTTACGCGTCTTGTGGCGCGGATGAGCTTGACGCTTGCCCATCGAGGGCCCAACGATGCCGGCCACTGGTGCGATCCGGTGCATGGCATCGCGCTGGGCCACCGGCGCCTGGCGATTATCGACGTGTCCGCAGCCGGCCACCAGCCGATGCAGTCGCCCAGCGGCCGCTACATACTTGTTTTCAACGGCGAGATCTACAACCACCTGCTGTTGCGCAAGGAGCTCGATGGAAACCTGCTTCCGGTGCCATGGCGCGGCGGCTCCGATACCGAGACGCTGCTGGCTGGCTTCGAGCAATGGGGAATCCGTGCAACCGTCGAGCGCGCGGTCGGCATGTTCGCGCTCGCTGTCTGGGACAGGCAGACGCGCAATCTAACGCTGGCGCGCGACCGCATCGGCGAAAAGCCCCTGTATTACGGCTGGCAGGGGCAGGGCAAGGCGAGGGTCTTCCTTTTCGGTTCCGAACTGAAGGCGCTGCGCGCCCATCCCGCATTCGACGACATCATCGATCGCGACGCGCTCTGCCTGCAGATGCGCCACGGTTACATACCGGCCCCGTATTCGATTTACAAGAACGTCTTCAAGCTGCCCCCGGGCTGCCTCCTGACGGTGGCCGGACCCAGCCAGGAGCACGCGCTGTCGGTCTACTGGAGCGCCGCCAGCCAGATGGTCGATGGTGTGAACAGGCCATTTCGCGGTTCGCCAGAGCAGGCGGTCGATGCGCTGGAAGTATTGCTGCGCGATGCCGTCGGCGCGCAAATGGTGTCCGACGTGCCGCTTGGCGCCTTCCTGTCGGGCGGCGTCGACTCGTCCACGGTGACGGCCCTGATGCAGGCGCAATCTGCGCGCCCCGTGAAGACGTTTTCGATCGGGTTTTTTGAAAGCGACTTCAACGAGGCCCACCACGCAAAGGCGGTGGCACAGCACCTCGGGACTGAGCACACCGAGCTCTACGTGAGCGCCGCGCAAGCGCGGGACGTCATTCCTTCGCTCCAGAATACCTACGACGAGCCGTTCTCGGACTCCTCGCAGCTACCCACCGTGCTGGTGGCGCAACTGGCGCGGCAGCACGTGACGGTGGCGCTGTCGGGCGACGCCGGCGACGAACTGTTCTGCGGGTACAACCGCTACCAGTTGGTCGACGCCCTGTGGCACAGGATCAGCGCGGCGCCCCTGTTCGTGCGCCGGCTCGCCGCCAGGAGCATCACCGGCGTATCGGTCGAGTCGTGGAACCGGGCAGCGCGGGTCCTGGGGCCAGGCCTGCCGCGTGCCATGCGATTCCAGAACACGGGAGACAAACTGCACAAGGGGGCCCAGGTCATGAACAGCGCGTCGCTCGATGCCCTGTACCTCGGCCTGGTGTCGCACTGGGACGATCCGCAAGCGCTGGTACGCAGTGCTACCGAACCGCTCACGGCCTTGAACGGGGACCCGCCAGAGCTCAGCGCGCTCAATGGCCTGCAGCGCATGATGGCGCTCGACCTGCTGACCTACCTGCCAGACGACATCCTGGTGAAGGTGGACCGGGCGGCCATGAGCGTAGGGCTGGAAACGCGGGTCCCGTTCCTTGACCACAGGTTAGTCGAGTTCGCCTGGCGTCTTCCGCAATCCTACAAGCTGCGCGACGGGGTCACGAAATGGGTCTTGCGCCAGGTGCTGTACCGGTACGTCCCGAAGGCGTTGATCGAGCGTCCGAAAATGGGCTTCGGGATCCCGGTTGGCGACTGGCTGCGGGGGCCCTTGCGTGAATGGGGCGAAGTCCTGCTGGCCGAATCGCGGCTGGAACGTGAAGGGTTTTTTGAACCGAAACTGGTCAGGCGGTGTTGGACAGAACATCTGTCGGGCCATCGCAACTGGCAATACCAGTTGTGGAACGTGCTGATGTTTCAGGCCTGGCTTGAGCATCGCCGCGCGGACCCGCGCACGGGGCAGGATGCGGACCTGGCAGACCATTTGACTGGAGCCGTCTCATGAACAAGAAGATTGTCATTTCCGTCAACACGGCGTGGAACGTCTGCAACTTTCGCGCCGGCCTCGTCAAGTCCTTCGTTCGCCAGGGCTACGAAGTGCTGGTGCTGGCCCACGATGACGAGTACGCCCCGCGCCTGGCTGCGCTGGGTTGCCGTTTCAAGCAGTTGCACATGGATCAACACGGCACCAGCGCCAGCCACGACCTGGCGCTGCTGCTGAAATATCGACGCGTGTTGCAATCGGTGCGCCCGCTCGCCTACCTGGGCTTCACGATCAAGCCGAATGTCTATG
>Ga0308160_10000839_pt1 | contig 50038 bp, 41 predicted proteins | sample PhyFR1_FD_201036 | JGI IMG/M metagenome (GOLD analysis project Ga0308160, IMG submission 201036) | Phyllosphere microbial communities from UC Gill Tract Community Farm, Albany, California, United States - DLSLF.R1 | ecosystem: Host-associated > Plants > Phyllosphere > Unclassified | place: USA...
AAGTAGGCGTAGTGCGCGGGTCCGGCGCTACGACCTCAACCGTTCCAACCGCCCGGTGCGGACCCGCATGCCGGGTGGTGTGGGAGGGGACCCGTCAGTTAGACTGGCGGCCCCTATCCCGATTTAGAGCGGCACCCGCGCCGGCGCCGGCAGCGGACGCACCCAGGGCGGCGGCAACAGCGGCGGCTGCGGCGCGGCGAAGCCGGCGGCCAGGAAGCGGTGCAGCGACGACCAGGGCCAGTCGCCGGCCTGCTCGCAAAAGCCGTGGCGCATCGGGTTGCTGTGCACATAGTCGATCAGCTCCGCATATTCGGCATCGTCGCCGACGCGGTAGTCGCGATAGTGGCGCTCCCAGATCGTGTTGTCGGCGGCGCCGGCCAGCACCAGCCCGGTCTTGTTCAGCGCCTTGGAAAAGGCGATCTTGACCGCACGCCAGCGGGTGGCGCAATCGTGGTCGCCTGGTGGCAGGGTCCAGATCGCGTGCGCGTGATCGGGCAGGACTACCCAGGCATCGACGTGGAAGGGCTTGCGGATCCGGGCCTGGCGCATGGCTTCGCCAAACGCCGAAAAGTGATCCGTCAGCAATGTGCTGTTCCGGTCCAGCAGGCGTACCGTGAAAAAGTACGTCATGCCGGGCACGCGGTTATCGCGGTAACGTGTCATGAATGATCGTGGCGTGAGCCGACCTCAACGACGCCTGATTCTACACATGAGATGGAAAACGGGCCGATCCATTTCCGCGCGAAAAAACCTTGGCGCGCAAGCCGGCAAGCAGGTTTCAGGATTGTCCAGAACCCTGCTTGCAGCCAGCGATCGGCGAAAAAAAAGCTCCCCGCAGGGAGCTTTTGTGGTGCCGATGCGACTGGGGCGCCGCGAGCAGCTTAGGCGCTGAGCGGTTTGTAGCGGATACGCTTCGGCTTCGCGCCTTCTTCGCCCAGGCGCTTCTTCTTGTCGGCTTCGTATTCCTGGTAGTTACCGTCGAAGAAGGTGACCTGCGAGTTGCCCTCGAACGCCAGGATGTGCGTCGCGATGCGGTCCAGGAACCAGCGGTCGTGCGAGATCACCATCACGCTGCCGGCGAATTCCAGCAGCGCATCTTCCAGCGCACGCAGGGTTTCGACGTCGAGGTCGTTCGACGGTTCGTCCAGCAGCAGGACGTTGCCGCCTTGCAGCAGGGTTTTCGCCAGGTGTAGACGGCCGCGTTCGCCGCCGGACAGGTTGCCGACCACTTTCTGCTGGTCGCCGCCCTTGAAGTTGAAGCGGCCGAGGTAGGCGCGCGACGGCATTTCGAAGCGGCCCACGCTCAGCATGTCGGCGCCGCCGGTGACGTCTTCGAACACGGTCTTGGTGTTGGCCAGGTCTTCGCGGGTCTGACCGACCAGCGAGACTTTCGCGGTCTGGCCGATCACGACTTCACCGCTGTCCGGCTGCTCGAGGCCGGCGATCATCTTGAACAGGGTCGACTTACCGGCGCCGTTCGGGCCGATGATGCCGACGATCGCGCCCGGCGGCACGGTGAACGACAGGTTGTCGATCAGCAGGCGGTCGCCGAAGGCTTTGCTGACGTTCTTGAACTCGATGACTTCGTTGCCCAGACGCTCGGCGACCGGGATGAAGATCTCCTGGGTCTCGTTGCGCTTCTGGTATTCGTATTCGCTCAGTTCGTTGAAGCGGGCCAGACGGGCTTTCGACTTGGCCTGGCGCGCCTTCGGATTCTGGCGTGCCCATTCCAGCTCTTTCGCCAGCGCTTTCTGGCGTGCCGATTCGGTCGCTTCTTCCTGCTTCAGGCGGGCTTCCTTCTGCTCCAGCCAGGACGAGTAATTGCCCTTCCACGGGATGCCGTGGCCGCGGTCCAGTTCCAGGATCCATTCGGCGGCGTTGTCGAGGAAGTAGCGGTCGTGGGTGATGCCGACCACGGTGCCCGGGAAGCGCAGCAGGAACTGCTCCAGCCACTCGACCGATTCGGCGTCCAGGTGGTTGGTCGGCTCGTCCAGCAGCAGCATGTCCGGCTTGCTGAGCAGCAGCTTGCACAGCGCCACGCGGCGCTTCTCACCGCCCGACAGCACGCCGATCTTCTGGTCCCACGGCGGCAGGCGCAGCGCATCGGCGGCCATTTCCATCTGCAGGTTCAGGTTGCCGCCGTCGGCTGCGGCGATGATCGATTCCAGGCGCTCCTGCTCCTTGGCGAGCGCGTCGAAGTCGGCATCTTCTTCCGCATAGGCGGCGTACACGGCTTCCAGCTTGGCTTGCGCCTCGAAGGCTTCGCCGAGGCCGGATTCCACTTCCTGGCGCACGGTCTTTTCCGGATCCAGTTGCGGTTCCTGTGGCAGGTAGCCGATGTTCAGGCCCGGCATCGGGCGCGCTTCGCCCTGGATGTCGGTGTCGATACCGGCCATGATCTTCAACAGCGTCGATTTGCCCGAGCCGTTCAGGCCCAGCACGCCGATCTTCGCGCCCGGGAAAAAGGACAGAGAAATGTCTTTCAAGATCTGGCGCTTCGGTGGGACGATCTTGCCCACGCGGTTCATGGTGTAGACGTAATTGGCCATGTGATAGTAGTCGTAATACGGTGAGAAATAAGGACGACAGGATACTGTAAAAATTCGGGGGTCAGACACCGAATTTGGGCAATTTCCTAAAATCGGTGTCTGACCCCGGTTTGTGCTTGCTCAAGCCTTGGCGGTGGCTGGGCGGCGCAGCAGGCCCTCGATGGCGAACAGCGCCAGCGCTGCCCAGATCAGCACGAAGCCGATCAGGCGGTCCGGCGTGAACGGTTCGTGGAACAACCACACGCCCAGCAGGAATTGCAGGGTCGGCGACAGGTATTGCAGCAGGCCCAGCACCGACAAGGGGATCTGGCGCGCGCCCGAGGCGAACAGCAGCAGCGGGATCGCGGTGATCGGCCCGGCCGCGGCCAGCAGCAACTGGGTCGACGTGGAATCGGTGTTGATGAAGGCGTTTTGGCCGTGCATGGTCAGCCAGACCACGTAGGCGGCGGCCACCGGGAACAGCACCATGGTCTCGAAGGACAGGCCCTCCAGCGCGCCCAGCGCGGCGGTCTTGCGCAGCAGGCCGTAGCCGCCGAAGGTGAGCGCCAGCGCCAGCGCGATCCAGGGCACGGTGCCGGCCTGCCAGGTCAGCCAGCCGACGCCCAGCGCCGCCACCGCGATCGCCATCCACTGCGCCGGACGCAGCCGCTCTTTGAGCAGCAGGTAGCCGAGCGAGATGTTCACCAGCGGGTTGATGAAGTAACCCAGGCTGGCCTCGATCACGTGGTGGTTGTTGACCGCCCAGATATAGATCAGCCAGTTCAGACTCAGCAGCACAGCCGAGGCGACGAAACTGCCGAACACGCGCGGCTGGCGCAGCACGGCGAGCCAGGCCCACTGCTTGCGCACCGCCAGCACGATCACCAGGAACAGCAGCGACCACAACATGCGGTGCGCCAGGATCTGCAAGGGCGGCACTTCGCCGATGGCATGGAAATACAGGGGGAACAAGCCCCAGCACAGGAAAGCCAGGGAGGCGGAAAGGATGCCGGTACGCATGGAGAAAGCCAAATCGAAGTCAGGCCGCGATTATCCCCGAACTGACACGAGTTCGCTGACGGCTTGCCATTTTCCTATTCGCTGAGACAATAGCGGTCCCGGAAGGCGGAATTTCACCGCTATTTCCAAAAAGCAATGGTGATACCTTGAGCGAGCAACACAAGAAAAGCAGTACAGCGGCCTTGACCCTGGCGGCCGTCGGTATCGTCTACGGCGACATCGGCACCAGCCCGCTGTACACGCTGAAGACCATCTTCGATCCGACCCACGGCCTGGCCCTGAGCACGCCGAATCTGCTCGGCATCGTGTCCCTGATCTTCTGGGGCCTGACGATGATCGTCTCGCTCAAGTATGTGACCCTGGTGCTGCGTGCCGACAACCGCGGCGAGGGCGGCATCATGGCCCTGATGGCGCTGGCCCTGAATTCGGTCACGCGCCACTCGCGCTGGCACTACGTGCTGATGGTGATCGGCGTGTTCGGCGCCACCATGTTCTACGGCGACAGCGTGATCACGCCGGCGATTTCCGTGCTCGGTGCGATCGAGGGCCTGGAAGTGGCCACGCCCGGCCTCGAAAAATGGGTGGTGCCGCTGACCATCGTGGTGCTGGTGATCCTGTACAGCGTGCAGCGCCACGGCACCGCCGGCATCGGCCGCTTCTTCGGCCCGGTGATGATCGTCTGGTTCGCGGCGCTGGCCGTGATGGGCGTGATCAACATCGTCCAGGCGCCGGTGATCCTGCAGGCGCTGAACCCGCTGCACGCCTTCGAATTCATGCTGCGCGAACGCTTTGTCGCCTTCGTTGCGCTGGGCGCGGTGGTGCTGGCCTTTACCGGCGCCGAAGCCCTGTACGCCGACATGGGCCACTTCGGCAAGAAGCCGATCCGCGTCGCCTGGTTCCTCATCGTGTTCCCGGCGCTGGCCCTGAACTATCTGGGCCAGGGTGGCCTCCTGATCACGCATCCGGAAGCGCTGGAAAATCCCTTCTTCCGCCAGCTCGGCAGCTGGAGCGTGCTGCCGCTGGTGCTGCTGTCGACCATGGCCACCGTGATCGCCTCGCAGGCGACGATTTCCGGCACCTTCTCGATGACCAAGCAGGCGATCGCGCTCGGCCTGCTGCCGCGCATGCGCGTGATGCACACCTCGGAAAGCGAGATCGGCCAGATCTACATCCCGGCCGTCAACTGGCTGCAGCTGGCGGTGGTCCTGATTGCGGTGGTCGGCTTCGGCTCGTCCGACAAACTGGCCGGCGCCTACGGCATCGCGGTGACGGCCACCATGTTCGCCACCACGATCCTGACCTTCTTCGTGACGCGCTACCGCTGGCACCTGCCGCTGCTGCTGTGCATCGGCGCGACTGGCTTCTTCATGATCATGGACATCATGCTGTTCTCGGCCAGCACCCTGAAACTGCTGCACGGCGGCTGGTTCCCGCTGCTGCTGGGCGCGATCCTCCTGACCATCATGCTGACCTGGAAGCGCGGGCGCGAGCTGGTGTTCGAGAACCTGGAAAAGCACGCGATTCCGCTCGAGGACTTCCTGCAGTCGCTGTTCGTCGGCCCGCCCACGCGCGTGGCCGGCACCGCGATCTTCCTGCGCGGCGAAACCGACGGCGTGCCGCACGCCCTGCTGCACAATCTGCTGCACAACAAGGTGCTGCACGAACGGGTCGTGTTCCTCACGGTGCACATCCGCGAAGAGCCGTATGTGCCGGCCGCCGAGCAGGTCGAGGTGGTGGCGCTGGGCCACAACTGCTTCCAGTTGAACGTGCACTACGGTTTCAAGGACGAAGCCGACATCCCCGGCATCCTGCGCCTGTGCGAAGCCAAGAACCTGACGTTCGAGATGATGGAGACCTCCTTCTTCATCGCGCGCCAGACCGTGATCTCGGTGCCGGGCCAGGGCATGATGCCGTGGCGCGAGCACTTATTTGTGCTCATGCAGAGAAACGCGCGTACCGCCGCCGACTATTACCAGATCCCGGCCAACCGCGTGATCGAGCTCGGGACGCAAGTCGAAATCTGAGGTCGGCTCAAGCAATGCCGGCGACGACAAAGGCGTACAAATTTGGGACAGACAGGCTTATATGCTCTTGGTATGGTCGAAGTTTCCTTAGTTAAACTTCGACCCTGTACGAGGAGTAGCATGAAACTGTTGTCCTTCCCGCTGGCGGCCGCCTTTGCCGCCGTGTTGAGCCTGACCGCCTGCGGCGGCGGTGGTGGCGATGCCGGCAGCGGCAACGGCGGCCTCTCGAATGCCACCATCAAGATTGCTAGCGAAACTGTCGGCACCGGTACGGCCACCGCCGCCACCGGCAACCGCGTGCTGGTCAATTACACCGGCTGGCTGTACAGCACCACCGCCACCGGCAACAAGGGGACCCAGTTCGACACCAGCGCCGTCAGGGGCCCTTACGAGTTAATCGTTGGCGGCAACGTGATTCCCGGCTTTAGCCAGGCCGTGCAAGGCATGAAGGTGGGCGGCAAGCGCACCGTCGTGATTCCCGCGGTACTCGGTTACGGTTCCGCCGGCACCCAAGGCATTCCGCCGAACAGCGACCTGGTGTTCGACGTCGAGCTGCTCAAGATCTGCGCGACGGCCGTCCTGAACACGGCCTGCTGATTTCCCGGGCTTCTCCTCACTCGCGCAGCGCCAGCGCCGGCCGGATCCGCACCGCGGCCAGCGTGTGGCGCAGCGTCGACAGCAGCGCCACCGCGCCGGCCACCAGCACCGCCCCGGCCAGGGTCCAGGCCCCGACCGGCGCGCGTTCGGCGAAGGCGCCCAGGTAGCGCTGGATCGCCAGCCAGGCGAACGGCAGGCCGAGCAGAGCGCCACTGCCCACCAGCAGCGCGAATTCGCGCATCACCAGTTTCCCGATCGCCGCGCGGCCGGCACCGTACAGCTTGCGCAGCACGATCTCGCGCTCGCGCCGCTGCACGCTGTAGGCCGCCAGCACATAGATGCCGAAGGCCGCGATCGCGGTCGCGATCACGCTCGATACCGCCAGCAGCCGGGCCAGGCGCAGGTCGTCCGCATAGAACATGTCGTTCATGACCGTCCCGAGGCGCGAGACGCCCAGGGTCTCGTTCGGAAAATAGTGCGGCCACAGTTCTTCGACGGCGCGCTTGACCGTGTCCAGGTCGCCGCTGGCGCGCACCGTGAACAGGCCGACCCGCTCGCGCAGGTAGAACACGCTCGGCTGCTGGCCTTCGCGCGCCGAACGCTGGCGGATGTCGGGTGCCACGCCGACGATCTGCATCGGCGTGCCGCCCTGCGTCGCGCTGAGCATCTTGCCGACCGCCTCCTGGCTGGTCGGGAAGCCGAGCTGGCGCGCCGCCGCGGCGTTGACGACGATGCGGTCGTGGTCGCCGATCTTGTCCAGCCTAGGGTCGAACAGGCGGCCGGCGGCTGCCTTCACCCCATACACCTGGAAGAATTCCGGACTGACCGCGTACAGGTTGATGTCGGTGGCGCTGCCGCCGGCGCGACGCAGGGTCACGATGTTGTTGCCCATGCTGACCGGCGCGTGCGAGACCGACACGCCGGCCACGCCGGGCAGGCGCGCCACGGCCTCGCGGAAGGCCACGGTCCGCGGATCGCGCATGTCGTTCGCGGCCGGGAAGATCAGCAGCGGGGCCGGGTCGAAGCCGGGGTCGAGGCTGCTGGCGTAGCGGGTCTGCCAGGCCACGGCCAGGGTGGTGCCGGTCAGGCCGATGGCCACCGCGAACTGCAGCGTGGTGAGCGCGCGCCGCAGCCACAGGCCGTGCGCGCTCTCGCCGCTGCCGCGTCCAGCCAGGGCGGCACCGGCGCGCACGCGCAAGGCGGACCAGGTCGGATAGGCGCCGGCGCCCAGCCCGAGCAGCACGCCCAGCACCAGCGTCAGGGCCAGCGCGGCCGGGCTGAACATGCCTTCCAGCTTGCGCTGCACCAGATCCATGAACAGCGGCAGCAGCAGCCAGGCCAGCAGCAGGCCGAGAGTGGTCGCGATCAGGCAGACCAGCACCGACTCGGCCAGGAACTGGCGCGCCACCGCCCGCGCCGGCGCGCCCAGCACCTTGCGCATGGCGATCTCGCGTTGCCGCGCCAGCGTGCGCACCGTGGCCAGGTTGACGTAGTTGGTGCCCGCTAGCAGCAGGATCAGCAGCGCCACCATGGCCAGGCCGAGTACTGCCTGGCGGTTGCCGTGCGGCGCCATCATGTCGTTCACGTCCGGCGCCAGGTAAGCCTCGGCGAGCGGCCCGAGCCGGTATTCGATCAGGTCGCGTCCCTTCAGCGCCGCCACCTGCTCGGCCTGGTCGCGCTGGATCAGCGAGGACTGGCGCAGGCCGCGCTGGATCGCCGCGACCACCAGTGCCGGATCGGCGCCGGGCAGCAGTTTGATATACACCTTACCGGGCGAAAAACCCCAGGCCTCGAGGGTATTCTTGCGCACGTCGTCCGGCATGATCGTGCTGACGGTGCCGGCCAGCGCCTCGAAGGGCATGGTGCTGGCCGCCGGCTGGTCTTCGACCACCGCCGCCACGACATAGGTCTGCTTGTCGCCCTGCAGGGTCTTGCCAAGCGCGTCGACGCGGCCGAACAGCTTGATGGCGCTCGCGCGCGTCAGCGCCAGCGTGTCCGGACGGCTCAGCGCCGCGTGCAGGTCCCCGGCCAGCACCCTGGGCGCGAAGATCTTCTCGAAGTCGGGGTCGACCAGCGTCACCCCGAGCGCGACCGCCTGCTCGCCGACCCGGGCGTCCAGGCCGCGGTCCAGGTAGGCGCTGGCGAGCAGCGGCTGGCCGCTGGCCAGTGCGGCGTCGCGCACCGGCAGACTGGACAAAGCTGCCCAGCCGTTGCCGAGCAGGGCCGCGTTCCAGCGGTGTTCCAGCTGGTACACGCGTTCGCGCTCGGGCACCTGGCGGTCGTACGAGAACGAATGGCGGACGAAGCCGAGCAGCAGGAAGCACACCGCGATGCCGACCGCCAGGCCGAGCACCACCACCGCCGAGTAAGTCGGCTCCTTGGCCAGCAGGCGCCAGCCGATGCGGAAATCGCGCAGGGTCGTTTGTAGTCTGGTTTTCATGTTCTTCCTTTATTCGCGTAGTGCCAGCGCCGGCCGGATCCGCACCGCCGCCAGCGTGTGGCGCAGCGTCGATCCGAGTGCCACCGCGCCGGCCACCAGCAGCGCCGCGACGATGGTCCAGACCCCGATCGGGGCGCGTTCCGTGAAGCCGGCCAGGTAGTGCTCCATCGCCAGCCAGGCCGGCGGCAGCCCGAGCAGGGCGCCGGCGCCGATCAGTAGCAGGAATTCGCGCATCACCAGTCCGCCCACCGCCGCGCTGCCAGCGCCGTACAGCTTGCGCAGCACGATCTCGCGGGCGCGCCGCTGCACGCTGTAGGCCGCCAGCACGTAGATGCCGAAGGCGGCGATCGCGGTCGCGATCACGCTTGATGCGGCCAGCAGCTTGGCCAGGCGCAGGTCGTCGGCGTAGTTGCCGGCATAGATAGTGTCCATGCGCTCCATCTCCAGCACATCGTTCGGGAACCAGCGCGGCCACATGTCCTCGATCGCGTGGCGCACGGTCTCCAGGTCGCCCCGGTTGCGGACAGTGAAGGTGCCGGTGCGCGGCGACACGTAATAAACGTAGGCTTGTACCGTTTCGTGGGCCGAACGGTGGCGGATGTCGGGCACCACGCCGATCACCTGCCTGGTACCCTGGCCGTTCGGCTCGCGGATGATCTTGCCGACCGCATCCTGCGCACTGGCGAAGCCAAGCTGGCGCGCGCCTTCCTCGTTGAGTACGGCCTTGTCGCGGTCGTCGACCGTGTCGCGCGCCGCCTCGTACAGGCGGCCGGCGACAGGCGTCAAGCCGTACACCCCAAAGAACTCGGGGCTGACGTCGAGCCAATTGAGCTGGGTCGGGGCGCCGCCCTCGCGCTGCAGCGAGGTGCCGTTCATGTTGACCGTGACCCGGGTGCCGCTTTCCGCCACGCCGCTCACGCCCGGCAGGCGCAGCAGGGCGTCGTGGAAGGCGTGCACGGTCGGGTTGCGCATGTCGTCAGGGGCTTCCACGATCAGCAGCGGCGCCGCATCGAAGCCCGGATCGAGGCTGCTGGCATAGCGCGTCTGCCAGGCCACGGCCAGGGTCATGCCGGTCAGGCCCATCGCGGTGGCGAACTGCAGCACGGTGAGCACGCGACGCAACCACAGGCCGCCGGCGGTTTCGACGTTCCCGCGCCCGGACAGGGCGGCGGTCGGGCGCACCTTTAGCGCCGACCAGGTCGGGTAGGCGCCGGCCAGCACGCCGACCAGCACGCCCAGCAGCAGCGACAGCCCTACCGAGCCGAAGGTGAACATGCGGTCCAGCCTGCGCTGCACCAGGTCCGAAAACACCGGCAGCAGCAGCCAGGCCAGCAGCAGGCCGATCAGGGTAGCGATCAGGCACACCAGTACCGATTCGACCAGGAACTGGCGGCTGACCGAGCCGGCGCCGGCGCCCAGCACCTTGCGCACGGCGATTTCGCGCTGGCGGCGCAGGGTGCGCACCGTGGCCAGATTGACGTAGTTGGTGGCAGCCAGTGCCAGGATCAGCAACGCTACCGCGGCCAGGCCGAAGATGGTCTTGCTGTCGCCGTGGGTGCCGGACTGTTCGCGCACGTCCGGGTCCAGGTAGGCGCCGGCCAGAGGACCCAGGCGGAAATCGATCAGGTCATGGCCGTTCAGGGATGCGATCTGCGCCGGCGACATCCTGGTGTAGAAGTTCGAAGCCAGCATGGCGCGGCGTACCGCCTCCGTCACCGCGCGCGGGTCCGCGCCGGGCGCCAGCTTGATGTAGGTCGGCCCGTGCGAAGAGCCCCAATTGGTCGTTACCAGCTGGCGGTATTCGTCGTTCCAGATCGTGGTTCGGGTACTCGCCAGCGCGTCGTAGGGAAGGGTGGTGGCGGCCGGCTGGTCCTCCAGCACCGCCAGGACCTGGTAGGGACGTCCGGCCACCTGGACGGTCTTGCCGACCGCGTCGGGCGCGCCGAACAGCTTGACGGCGGTTTCCCGGCTCAGGGCCAGCGTGTCGGGACGCGCGAGTGCTGCGGCCAGGTCGCCGGCCAGTACCCGCGGCTGGAAAATGGTGTTGAAGTCCGGGTCGACCGCAGCCATGGTGATCGACTGCACATGACTGCCGATCCTGACGTTGATGTCGCGCTGCAGAAAGGTCGTGGCCTGTAGCGGCACGCCGCTGGCAATGGCGGCGTCGCGCGCGGGCAGGCTGACGGCGTTGCTCCAATTCGCATTGACGGCGCTGATGTTCCAGCGCGACATCAGGCGATAGATGTTGTCGCGCTGCGGCACGTGGCGGTCATAGGACAGCGAATGGCTGACGTAGCCGAGCAGCAGGAAGCAGGCGCAGAAGCCCACCGCCAGGCCCAGGATCACGACGGCCGAAAAGGCGGGTTCCTTGACCAGCAGGCGCCAGCCGATGCGGAAATCGCGGAGATGCAGTTTCATGATGCTTCCTTACGCAGCCTGCAGGGCGTCGACCACCACGCGGCCATCCAGCAGGTGCAGGGTGCGCGAGGCCTGCGCCGCGTGCGCCGGCGAGTGGGTCACCATCACCACGGTCGTGCCCTCGGCGTTAATCTGGCGCAGCAGGCGCATGACTTCGTCGCCGTGCGCGGTGTCGAGATTACCGGTCGGTTCGTCGGCCAGCAGCATCGCCGGGCCGGCCACCAGCGCGCGCGCGATCGCTACCCGCTGCTGCTGACCACCCGATAGCTGCGAGGGACGGTGGCCGGCGCGGTGCGCCACGCCCAGGCGCTGCAGCATCTCCTGCACGCGGCGGCGGCGCTCGGCGGCCGGGGTGCCGGTGTACTCCAGCGCCAGCTCGACGTTCTCGTACACGGACAATTCTTCGATCAGATTGAAACTCTGGAAGATGAAGCCGACCTTCCCGCGCCGCAGCGCGTTCAGGCGCGCTTCGCTCCAGCCGGCCACGTTCTGGCCCTCGAACCAGTATTCGCCGGAAGTCGGCACGTCCAGCAGGCCGAGCACGCTGAGGAGGGTCGACTTGCCGCAGCCGGACGGCCCGGTGATGGCCACGTATTCGCCGGCCGCGATGTCGAGGTCGATGCGGTCGAGCGCGGTGGTCTGCACTTCGCCGGCCTGGTGGATCTTGCTGACGCCTGAGAGTTTGAGCATGTCGGTTCCCTGTTCTGGAGGATGGATTATTTCGTCAATTGCAGCCGCTCGGCCTTGCCGAACGGGGTGTAGCTGGAGATGATGACCTGTTCGCCCTGCGCCAGGCCGGACAGCACCTCGACCTGGGCATTGTTGCGGCGTCCGAGTTTCACGGCGCGCTTCTCGACCCGCTCGCCGTCGCGGCCCAGCACGAACACCCAGGTGCCGCCGGTGTCGTTCACGAACGCGCCGTTCGGCAGCAGCATGGCCTTGGCCGGCTCGCCCAGGGTCAGCTGGACGTCCATGCTCTGGCCCGGGCTGATCACCGCGGGCTGGCCACCCGTGAACACCATCTCGGCGGTGAAGCGGCCTTCCTTGATCTGCGGGTAGACGGTGGCGACCTTCAAGGCGTAGGTCTTGCCGTCCTGGGTCACGCTGCCGACCCGGCCGACGCTCAGGCGGCTCAGGTAGAACTCGTCGACCAGGGCGCTGAGCTTGAAGTGCTGCGGATCGTCGATGCGGCCGATGTGCTGGTCCGGGCGCACGGTCTGGCCGACCAGCATGCGGAAATCGGTCAGTACGCCATCGGCCGGGGCCCGTACCGCCAGCGCGTCGACGGTGGCGCTGACCAGCTTCAGGCCGGACTGCAGGCCGTGCAGGCCGCTGTCCAGCTGGTCCAGCGCGCGGTCGCGCACCTTTTCCTCGTTGGCGACGGCGCGCTTTTCCTCGTCGAGCGCGCGCTGCTGCTGCGCCAGTTTATCGCTTGACTCTTCCAGCGCCACCGCGGAGATGAAACCCTGCTGCGCCAGGCGCTGGTTGCGGGCGTGCTGCTTCCGGGCCTGGCTCAGCGCGAACTCGAGTTCGGACTGGCGGCGCTGGTGGTCGGTGCGCACCGCTTCCTGGGCCACGCGCAGCTGGGCCGCGTTGAAGATCTGCTGCGAATATTCGGTCTGGCGCGCCAGCAGTTCCAGGTTGCGCTGCGGGTTCGAGAGGCGGAACAGCAGGTCGCCCTTTTTGACGGCCTGGCCGTCCTTCGCGAACACCTCTTCCACGCGGCCGCTTTCGACCGAGTCGAGGATGATCGAATTCAGCGGTTCGGCGGTGGCGCGCACGACGATGTCGTCGCGGAACACGCCCTGTTCGACCCGGGCCAGGCGCACGTCACGGCTGGCCACCTGCAGGCCGTGCGGCACGAACTGCCAGCCGGTCCAGGCCAGGGCGGCAGCGATGGCGGCAAGCACGGCGATGCGCTTGAGCAGCCGGCCGCGCCGCTTCGGCACGACGCTGTCCATGGCGGCGCCGGTGACGGCGGAAGGAGGAATGTGATCCATGCTGATGCGTTGTGGTGAACGATGACCTGCTCTCTTCTGCAAGCGCCGTGCCAGGCCGTTTACCCCCCTTTTTTGACCGCTTGTGCGGGTTTGTCCGCCGTACCTGTCCGGAACCGGACAGGTGGGCCTGTGCGCTTGCGGACAGGCGTCCGCCGCGACCAACCGCGGAGTCGCCGCGGCTAAGCCGCACTGCTAGAATGGCAACACTATGGCCGATACCGCCGCCCACCTGCTGATCCTCGACGACGATAGCGACGTCGCCTATGCCGCCCAGATGCTGCTGCGCCGCCGCCACGGCCGGGTGACCACGCTCGACGATCCGGCGCGCCTGTCGAGCGTGCTCGACGCCGGTGTGCCGGACGTGGTCCTGCTCGACCTGAACTTCACGCCCGGCCGCATCGACGGCGCCGAAGGCCTGGCCGTGCTCGACCGCCTGCGCACGCTCGCCCATCCGCCCGCCGTGATCGCCCTGACCGCGTATGCCGACGTGCCGCTGGCGGTCGAGGCGCTCAAACGCGGGGCCAGCGATTTCATCACCAAACCCTGGGACAATGCGCGCCTGATCGCCGCCGTCGACACCGCGCTGGCACGCCGCAGCGCGCTCGCCGGCGGCGCCGCCACCAGCGGCTTGATGGGCGACTCGGCCGCCATGCGCGGCGTGAAATCGATGATCGCCAGCGTCGCGCCGACCGAAGCCAATGTGATGGTGCTGGGCGAGAACGGGGTCGGCAAGGAACTGGTGGCGCGCGCCATCCACGCGGCCTCCAGCCGCGCCGGCGCGACCTTCCTCGCGGTCGACATGGGCGCGCTGCCGGAATCGACCTTCGAGAGCGAATTGTTCGGCCACCGCAAGGGCTCGTTCACCGATGCCCGCAGCGACCGCGCCGGCCGCTTCCAGGCCGCGCGCGGCGGCACCCTGTTCCTCGACGAGATCGGCAACATGCCGCTGGCGGGGCAGGCCAGGCTGCTCACCGCGCTGGAGCGGCGCGAAGTCACGCCGATCGGCGCCGACCGCCCGGAAGCGATCGACGTGCGCATCGTCAGCGCCACCAATCTCGATGAGGCACGCCTGTTCGACCCCGCCGTGTTCCGGCCCGACCTGCTGTTCCGCCTGAACACCATCGTGATCCGCGTGCCGCCGCTGCGCGAACGGCGCGATGACGTGCCCGGCCTGCTGCACCACTACCTGTCGCTGTACGAGGCGCAGTACCGGCGGCCGGTGCGCGAGCTTGCCCCCAGCGCCCAGCAGCAGCTGTGCGAATGGTCGTGGCCGGGCAATGTGCGCGCGCTGCGCCATGCCTGCGAGCGCGCGGTGATCCTGGCCGCGCACGACGAGTACCGCTACGAGGATTTCGGCCTGGCGCTGCCGGCGCCAGTACCAGTGCCGGCTCCAGTGCCGGCCGCGGCGACGGCGGCCGCCGACGATGCGAACGTCGAATTCCGTCTCGGCGCGCTGGAGCGCGAGACCATTGCCGCCGCCCTCGACAAGGCCAAGGGCAACATCAGCCTGGCGGCGCGCATGCTCGGCCTCTCGCGCGCCGCGCTGTACCGCAAGCTGGGCAAGCATGGCATCTGAAACGCGCCTCAAAGCGGGCGCGCTGCTGTCGCTGGCCGGCATCGCCGTGCTGGCCTTCGGTGCCGGCGTGGTGCACGACTCGCCGCGCCTGGCGGTGCTGTGCCTGCTGGCCACGCTGCCGCTGGTGGCGAGCCTGTGGCGCTGCATCGACCGCCTGGGCGCCCTGCGCCGCCCGGCACCGCCGAGCGCGCCCGGCTTGCCGATCGAGCAGCAGGCCCTGCTCGACAATGCGCTGGCGCTGGAAGCGAGACTGGAACACACGCCGGTGGCCCTGTTCCGCATCGACGGCCCAGGGGGCGACGGCCAGGTCGCGCCGCTCAACGGCAACGCGCGCAAACTGGTGGCGCCGGGCCGCGCCAGCGATCCGGCCGACCTGTATCGCCAACTGGCGGCGCAGCCGGGCGAACGGCGCGCGCTGATCGACTTCGAGACCGAGCGCGGCACCGAGCGTGCGTTGCTGGCGGTGTCTTCGCTGACGCTGCAGGGCAGGGCGCAGCGCCTGGCGGCCCTGATGCCGGTCGAGAGCGAACTCGAAGCCGAAGCCCTGCATGCCTGGCGCCAGCTGGTGCACGTGCTGACCCACGAGATCATGAATTCGCTGACGCCGGTGGCTTCGCTGTCGCACACGGCGTATGGCTTGCTGGGCGAGTTCCGTGGCGCGCTGCCGGAAGACGTGGGACTGGATCTCAGTACCGCGCTGGACGCGATCCGGCGCCGCGCCGACAGCCTGGTCGATTTCGTGGCCAGCTATCGCAGCCTGTCGAACGTGCCGCCCGCGCGGCCCGAGCGGCTGCGCCTGGATGCCCTGTTCGAGCGTGTCGCCGCGCTGGTCGGGCCAGGCTGGCGCGCGCGCGGCGGCGCCGTCGAATTTTCGGTCGAACCGGCATCGCTGGAACTGATGGCCGATCCGGGCCAGCTCGAACAGGCCCTGATCAATCTCCTCAAAAACGCCTTCGAGGCCACCGCCGGCAATGAGGGGAAGGCAGGCCACGCCTGGGTCGCGGCGCGGCTGGTGCGCGGCGGCCGTCTGCGCATCGAGGTCAGCGACGACGGTCCCGGCGTGCCGGACGGGCTGGCGGCGCACATCTTCACCCCCTTCTTCACCACCAAGAAGCAGGGCGGCGGGATCGGCCTGGCCATGGTGCGCCACCTGGTCCACGAGAACGGCGGCACGGTGCGCCATGCGCGCTCGGTGGGGCGCGGCGCGCGCTTCGTGCTCACCTTCTGAATCCGGCGCGTTTGCCCATGCGTCCTGCGTACGCCTGATCTGGCGCAGGCCGGCGTTGGGCCGGCGGCGTATCGTTGGCGCGCACATCCTTGCCGATTCCATCCGGAGCCCGCCATGCCCTTGCCGCTGCTTGTCCTGCTGTTGTTGCCGCTCGCCGCGCGGGCCGAGCCGATGTTCGGTGCGACCTTCCTGCCCACCAACTTCCAGGCGCTCGCCATCGACGAAGCAGGGCGTGTGGCCGGGCGCGGCATGACGCCCGAGGGCGATGCCGCCGCCTTCGTGTGGACGGCCGCCAGTCTCGGCTTCCTGCCGCCGCCCGCGCCCGCGGGCAACACGGTGGTCGCGAACGCGATCGAGAACGGGGTGGCGGCGGGCGCCTGGACGCTCGGCGGCGGCACCCGCGGCTTCGTCTACAGCGGCGGCACCAGCCAGGATACCGGCACCCTGTACGGCGGCGACACGGTGGCCTGGGGCGTGAACGCGGCCGGGCAAGCGGTCGGCGAATCGCTGGACCCCGCCGGCAACCCGCGCGCCTTCCTGTACAGCGGCGGCGGCATCGCCGATATCGGCACGCTGGGCGGCAGCTACGCCCAGGCGCGCGACATCAACAACGGCGGTGTCATCGTCGGCGGTTCGCAGCCGGGGCCGGCCTTTCCGGACGATGGCTCGCACGCCTTCATCTACCGCGACGGCGTCATGACCGACCTCGGCACCCTGGGCGGCGGCTTCAGCTTCGCCAATGCGGTCAACGAGGCGGGCCAGGTGGCCGGCTACAGCCTCATCGCCGGCGACCTCGCCTTCCACCCTTTTCTGTACAGCGGCGGCACGCTGCTCGATCTCGGTTCCTTCGGCGGCGACTACGCCGAGGCCAGGGCGCTCAACGAGGCGGACATGGTGGTCGGGCTGGCCAGCCTGCCGGGCGGCGGTTTCTCGCACGCCTTCCTGTACGCGGACGGCGAGCTGCTGGACCTGAACACCCTGGTCGAGGGCGGCCTGGGCGACTTCATCTTGACGGAGGCCGTCGGCATCAATGGCGCCGGCCAGATCGTCGCCAATGGCTGCAACGACTTCGGCTTTTGCGTGCCGGTGCTGCTGTCGCCGGTGCCGGAGCCGGCGCAGGCCCTGCTGCTGCTGGCCGGGTTGCCGCTGCTGGGCCGGCGCCTGCTGGTGCACCGCCTGCGGCGCGCCATCCATCGCGAATAAACATTATGCTAAGTCTGCCTGGCGGCACTGACCGCGGCAGATTTGGAGAAAGTAATGGCAACAGCGGACACCAGCGACCCACATGCAATCGAACACCTGACTTCGCGCCAGCGCGTCTTCGCCATCGTCGGCGCCTCGTCCGGCAACCTGGTCGAATGGTTCGACTTCTACATCTACTCGTTCTGCGCCCTGTATTTCTCTTCCGCCTTTTTCCCGAAGGCCGACCCGACCGTCCAGCTGCTGAACACCGCCGGCATCTTCGCCGCCGGCTTCCTGATGCGCCCGGTGGGCGGCTGGCTGTTCGGCCGCATCGCCGACCGTTACGGCCGCCGCAACGCGATGATGATCTCGGTGCTGATGATGTGCGGCGGCTCGCTGCTGATCGCCTGCCTGCCGACCTACGCCACGATCGGCACGGCGGCGCCGGTGCTGCTGCTGGTGGCGCGCCTGTTCCAGGGTCTGTCGGTGGGCGGTGAATACGGCACCAGCGCGACCTACATGAGCGAGGTGGCGGAGCCGGGCCGCAAGGGTTTCTTTGCCTCCTTCCAGTACGTCACCCTGATCGGCGGCCAGCTGGCGGCGCTGCTGGTGCTGGGCATCCTGCAACTGCTGCTGTCGCACGAGGAGCTGGTGGCCTGGGGCTGGCGCATCCCGTTCGTGGTCGGCGCGGCCTCGGCCCTGGTCTCGCTCTACCTGCGCCGCTCGCTGCACGAAACCACCAAGGAATCGGAGCGCAAGAGCGAACAGGCCGGCAGCGTGAGTTCGCTGCTCAGGCATCACGGGCGCGCCTTCGTCACGGTGCTGGGTTTTACCGCCGGCGGCTCGCTGATCTTCTACGCTTTTACCACCTACATGCAGAAGTACCTGGTCAACACGGTCGGCATGAGCACTCCCACCGCCAGCCGGGTGATGACGGTCTGCCTGCTGATCTACATGCTGATGCAGCCGCTATTTGGCGCGCTGTCGGACCGCATCGGCCGCAAGACTTCGATGATCCTGTTCGGCGCCTTGGCGGCGATCTTCACGGTGCCGATCCTGAGCACGCTGCGCGGCGTCGACAGCCCGCTGATGGCCGGCGTCCTGATCACCTGCGCGCTGGCGATCGTCAGCTTCTATACCTCGATCGGCGGCCTGATCAAGGCCGAGATGTTCCCGGTCGAGGTGCGCGCGCTGGGCGTGGGTTTGTCGTATGCGATCGCGAACGCGGTCTTCGGCGGCTCGGCCGAATACGTGGCCCTGTGGTTCAAGCAGGCCGGCCACGAGCCGTATTTCTACTGGTACGTCAGCATCATGGCCGCCGTCGCCTGCCTGGTGGCCTTCCTGATGCCGGACCCGACCAAGTCGGGCCACCTCAAGTGATATGAGCGTCTAACAAACCCGCAGGGCAAGGCGCAGCGTCGAAGACAGTACGCCAGTACGGCGAGACGATGCAACGCCGCCATGTGGGTTTTGTTAGGCGCTCAGGATCATGTCGATGTGCAGGATGCCGTCTTCGTCATAGGGCTCGGAGACGGTGACGAAGCCGAAGCTGGCGTAGAAGCGTTCCAGGTGCGCCTGCGCGCCGATGCGGATCGCGTGGCCCGGATGCAGCTGGCAAGCCAGCGCGATACCCTGGGCCACCAGTTCGCGCCCGAGGCCGCTGCCGCGCGCGGCCGGGCTGGTGACCACGCGGCCGATCGACATCTCCTCGTACTTCGCGCCCGGCGCCAGGCAGCGCAGGTGCGCGACCAGTTCCGGCTTGCCATCGGCGTCGCGCCAGCCGAGCAGGTGCTGGGCGCCTGGGTCGAGACCGTCGATGTCCGGGTACAGGCAGGTCTGTTCCAGCACGAACACTTCCTGGCGCAAAGCCAGCATTGCATACAGCTGCGCGACCGTCAGGTGGGCAAAACGACTCCATTGCCACGTAATCATTTGTTTATATCGATGAACAATTGTTTGTTTAAACGGCGGTCTCGAAACCTTCGAGCACGTTGACGACACTGGTGCCGAGCTCGGGCACCACGGCGCCGCCTTCGAACACGAAGACGGTCGGCAGGCCCAGGTAGCCGATGCGCTCGCCGACGCGCAGGAAATCCGCCGCCGTGAGGCCGAAGTGCGTTCGCGGCGCACCATGCAGGCTGCCCACGCCCAGCGATACCACCAGCGCCTGCGGTGCGAACATCGACATTTTGAGGCAGCCCGATTCCAGCGCCGTGAACCACTGGTTCGAGGTCGCGTCCTGCGCCAGCGGCAGGTTCATGTTGTAGCCGAGGCCTTCGCCTTCGCCGATTTCGTCGGCGTGGCCGAGGTAATAGGGGTAGTCCTGGCGCGGATCGGCGTGGATCGAGGCGAACAGCACGTCCCTGCGCTGATAAAAGATGCGCTGGGTGCCGCTGCCGTGGTGGTAATCGAGGTCGAGGATGGCGATGCGCTGCAGGCCGTCGTCCAGCAGGTGCTGGGCCGCCAGCGCGGCATTGTTCAGGAAGCAGCCGCCGCCAAAATGATCGGCGCCCGCATGGTGGCCGGGCGGGCGGGTCAGCGCAAAACTGCCGCGCTCGCCCAGGCGCAAGGCATGCGCCGCGTTGACGGCGCAATCGGCCCCGGTCTTGGCCGCCACCCAGGTGCCGGCAGTCAGCGGGGTGGCGCTGTCCATCGAGTACAGGCCCAGGCGGGCCGTGAAATCGTCCGGCTCGATGTCGTGGCGCATGCCGCGGATCGGCCACACCGAGGGCAGGGCATCCTGCTGGCCGTTGCGCGGATCGAGATTCGACCACTCGCTCCAGGCGGAACGCAAGAAATGCAGGTAGCGTGGCGTGTGCACCCGCTCCAGCGATACCAGCGGCACGCCGTGCGGGGTGACGATCTGGCCCAGGCCGCGCCGGCTCAGCTCGGCGACGACAAGGTCGGCCCGCTCGGGCTTTTCCGAACACGGCACGCGCTCGCCGCGCGCCAGCGTGTGGCGCGGCGCGTGTTGCGCGTGGTGTTCGTTGTAAAAGGTGAGCAAAGGGACCTCGTGCGGTGACATAACTGTTGTCGTTCCAGGCATTGCCCGAAACGACTTCCCGCGCAAGCGGGAATCCATGCCGAGCGTCCGGTCACCGCACCATCTGCCTGGCTACTGCGGCTCGCGGAGCCTCGATATGGGTCCCCGCTTTCGCGAGGACGACGTGCAAGTATTAGCAATTACCGCACAGTGTACTGTTGTTATACGCAGCAACAAAATCGTCGAAGCTGCCGGTGTCCGTCTGCTCGATCTGCTGCTGCTCGGCCAGCGAGGCCTGCGCCATCTCGTCGAACACGGCGACCTCAGCCGGCATCAGCGGCTCGGCACGGAAAGCCTGCGCATGCAGCTCGCTCTGCTGCAGGCCGAACTTGGCGAAGGAGCCGAGCGCACGCACTTCGTCGAGTACGCGGGCCGACGGGGTCAGGGCCGGGTCGAGCACCTTGGCCTTCTGCGCTTCCAGCGAGGCCAGATGCGCACCCTGGTAATTGTGCTCCTGGTCCAGCAGCTCGGCCAGCGGGCGGATGCGCTCGATCAGCTCCAGTGCCCAGTCCTTGAGCGGCACCTCGACATCGTCGCGCGTGAGGGTCAGGTCGGGGCGGCGGCCTTCCTTGACGGTACGGGCGAAATTGCGGGCGTGGACCTGGCCCTCCATCGCATTGATCTTCGGGCTTTCCTCGAGCGCGCAGAACAGCAGGAAGGCGTCCAGGAAGCGGCCGGTCTCGACGGCGATGCCGACCGGTTCGAACGGATCGACGTCCAGGCAGCGCACCTCGATGTACTGCACGCCACGGTTGCACAGCGCCTGCACCGGACGCTCGCCGGTGCGGATCACGCGCTTCGGCCGGATCGTCGAATAGTATTCGTTCTCGATCTGCAGGATGTTGGTCGACAGCTGGACCCATTCGCCATCCTTCTTGGTGCCGACCTCTTCATACGGCGGATACGGACGGCTGACCGCGTCCATCAGCGAGGACACATAGCTTTCCAGGCTGTTCTCGTGCGGGCGCAGGCCGGACTGGGCGTCGTTCTGGTAACCCAGGTCGCTCATGCGCAGGCTGGTCGCGTAGGGCAGGTACAAGGTGTCGTCGGACAGCGTTTCCAGGCTGTGCTCGCGGCCGCGCAGGAAACCCTTGGCCAGCACCGGCGAAGCGCCGAACAGATACATCAGCAGCCAGCTGTAGCGGCGGAAGTTGCGGATCATCGCGATGTAGCTTTCGGACTGGAAGTCGCGCAATGCGTGGCGGCGTTCTTCCAGGATGCCTTCGCTCTGGGCGATCAGGGTCCACAGCTGTTCCGGCAGCGAGTAGTTGTAGTGGATGCCGGCGATGCATTGCATGGCCTTGCCGTAGCGCAGCGCCAGGCCGCGGCGGTAGACGTGCTTGAGCATGCCGATGTTCGATTTGCCGTACCAGGCGATCTCGATGTCTTCTTCCGCCGGCAGGTCGCAGGGCATCGACTGGCTCCACAGCATCTCGGCGCCCAGCTTGGTGTAGGCGTAGCGGTGGATCGCGTCCAGGCGGTGGAGCGCCAGGCCGATGTCGTGCTCGGCCGGGGTGATGAATTCGAGCAGGGCTTCCGCATAATCGGTGGTGATTTGCGGATGCGTGAGCGCGGAGCCGAGTTGCACCGGATGCGGCGTGCGTGCCAGGTGGCCCTGGGCGTCGACGCGCAAGGTCTCGCGCTCGATGCCGCGCAGGCCCTGCAACAGCAGGCCGCGGTGGGCATCGTCGTCCAGCAGGGCGAGGCGGCGTTCTAGTTGGTTCGGCTTCGACACGGTGTTTCCTTTCTTGTACTGCAGATGAGGTGCAGAGAGTAACCGAAAATAGCCAAGCGCGCCGGGCACCCGCCAATTCTGCATTCTGTGGTGCTTTTGTTACTGAAATATGTCGTCCGGGTTGCGTGGCGGTGTCGCGGGCGGCGCGATGGGCGTGGCAGCGGGGGCGCCCTCCGCCGGCGCCGCGTCTGCCGGCGGCGTGCGCTGGGCCGCGATCCAGCGCCGCACCTGGCGCTCCAGCACGCCCAGCGGCAGGGCGCCGTTTTCCAGTACGGCATCGTGGAAGGCGCGCACATCGAAGCGCTCGCCCAGCGCCGCCTGCGCCTCCGCGCGCAGCGAGGCGATGCGCAGCTGGCCCAGTTTATAACCCAGCGCCTCGCCCGGCCGGACGATGTAGCGGTCGACCTCGACTTCGTTGTCCGGCGCCGGATTCGCGGTGTTCGCATTCAGGTAGTCGATCGCCTGCTGGCGGCTCCAGCCCATCGCGTGGATGCCGGTATCGGCCACCAGGCGCGCGGCGCGCAGCAGTTCGTCGGCCAGGTAGCCGAAGCGCGAGAACGGGTCGCGCAGCAGGCCCAGCTCCGGCCCCAGGCTTTCGGCATACTGGGCCCAGCCTTCGCCGTAGGCCACATACCAGCCCTGGCGGCGGAAGGCCGGCAGCGCGCTGTTGCCCTGGGTGCGCGCCACCTGCAGGTGGTGGCCGGGCAGGCCTTCGTGCAGGGTCAGGGTCTCGATTTCCCACAGCGGCCGCGTGTTCAGGCGCGCGGTATTGATCACCAGCGCCGCCATCCGGTCCGGGCTGCCGGCCTCGTAATAGGCCGCGCCCTGGCCCTCGGCGCCGGCCGCCTGCACCGGCTTGACCGCCAGTTCGTCGCTGGGGATCGCATTGAACAGCAGCGGCAGCTTGCTGGCCACGCGCGCGATGCTGCGGCGGTAGCGGTTCAGCAGCGCTTCCGGCTCCGTATAAAACAGGCGCGGATCGCTGCGCGCGAAGGCGATGAACTGGTTCAGGTTGCCGCGAAAGCCGGTGCTCGGCACCATCGCCGCGATCTCGGCGCGGATGCGCACCACTTCCTTCTGGCCCAGCGCGTGGATCTCGGCGGGCGTCAGGTCGGAGGTGGTCGCGCTTTTCACGAGAAAGGCGTACCAGGCCGGCCCGCCCGGCAGGCTGGAGGCCGCGATCGTGGTCCGCGCGGCCGGCAGGTAGTCGTTGCGGATGAAGTCTTCGAGCAGCTGCAGGCTGGGCGCGAGGTTGGCCACTGCAGCCTGGCCATCGAGCGCCAGTTTGTCGCGCGCTTCCTGGGGAATCGTGGCCGGCAGGCGCCTGAAAGGTTCGGACAGCGCGCCGTCGCCAAGATGCTCGCGCAGCGCGCGCAGCTGGGCCGGCAGGCCGGCCATCGCCACCTTCGGCGCGGTCCAGCCGGTGCGCATGCCGGCGCGCAGCTGCTCGATCAGGCCGTCGATGTGGCGCGGCACCGCGCTTAGGCGCGCGATGTAGCTGCGGTAGTCGTCTTCGGTAATGAAAGGCATCTGCGCGGCCAGTTGCGGCAGGCGGATGTGGAGGCCGTCACGCGCGGTGATCGGCTGCGGGTCGACCGGCGCCAGGGCGTTGCGTGCCAGGCTGCGTTCCTTGTCGAGGACGAACAGCTCGAGCGACAGCAGGTCCTGGCCCTTCAACTGGCTGCGGTCGAGCTGGCGCGCCAGCTCCAGCATGTGGCGCTCGTGGTCCAGCGTCCTGGCGGCGCCGGCCGGCGAGCTGTCGCTCAGCAGCGCATCGTAGCGGTGGTCGCCGATCGAGGTCGCGAATTCCGGCTGGTGCTTCAGCCGCCATTGCCAGTCGCGCTCGAACAGGGCCTGGGCCTGGTCGTGCATCGTCTCCTTGCTGCTGTCGCCGGCTTGCGCGGCGGGCGGCGCCAGCAGGCAGCTCACCGTCAACAGGGTGAACGTGAACAGGGAAAGGCTCAGCCGGGCCGCGAACAGCCGGGGCGCGGACAGGCGAGGCATGCGTGGCTCCAGGAAGTGGGCCGGCCATTGTAACAAAGGGGGCTGTCGGCCCGCGCCGGGCTGGTTTATCCGGCGACCCGGCCGCCGCTGACGCGCTCGATGCCGCCCAGGTCGCGCCAGCTCTGCACCTCGCGATAGCCGGCGTCTTCCAGCAGCGCACGCACGCTGGCGGCCTGGTCGTAGCCGTGTTCCATCAAGAGCCAGCCGCCCGCCACCAGGTACGCCGGGCTGCCGGCGACGATGGTGCGCAGCGCCGACAGGCCGTCGGCGTGGTCGGTCAGGGCGCCGCTGGGTTCGAAACGCAGGTCGCCCTGCGACAGGTGTGCGTCGCCAGCGGCAATGTAGGGGGGATTCGAGACGATCAGTTCGAAGCGTTCGCCGGCGGCGAGGGCGCCGAACCAGTCGCTTTGCAGGAAGCGCACGCGCGCCTGGTTGTGCGCGGCATTGCGCTGCGCCACCGCCAGCGCCGCTGCGCTGACGTCCAGCGCGGTGACCGATGCATCCGGGCGATTATGGGCGATCGAGACGGCGATCGCGCCGCTGCCGGTGCCCATGTCGAGCAGGCGGCCCTGCGGCGGCAGGCGCTCGAGCGCGAGTTCGACGATCAGTTCCGTGTCCGGACGCGGGATCAGGACCGCGTCGCTGACTTCGAAATCGAGGCCGAAGAATTCGCGCTGGCCGACGATATAGGCGATCGGCTCGCCGGCCAGGCGGCGCGCGACCAGCGCATCGAGGCGCGCCGTTTCGTGCGCGCCCAGCGGCTGCTCGGCGCGGGTGATCAGCTGCACGCGCGTCAAACCGGTCGCGTGGCACAGCAGGATGCGGTTTTCCAGCGCATCGAGCGGCAGCGCGGCCTGGGCCGCGGCGATGGACGTGCCGGGCAGAACGATCATCGGCTTGTGCGGCGCAGCAGCACCCAGATCAGCGCCAGGGTGAGGATGACGAACCAGACCGCCGACCACTGCGGCACGTTCAGTCCGAATACCGTGTCCTGGGCCGCCTCGCACAGGCCATCGGCGCGGAACAGCCAGGGCATGGCGGTCGCGGTCGGGATCTTGTTCAGCAGGGTTTCCATCGGGTCGATGCCGCAGGAAAAGCCCGGGTGGGCCAGCACATATAAATGCTTGCCGACCGTGCCCAAGCCGCCCAGCGCACACAGCAGCGCCAGCGTGGCGAGCGCCTTGATCTTGTTGGCGAAGGCGCCGATCAGGCTGAAGATGGCAATGCCCAGGAACGCATAGCGCTGGATCACGCACAGCGGGCAGGGCAGCATGTCCTTGGCGTGCTGGAGATAGAGGGCCGCGCCGACCAGGGCGAGGCTGACGGCGGCAATCGAGAGCAGGGCGTTGCGGGAACTGGGCATAGGTGATCCTGTGATGACGAATCTTGCGATTTTCGCACGGCCAAGCTTAACTTGGCCTGAATCAAACCGGGGTCAGACACCGGATTTTGGCAAAAGCCTGCGGGACATTTCCAAAAATCGGTGTCTGACCCCGGTTTGATGTTGATCAGTCGCCGAGGGCGGCCAGCAGTTCGGCCTGGTGCTCGGCGGACAGGGCGCTGGTCAGTTCGTTCAGGTCGCCGTCCATGATCATGTCGAGCTTATACAGCGTCAGGTTGATCCGGTGGTCGGTCAGGCGGCCCTGCGGGAAGTTGTAGGTGCGGATGCGCTCGCTGCGGTCGCCCGAGCCGATCAGGCTTTTACGGGTGGCCGCTTCCTTGCTCTGCTGTTCGCGCAGCTGCACGTCCTTGATGCGCGCGGCCAGCACCTTCATCGCTTGCGCCTTGTTCTTGTGCTGGCTGCGGTCGTCCTGGCACTCGACCACGATCCCGGTCGGCAGGTGGGTGATGCGCACTGCGGAGTCGGTCTTGTTGATGTGCTGGCCGCCGGCGCCCGAGGCGCGGTAGGTGTCGATGCGCAGGTCGGCCGGGTTGATCTGCACGTCCTCGACCTCGTCCGCCTCCGGCATCACCGCCACCGTGCAGGCCGAGGTGTGGATGCGGCCCTGCGTTTCGGTGGCCGGCACGCGCTGCACGCGGTGGCCGCCGGACTCGAATTTCAGTTTCGAATACACGCCGTTGCCGATGATGCGGGCGATGACTTCGCGGTAGCCGCCCAGGTCAGACACCGATTCCGACACGATCTCGACCTGCCAGCGGTTGCGTTCGGCGTAGCGGGTGTACATGCGCAGCAGATCGCCGGCGAACAGCGCCGATTCGTCGCCGCCGGTGCCGGCGCGGATCTCGAGGAAGATGTTGCGCTCGTCGTTCTCGTCCTTCGGCAGCAGCATCTTCTGCAGTTCCAGGTCGAGCTCGGCCAGCCGCTGTTTGGCGGCTTCGATCTCGTCCTGCGCGAATTCCTTCATCTCCGGATCGGCCAGCATGTCCTGCGCCGCGACGATGTCGCCCTGGGCGGTCTGGTACTGGTGGTAGACCGAGACCAGCGGGCCGAGCTCGGCATGTTCCCGGCTCATCTTGCGGAAGTTGTCCATGTTCGAAGTCGCACCTTCGGTCGCCAGCAATTCGTCCAGTTCGACGAGGCGGTTGGCCAACTGGTCCAGCTTGAACAGCATGGATGGTTTCATAGCGTTCTGAAAAAATAGAGGAAAGAGATACCGCAGGGCGGCAGCATACACGGACACGGCCGGGATGCGCTGCAAACAGGCCGTGCGTAAAAGGGAAGCGGGCGCTAACGGCGGCCGCGGAACAGCTGGGGCAGCAGGGTGGCCAGGCGCGCGCGTTCGTCGCCCTGGGCACGGTGCAGGGCCTGTTGCGGGCCGTGCAGGAATTTGGCGGTCAGACCTTTTGAAAGCGCTTCCAGCACGGCGTCGACGTCTTCGCCTTTCGCCAGCAGCTTGCGCGCGCGTTCGAGTTCGGCCAGGCGCAGGCTTTCGCTGGATTCGTGCAGGTCGCGGATCACCGGCACCACGGCGCGGTCGCCGATCCAGTGCATGAAGGATTGCACACGGGTTTCGATGATGGCCTCGGCCTGGGCCACCGCCGCTTGCCGGTGTTCGACGCCGGTGCGCACCACGTCCGCCAGGTCGTCGACGGTGTACAGGAACACGTCGTCGAGCTTGCCGACTTCCGGTTCGATGTCGCGCGGGACCGCCAGGTCGACCATGAACATCGGACGGTGGCGGCGTGCCTTGATGGCGCGTTCGACCAGGCCCTTGCCGATCAGCGGCAGCGTCGACGCGGTCGAGGAGATCACGATATCGAACTGCGGCAGCAGTTCCGGCAGATCGGCCAGGCGGATCGCGCGGCCGGCAAAGCGCGCGGCCAGCGATTCGCCGCGCTCCAGCGTGCGGTTGGCGATGGTGATCGATTTCGGGTTGTGGGCCGCGAAGTGGGTCGCGCACAGCTCGATCATCTCGCCGGCGCCGATGAACAGCACGTTCTGGCTGCTCACCGAATCGAAGATGCGTTCCGACAGGCGCACCGCGGCGGCGGCCATCGACACGCTGTGGGCGCCGATCTCGGTGGTGCTGCGCACTTCCTTGGCGACCGCGAAGCTGCGCTGGAACAGCTGGTGCAGGTAGGTGCCGAGACCGCCGGCTTCATCGGCGACGCGCACCGCATCCTTCATCTGGCCCAGGATCTGCGCTTCGCCCAGCACCATCGAATCGAGGCCGGAGGCAACGCGGAAGGCGTGGCGCACCGCGTCATGCTGGGGCAGCATGTACAGGTGCGGACGCAGATCGGCAAATTGCAGGCGGTGGTAGTCGGCCAGGAAACGCGCGGAGGCGTCGAGCGGATCGGCGACGTCGCTGGCGGCATACATCTCGGTGCGGTTGCAGGTCGAGAGCAGGGCCGCTTCGTCCTCGCCGCCGCTATTGAAACGGGAGAACCAACCGCGCGCCGCCTGTACCGCCTGGCCCAGGTGTTCGGGCGCCAGCGCCAGTTGCTCGCGCAGCGAGACTGGTGCGGTATTGTGATTCAGGCCGACAGCGAGGAGTTGCATGGGTGATCAAAAAATGGGCAGCGCGCCCATTATACCGCGATGCCGGTCAGCCTTCACTAAGGGGTTTCACGGCAGGCCTTCAGGCCCCCAGCTTCTCCAGCCGGTAGCCGTAGCTGTACACGGGAACCAGGCGGAAACCGTTCTCCGGACGCAGGCGCAGCTTGTTGCGTACGCGCGAGACGTGGGTGTCCATGGTGCGCGACGGTACTGCGGTTTCGCGTACCCAGATCGACTCGTGGATGTAGGCACGCGACAGCGGACGGCCGAGGTTACGGAAGAACAACAGCGCCAGGTTGAATTCCTTGTGCGTGACGTCGATCGATTCGCCGCCCATGGTCAGGCGGCCCGGCCGGGTTTCAAAGGTGTAGGGGCCGAATTGCAGCTGTTCGGCGCCGTTCTGCGACGGGTAGGCGCGGCGCAGCAGGGCTTGCACGCGCGCTACCAGTTCGCCGCGGCGCAGCGGCTTGACCAGGTAGTCGTCGGCGCCGGCGGTCACGCCGGACACGATGTCGTCTTCCGAGGCGCTGCCGGCCAGGAAGATGGTCGGCGTGTTCGGCGCCATCTTTTCCTTGGCGCGGCGCAGCAGTTCCGCACCCGGGACATCGCTGATTTGCCAGTCCATGATCAGCAGGTCGGTGCTGTCCTTGCGCAGTTGTCCCAGCATTTCCTTGCCGCTATCGAAGGCCTGGCATTGATGGCCAGCACCAGTCAGCACCTGGCAGATCAGTTCTGCTTGGGCGGTATCGTTGTCCAGTACGGTAATTCTCATGATGATGCGATCTCGGCAGGTGGGACTACAACTAATCCTGATGTAGGATCGTTCCTACAACTTATTTCCGAATATAGCAGACTTTCTAAAATCAAAGCTACATATGCCTCAGATAAATTTACATTTTCGTTGGGGAATAGCGTCACAGCCGTAACAACCCCCGCTTACATAGCGGGCTACACTGCTGCTATGACAGTGAAATGGGGAATACGATGCTCAAAAAGCTCTTCAGGAAAAAGACACAAGTCGCCGGCGCAGTCGCTCTGCTGCCGCTGTCGAGCGATGACATCGAACGCGTACGCGAGCGCTGCCGGGCGCTGGTGCGCAAGCGGGCGGCGATCTCGGCCGGCATTTCGGCAGTGCCGATCCCGGGCGTGGACATGGTGGCGGATCTCACCAGCTTCGCCTCCATGGTCGAGGACATCAACAAGGATTTCGGCCTGACCCCGGCGCAGATCGACGCGCTGCAGCCGCACATGCGGATCGCGACCTACCAGGCGATGGCGGCGCTGGGCGGCACGCTGGTGGGCAAGTTGGTGACCAAGGAACTGGTGCTGAAACTGCTGCAGAAATCGGGCGCCAAGCTGGCGGCCAAGTCGGCCACCAAGGTCGTGCCGCTGGCGGGACAGATCGCCTCGGCGGCGATCGGGTTCGCGCTGTTTCGCCAGATGGGCTACCAGCACGTGGAAGCCTGCGCCAGGGTGGCGCAGGAGGTAGGACAGAAGACGGTGACGCCGGTTTAGGCGTCCGGCAGCACCACGTTGACGTCGAGGACTTCCAGGTTGCCCTGGCGGTCCAGCGAAATCTTGATGTCGTCCGCGTTGACCTTGGTGTACTTCGAGATCACTTCGATCAGTTCGCGGTGCAGGGCCGGCAGGAAGTCCGGGCCGCTGCGGCCGCCGCGTTCGCGGGCGATGATGATCTGCAGCCTTTCCTTGGCCGCCGTGGCACTCTGCTGTTTCTTGGGAAACAGGAAGTTAAGCAAGGGCATGTCACTTCGCTCCGAATAGACGCTGCAGGAAACCCGGCTTCTCGTAGCTGGTGAAGCGCAGCGGGATCTCTTCGCCGAGAAAGCGGCCGATCACGTCCTGGTAAGCCTGGGCGACGTCGGTTTCCTTGAAGTGGATCGCCGGATTGCCCTGGTTCGAGGCGTGCAGCACGGCTTCCGATTCCGGAATGATGCCGATCAGCGGGATGCGCAGGATTTCCTGCACGTCCTGGTAGGACAGCATCTCGTCGTTTTCTACACGGCGCGGCGAATAACGGGTGATCAGGAGGTGTTCCTTGACCGGCTCGCCGCCGCTCTGGGCGCGGCGCGACTTCGCTTGCAGGATGCCGAGGATGCGGTCGGAATCGCGCACCGACGACACTTCCGGGTTGGTGACGATGATCGCTTCGTCGGCGAAGGTCAGGGCCATCAGCGCGCCGTGCTCGATACCGGCCGGCGAATCGCAGATGATGAATTCGAAGCCCATCTGGACCAGCTCGTTCAGCACGCGCTCGACGCCGTCTTCGGTCAGGGCGTCCTTGTCGCGGGTTTGCGAGGCCGGCAGGATGAACAGGTTGTCGCAGTGCTTATCCTTGATCAGGGCCTGGGTCAGCGTCGCTTCCTTGTTCACCACGTTGATCAGGTCGTACACCACACGGCGTTCGCAACCCATGATCAGGTCGAGGTTACGCAGGCCGACGTCGAAGTCGATGACGGCGGTCTTGTGGCCGCGCATCGCCAGGCCGGTCGCAAAGCTCGCGCTCGAAGTGGTTTTGCCCACACCGCCCTTACCGGACGTTACAACGATAATTCTTGCCATGAAAATTAAATGTCCTATTCAGTATCTGGTCAGTGCTGATTAGCGGTTAGGCGAACCCAGCGATGATATATCGATTCGGTCGCCAACCAAACGGATTTGTGCCGGCTGGCGCGTCAGTTCGGCCGGAAAACCGTCGTCGAAGGTACGGTACACGCCGGCGATCGACACCAGTTCCGGCTGCATGGCCAGCGCGAAGATGCGCGCATCGGCATTGCCGGAAGCGCCGGCCAGGGCACGGCCGTGCAGCGGCGCATACACATGGATGCTGCCGTCGGCGATGATTTCGGCGCCATTGTTGACGACCGCGGTGATGATCAGGTCGGTGCCGCGCGCATAGATGCGCTGGCCGGCACGCACCGGGGTGTCGACGATCATGGCCTGGACCGGTGCCGCCGCGACCGGCGCAGGTGCCGGGGTCGGAGCGGGCGCAGGTGCCGGCGCAGCCGGGGCTTCCTCGCGCGCCGGCGCGGCCTCGGTCCGCGCCTCGGGAGCCCGGGCGCCGCTCGAGCCGTCGTCCAGGAACAGGCCGTGGCTGCGGATCGCCGCATGCAGCGCGGCCGGCGCGCCGCGTACCGCGACCGCGTTCAGGCGGTAATTCTTGAGCAGGGCCACCAGCGCCGGCCAGTCGACCTGGGCGGCGTCGTCGGCGATGCCGGCGACGTCGATAACGGCGAATTCATCTTCGAAAAAGTCCGACACCCCACCGGTCATCTGCTTGAGGGCGGCATCGATCGCAATCGGATCGGCCGAATGCAGGATGGTCGAAATGGCCACGACCGTGGAAATCTTGATTTCGATGGGCAGGGAGCTCGCGGATCTGGACATAAAACGTTCTGGTTGGCACTAGCCCGTGCATTCTACTGTGAAATTTCCTTGAAAGGTAAAGGGTTTAGGGCGTTTCGTAATAGGCGGCAACGGGTGTTTCCACACATAAAAAACTGAACGATAAAAGGTGCTCTGCAATAACACGGAAAGCTGTTTTCGCCGTTCTCTCTAATAAATAAACTGATAAGATTGATTTTGCTTAAACGTGCTATTAGCGTCGCATCTAACATTGTTGGCTTTCCAGCCAACAGGCCCACTTTTCGGAGATTGATATGGAAGACGTCGTCATCGTGGCCGCCGGCCGCACCGCCATCGGCAAATTCGGCGGCACCCTCTCGAAGATCCCTGCCACCGAACTCGGCGCCCAGGTGATCAAGCACCTGGTGGCGAAGACCGGCATCGATCCGGCCGCGATCAGCGAAGTCATCATGGGTCAGGTGCTGACCGCCGGCGCCGGCCAGAACCCGGCGCGCCAGGCCGTGATCAAGGCCGGCCTGCCCGACAGCGTCCCGGCCTCGACCCTGAACGTGGTTTGCGGCAGCGGCCTGCGCGCCACCCACCTGGCGGCGCAAGCCATCATGTGCGGCGACGCCCAGATCGTGATCGCCGGCGGCCAGGAAAACATGAGCGCCTCGCCGCACGTGCTGAACGGTTCGCGCGACGGCTTCCGCATGGGCGACGCCAAGCTGACCGACACCATGATCGTCGACGGCCTGTGGGATGTGTACAACCAGTACCACATGGGCGTGACCGCCGAGAACGTGGCCCGCAAGTTCGAGATCTCGCGCGCCGAGCAGGACGAATTCGCGCTGGCTTCGCAGAACAAGGCCGAAGCCGCCATGAAGGCCGGCAAGTTCAAGGACGAGATCATCCCGATCGAAATTCCGTCGAAGAAGGGCCCGACCATCTTCGATACCGACGAGTACCCGAAACATGGCGCCACCCTCGAGGGTCTGGCCAGCCTGCGCCCGGCCTTCAACAAGGAAGGCTCCGTCACCGCCGGCAACGCCTCCGGCCTGAACGACGGTGCCGCCGCCGTGATCATGATGTCGGCTTCGAAAGCCAAGGAGCTGGGCCTGGCCCCGATCGCGCGCATCAAGGCGTATTCGCTGGCCGGCCTGGACCCGACCATCATGGGCATGGGCCCGGTACCGGCTGCCCGCATGTGCCTGGAAAAGGCCGGCTGGACCCACGAAGAAGTCGACCTCATGGAAATCAACGAAGCCTTCGCGGCCCAGGCCGTGGCCGTCAACAAGCAGATGGGCTGGGACACCTCGAAGATCAACGTCAATGGCGGCGCCATCGCGCTGGGCCACCCGATCGGCGCCTCCGGTGCGCGCGTGCTGGTGACCCTGCTGCACGAAATGGTCCGCCGCGACGCCAAGAAGGGGCTGGCCAGCCTCTGCATCGGCGGCGGCATGGGCGTGGCGCTGGCGGTCGAGCGCGACTGATCGCAACTGAGAGCAACTGAGAGCAACTGAGCGGATTGCAGTCGAAAGCAGTTCCTACAAGGTTCGGATAAAAACTAGGAGAAGACAATGGCTAGAGTGGCATTAGTGACTGGCGGCATGGGTGGCCTCGGCGAAGCGATCTGCATCAAACTGGCTGCGCTCGGCTACACGGTCGTGACGACTTATTCGCCCGGCAGCAAGAAAGCGGAAGGCTGGCTGGCGTCGATGAAAGAGCAGGGCTACGACTTCAAGGCCTACGAGTGCGACGTCGCCGACTACGATTCGGCCCAGGCCTGCGTGGCCAAGGTCGTGCAGGAAGTCGGCCCGGTCGACGTCCTGGTCAACAACGCCGGTATCACCCGCGACATGACCTTCAAGAAGATGGACAAGGTCAACTGGGATGCGGTCATGAAGACCAACCTCGATTCCGTGTTCAACATGACCAAGCCGGTCGCCGACGGCATGGTCGAGCGCGGCTGGGGCCGGATTATCAACATCTCGTCCGTCAACGGCCAGAAGGGCGCCTTCGGCCAGACCAACTATTCGGCGGCCAAGGCCGGCATCCACGGCTTCACCAAGGCCCTGGCGCTGGAAGTGGCACGCAAGGGCGTGACCGTGAACACCATCTCGCCGGGCTATATCGGCACCAAGATGGTGACCGACATCCCGAGCGAGGTGCTGGAAACGAAGATCATCCCGCAGATCCCGATGGGCCGCCTGGGCAAGCCGGAAGAAGTGGCCGGCCTGGTCGCCTACCTGTCCTCGGACGAGGCGGCTTTCGTGACCGGCGCCAACATCGCCATCAACGGTGGCCAGCACATGCAGTAAGCCGGGCCTGCGTATCGCGTTCGAAACACCGCCCTCGGGCGGTGTTTTGTTATCCGAAAGGGTTTTATTCATGTCCTTTGCCGCCAAGCCCTACTTGCGCTCGGTTACGATCGATCCCGCCGCCGATGCCGATCCCGATGACTACCCGTTCTCGATTCCGGCCGTGCGCGAACTCGGCGTGCTGGAGCCGCACCCGGACGTCACCTTTTTTGTGGGCGAGAACGGCGCCGGCAAGTCGACCGTGCTGGAAGCGATCGCCGTGGCACTGGACATGCCGGCCGAGGGCGGCACGCGCAATGTGCTGCGCGAGCAGCAGGAGGTATCGCCGCTGCACCGCTGCCTGAAGCTGGTCAAGGGTTTCAAACGGCCGCGCTATTCGTATTTCCTGCGCGCCGAAAGCCTGTTCAATGTGTTCACCTACCTGGACAGCCTGCCGGGGAACCCCGAACCTTCGCTGCACCTGCGTTCGCACGGCGAAGCCTTCATGGACGTGCTGCAGGGCTTCAGCGGCGATGGCATCTATCTGCTGGACGAACCGGAAGCGGCGCTGTCGCCGAACCGCCAGCTGGCCGCGCTGGCCGTGATCGACCGGCTGGTCAAACAGGGCGCCCAGTTCATCATCGCCACCCACTCGCCGATCCTGCTGGCCTATCCGCGCGCCAAGATCCTGCTGTTCGACGAGACCGGCATCAGCCACGTCGACTACGAAGACACCGAACACTACGCGGTCACGCGCGACTTTCTGAACCATTACCCGCGCCGCCTGCAGCAACTGCTGGACGACGCCGACTAGCCGCTCGGCTGCGCCGCGCCTGCGCTGGCTTGTCGTATGCTCGTACCAACGACGACGACAACGAGGCAGGCATGGCAATCGATACCAGGCAGGTGCAGGAAACGGTGATGCTTCCCGGTCCGCAGCGCTACGAATACTTCATCCAGCGCGTGGTCGCGACCGGCACCGTATGGAGCCTGTACCGCAACGGCTGGGCGCTGGCGAAGAAGGAAGACGGCACCCTCGTGTTTCCGCTGTGGCCGGACAGCGAATTTGCGAAAATATGCGCAGATTACGAGTGGACCGGCTATGAGCCGCAGTCCTTCCCATTGGATGAGCTGGTCGGCGGGCTGCTGCCGCAGCTGGAGCAGGACGGCATCGCCACCGGCGTGTTCTACACCCCGGGCGCGCGCGACGTGATGCCGAGCGCCGGCCTGCTGCTGCGCGACCTGGACGACGAATTGAAGAGCCAGAGGAACCCATGAATGCCTTGCCCCACGGCGGCCTTGCGCTGTCCAGCCTCGAAGAACAACTGCTGCAGCCCGGCGTGAAGGGCTTGCCGATCACGGCGCCGCTGCGCCAGGGCGCGATCGGCGTGCAGGGCTGGAATGTGCTGCATGGCGATACCAGCTACCCGGTCGCGGTGCTGAAGACATCGGCGCTGCGCCACAACCTGGACTGGATGCGCGCCTTCTGCGCACGCCACCAGGTCGAACTGGCGCCGCACGGCAAAACCACCATGAGCCCGCAGTTGTTCGGCGCCCAGCTCGCCAACGGCGCCTGGGGCATCACGCTGGCCAATGCGGTGCAGGTGCAGGTCGCGCACCGCTTCGGCGTGCGGCGCGTGCTGATCGCGAACCAGCTGGTGGCGCGCAGCGACGTGCGCGCCGTGCTGCAGCTGCTGCACGACGACCCCGACTTCGAATGCTACGTGCTGGCCGATTCGCTGGCCGGGGTGGCGAGGCTGAGCGAGGAAATCGCGGCGCATCCGCTGGCGCGGCCGCTGCCGGTGCTGGTCGAACTCGGCCTGTCGGGCAAGCGCGCCGGCTGCCGCACGCCGGAGGAGGCGATGACGGTGGCGCGCGCCCTCGAACGGGCGCCAGGGCTGTTGCTGGCCGGCTTCGAAGGCTATGAAGGTTTACTGGACGATCCGGCTGCGGTCGAGGACTTCGTCGGCAAGCTGGGCGCGCTGGTGCTGGAAGCCGATGACGAAGGCCTGTTCGGCGCGGGCGAGATCATGGTCTCGGCTGGCGGCTCCAGCTTCTTCGACCTGGTCGCGCGCGGCTTCCAGCACCTGCATGGTTTGTCGCGGCCGCTGCGCCCGGTGCTGCGCAGCGGCTGCTATCTGACCAGCGACCACGGCATGTACCAGGGCGCGCTGCGCCAGCTCGACGAACGCGAACGGATCGCGCCCGGCGCAGGGTTGCGGCCGGCGCTGGAGATCTGGAGCGTGGTGCAGTCGCGTCCCGAGCCGGGTCTCGCCATCCTCACCATGGGCAAGCGCGACGCCTCGCATGACGCCGGCCTGCCGGTGCCGCTGTGGACCCATCGCCCCGGTCCGGGCAGCCCCCACGCGCTGCCGGCCGCCTGCGAAATCGTCAAGATGAACGACCAGCACGCCTACCTGCGCCTGCCCGAGGGCGACCCGATGCGTGACATGCTGGCGGTCGGCGACCTGGTCGGCTGCGGCATCTCGCACCCGTGCACGACCTTCGACCGCTGGCCGCTGCTGCTGGCGGTGGATGACGACTACCTGGTGCGCGGCGCGCTCAACACCTTCTTCTGAGATGTGAAGCGGCCGGGCGGTACGCTACAATCGACTGTCGCCTCATGAAAACCATGCCCATGCCCGCCATTCCGCCGTCGCTGTTCCCGCCCATCCTGCCCAACCGCCACGGTATGCTGGCCGTCGACGAACTGCACACGATCTATTGGGAAGAAGTGGGCAACCCGAACGGCATCCCGGTGATCTTCCTGCACGGTGGCCCGGGCGCCGGGCTGTCGCCGCAGCACCGCCGCTTCTTCGACCCGGCGGTCTACCGCGTGATCCTGTTCGACCAGCGCGGCGCCGGCAAGTCGATCCCGCTCGGCGAATGGCGCAACAACACGACCCAGCTGCTGATCGAGGACATCGAGCGCCTGCGCGCCATGTTCGGCATCGAGCGCTGGCTGGTGTTCGGCGGCTCCTGGGGCTCGACCCTGGCGCTGGCCTACGGGCAGGCGCATCCGCAGCACTGCCTCGGCTTCGTGCTGCGCGGGATCTTCCTGTGCACCCCGGCCGAGATCGAATTCTTCCTGTACGGCGTGCAGTGGTTCTATCCCGAGCTGTACGACGACTTCATCGCGCCGATCCCGCCCGAAGAACGCGGCGACCTTTTAAAGGCCTACACGCGCCGCCTGCTGTGCGACGATCCGCAGCAGTACTGGCCGGCCGCGCGCGCCTGGAGCCGTTTCGAGGGCCGCCGCGTGTTCCTGCTGCCGCAGGAGGACGAGGCCTCGTCCGACACCCTCGACCTGGGCGTCGGCCGTCTCGAGTCGCACTACATGGCCAACGGCGGCTTCCTCGACAACGACCAGTTGATCCGCGACGTGGACCGCATCGCCCACCTGCCGGCCGTGATCGTGCAGGGCCGCTACGACGTCATCTGCCCGCCGCTGTCGGCTTACCGCCTGCACCAGGCCTGGCCCGGCTCGCGCCTGCGCATGATCCCGGACGCCGGCCATGGCGCGCTGGAGCACGGCATCGCGCGCGCACTGGTCGCCGCGACCGAGCAGTTCAAGCGTTTCGGCCGCTTCGAATGACGGCCGCCGTATTGGCATGGCAGCCTGCTACACTGGCACCATGAACATCCAGACCAACGACATCGGCCACGTCATCCAGCTCGCGATCGCCCCGGTATTCCTGCTCACCGGCGTGGCCACCAAGCTGACCGTGTTGATGAACCGCCTGGCGCGCATCATCGACCGTACCCGCGTACTCAAGGCGGAACTGCGCAAGGGGCCGGACGCCGAGGCGCATGAGGAGCTGGATGTGCTGTACACGCGCTGGCAGCTGATCAATTACGCACTGAGCGCGAGCACCGGCTGCGGCCTGCTGATCTGCGTGATCATCGCCTTCCTGTTCCTCGACGATACGACCAACCTGCCGCTCGACCGCTACATCGCCGGCATGTTCGTGCTGGCGATGATCGCCCTGATTGCCAGTTTCATTTTCCTGCTGCGCGAGGTGTTCGTCTCGTTCCGCTACATGCGCATGCACCTGCATGACGCCGCCCGCTAGATTCGCTAGATTCAATAGAAAGACCAGTCCATGCACGACTACCAACGTCCTCCCACCCTGCATCGCTATGGCATGCGCACCGAGCTGGAACAGGCGCTCAGCGCTGGCCAGTTCCGCCTGCTGCCGGCGAACGGCTTCCTGACCCTGTCGTTCTCGCAGGCCTGGGACAAGCAGCTGTTCACCGCGCTGGGCCCGGCCGACGCCTGCCTGGTCATCCACAACACCGAGGAATTCGGCGAGCGCCTGCACCGCGCGGTGCAGCGCACGCTGCCCAACTGGGCCGGCATCGACGGTCCGGTCGAATACGGCGTGCGTTCGCGCCTGGGCCTGGCCTTCAGCAAGAGCGCGGCCGAGGCCCGCGAGAAGGAATGGAAATTCGCCTGGCGCTCGATGTCGCCGCAGGCCAGCCTGAATCCGGTCACGGTGCGGATCGGCAGTATCGAGCAGTTTGCGGAGCTGCGTTCGCCGGAAAGCTACCCGGTCTGACGCTTGTTATTTTAGATACACGGGTCTAGGAAAACCCGGTTTAATGCCGGGCATCCGCCGTCGTTCCCGCGAAGGCGGGAATCCAAGCTTGCAAGCGTTTCGACTGCTCACGCAGAACTTGGGTCCCCGCTTTCGCGGGGACGACGGTCTACTCAATCGACCGGCCCAAATGAACGCACCGATTCCCACCACCGCCTACCCGCACCTGCTGTCCCCGCTCGACCTCGGTTTCACCACGCTGAAGAACCGCGTGATCATGGGCTCGATGCACACCGGGCTCGAAGACCGCTTCTACAACTACGGCAAGCTGGCGGCCTTCTACCGCGAGCGGGCGCGCGGCGGCGTCGGCCTGATCGTCACCGGCGGCATCTCGCCGAACCGCCAGGGCTGGCTGCTGCCCTTCGGCGGCACCCTGAACTTCATGGGCGACGTGCTGAATCACCGCCGGGTCACGCGCGCGGTGCACGAGGAGGGCGGCAAGATCCTGCTGCAGATCCTGCACGCGGGGCGCTACGGCTACCAGCCGCTGGTGGTCTCGAGCTCGAACCAGAAGTCGCCGATTTCGCCGTTCCGCCCGCGCGCGCTGAGCGAAAGCGGGATCGAAGCCACGATCCGCGCTTACGTGCGCTGCGCGAAGCTGGCCAAACAGGCCGGCTACGACGGCGTCGAGGTGATGGGCAGCGAGGGTTACCTGCTGAACCAGTTCCTGTGCGCGCGCACCAACCGCCGTACCGACCGCTGGGGCGGCCCCATCGAAAACCGCATGCGCCTGCCGGTCGAGGTGGTGCGCCGCATCCGCGCTGCCGTCGGCCGCGACTTCATCATCATGTACCGCCACTCGGTGCTGGACCTGGTCGAGGGCGGCAACACCTGGGATGAGATCGTGACCGTGGCGAAGGCGCTGGAAAGCGCCGGCGCGACCATCCTGAATACCGGCTACGGCTGGCACGAAGCGCGGATTCCCACCATCGTCACCTCGGTGCCGCGCGCGGCGTTCGCCGAAGTGGCGGGCCGGCTGCGCAAGGAGGTGACGATTCCGGTGGTGGCATCGAACCGCATCAACATGCCCTTCGACGCCGAGGGCCTGCTGGCGCGTGGCGACGCCGACCTGGTATCGATGGCGCGGCCCTTCCTGGCCGACCCCGACTGGGTCGCCAAGGCGGCCGCCAACCGCAGCGACGAAATCAACACCTGCATCGCCTGCAACCAGGCCTGCCTCGACCACACCTTCTCGAACAAGCGCGCGACCTGCCTGGTGAATCCGCGCGCCTGCCACGAGACGGAGCTGGTGTACCGGCCGGCCCAGCGCAAGCGCCGCGTCGCCGTGGTCGGTGCCGGGCCGGCCGGGCTGTCGGCGGCCACCGTCGCCGCCGAATGCGGCCACGAGGTCACGCTGTTCGATGCCGCGGACAGCATCGGCGGCCAGTTCCGGGTCGCCATGCGCATCCCCGGCAAGGAAGAATTCACGGAGACGATCCGCTACTTTGCGCGCAAGCTGGAACTGACGGGCGTGCAGCTGCGCCTCGGCCAGCGCGTGGGCCGCGATGAATTGATCGCGGCCGGCTACGACGACGTGATCGTGGCCACCGGCGTCTCGGTGCGCATGCCGCGCATCGAGGGCATCGATCATCCGAAGGTACTGTCCTACCTGGACGTGCTGCGCGGCGGCGCGCAGGTCGGCAAGCGGGTGGCGATCATCGGCGCCGGCGGCATCGGCTTCGATACCGCCGAATACCTGCTGCACGATCCGCTGGAAAGCCTGCCGGTGCCGGTCGATCAATGGATGGGCGAGTGGGGCGTCGATCTGGCCGTGCGCGAGGCCGGCGGTTTGATGGCGCCGCACAAGCCGACCCCGCTGCGCAGCATCTGGCTGCTGCAGCGCAAGACCACCCGTCCGGGGGCGGGACTGGGCAAGACCTCGGGCTGGGTGCACCGCGCCACGCTGGCGCGCCATGGCGTGGTGATGATGGCGGGCGTGCAGTACGAGCGCATCGACGACGCCGGCCTGCACATCGTCGTCGGCGGCGAAAAAAAGCTGCTGGACGTCGACAACGTCGTCATCTGCGCCGGGCAGGAAAGCCTGGCCGAGCTGATGCCTTCGGATGCGCCGAAGGCTGGGCCGCGCTTCCACAAGATCGGCGGCGCGGCGCTGGCGGCCGAGCTGGACGCGAAGCGGGCGATCCGCGAAGGCGCCGAGCTGGCGGCGCGGCTGTAAGCGCCGCCCATAAAAAGGGCCGGGCGCACTGCTGCCCGGCCGCTATCACCAATCGTTCAGGCCTCAGTCCTGGCCGGCCCCGCTGCTGCCTTTTTTACTCTTCTTGCTCGTATAGTCGGACGGTTTCTGATCGCTCTGCATCGGTCCCGATCCGCTGACCTGCTTCTGTTCCATGCCGCCGTAGCCCGACTGGCGCGAGGCGTTCAGGCGGTCTTCCTCGCCGCGCGCCTGCATGCGCTGGGCGCTCTGGCGGGCGCTCCAGCCGGCTTGCTGGGCATTGCTGCCGCCACGCTGGGTGCCGACGTTCTGGTCGCCGATGTCGTTGCCCTGCAGCGAGCCGCGGGCGCGCAGGGCCGCACCCTGCTGTTCGATATTTGCCGACTGCACGTTGGCGCCGCCCGGTGCCACCCAGCCCGGCGCGCGCGGCTGCAGGCTGCCATTGGCAACAGGAACGATTTTTTCCTTGGCAATGCCACGTGCGCGGACGCTATCTGGTCCTTTTTGCTTGGTCATTTTGATCCTCCTCAGATGCTGCGCTTGTTGAAGCGCGGACAGGACGATCATGCGCGCAGGGAAGGCCGTATTCCAGAGGAATCGGGAGCGCACCTTTGTAGGATTTGAACTACCAATATTCTCGCTGGAATGAAGAGTATTGGTTACTGTTGAGCTTGTTGCTGCGATGAGGGAACTTGGGCCCCCGCCTGCGCGGGGGCGACGCAGATAACGGCAGGCGACGTCGTTATCTGCGGGCGACCTTCTATTTACTTCTTGCGCACCACCACGCAACCGATCGAGTAACCGGCGCCGAAGGAGCAGATCACGCCCTTGCTGCCGCTCGGCATGTCGTCCTGGTACTTGTGGAAGGCGATGATCGAGCCGGCCGACGAGGTGTTGGCGTAGGTATCGAGAATCACCGGCGCTTCTTCCGGCGTGGCGTCGCGGCCCATCAGCATGCGCACGATCAGCTGGTTCATGTTCAGGTTGGCCTGGTGCAGCCAGAAACGCGAGATGTCCTCGACCTTCAGGCCGGACGCTTCGACGGTCTGGCGGATCATTTCGGCCGCCATCGGGCAGACTTCCTTGAACACCTTGCGGCCCTGCTGGCGGAACAGTTTATCGGGCAGGCCGATGCCGGCTTCGTCGAAGCGGTTCATGAAGCCGAAGTTGTTGCGGATGTTGTTCGAGAACTTGGTCTTCAGTTTCGAGTCGAGGATCTCGAACTGGTGCTCGCCGATGGCGGTGTCGGCCGCTTCGATGACCATCGCGGTGCAGGCGTCGCCGAAGATGAAATGGCTGTCGCGGTCGCGGAAGTTCAGGTGGGCGCTGGTGATTTCCGGGTTCAGCACCAGCACGGCGCGCGCCTGGCCGGTCTGCACGGCGCCGGCCGCGGTCTGGATCGCGAAGGTGGCCGACGAGCAGGCCACGTTCATGTCGAAGCCGAAGCCTTCGATGCCGAGCGCATCCTGCACCTCGACCGCCATGGCCGGGTAGGCGCGCTGCATGTTGCTGGCGGCAACCAGCACCATGTCGATGTCGGCCGGGGTGCGCTTGGCGCGGGCCAGCGCTTCGCGCGCGGCGGCGACGCAGATCTCGGCCTGCAGCGACAGTTCCTCGTCGGCGCGTTCCTTGATGCGCGAGGTCATGTGTTTCGGATCGAGGATGCCGCTCTTCTCCATCACGTAGCGCGACTTGATGCCCGAGGCTTTCTCGATGAAGGCGCTGCTGGAGGGTTCGAGGGCGGTGACTTCGCCGGCAGCGATCTTGTCCGCGTTCTCGGCGTTGAACAACTCGACGTAAGCGTTGAAGGCCGTCACCAGCTCGTCGTTGGAGATCGAGTTCGGTGGCGTAAACAGGCCGGTGCCGCTGATGACGACAGGTTTCATGATTGGCTTTCTAAGGTGATAACGGGAGGAAACTCCCCGCGAATCTGCCGATTCTACACAATCGTGCAGACCGTGGGAACGCCCTGGGTGTTGCATCAAAAGTGCGTCAGGCAGCGCTCAATGCGCCTGCTGGGCCAGCGTTCCGGCTTTTTCCACCGTGTCCGCACGCTTCGACAACTGCAGCGGCAGCCCCTGCAGGTGACGCAGCGCCTGGGCCAGCTGGAAGTCGGTGGAACTGCCGAATTCGACGGGTTTGCGGTGGCGTTCGGCGGCCAGGATGCGCATCTGCGCCCTGATGTCTTCCCGGCGCGTGGCTTCTTCATGGCCGTGGTCGTTCGACAGATGGCTGTTGAGGTCCGCTTCGCGCATGCGCAGCGCATTCAGGCCATCGCCGTCGGCGTTTTCGTCGACCGGGAAGTCGGGCAGCACGCCGCGCGCCTGGATCGAGCGCCCGCTCGGCGTGTAGTAGCGCGCGGTGGTCAGTTTCACGGCGGTGTCGCCGGTCATCGGGCGGATCGTCTGCACCGAGCCCTTGCCGAAGGTCGGGCTGCCGACGATCGCCGCGCGCCTGTGGTCCTGCAGCGCGCCGGCCACGATTTCGGAAGCCGAGGCCGAGCCGGTATTCACCAGCACCACCATCGGGATGGTCTTGAACAGGGCCGGCACCTGTTTCAACGGGTCCTCGCCGCGGCCCAGCATGTAGTATTCGGGGCGGCCGTAGAAGCGCGCCTTCGATTCTTCCAGCTGGCCATTGGTCGAGACGATCTCGGCACCCTCGGGCAGGAAGGCGGCGGCGACGCCGATCGCACCCTGCAGCAGGCCGCCGGGGTCGTTGCGCAGGTCGAGCACCAGGCCCTTCAAGTCCACTTGCTCGCGCGCCAGGCTGGCCAGTTTTGCCGCCAGGTCGTTCAGCGTCGGCTCCTGGAACTGCGCGATGCGCACCCAGGCATAGGCTGCGCCATTGGACTGGATGATCTTGCCCTTGACGCTTTTTTGCACGATTTCGTCACGCACCACCGTGATCTCCAGCGGCGCGGGGCTGCCTGCGCGCAGGATGCTCAGCACGACTTTCGTGCGCGGCTCGCCGCGCATGCGTTTGATCGCCTCCTCGAGTTCCATGTCCTGGACCTTGGCGCCGTCGATACGGACGATCAGGTCGCCGGGCTGGATGCCGGCGCGCGCGGCCGGCGAATCCTCGATCGGGGCGACGATCTTGACGTAACCTTCGTCGCTCTGGCCGATCTCGATGCCGAGGCCGACGAAGCGGCCTTCGGTGCCCTCGCGCAGCTCGCGGTAGGCTTTCTGGTCGAGGTAGGCCGAATGCGGGTCGAGCGCGTCGACCATGCCGGAGATGGCATGGGTCATCAGCTTGCGGTCGTCGACCGGTTCGACATAGGTGGACTTGATCAGGCCATAGACGCCGGCCAGCTGGCGCAGGCTGTCCAGGGGCATGCCGTCCTCGACCGGCTTGTGGGCCAGGGCGGAAAACTGCATCGTGACCGCGACGCCGAGGATGGCGCCTAGGGTGAGGAGGGCGGAATGCCGGAGTTTCGAGCCCATGTGCTGATCGGTCCTTCGCTAACGTTATGCCTGAGCGCAGCAAAGTATAACCGTCGCGCGCCTGCAGAGCGCGCTCAGGCCCGATTTGAGCGCGTATGCACAGTGATATAATGGCCAGCCCACGTGCATGTGTTGCTTACTTAAAATGAAGAAAGTTCTCATTCTCGGCGTCAACGGTTTCATCGGCCACCACCTGTCCAAGCGCATCCTCGAGACGACCGACTGGGAAGTCTACGGCATGGACATGAATTGCGAGCGCATCACCGAGCTGCTCGACCATCCGCGGATGCACTTCTTCGAAGGCGACATCACGATCAACAAGGAGTGGGTCGAGTACCACGTCAAGAAGTGCGACGTGATCCTGCCGCTGGTGGCGATTGCCACGCCCTCGACCTATGTGCAGCAGCCGCTGCGCGTGTTCGAACTGGACTTCGAAGCCAACCTGCCGATCGTGCGCGCGGCGGCCAGGTACAAGAAGCACCTGGTGTTCCCGTCGACCTCGGAAGTGTACGGCATGTGCCACGACGAGGAATTCGATCCGGAGAACTCGGAACTGGTCTATGGCCCGATCAACAAGCCGCGCTGGATCTACGCCTGCTCGAAGCAGCTGATGGACCGCGTGATCTGGGGCTATGGCATGGAAGGCCTGAACTTCACCCTGTTCCGTCCCTTCAACTGGGTCGGTGCCGGCCTGGATTCGATCCACACCCCGAAAGAGGGTTCCTCGCGCGTGCTGACCCAGTTCCTGGGCCACATCGTGCGCGGCGAGCCGATCCAGCTGGTCGACGGCGGCGCGCAGAAGCGTTCGTTTACGTATGTCGACGACGGCATCGAAGCGCTGATGAAGATCATCGAGAACAAGGACGGCGCGGCAAGTGGCAAGATCTACAACATCGGCAACCCGTCGAACAATTACTCGATCCGCGAACTGGCCCACATGATGCTGGAACTGGCCGCCGAGTACCCGGAATACCGCGACACCGCCAAGGAAGTGAAACTGGTCGACACCAGCTCGGGCGCCTACTACGGCACCGGCTACCAGGACGTCCAGAACCGCGTGCCGAAGATCGAGAACACGATCGCCGAACTGGGCTGGGCACCGCAGGTCAACATGCGCGACGCGCTGGCCAAGATCTTCGATTCCTACAAGGACAAGCTGGTCGATGCCAAGGACCTGATCCCGGAGCGCCGCCAGCAGCAGCGCGGCTGAGCAAGCGCTACATCAAACACCGTCAACACCGTCAACACCGTCAACACCGTCAACACCGTCATTCCCGCGCAGGCGGGAATCCATACGCCGCGAGCCAGGTGGCTCAGCATGGATTCCCGCCTGCGCGGGAATGACGTTTACGGGCTGCGGAAACGGCGTTTTTTTACACCTTCGTATTTACAACTTCAGCGAACTTGTAAATCCTTGTAGGCCACAGCAGTCACCCGGTAAGTAATTGTAAGAATCGACACGAGAGAAAAGACCGGCCTCTATAGTTCTTATCAGTTTTTCTCTCTCTCCACTTCTTGAAGTGGTCTTTGCCCACGGTGCCCCCGTGGGCTTTTTTATGACGAGATTCCCATGCCCAGCCGCTTCCTTCGCGCCTGCCTGCTCAGCCTTGCCCTCGGTGCGACAGGCGCTAGTTTTGCCGTCCCCTTGATGGAGATGCGCGCCGAAGACCTGCTGCCGATGACGGCCGAATTCAAACAGTCCCTGCACCTGAACGCGAACCAGCAGACCCTGTGGCAGCAGGTCGACAGCCGTTCGCGCGCCGTGCTGCGCGAGCGCCAGCACCGCCGCGATGCATTGCAGGAAAAAGCGAAAAGCCTGCTGGCCAAACCGGATGTCGAACTGCGCGAGCTGAACGGGCTGGTCGACGCCGAAAGCGCCGCCAGCGCCCAGGAAGACAAACAGTTGCGCGAATGGTGGCTGAGCCTGAACGACGCCCTCGACGACGCCCAGCGGCGCCAGGTCGCGACCCTGTTGGGCGAGCAGCTGCTGCGGGTGGTGCCGGAAGGGCGTCCCGGTGGTGAGCGCGGCGGCGAAAAGGGCGAAAAGGGCGGCGAGCGTGGCGGCCGCGGCATGGGCAGTCACGGCCGCGGCGGCATGGGCGGACCCGGTGGGATCAGTATCGGCGGTTGAGGATGGTTGACTGTGAGTCAACAATGCAAATAAAACACGAACAGGCCGTCCAGCCGCTCGACACTTCGTTGCTTTTTTGACGAATTTGCTTCCTTGTCATGTATCGTAAAGTAACAGGAGGCCCCGGACCGGCTTCTTGCTTATGCTTAAAGGCTAGAATTTAATCGAACCGGACGGCAACAGTCCGGGTAACCGATAACGACAAGCATGAGCAAACTGATCCCGATGGCCTGCCTGGCCTTGCTGGGCACGGCGGGATATGCCTGGGGAGACCAGGCGGTCACCAGCGCCGACCCGCATTCCACCTCCGCCACCCCGGCCGCATCGAACACCGAGCAGAAGATCCAGCAAGTGACCGTCAGCGGCGCCCGCGCCGACGACACCGAGGCACGCCGCATCTCGACCGCCGCCAAGATGGTCTTCGGCCGCGAAGAACTCGAACGCAACGGCGACACCAGCGTCGGCGAAGTCCTCAAGCGCCTGCCCGGCGTGACCATCGGCGGCGCGCCCGGTCGCGGCGGCGGCGGTGTGCGCATGCGCGGCATGGGCAATGGCTATACCCAGATGCTGGTCAACGGCGAGCGTCCGCCGCCGGGCTTCTCGCTCGAGTCGCTGTCGCCCGAGCAGGTGGAGCGCATCGAAGTAATCCGCGGCCCGGTGGCCGAGCACAGCACCCAGGCGATTGCCGGCACCATCAACATCATCCTGCGCGAAGGCTATCAGCAGAAGGACGTGCAGCTGCGCCTGGCCGACAACATCGAGCAGGGCCGCCACGGCCTGAATGCTTCGCTGGCGATGCCGGGCAAGGCCGGTAACCTGACCTGGATGATGACCGGTTCGCTGATGCAGAACCGGCCGCACAATGGAAGCGAGACGCTGAACCTCAGCACGCGCCAGGACGGTACGGTCGAGCGCCGCCAGCAGATCCGCGACGCCGGCAGCGGCGTCTTCGACGGCATCTTCCTGTCGCCGCGCCTGGCCTATAAATTCGCCAACGGCGACACGCTGAGCTTCCAGCCTTTCTTCGTCAGTAACCGCAGCCGCAACGGCGCCGACAGCTGGCTGGACCAGACCATCGGCAGCGTCGCCCCCGAGTACGCGCACCAGCGCGCGGACTCGCATTCGAACGCGACTTTCCTGCGCGGCTTCGGCAACTGGCTGCACCGCGGTGAAGCCGGCGCCCGCCTCGACGTCAAATTCGGTTTCACCGGCGGCAGGAACAGCAGCGACACCGCCCGCAACACCTTCGACGGCGCAGGCGCGCCGCTGCGCCGCTACATCGACAGCGACGCCAGCCGCGACAGCGGCGTGAACACTGGCGGCAAGTACAGCCGTCCGCTCGGCCAGGGCCATCTGTTCGCGGCCGGCTGGGACCTGGAGGCGAGCAAACGCCGCCAGGAGCACGTGGCGGCGGGCGACTCCGCTGCGCTGTTCGACGACGGCGGCGCCTCGCTGTCCGCGCAGTCGCGCCGCGTGGCCCTGTTCGTGCAGGACGAGTGGGACGTGACGCCGCAGTTCTCGACCTATCTCGGCCTGCGCTGGGAAGGCATCCGCGTCACCAGCGACACCCTAGGTGCCGACGTGGAAAACACCTCGAAGGTGTGGAGCCCGGTGCTGCATGGCGTGTACCGGATTCCGGGCCATGACAAGGACCAGTTGCGCGCCAGCGTGACGCGTAGCTATAAAGCGCCGGCGCTGAACGACCTGATCGCGGTGCCGTATATCTCGACCTACAACGACGCCACCCGTCCCGACCGCACCGGCAACCCGAACCTGAAGCCGGAACTGGCCACCGGCATCGACCTCGCCTACGAACACTACCTGGGCAAGAGCGGACTGCTGTCGGCCAGCGGCTTCATTCGCAACATCGACGACCTGATGCGCCGCCAGACGGTCTTCAACGGTACGCGCTGGGTCTCCACACCGATCAACATCGGCAGGGCGCGCACGCGCGGCATCGAACTGGAAGCCAAGTTCCCTCTGACCGAACTGTGGCCGGCCGCGCCCTTGATCGACGTGCGCTCGAACTACAGCCGCTTCTGGTCGCGCGTGGACGGCGTCCCGGGGCCGAACAACCGCCTCGACCAGCAGCCGAAGCAGACCGCCAACCTGGGACTGGACTACCGCGCCAAGGGTTCGCCGCTGAGCCTGGGCGGGAGCCTGAACTGGACCCCGCAGACCCTGGTCCAGACCACGCTCAACGAGACGGCGAGCACCGGCACCAAGCGCCAGTTCGACGTCTACGGCCTGTGGAAGCTGAACCCGGCCTCGCAACTGCGCCTGTCGGCCAACAACCTCGACGCCCGCGTGTACGAGACCGCGCGCAGCCTGGACACCGGTCCGCTGCTGCAAAGCGCGGCCACGCTGGCACATACCTATACAACTTTTGGCATCCGCTACGAAACGAAACTGTAGTGAATGCAAGACAAGAGCCCGGTTTCGGCAGCCCGGGCTGTGATACATTTGCCGATGGCCACAAGCCGTTCTTTTCCCTGCAACCAAGGACTACCGCGTGAAACGTTACCTTCTGAGCACCCTGACCTTGTCGCTGATGGCCGCATTCGCCAGCGCCGCCGACACCGCCCATACCGCTGCTGCCGGCACCACCTCCGGCATCGAGACGCAGTACATCGACCCGGGCGTGCGCGTCCAGGACGATTTCTTCGGCCACCTGAACGGCAAGTGGCTGCAGACGACGGAGATCCCGTCGGACCGCACCAGCTGGGGCACTTTCATTCAACTGCGCGACAGCACCCTGGGCCAGGTCCGCGGCATCATCGAAACGGTGCAGAAGAAGCCGGGCAAGAAAGTCGGCAGCGACGAGCAGAAGATCGGCGACCTGTACGCCAGCTTCATGGACGAGAAAAAGCTCGACGCGCTCGGCACCCGCCCGCTGGCCGGCGAACTGCAGCGCATCCGCGCACTGAAGGACAAGAAGGGCGTGCCGGCCCTGGTCGCCCACCTGTCGCAGATCGGCGTCGCCACCCCCTACGGCATCGGCGTCGCCCAGGATGCGAAAGAGTCGACCAAGTACGCGACCTACATCCGCCAGGGCGGCCTGGGTCTGCCGGACCGCGACTATTATCTGAAGATGGACGACAAGCGCATGGCCGGCATCAAGGCCAAGTACGAGACGCACGTCGCCAACATGCTGACGCTGGCCGGCGACAAGGATGCGGCCGCCAAGGCCAAGGCCATCGTGGCCTTCGAGACCGAGCTGGCACAGGTGCAGTGGAACCGCGTCGACCTGCGCGATCCGAACAAGAGCTACAACAAGATGAGCGTGGACGAGCTGTCCAAGCTGGCGCCGGACTACGACTGGAAGGCAGCGCTGGGCGCGGCCGGCATCGGCAACAAGGCCGATTACGTGATCGTCGGCCAGCCGAGCTACATCACCGGTTTCAACACCGTGCTGGCCAAGACCGACCTCGACACCGTCAAGGCCTACTTCCAGTGGCAGGTGCTGCGCGAATACGCGCCTTACCTGTCGAATGCCTTCGTCAACGAGCGCTTCGATTTCTACGGCAAGACCCTGTCGGGCGTGAAGGAAATGGAACCGCGCTGGAAGCGTGGCGTCGCCACCGTCGAAGGCGCGCTGGGCGAAGCCCTGGGCCGCGAATACACCGCCCAGTACTTCCCGCCGGAGCGCAAGGCCCGCATGGAAGAGCTGGTGAAGAACGTGCTGGCCGCCTACAAGGAATCGATCGACAACCTCGACTGGATGGGCCCGGAAACCAAGAAGGAAGCGCAAGCCAAGCTGGCCAAGTTCAACCCGAAGATCGGCTACCCGAACAAGTGGCGCGACTACTCGAAGCTGGCGATCAAGAAGGATGACCTGGTCGGCAACGTGATGCGCACCGCGACCTTCGCCTACAACCGCAACATCAACAAGCTGGGCAAGCCGATCGACCGCGAAGAGTGGGGCATGACCCCGCAGACCATCAACGCGTACTACAACTCGCGCCTGAACGAAATCGTGTTCCCGGCCGCGATCCTGCAGCCGCCGTTCTTCAACATGGCAGCCGACGACGCCGTGAACTACGGGGCGATCGGCGCCGTGATCGGCCACGAGATCGGCCACGGCTTCGACGACAAGGGTTCGCAGTCGGACGGCGACGGCAACCTGCGCAACTGGTGGACCGCCGAAGACCAGGCCCGCTTCAAGGCCAAGACCGACATGCTGGTCAAGCAGTACGACGCCTTCGAGCCGGTGCCGGGCTACCACGTCAACGGCGCCCTGACCCTGGGCGAGAACATCGGCGACAACTCGG
>Ga0308160_10000840_pt1 | contig 49843 bp, 42 predicted proteins | sample PhyFR1_FD_201036 | JGI IMG/M metagenome (GOLD analysis project Ga0308160, IMG submission 201036) | Phyllosphere microbial communities from UC Gill Tract Community Farm, Albany, California, United States - DLSLF.R1 | ecosystem: Host-associated > Plants > Phyllosphere > Unclassified | place: USA...
GAAGATGCCGCAGCGTACCTGGAAGCAGGCCGCCAACCAATTCGCCATCATGTTCGGCGAGCGCTTCACCAACGCGATTAGCTAACTACAAATTCTGGCCCCGCACACAGAATTTCTGACAGGTCCCGTTCTGGACGAAATCGGAAATCCAGCTCTTTCCGTCATACGCTGCCACATGCCCAGCCGTGCTGCCCTTGTATGGCGCCATGACCATGACGTCCCCCTTGAGGAAGCTGAAGCGGGCAGGATCGTCTACCGTGATCTCGTGGAACCCCAGCATTTCAAGGGCCGGACCGAATTCCTTTCCGGTAGCCGGATACCGGCCATGGAACTCAGCTCCGCCCGCCTGCAGCGCCTTGCGTACGAACTCGCCACATCGCCTTTTTCCGTACTTGGGCAAAGCGCGCTTGCGCAGATGTGCCGTAAATTTCTCCAGATCGACAGGCATGGCACACCTATGCGATCTTGTTGGTCGCCAGGTCCCAACCGCCGGCGGTATTTCCTCCACTGCCGCCGCCGATTTTCTGCTGGGTGTACTTCCACTTGATCCTGGAGAACTTCAGGTTGACGGTTTCGGACAAGAAGGAATCGGCACCGCCCAGGTGAGGCTTGACCATACCGATCAGGACGTTCTCCAGTTCGACGTCGAAATACTTTACGCGTTCGCCGTTGCCGTCAGCACGGAAGAACTCGAACTTCGCTTTGGGGATGGTTTTACCGGCTGCGCAGGTCTGTAGAAGAATAGGGGAAGACAGATCGGTCAGCTTGGAGAACGAGATGTCGGAGAGCTCGGCGCGCTCGGCGGTGTGCCCGCCGCCGGTCGACGCGGTGGCGCTGCGGGGCTGGTGCACGCCCCAATGGATGCCGGTTACCTCGATCCAGTCCTTGTGCTTGTCGTCGTGGGACTCGCCCTTGATGCCGTCGATTTGCAGATATACGTCGATTGCCATGCCGTCTCTCCATAAGTTGGCGAACTCAAGAGGGCATTGTTGCGTCGTACTACCTTTCCGACTTTGGGCATGCTCAAGCTGGTCTTTCTCCGCAAGAGGCGAACCCACATGCATTTTCCATGTCTTACGGCAGACAACAACAGGAGAATCGAATGCCAACACGCTATGGAACAGCCAATATGCTGGCGCAGAACCGGGCTTACCGCGAACTGGAGTCCGAATATAGCCCGGAGGTCGCACGATGCCTGACCTCACGTAACCTGTTGAGACATGGTGTCGATGTGTCGGATGCCGACGTTGCAGCTTGGGCGCGGATTAATGGGCAGTGCTGCAAGGCTCACCTGGACATTCGGAACGAAGTCAGGCGCGCGGAGCGGACGGCATCGGTAGCGGCAGGCACCGCTGTCGACCGAATCAACGCGAAAACGACAAGGTGAGAGATCAGCTGGCAGTGTCCGCCGCAGCCGCCCCAAACCTGAAACTCGACACCGTCAACGCCCCAAAGAAACTCTCCTCGTGATACACGCAGGCCGCCTGCTCCTGCTCGGCCGCCCCCAACGCCACCCACAGCGGCACCAGGTGATCCTCGCGCGGATGCGCATGGCGCGCATACGGCGCCTCGCTCCAGTGCAGCAGCGCCTGCTCGCGATCCGCGGGCGACAATTCCAGCAGCACGTGCTGCAGCCAGGTGTCGAAGGCGTGCGACGCCAGCGCGCCGCCGGGGCCGAACTGGCGCAGGTTGTGGAAGGACAGGCCGCTGCCGACGATCAGCACGCCCTCGTCGCGCAGCGGCGCCAGCGCGCGGCCGGCGGCCAGGTGCACGGCCGGGTCGTAGCCGTGGCGGATCGACAGCTGCACCACAGGCATGTCGGCCTCCGGGTAGACCGGGTACAGCATCGAGAAGGTGCCGTGGTCGAAGCCGCGCGCCGCATCGAGCGTGGCCGGGTGGCCGGCGCCGTTCAGCAGTTCGGCCACGCGCGCGGCCAGTTGCGGGTCGCCCGGCGCCGGGTACTGGATCTGGTAGGTGTGCGGCGGGAAGCCGCCGTAGTCGTAGATCATGCCGGGCGCCGGATTGCTCGACACCGTGAACGCGTCGGTTTCCCAGTGGCTGGTCACCACCAGCACCGCCTTCGGGCGCACGCCCACCTGGCGCTTGATGTCGACCAGCGAGGCTTCGAGTTTGTCGTAGGCGCCGCCGTACTGGGCCTTCATCCAGGGCCAGGGGCCGCCGCCGTGGGAGACGAAATAAGTGGGCAGGCGGGTGGTCATGGCAGCTCCTTGGCGGGACAGTGAAACGGCCATGGTAGCGCATCCGTGTCGAATGCGTTGGCCGACCACCGTCGTTCCCGCGAAGGCGGGAACCCAAGTTGGAGGCGTATCGTCGGCGCAGGGAGAACTTGGGTCCCCGCCTGCGCGGGGACGACGACGGGAACGATGGTCGTGCGGTTTACTGCGGCCTTGCCCGCACCAGCGCCATCATCGCAAACAGCCGCGCACTACGCATCCAGCCCAGCACCAGCACCACCAGCTGGGTCAGCAGGACGGCGCCGACCGTGCCGGCCCCGCCCAGCGCCGGCACATGCAGGCGCGCCACCGCCAGCAGCGCGGCCAGCAGCAGGCCGAGGCCGGTGACGATCACGTACACGCCCAGCAGCGACAGCGGGCGGCGCAGCATCAGGCGCACGCCGCCCCACCAGGCGACGATGGCCGAGCGGCGCCGGCGTTCGTTGGCCAGCAGCGCGCGACCGGCGTCGAGGGTGGCGTGCACCAGCACGAAGGCCACCGCGGTGGCGATCAGTGCCAGGTGCGACGCGCGGTCGGCATCGCTTTCCAGGATCGCGTTCTCGGCGGACTTGCCGGCCACCTTGAAGGCCACGGCGGCGACGATGCCGACGATGAGCAGCGGGATCGCGCTCCACACCATCATGCGGAACATGCGCGCATATTCCTGGGCGCCGCCGGCCAGCAGGTCGATGAAGCCGGGGCGGCGGGTGGCGCGCGCGGCATGGATGCTCATCCCGGCCAGCAGCGGCGACAGCAGCAGCGTCAATACCAGCGCGACGATGCCGCCCAGGCTCATGGCCGGGCCGAAGCGCTCGCGCACGCTGCCCATCAGGTCGGCGATGGCCAGCATGTCGAGTTTGTTCGCCAGCGCCGGTGCATGCACCGAGTGGTCGAGGTTCGCGCCCAGCATCTGCCAGACCGGCAGGCTGGCGGCGAGGGTCGGCAGCAGGAGCAGCAGGGCCCACCACAGCATCAGGCGCCATTGCAGCGCGGCGCGTATTGCGCTGAGCAGGGGCCGCAGGCCGTGGCGGCGGCGCGCGCCGGCGTTCTGCGGCGCCAGCGAAGGGGAGTCGAGGGTCTGGTCGGTGCTCATCATACGGTCGCGATCAGGGTAAGGAGGTATTCGATGAAGGCGCTGGCATCCATGCCCCAGCGGCGCGAAGCGCTGGCATTGGGCTCGACCGTGCGGCTGTCGTCGAGCTTGCTGGTGTCGAGGTAGTGCAGGCGCTGCGGATCGAGTTCGGCGGAGACGGCCTTGGCCGGCTTGGTCCAGCTGAACTTGTGCCAGCTCTCGTTGGCGTCCCAGCGCACGTTTTCGACGCTGCCGTCGGCAAACTTCACGGTCAGCAGCTGCGGCACCGCGGCGCCATAGCGGCGCACCAGCACTTCGGTGCGGAACGGGTAGGGGCCCACGCCTTCCTTCGCCTTCGGGTTCGCCTTCTTCCAGGCGTCGCGCTCCTTCTCGACGCGCTTGTCGATGTCTTCCTGCTTGTCCTCGACCCAGTTGCTGCCGGCCTGGCGCGTGCCCGGCAGCGGCAGCTGTTCGCGGCTCGTGATGCTGGCGACGCGGTCGTCGACCTTGATGGCCGCGTACACCTGCTGGGCGAACACGGTTTCGACGACGGCGCGCTGGCCGGTCACTTCGGCCAGGGTCTCGCGCAGGTCCGCGGTGCTCGGATGGCGGAACTTCCAGCGGCGGTAGTATTCCTTGAAGGCGCGCTCCATCGGCGCCTTGCCGATGCGGGCTTCAAGGTCGCGCATCAGGGTCGCGGTGCGGCTGTAGACCGGGCCGATGTCCTGCAGGCGGTCGTAGGCGTTCTGGCCCGGCGCATCGGCCGGGTCGCCGCGCGGCGTGCCCATGCGCTCGGCGGCGAAGGCATCGAAAGCGGGCGTGATGTCGATCCGGCGCATGAAGGGCGAGGCGGCGTGGATCTGCTGGCCGCGTTCGCGGATCATGCGCAGGTCCCAGTATTCGTTCAGGCCTTCGTCCAGCACCGGCTCTTCGAACTCGTTGTTCGCCAGCAGGCCATAAAAGTAGCCGTGGCCGAATTCGTGGATGGTGACGAAATCCAGCAGGTATTGCTGGCCGAGGTCCGGTTCGACCTGGGCAAAGCCTGAAGCGGTGAAGAAGGTCGGGTATTCCATGCCGCCCGCTTCCTCGGCGTTGTGCGGCGGGATCACCACCGTCAGCGTCTTGTACGGGTAGGGGCCGAGCGTGTTCGAGAAGTAGGTCAGGGAATCCTTGGCCGCCTTCATGGCCGGCGCCGCGCTGGCCGCATACTCCGGCGGGTAGAGCACGGTGACGGTGACGTTCGGGCTGCCCGGACCGGTCCAGGTCTCGACCATCGGTTTGGCCGTGCGCTTGTCCGCGGTCCAGGCGAAGTCGTGGACGTCGCCCTGCACGTAGCGGTGGGTCAGCAGGCCGTTCTTCTCGACGGGCGCGCCCTGGCGCTCGCCGGTGGCGCCGATCGTGTACTCCTTCGGCGCCGACAGGCGCACGTCGAAGCTGCCGAAGTCGGCGTAGAACTCGGAGTTCAGGTGCATCTCATGCACGTTCCAGCGTGGCGCCGTGGCCCCGCGTTCGCCCGGCAGTTCCAGCACGCCGATCTTCGGGAACCACTGGCCGACCAGGTGGAAGGTCCCGAAGTAGCCGGTGCGCGCCATCACCCGCGGCAGCTGGGTGTGGAAGTCGATGTCGAGGGTGGTCGAGGCGCCCGGCGCCACTGCCGCCGGCAGGTCGAAGCGCACCACCGTGTGGTCGGTGGCCGGGCCGTTGTCCGGGTGGACAAAGGTCCAGGGCACGGTGGCATCGCCCTGGGTGACGGTGCGCAGCGCGATATGGCCCCATTCGCCGTCCTTGATCTCGACGCCGGAGCGGAAGGCGCCGTCGCGCTGGCGCTTCTCGGTGAAGAAGGTGCTGCCGGCGCCTTCGAAGGCGTTCATGTACAGGTGCAGGTAGACGCTTCTGACCGGCACGCTGCTGCGGTTGCGCCAGGTGAGCTTTTCGCGGCCGGTCACGGTGTGCTTGACCGGATCGAGGGTGGCGTCGATGTCGTAGTGGACCACGCGGTCCGACAGCGTCGGCTCCAGCCCGGTGCGGGCGCCGCCCCAGGCGTTCGGGCTGCTCGGCACCGTGACCGCTGCCGCGTTCGGCAGGGCCAGCGCGATACCGTCGAGCGAAGCGGGCGGTGCGCCAGCGGCGATAGGCGCGGCCGGTGCCTCGTCCGGGCCGGCCAGCAGGTCGGCGGTGACCGCCACCCCTAGCGCCAGCAGGACCGCGGCAGCGCCCGTGCGGAATAGTGTTGAACCCAATCGCATTGCATGACCCCCAATTCCGGATTGAATTGATTATTGTTAAGTTGCATTTGTGTTCACACTATATGCGAAATCCCTGCCAAAAAACGCAACGGCCGCCACAAATTCACCCCAAAACCCGGGCAAAGAGGAAGCGATGTTGCTTGTTAGGTTTATAATTCCGGGGTTCTGGTGCCCGCACGCGTCTTCTTGCGCGTGCAGTTAAACGGGAAACACGGAGCGCAGGTGCCCCCGGCGCCGCGCCAACGTGTGCTGCCCCCGCAACGGTAAACAAGCGCCATCGTCATGATGGCTGGCTGCTTCGAACACCACTTTGCCCCTTGGGCACAGGAAGGTGAAGCGGTCTGTCTTGCTAGCCCGGATACCGGCCAGACAGGGGGAAGCGGGCGGTTTGCCGCGCTTCCGTATCGAGCCGGCATGCGGGGACGCGCGCCGGCCTAACGATTCACCAAAGAACAAGCCGATGATTTCCAAAAAGCCGCTCGCGCTGGCCTGCGCCATTGCCGTTTCCCTTCCTTTTGCCGCGCGCGCCGACGAGCCCGCGCCGACCACCGTCGTCATCACCGGTTCGCGCTTCCCCAGCGCCGAATCGCTGGAGCCGATCGGCGCCACCGTCATCACCCGCGACGAGATCCGCCAGGCCGGCGTGAACGACGTCAACCAGGCGATCCGCAAGATCGGCGGCGTGTTCGGGCGCCAGAGCCTGGACTCTTCGCCGGACTTCGCGCTCGACCTGCGCGGCTTCGGCACCAATGGCCCGCAGAACATGGTGATCATGGTCGACGGCGTGCGCCTGAACGAAAACGAACTGGTGAGCTCGGTGCTGTCGACGATCCCGATCGACACCGTCGAGCGCATCGAGATCACCCGCGGCGGCAGCAGCGTGCTGTACGGCGAGGGCGCGACCGGCGGCGTGATCCAGATCGTCACGCGCAAGGATCCGCGCTATGCGCAAGCGGGTACGCACGGTTCGGTGTTCGGCGAAGCCGGCCAGTTGCGCCAGCGCGACCTGCGCGCCTCGCTGTCCCACGTGACGGGCCAGCTCAGCTTCGATGCCGCGGTGGCGCGCCAGGACAACGGCAACTACCGCGCCAACAGCGACTTCACGCAGAACAGCCTGTCGGCCGGCGTGCAGGTCGGCTACACGGGCGGCCGCGCCGGCATCCGCGTCGAAAGCGCGCGCCAGGATTCGCGCCTGCCGGGCGCCCTGAGCATGGCCCAGTTCCAGGCCAATCCGCGCCAGACCCAGACCCCGAACGACTTCGGTTCGCTCGACACCGATCGCGTCAACGCGTTTGCTGAAGTCCGCGTCGGCGAGGTCGACCTGGCCGCCGAACTGTCGCACCGCGAGCGCGATGCGAGCCTGAATTACTTCTTCGGCCCCGACCTGTCGGTGACGCAGTACGACGGCCGCCAGACCCAGTTCTCGCCGCGCGCGCGCTGGCTGCACACCCTGGACGGCGGCATGCTCAACGAGCTGGTGGCGGGCATCGACGTGATCGACTGGAAGCGCAAGACCGTCTCGAGCTATTCGCTGTCCGACGCCAGCCAGAAATCGAAGGCCGTGTATCTGCGCGACGAACTGCGCTTCGACCCGGCCCACGACGGCCGGGTAGCGCTGGGCGTGCGCCGCGAAATCTTCGACAAGGACTACGTCGATGCGATGCTGGGCGGCGTGCCCGACAACGGCTCGCAGGGCCAGAACGCCTGGGAAGCGCAAGGCAGCTACCGCGTGCTGCCGCAGCTGGAACTGACGGCGCGCGCCGGCCAGAGCTACCGGGTCGCCAACGTCGACGAGAACAGCTTCCGTACCAGCCTGAGCCTGCTGAAGGTGCAGACCTCGCACGACCTGGAATTCGGCGCCAGCTGGGGCGATGCCGCCCGCAAAGTGAGCGCGCGCGTGTTCCAGCACAAGCTGGACAACGAGATCTTCTACGACCCGACCGCCTTCGCCAACACCAACCTCGACCCGACACGCCGCCGGGGTGTCGAGATCGATGCCGAGGCCGAGCTGGCCGCGGGCTGGCGCGCCACCGCCCACCTGCAGCACGTGAACGCCAAATTCACGGAAGGCCCGAACGCCGGCCGCGAAATGGTGCTGGTGCCGAAGAACGTGCTCACGGCGCGCCTGAACTGGCTGCCGGGGAATGGCCAGAGCGCGGACTTCGGCGCGCAGTGGGTCGACCGCCAGCGCTACGGCAGCGACTTCGACAACCGCTGCGCCGCCACCATGCCGTCTTACGTGACCTTCGACGCGCGCTACGCCGTCAAGCTGGGTCCGTGGGAAGTCGCCGTGAACGGCCTGAACCTGGCCGACCGCCACTACTTCAGCTACGCCTACGGTTGCCAGTCGGGCATCTACCCGAGCGACGGCCGCCAACTGAAGCTCTCCGCCCGCTACGACTTTTAACCCAAATCAAACCGGGGTCAGACACCAAATTTTGGCAACTTCCATGCGGTCATTGCCAAAAATCGGTGTCTGACCCCGGTTTGAGGTAAGTCGTCGTTACAGCGGTAAGCAATTGCAAAAAACGGTCTTGTGGTTCGGCTTTGGGGCGAAAAAGTGGTAATCTCGCGGTCGTTTGCACAACCAACCCGATAAGGATACTTATGCGTTCCCTGCGTTTCGCCCTGCTCGCCGCCAGCCTCGTCGCCACGGCCGTGTCCATCCCGGCTTCTGCTTCGCCGACCGACCCGAAAAGCGGCGTCGAATACGTCACGCTCGCGCAACCGCAGCCGGTGCAGGCTGCCGGCAAGAAGGTCGAGGTCATCGAGTTCTTCATGTACCACTGCCCGCACTGCAATGCGCTGGAACCGCAGTTCGAACAATGGGTCAAAAAGCAGGGCGACAATATCGTCCTGAAGCGGGTACACATCCCGGCAACCGGCGCCAACGATCCGGAAGCCCACCTGTACCTGACCCTGGAAGCGCTGGGCAAGGTCGAGCAGATGCATGCCAAGGTGTTCAAGGCGATCCACGTCGACCGCGTCCGCATGCGTGACGACGCCACCGTCATCGACTGGGTCTCGAAGAATGGCATCGACCGCGCAACCTTCACCAACGCCTGGAATTCCTTCGGCGTGATGACCAAGCTGCGCCGCCTGCCGCAGATCGTCGATGCCTACAAGGTCGACGGCGCGCCGACCATCGTCATCGACGGCAAGTACCAGACCTCGCCGGCGACGGTCTACAATACGGTCAAGACGAACAACGAGCCGCAGTTGTTCCAGGCAACCCTGCAGGTCATGGATGCCCTGGTCGCCAAGGCAGCCAAGACGAAATAAGCGAGCGCTATGAGCGATGTAGAAGGCAAGATCCTGAAGATGTACGACAAGTCCAAGCCGGAAGACGAGGACTTGACCGATACCAAGTACTACCTCCACTGGCTGTGGGGCGTGGTCGCGGTCCTCGTCGGCATGGTCTTCTGGCTCTGCATCGCGCTCGTGAATGCCGAGAACCAGCGTTACGCCCTGCTCACCAACAAGTGCGCCGATCCGGTCTTCAAAGGTGAAGTCGACCGCCAGTGCCTGCGCATCGTGAGCTCGCGCGATCACTGGTGGGAGCACCTGTGGTACGGCGTCACCCACCTCAGGGCGGAACAGCCCGAGGCGCGCCGCCGCTGATGGCCGCGTATCGCAGGCATCGAAAAAATCCCGCTTCCGCAGCGGGATTTTTTTTGCCCGCTAAGTTTCCCTTAAGGCAATCCTTTCTCGAAAGAATGCTAAGCTATGCATACCCTTCATACGATCAAAAGGATTAGTCCCATGCGTCTCCTGCACCTTGCCGCCGCCTGCCTGCTCGCCACCGCCGCCATGAGCCCGGCTTTCGCCTCGCCGGCGAACCCGCAGAACGGCGTCGATTACGTCACCCTGGCCCAGCCGCAGCCGGTGCAGACGACCGGCAAGAAGGTCGAGGTCATCGAATTCTTCATGTACCACTGCCCGGTCTGCAATGGCCTGGAACCCGGTTTCGAGGAATGGGTCAAGAAGCAGGGCGACCGCATCCAGGTGCGCCGCATCCACATGCCCTATGCCGGCGCCAACGATCCGGAAGCGCACCTGTACCTGACCCTGGAAGCGCTGGGCCGCCTCGACGACATGCACGAGAAGGTCTTCAATGCCGTGCACAAGCAGCGCATCCGCCTGAACAAGGACGATGCCATCATCGACTGGGTGTCGAAGAACGGCATCGACCGCACGACCTTCCTGAATGCATGGAACTCCTTCGGCGTGCAGGCCCGCCTGCGCGGCCTGAACCGGATCATCGAGAACTACAAGGTGGACTCGGTGCCGACCATCATCGTCGACGGCAAATACATGACCTCGCCGGGCATGGTCCATGAAAGCACCAAGACCAACAATCCTCAGGAAATGTACCAGGGCGCGCTGCAGATCGCCGATGCGCTGGTGGCCAAGGCGGCTGCGACTAAATAATCAGAACGCCGTCCGGCAGGGCGATCACGAACCTTGCACCCCCCAGCGGCGAGCGCTCCACACGCAAACTGCCGCCGTGCAGCCTGACCGCCTTGCGCGCGATCGACAGCCCGAGCCCGAAGCCGCCGGTGGCGCGGTCGCGGCTGCGGTCGAGCCGGTAGAAGGGCTCGAAGATGCGTTCGCGTTCGTCTTCGGGGATGCCGGGGCCGTCGTCGTCGATCAGGATCTCGAGCTCGCCGTCGGCGTTGCGCGCACTCAGCGCCACCGTGTGCGCGGCGTATTTCTGGGCATTGCGCAGCAGGTTGCCGACGGCGCGCGCCAGCAGGCGGCGGTCGCCGTCGATGCTGCCCAGCCGGCTGCCGAGTTCGACGTGCAGGGTGGCCGGGCGCGGATGCAGTCCCTCGGCGCATTCGCGCAGCACCGGCTCGACCTCGAACAGCGCGCGCTGCGGCTCAGTGGCGTTGTCCAGCTTGCTCATCGAAAGCAGTTCGTTGACCAGTTCGTTCAGCTCGGCCAGGTCGCCGTCCATCGCCTTGATGCGCTTGGCCAGGGCCGGGTCGTCGATGCGGGCTTCCACCAGTTCGAGCGCGAACTGCAGGCGCGCGATCGGGGTGCGCAATTCGTGCGACACCGAGTGCAGCAGGTTCTTCTGCGATTCCAATAAACCCTGGATGCGTTCGGCCATCGCATTGATGCGCTCGGCCAGCGGATAGGCCGCATCGGAAGGGTGCATGCGGGCGCGCGCCGACAACTGGCCGGCGCCGAACTCGTCGGCCGTGCGCGCCAGCATCTGCAGGCCCTGCCAGTGCGAGCGCGACCACAGCGCGATCGGCACCAGCAGCGCCAGCGCCACCACCACATAGCGCACCACCTCCATCAGCAGGGCCTGGCCGAGGTCGATCGGCAGGCTGGAGGCGCGGATCGCTTCCTCGTTGCTGCCGATATAGCGGTTGCCCGCCAGGTCGACGCGCCGGAAGAAGGTCTTGCGGGCCGGGTCGATCACGATCTCGCCGCGTTCGAAGGCGGCCCGGTCGTTGCGCGGCAGGGCGCGCCTGGCCTGGTCCAGCGGGACCAGGTCGAAATGCGCGGTCGATACTTCACGCACCTTGTTCAGGCGGCCCAGCCATTCGTCGGCCGGGGCCTGGTCGACGTATTGTTCGAGCAGGAAGATCTGGGCCGAGGCCTGGCGCCGCGCGATGTCCTCGAGCGGATCGCCGAACAGGCGCGTGAAAATGAAATAGATGACGAAGCTTGCTGCCGTGATCGACAGCATGACCAGAATGAAGAAGCGGAAAAACAGGCGGTTCACGCCGTCGCGGAAGTGGTCTTGCTCATGGGCGGAATTGTATAGGAGCAATGATCAGCAAAACCATATTTTACAAAGTTGCGACAAATGCTGGACATGTCGAGGCGGATTCGCTTGCCAGGTCTGCGTAGGATGGTAACTCATCAGGTTTTTCCGTTTGGCCCACCTGATGCGCGAGCGATGGTGGGCCTTTTTTTATTCGCAATGAAAGAGGGCAGCCAATGTGGAGAACCGGGATTTTGGGAGGAGGGAAGACAAGCACGTAGAATGTTGTTTTCCTGAATCGTTTAACTCGGCACTATGAACAAGCTCCTCTCCTTCGTCCTGAGCGCCGGTTCGCTGGCCAGTGGCGCTGCCCTGGCTCAGACGCCGGCCCTCAACCTGATGCCCGACGGCAGCCGCGACATGTACGTCGGTCTTGGCGTGCAGTCGGCGCCGCGCTACGAGGGAACGGGGAGCCGCAAGGTCTCGGCCTTGCCTGTGCTCCAGGTTGAATGGAGCAACGGCATCTTCATTTCCGGGATGAGCGCAGGCATGCATCTGTCGAGTTCCCCCACTGTCGAGTACGGCCTGCTGCTGGCGATCCAGCCTGGCCGCGACGAGTCCGGCGCCGGTACCGACGTCGACGGTATCGGCCTGAACGCTACCGCCCCCCCGGCGCCGCTGACGCCGTTTGCGCGGGGGGAGACCCCGGCCCGCCTGGCGGGTATGGATGAGATCGGTGCGCGCCTGCAAGTCGGTGCCTTCTACAATACCTATTTGAACCCGCAGTGGCGCCTGACCTCGAGCCTGCTGGTCGGCGCCGGCCGCGAGCACGACGGCGCGCGCCTGGACCTCGGCGTGCAGCGCCTGGCCTTCGCCACCGGCGAGCGCCATCGCCTGTCGCTGACGGCCGGGGTCGGCTTCGTCAACCGCCAGTTCAACGAAACCTATTTTGGCGTCACGATGGCGGAAGCCTCGCGCAGCCGTTTCCAGGCTTACCAGCCGGGCGGCGGCCTGCAGGACGTGCACCTCGGTGCGCGCTGGAACTGGACGCTGAGCCCGTCCTGGATGCTGACCTCGAACCTGCAGGCCAAACGCCTGCTGGGCGATGCCCGCAAGAGCCCGCTGACCGAGCGGTCCACCAACCTGACGGTTTCGACCGCCATCGCTTATCGATTCTGACGATGCGTTCTGCCCGACAATTCATCGCATCCCTTGCCCTGCTGCTGGCGGCCGGTTCGGCCGGCGCGCAGGCGCACGCAGAGGATGCCGTGAGTTACCGGGACGCCTACCGGGCCATGGTCCAGTTCGAGAAATACGGCGGCCCCAAGAACCTGCTGGTGAGCCAGCTGCAGGTGCTGCCGAAGGAACGCGGCGCGCTGGCCGAGGGCTTGCAGCTGCTGCTGTCGGGCCGCTCGACCCAGCTCAGCCTGCCGCTCGACCTGCTGGGGCGCACCGTGTTCCCGCTGCAGAAGGCCGCCTACGACGACAACGCGGCGCTGTCCCTGAGCCGCAAGGGCCTGGGCTTCGTGCTGCGCCCGCAGGTCTCGATCGCGGTGCGCCCGGACGGCGTCTACGACGTGCTCGAGCTGCGCGCCGGCTGCGCCCAGGCGCTGGGCTTCGCGCGCTACGTCGACGCCTCCCAGCGCGCGCGCCAGTGCGCCGGCGTGCGCTTCGTGTTCCCCAGGAAGACCGAGGGCGGGGCACGCCTGCGCCGTCCCGACAGCGGCGAGCAGGTGCTGGCCCCCGTCATCGGCGAGCCGGACGACTTCCCGGCCGTGATCTACCGCTTCCAGGCCGGCGCCGAGCGCGGGCAGGTCGCCACCTTCAACGCGCCGCTGGCCATCCTTCCCCTGTTCGAGTAAGCGCGCTATTCTTGTGCGCATGACCGATAAAACCATCCTCATCACCGGCGCCAGTCGCGGCATCGGCGCCGCCTGCGCGCTGCTGGCCGCCGCGCGCGGTTACCGCGTCTGCATCAACTACCGTACCGACCGCGATGCCGCGCTGGGCGTCGTCCGCGCGATCGAAGAAGCCGGCGGCAGCGCCTTCGCGGTGCAGGCCGATGTGGCGCGCGAAGACGAGGTCCTGCGCCTGTTCGGCGAAGTCGACGCGCACGGTGGCCGCCTCGATGCCCTGGTCAACAATGCCGGCATCCTGGCGCGCCAGATGCGCGTCGAGCAGATGGACGCGGCGCGCATCGAACGCATCTTCGCCACCAACGTCACCGGCAGCTTCCTGTGCGCGCGCGAGGCGGTGCGGCGGATGTCGACCCGGCACGGCGGCAGCGGCGGCGCCATCGTCAACGTCTCTTCGCGCGCCGCGGTGCTCGGGGCGGCCGGCGAATACGTCGACTATGCGGCATCGAAGGCGGCGCTGGACGTGTTGACGATCGGGCTGGCGAAAGAGGTGGCCCAGGAAGGTATCCGCGTGAACGGCGTGCGGCCCGGCCTGATCGACACCGGGATGCACGCCAGCGGCGGCGAGCCGGGCCGCATAGAACGCTTGAAGAGCTCGGTGCCGATGGGGCGGGGCGGGGCAGCGGAGGAGGTGGCGCGCGCCGTGCTGTGGCTGCTGTCCGATGAAGCGTCCTATACGACCGGCAGCTTCATCGATTGTTCTGGAGGCCGGTGATCAGTTCCAAGCTGAGGGCGAGAACAGGTAACCCTCGCCCCACACGGTCTTGATCTTCTCCGACAGGTTGTCGTCGAACTTCTTGCGCAGTTTGGAGATGCAGTTGTCGATGCTGCGGTCCAGGCCGTCGAATTCGATGCCGCGCATCTTCTTGAGCAGTTCGTCGCGCGACAGCACCCGTCCGGCCGCCTCGGCCAGCACCAGCAGCAGCTTGTACTCGGTATTGCTGAGCACGCAAGGCTGGCCGCGCCAGCTCACGCTGCGGTCATTGGTCATGATGCGCAGGCCGCCGAATTCCAGCACCCGGGTATCCGGCATCGACTTCTGCTGGGTCCGGCGCAGCAGGGCGCGCAAACGCGCCAGCAGCACGCGCGGCTGGACCGGCTTGTTGACGAAGTCGTCCGCGCCCTGTTCCAGGCCCGAGACTTCGTCGTAGGTGTCTTCGCGCGCCGTCAGGATCAGGATCGGCACCTCGGACTGCTCGCGGATCTGGCGGCACACGACCATGCCGTCCATGCCGGGCAGCATCAGGTCGAGCACGACGATGTCGGGCTGGCTTTGCTTGAAGTGCTCGAGCGCAGTGTCGCCGCGCGTGACGAGCTCGACTGAAAATTCATAACTGGATAAATATTCCGTCACCAGTTCGGCGAGGCGCGGATCGTCTTCTACCAACAGTACGCGATACATGGTTTTCTCCTTGACCCCGACATTCTATAAGAGCAAGTATCAAAGGAGCACAAATGCTGGCATGCATTGACAAACTGATACAGTTTCGCGACAAGATGGCGCGATCCGGCGACCTCCTCATAAGGCCACCGCTGAGCGTGCTGGGTGCGCCGCAGCGGTGTCCAATTCCGTCACAGGGTCGAGTACCAGATAGTGCTGTCGCCCGAGATACCTTTCCAAGCCATGTACACGGTGCCATCCGATTCGACGGCGCATGGCCCGACCGAGGTGCCCACGTTTGGAACCGATACCTGGCCGCTGAACTCCCCGTTTTCGAACAGGCTGGTCCAGATCGACGAATCGCCTTCGATACCCTTCCATGCAAGGAGGATCGCGTTTCCATGCGGTGTCGCAGTCATGCCGCCGGTCGTGCCGATCGCGTGCGGCACGCCACCTTCCGTCGTGTACGAAAAATATTCGATCCGACGTTGCGGGTGCCAGATGGAGAAGGGATCGCCGGGGTCCATGAAGGAGTAGTAGGCGGTGGAGTCTCCTTCCACGCCTTTCCAGAACATATAAAGCCGGTTGCCCAAGCCAACCAGCACCGGGGCGTCGGATGTACCCACGCCGTCGATATGTCTTTGAGGAGTCCAGGTTTCATTGCCGTCGAAAGCCGACCAGTAAATCCCTTGGTCTCCGTGAACGCCTTTCCATGCCATGTAGACGCGGCCCATGACGTTGGCGATAGCCGGCCTGGTACTCGAACCGACGCCCGGAATATTTCTTTGCGTATGCCAGGCTTGGCCGAAGCCGAAGTTCCTGGACCAGTAGAGGCCCTGGTCGCCGGGAATACCTTTCCATGCCATCATCAGTCCCGTGGCCATTACCCCTGAGGGGCTGTCGATCTCTGTCACGCTGGGCCCATGCGTCGAGCCTATCCCGGGAATGATCTCCTGCGGAGACCACCCGTCCGGTCCCAGTTCGGAACCATAAATGCGGTGATCGTCGTGCACCCCTTTCCACAGCATGTGCACGGTGTTGAAATGTCCCGTGAAATTACTCACGCTGGTGACGCCCAGGGCGGGCCGGTCGCTTGTGCCGCGATCAGGGCAGTGCTGTTGCGGCCGCCACCCATACATCATCCTGATGGCGTCGCGCGATTCGTTATCGATAAGGGCTGAAGGTGACTGGTATGGGTACATGGTCCCCCTCGGCATATTCGAATGTCCGAGTCCGAGCGCGTGCCCGATTTCGTGAACCGACACCCTCTGCAACAGGTCCGGCGTCCACGTTTCGCCGGCGTCGAGGTAAATCTCTCCGCTTTCCGGTGGCGGAGCGGAGCCGAGTACGCCGTTGGCCGTACCCAGGCGCGGATCGGCCTTTCCGTTATCGAACCAGAGCCGGATATTTGGTCCGGCGCCGGGCGGAACCTGCGTGAGCGTCAAATACGGCGCAGCCGCCGTTTGCCACTGGCCGAAAGCACGGGCGATCACCGCGCCGGGCGTCGTCGGTGCCGTACCCGGCGGAATCACGAACATGCAGCCGTTGGTATCGATCGAGTACGTCAGGGAGGAGCGGCGCCAGCGCCCGCCAGGAGGGCCGAACGTGAGGGGGCCGATCTTGCCGCCACGGTCCGGGACACCGCAAAAGCGGTCCGTCAGCAGCCCGATGAAGTCGTTGATCTGTGCGAAGTCATTTACTTTAGTGTCGGTAATGATCGCATGGGATAGATTGAGCCCGAAGGCCTGGTTCGCATCTGCCAAGGCTTTTTGCAATGGCACTGGAATGACTTGGTCGCCCCTCAGCTCGGTTACCTGGTCGCGATCCAGGAAGCCCAGCCTGGTCATCTCATGTTGCAACTTATTCCAGTCCTTACTCTCCGCCATGGTGTCCTCCTTGCTCGAGGAGTGAACAAACAAGTATGTCGACCCAGCGTAGAAGTGAGCCATTGGCGAACTTTGATGTAACTCAAACGGATCAGTGCAACGTAAAACCGCTTCAGCCGGTGAGTATTCAGCCCTTTGGGCTCAGGTCCCGGTCGTGCCCCCCAGGCTCCTCATCAATGCAGAAGGACTCAGCGGCGTGCAGCGACGATTGCGATTTCGACCCTGGCGTCGCGCGGGATGCGTGCCACCTGGATCGTCGAGCGGGCCGGCGGATCCTTCTTGAAGAACTCCGCATACACCGCGTTCATCGCCGCGAAATCGTTCAGGTCCTGCAGGTAGACGGTGCTCGACAGGACGTCGTCGTAGCTCAGGCCCTGCGACGCCAGGCCTTCTCCGATGTACTCGAGTACCCGCCGCGTCTGCTCTGCGGTGGTGGCGCCCTCGATCGCCGTACCTTCCCGATTCAGGGCAATCAGGCCGGAGAAATAGATGTGCTTGCCGTAGCCGACCATCTGTGAATACGGACCGATTGCCTGATAGATCCGGTCGGTCGACAGCACGACCTTACGGGCCGGCACCGCACAGCCGGTCAGTGCACATGCGCTGATGCCGAGGCACAGCGCCATCAGTATGCGTTTCTTGAACACGGGATTCTCCTCAGTAATAAAGGCGTCGACGCTGGCCGTTTCATGGCTGCGTTCGCTTTATTAAACGCTTCAGCTGGCGATGCGAATGGAGAATCCGTCGATGATTAGTGCTGGATCAATTTGCTAAATACAAGATTGCTGTACTGAATGTTGTGCTACCTGGCGCGGTCTCAGCTGCCGAGCTTCAGTTCCCAGTAACCCACGTCCATCCAGCGGCCGAACTTCATGCCGACCTCCGAGAAATGGGCCACCTTGCGGAAACCCAGCTTTTCATGCAGGGCGACGCTGTTCTCGTTCGGCAGCGCGATGCCGCCGATGACCACGTGCAGTTCGCGCCGCCGCAGCTCGTCGAGCAGGGCGCCGTAGAGCTGGCGGCCGAGTCCGCGCCCGGCGAAGGCCGGGTCCAGGTAGATCGAGCTTTCGACCGAGGTGCGGTAAGCCGGCCGCACCCGCCATTTGGTGGCATAGGCATAGCCGGCGATCCTGCCGTCGGCTTCCAGCACCAGCCAGGGCAGGCCGGCCGCGCCGACGTCGGCGATGCGCCTGGCCATGTCCTCTTCACTGACGGGCGCTTCCTCGAAGCTGATGGCCGTGTTGGCGACGTAGGGGTTGTAGATGGCGCAGATGGGGGCGGCGTCGAGGGCGGTGGCGGGACGAATGTTCATTGCGATAATCCGTTGTGGTTACAGCAATATCCGCGTAAAGCCGCCTGGCTGTCAAGGCTGTAAACGGACACAGCCCGCAGGGGCGGGCTGTGCTTCAGGCAGGAACGGGTCCGGACTGGATTACGCGAAGTTCTGGTTCACGAAGTCCCAGTTGACGATGTTCCACCACGATTCCACGAACTTCGGACGTGCGTTGCGGTAGTCGATGTAGTAGGCGTGCTCCCAGACGTCGACGGTCAGCAGGGCCTTGTTTTCGGTGGTCAGCGGGGTGCCGGCGTTCGAGGTGTTGACGATGTCGACGGTGCCGTCGGCCTTCTTCACCAGCCAGGTCCAGCCCGAGCCGAAGTTGCTTACGGCCGACTTCTGGAACTCTTCCTTGAACTTGTCGAACGAGCCCCACTTGGCGTTGATGGCGTCGGCCACCGGACCGGTCGGCGCACCGCCGCCGTTCGGCTTCATGCAGTTCCAGAAGAAGGTGTGGTTCCACACCTGGGCGGAGTTGTTGAAGATGCCGCCCTGCGATTTTTTGATGATCTCTTCCAGGGACAGGTTTTCGAACTCGGTGCCCTTGATCAGGTTGTTCAGGTTGGTGACGTAAGCCTGGTGGTGTTTGCCATAGTGGAATTCCAGGGTTTCAGCCGACATGGTCGGCTGGAGGGCATCCTTGGCGTACGGCAGCGGCGGCAGAGTATGTTCCATGTCTTATTCCTTGATTGGTTGGAAACGGGTCGTTCTTCCGAAACGGTCGCATATTCTAAACCGGATGCGGAAAGGTTGCAGATTACTCTAGCAAGTCTTGCACGCTGGCCACGCCGACCTCGGCCGTGCCCTGGGCCAGCCGCACCACGATGGTGTCGCGTGGCTTGATCTGACCGGGCGCGTGCAGCACCTTGCCCTTGATATTGCTGACGATCGCATAGCCGCGTTCCAGCGTGCGCTGCGGGTTCAGCAGCTCCAGCTGGGCCGACAGCGCAGCGAGCGCCTCGCGCCGCTGGCGCAGCGTGCTCGTCATGCTGGCGGCCAGCTGGCGCCTTTCGGACGATAGCAGAGCCCGCAGCGAGCGCACATCCGGCAGGTGGCGGGCCCAGCGCTGCTGCAACTGGGCCAGCAGCACGCCGTTGCGATTGAGCGGCGCGCGCACCGCATGCGTCAGACTGCTCGCCATGCCCAGGAGTTTCAGGCGCTGGTGCGCAATCCGGTCCGAGGGACTGATCATCCGCCGGCTCAGGCTGTCGAGGTTCTGGTTGGCTTCGGACAGGATGCGCTCCATCGCGCGGCGCAGGTCGTCGGCATCGGCCTCCAGCGAGCTGACCCAGTCGGCGCGGGCGGTCGCGGCGAGTTCGGCAGCGGCGGTCGGGGTGGCGGCGCGCAGGTCGGCGGCAAAGTCGGCGATCGTGAAATCGGTCTCGTGGCCCACGCCCGAGATCACCGGCATCGATGCCGCATGGATGGCGCGCGCCACGACTTCTTCGTTGAAGCTCCACAGGTCTTCGATCGAGCCGCCGCCGCGGCAGACCAGCAGCACGTCGACTTCCTTGCGGCGGGAGGCGGTGGCGATGGCGTCGGCGATCTTCTCGGCCGCGCCCTGGCCCTGCACCGGCGTGGGGTAGAGCACCACCCGCACGTGCGGCGCGCGGCGCTTGAGCGCGGTGAGGATGTCGCGCAGGGCCGCCGCCTGCAGGCTCGTCACGATGCCGATGGCGCGCGTGAACAGCGGCAGCGGGCGCTTGCGTTCCTGGTCGAACAGGCCTTCGTTGCCGAGCTTTTCCTTCAGGCGCATGAAGGCTTCGTACAGCGCGCCGACGCCGGCCCGGCGGATCGCCTCGACGTTGATCTGGTAGTCGCCGCGCGCGCCATACAGCGTCACCAGCGCGCGCACCTCGACCTTGTCGCCCTCGCGCGGCGTGAAGCCGGCGTACTGGGCACGGCCGCGGAACATCACGGCGCGCACCTGGGCGGCATCGTCCTTCAGCGTGAAATACCAGTGGCCGGAGGCCGCGCGAGTGAAGTTCGAAATCTCGCCGGCGATCCACACCAGCGGAAACGAGCGTTCCAGCAGGCGCGCGACCTGCTGGTTGAGCGCGGTAACGGTGAGGACGGATGGGGTGGCGTAGGCGGGATCGGCGTCGGAAGCAGGGAACATATGGATGAGTTAAGTTGAACTGTCCACAAAAACATGGCTGCATATTGTGAGCGCCATATCTCAGGGTGTACAACAAATAGTTTTTGTAAACGGTTGATTATTAATGCTTATTTCAGCTGCCTGATTTCGATGCAGAAACAAAATTTCCTTACGGATCAAACACTTGGGTAGCCCGGGTGCCACTTGGCCACAATCTTATCCACAGAATCTGTGAGGAAGTGGATAAGCGGTCCAGCTATACGTGCTGCGTAAAAATTGTGCATGCATATGTTTTTCTAAGGCAATCAAGCACTTAGTCCACAGTTCAGCGCCTTGCACACATCGTTTTCCACAATTTGTGTGCAAACCTGCCTGCTCCAGGGTGGCCGGAACCCCTGATGTGCACAAGTGCGAACCTGCCTAAAAATGCTGCAGTGGTAAATTGTTCTTTGTTTTCAAAGGCTTTGATCTTGATCAAGGTCCTTGCTCACAATCTTTTCCACAAAATTTGTGAAGAAGCGTGCTGTCCAGGTCCTGGCATCGGTCTTGTCAGGGATGGGACTATACCAGCCCTGACGCGCAGATCGCTTCATGGCGCAGTTGGGTGGGCAGTCGCCCTGTTGCCTATTTTTTGATCGTGTAGAGCTTTTCCTTTTAGATTCAAGCGCTTGAGATTGCATAGGGCATCCTTGCTCACATCGTTTTCCACAGTTTGTGTGCAAAGCGGACTGCACATGTGCGTAACCCGGGCTGCCTAAAAAACGGGCTCGACAACTTTTTCCTTACAGATCAATGACTTGGTTTGAATATGTGCGCTTGCGCACAGTTTTGTCCACAAAAACTGTGAGGAAACGGGTTCGGCCGGAGTAGAACTACAGCAGGAAGACGCTGCTAAAATTTTCATCGAAAAAATTTCCTCAAGTAAAATCAAGGGCTTAGCTCGAAGAACGCATATTTCGCACAAATTTATCCACAGAAATTGTGGGCAAGTTTCACCGATGGCAGCTCAGACCCTCGGGAAGCGGAAATCTCGCTCAATCCCTGCCAAGTTTTTACGCATGGAAAAATATCCTTTAAGAATCAAGGATCTTTCCTGTCTCATGCTTCCTTGCGCACACTTTTATCCACAGAAAGTGTGCAGAACTCTACTTGCCGCAAATCGGGCAACACGTTACATTGCGCAATTCGTATCGTTTCCTCTAGTTTCCTCTATACAGGAGTTCCTTTGCTCGCCATTCTCCAAGCCGCCGGCTGGCCCATCTGGCTGTTGCTGATTGCCTCGATCATCGCCCTGGCGCTGATCATCGAACGCCTGATCTACCTGCGCCGCGAAAAGATCCTGCCGCGCCAGCTGCTCGATGAGGTGATCCAGGTCTATCGCAGCGGTAAGGTCACGCCGGACATCATCGACAAGTTGCAGACCAACTCGCCGCTGGGCGCCGTGCTGGCAGCCGCGCTGCGCAACGTCGACGCCCCGCGCGACGTGATGAAAGAATCGATCGAAGAAGCGGGCAGGGGCGTGGCCCATGTGCTCGAGCGTTTCCTGACCACGCTGGGCACGATCGCCTCGCTGGCGCCGCTGATGGGCCTGTTCGGCACCGTGGTCGGCATGATCGAGATCTTCGGCGCCCAGAATGCATCGGGCACCAATCCGGCCCAGCTGGCCCACGGTATTTCGGTGGCCCTGTATAACACCGGCTTCGGCCTGGCGATCGCGATGCCGGCCCTGGTGTTCTACCGCCACTTCCGCGCGCTGGTCGACAGCTTCATCATCGATATGGAGCTGCAGGCCGTGAAATTCGTCGACGTCGTCCACGGTGCGCGCAAATGATGGACTTCCGCCGCGGCCGCAAGCGCGAGGATCCGGAAATCAACCTGATCCCGTTCATCGACGTGCTGCTGGTGGTGCTGATTTTCCTGATGGTCACCACCACCTACAGCAAGTTCACCGAGCTGCAGATCACCCTGCCGACCGCCGACGCCGAGAAGGCGATCGACAAGCCGTTCGAGATCAACGTCACCGTCGATGCCAAGGGTAACTACACGGTGAACAATGTGCCGGTGTCCTTCCATGGCGTGGCCGGCCTGGCCGACGACCTGAAGCGTGCCGCCGCCACCGGCCCCGACGGCCAGCCGCTGGCCAACCCGGCCAGGGACCCGGTCATCATCGTCAATGCCGACCAGTTCGCCATGCACCAGATGGTGATCAACGTGCTGGAAGCGGCGCGCATGGCGGGCTATGACAAGCTGACGTTTGCGGCGCAGAGCGGCGGACAGAAATAACCCAGCATACACACGTCATCCCCGCGCAGGCGGGGATCCATGCTGAATACCAGAACTCGGCTGGTTTGCTTCATCGCTAGCCTTGCCAGCTTTGGCGTTTCAGCGTGGATTCCCGCTTCCGCGGGAATGACGGCAACACAATATGGCATCCTCCCTCGAATCCACTCTCACCCGCGCCTGGCTGCGGCGTGGCCCGCTGGCCATTGCGCTGTGGCCGCTGTCGCTGCTGTTCCGGCTGCTCGCCAGCCTGCGCGCGGGTTTGTTCCGCGCCGGCGTACTGCAATCCGGGCGCCTGCCGGTGCCGGTGATCGTGGTCGGCAACATCTTCATCGGCGGTACCGGCAAGACGCCGCTGACCATCTGGCTGGTCGAGCAGCTGCGCGCCGCCGGCCTCCGGCCCGGCGTGATTTCGCGCGGCCATGGCGGCGAAGGCGACAGCGGCCCGCGAGAGGTCTTGCCCGAATCGAGCGCCCGCGAGGTCGGCGACGAGCCCTTGCTGATCGCGCATCGCACCGGCTGCCCGGTCGTGGTCGGGCGCCGCCGCGTCGATGCCGGCCGTTATCTGCTCGAACGCCATCCCGAGGTGAACGTGGTGGTGACCGACGACGGCCTCCAGCATTACGCCCTGCAGCGCGACGTCGAGCTGGTGCTGTTCGACGGACGCGGCGTCGGCAATGGCTGGACCTTGCCAGCCGGACCGCTGCGCGAGCCGCCTTCGCGGCGCCGCGATTTCACGGTCGTGAACACGCCGGAACTCACGCCGGCGCTGGCGCGGGCGGTCGGCGGCCGGCCTTACCGGATGCAGCTGGCGGGCGAGTATGCGGCGCCCTTGCGCGACGCGCAGCAGCGCGTTCCCTTGTCCAGCCTGGCCACGACGATGGCCGGCAAGCGCATCGTGGCCGCCGCCGGCATCGGCAACCCGGGCCGCTTCTTCACGATGCTGAAAGCGGCCGGCCTGGCGGTCCAGGAGCTGCCGCTGCCCGACCACCACGACTTCCTCGACGACCCGTTCCGGGGCCTGGATGCCGACCTCATCCTGATTACCGAGAAGGATGCAGTAAAATGTCGGCAACTTGAACATCTGAACAACGACCCGCGCCTGTGGGTCGTCCCGGTCACCGCGCAGCTCGATGCTGTGCTGGCCGCTCAAATCGTGGAGAAATGTCGTGGACGCCCGACTGCTTGATATCCTGGTCTGCCCCCTGTGCAAGGGACCCCTCGAGTATGACAAAAAAGGGCAGGAGCTGCTCTGCCGCCCGGACCGCCTGGCCTATCCGATCCGTGACGGCATCCCGATCATGTGGGCCGACCAGGCCCGCAAGGTCGAGCCGTCGATCTGAGCCTGGCAGCATTCCCATGAGCTTTGTCGTCATCATCCCGGCACGCCTGGCCTCGACCCGGCTGCCGAACAAGCCGCTGGCCGACCTGGGAGGTAAACCCATGGTGGTGCGGGTCGCCGAGCGGGCCAGGGCATCCGGTGCCGCCCGCATCGTCGTCGCCACCGACCATGCCGACATCCTGGCTGCCTGCGCCGCGCACGGCATCGAAGCCTGCATGACGCGCGCCGACCACCCGTCCGGCACCGACCGCATCGCCGAAGTCGCGCGCACGCTCGGCTTGCCGGAAGATGCGGTGGTGGTCAACCTGCAGGGCGACGAGCCGCTGATCGACCCGGCCCTGCTGTCCGCCTGCGCGGCCCGCATCGGCGCCGACGTGCCGATGGCCACCTGCGCCCATCCGCTGCACGATGCCGCGGACGCCTTTAATCCGAACGTGGTCAAGGTCGTGCTCGACAAGCTGGGTCGCGCTTTGTATTTTTCGCGCGCCACCATCCCCTGGCACCGCGACGCCTTTGCGCAAAGCCGCGACCAATTACCGGCCGGCTATGTGCCGCTGCGTCACATCGGTCTGTATGCCTACAGCAACGCTTTCCTGCAGCAGTATCCGCAGCTTGCGCCTTCGCCGCTGGAGACGATCGAAGCGCTGGAACAGTTGCGCGTGCTCTGGCATGGCGTGCCAATTGCCGTGCACGTAACCGAGAGCGCGCCGGCGGCGGGCGTCGATACCCCGGAAGATCTGGAACGCGTACGCGCTTACTTCGCGTCTTGATCCGGTTGGAAATATCTTCTGGTGCGGTCTGCGCCAGCGCAATCTATCCCCTCGATCCATCCCCCGCAGTGGCGTTGGCCGCTGCTTTTGTGGTAACTTTCGGATCGAGCTAGTCAAATATGCATCAACACTTGCATCAACACCTTTTAGGAAATCCTTCATGCGTCTCATTCTGTTAGGAGCCCCCGGTGCCGGCAAAGGCACCCAGGCGAATTTCATTAAAGAAAAATACAACATTCCTCAGATCTCCACCGGCGACATGCTGCGTGCCGCCATCAAGGCGGGCACCGAGCTGGGCCTGGCGGCGAAAAAGGTGATGGACGCAGGCCAGCTGGTGTCGGATGACATCATCATCGGTCTCGTGAAGGAGCGCCTGAAGGACGCGGATTGCGCCAACGGCTACCTGTTCGACGGCTTCCCGCGCACCATCGCGCAGGCCGACGCCATGAAGGAAAGCGGCGTCAACATCGACTACGTGCTGGAGATCGACGTGCCGGACGAGATGATCGTCGAGCGCATGACCGGCCGCCGCACCCACCAGCCTTCGGGCCGCGTGTACCACGTCAAGTTCAATCCGCCGAAGGTGGAAGGCCAGGACGACGTCACCGGAGAGCCGCTGGTCCAGCGCGACGACGATCTGGAAGAAACCGTCAAGAAGCGCCTGGCGGTCTACCACAACCAGACCGAAGTCCTGCTCGGCTATTACAACAAGTGGGCCCAGTCGGGTCTGCCGGGTGCACCGAAGTACCGCAAGATCTCGGGCGTGGGCCCGGTCGAGCAGGTGCGCGAAGCAGCCTTCGCCGCGCTGGCCGAGTAAGGCTGTTTCAACAGGCGGGCGCGCCGCATGCAGCAGGCGCCGCCCGTTGGCTCCGGATGACACATAGCCATCCGTCCAGGTTTTTGGATCAAAGTTCGCAGTACCTGCGTGTTGTATTTGATCGAAGGACAAGGGAGGACGATCTATGGCATCCACACAGCTGGGCTTCGCCGTCGTTTGCGGCGTCATCGCGGTAGTTTACGGGCTGTGGTCGCGCAGCTGGGTCCTGCAACAGGATCCCGGCAACGGCCGCATGCAGGAAATCTCGCTGGCCATCCAGCAGGGCGCGTCGGCTTACCTGGCGCGCCAGTACCGCACCATCGGCATCGTCGGCATCGTCCTGCTGATCGCCATCTACTTTCTCCTCGGCGGCCTGACCGCGGCCGGCTTCCTCACCGGGGCCGTGCTGTCCGGCGCCTGCGGCTTCATCGGCATGAACGTTTCGGTGCGCGCCAACGTCCGCACCGCCCAGGCCGCATCGAACGGGCTCGACCAGGCGCTGCACGTCGCCTTCCGCGGCGGAGCGATTACCGGCATGCTGGTGGTCGGGCTGGGCCTGCTCGGGGTCTCGCTGTTCTACTGGTTCCTGGTGGTACGCTCCGACCCCGCGTTGTCGCCGCACGACGCGATCCAGCCGCTGGTCGGCCTGGCCTTCGGCGCCTCGCTGATCTCGATCTTCGCGCGCCTGGGCGGCGGCATCTTCACCAAGGGGGCCGACGTCGGCGCCGACCTCGTCGGCAAGGTCGAGGCCGGCATTCCCGAGGACGATCCGCGCAACCCCGCCGTCATCGCCGACAACGTGGGCGACAACGTCGGCGACTGCGCCGGCATGGCGGCCGACCTGTTCGAGACCTATGTCGTGACCCTGGTCGCGACCATGCTGCTGGGTGCGCTCATGGTGCCGGCCACGGGTGGTGCCGCCGTGGTGTACCCGATGCTGCTGGGCGCGGTGTCCATCATCGCCTCCATCGTCGGCTGCTCGCTGGTCAAGAACCGCCCGGGGCACAAGATCATGTCGGCCCTGTACACGGGGCTATGGTGGTCGGCTGGCTTGTCGCTGATCGGCTTCGCGCTGGTCACCTGGATGGCCTGGGCGGACGATGCGATGCGCTGGCGCATGCTGGGCTGCGCGCTGGTCGGGATCGTCCTGACCGGCCTGATGGTCTACATCACCGAGTACTACACGGGCACCGAGTTCCGTCCGGTGCGCCACATCGCCGAGGCCTCGACCACCGGCCACGGTACCAACATCATCGCCGGCCTGGGCGTGTCGATGAAGTCGACCGCCTATCCGGTGCTGGTGGTGTGCGCGGCCATCCTGGTGGCCTATGCGCTGGGCGAGCTGTACGGCATCGCGATCGCCGCCACCGCCATGCTGTCGATGGCCGGCATCATCGTCGCGCTGGATGCCTACGGACCGATCACCGACAACGCCGGCGGCATCGCCGAGATGAGCGGCCTGCCGGACAGCGTGCGCGCCGTCACCGACCCGCTGGATGCGGTCGGCAACACCACCAAGGCCGTCACCAAGGGCTATGCGATCGGCTCGGCCGGGCTGGCGGCGCTGGTGCTGTTCGCCGACTACACGCATGCGCTGGAGGCGAGCGGCACCCGCATCAGCTTCGAGCTGTCGAACCCGATGGTGATCGTCGGCCTCTTCATCGGCGGCCTGGTGCCCTACCTGTTCGGGGCGCTGGCGATGGAAGCGGTGGGGCGGGCGGCCGGCGCCGTGGTGGTCGAGGTGCGGCGCCAGTTCCGCGACATCGTCGGCATCATGGCCGGCACCGGCAAGCCGGAATACGACAAGGCGGTGGACATGCTGACCGCGTCGGCGATCCGCGAGATGGTGCTGCCTTCGCTGCTGGCGGTGGTGGTGCCGGTGGCGGTCGGCATGCTGCTCGGGCCGGCAGCCCTGGGCGGCATGCTGATGGGGACCATCGTGACCGGCCTGTTCGTGGCGATCTCGATGACGACCGGCGGCGGCGCCTGGGACAACGCCAAGAAGTACATCGAGGACAACCACTACGGCGGCAAGGGTTCGGAGGCGCACAAGGCGGCCGTCACCGGCGATACCGTGGGCGACCCCTACAAGGACACGGCCGGGCCGGCGGTGAACCCGCTGATCAAGATCATCAACATCGTGGCGCTGCTGCTGGTGCCCTTGCTGCCGGCCGGCGGCGGCTGGCTGGCGGTCACGCCGCCGCAGATGATGCAGGCGCCGGCGCCGGCCACCGTGGCGGCGCGCATCGCTACCGTCCCAGCGCCTCCGTCAGTGCCTGTCGCAGCGATTCCTGGTCCGAATCGCCCTGGTAGCGCACACCATTGATGAAGAAGCTCGGCGTCTGGGAGGCGCCGTCGTGGCGGGCGCGGGCGAGGTCGCTCTGCACGCGCTGGCGATGGCGCCGTTCCACGATGTCGGTGCGGAAGCGTTCGATGTCGAGGTCCAGGCTTTCCGCCAGCACGGCCAGATCCTGCTTGTCCATGACCTGGCGCTGCTGTTCGAACAGGATGTCGTGCATCTCCCAGAACTTGCCCTGGCTGGCGGCGGCCTCTGCCGCTTCCGCCGCCAGCTCGGCCAGCGGGTGCAGGTCGGACAGCGGCAGGTGGCGGTACACCAGGCGGATGCTTCCCAGCTCGTCCGTCAGCTCGCTCAGCGCCGCATGGGCGCGCGCGCAATAGGGGCACTGGAAGTCGCCATATTCGATCAGCGTCAGCGTGGCATCGCCGGCGCCGCGCACGTGTTCGTCCGGGCCGATCTCGTCTACTCGATTCATGGGTCTAGCTCCTGTGTTCGCGATGAGAGCATCATGGCATGGGCGCCCGATCGCTGCCGCGAGTTTCGGAGCGGAATCAAAAGACGCACATCTTGTTCGCCTCTTCGCGCAGGGACGGCCTGAAATCCGGATGCGCGATCGCAATCAGCGCCTGCGCGCGCTGCTTGGCGGACTTGCCGCGCAATTGGGCCACGCCCCATTCCGTCACCACGTAGTTGACGTCGTTCTTGCTGGTGGTGGCATGGGTGCCGGGCGAGAGCGTCGGCACGATGCGCGAGACGGTGCCGTCCTTGGCCGTCGAGGGCAGCACGATGAAGGACTTGCCGCCGCGCGAGCGGTTGGCGGCGCGCACGAAGTCGACCTGGCCGCCGGTGCCGGAATAGGGCAGGTGGCCGATGCTTTCGCTGCCGCACTGGCCCAGCAGGTCGACCTGCAGGCTGGCGTTGATCGACACCAGCTTGTCGTTCTGGCCGGCGATATACGGATCGTTGGTGAAGTTCGAGGGATGCATCTCCAGCATCGGGTTCTGGTGCATGAACTCGTAGAGCTTGCGCGAGCCGAGCGCGAAGGTGGCCACCATCTTGCCGGGCAACAGCGTCTTCTTGCTGTTGTTGACGGCGCCGGATTCGACCAGCTTCAGGATGCCGTCGCCGATCATCTCGGTGTGGATGCCGAGGTCGTGCTTGCCGGTCAGCTGCATCACCACGGCGTCCGGGATGCCGCCATAGCCGATCTGCAGGGTCGAGCCATCCTCGATCTGCTCGGCCACCAGCGCGCCGATGGCTTCCTGCACCGGGCCGATCTTCGGCAGGCCGACTTCCAGGATCGGCTCGTCGCTCTCGACGATGGCCGTGACCTGGGACAGGTGGACATGGCACTGGCCATGGGTGAAGGGCACGTTCGGGTTCACCTCGAGTATCACCACGCGCGCCTTGGCGACCGCCGCCATCGTGTAGTCGGTGCCCAGGCTGAGGGCGAAGAAGCCGTGCGGGCTCATGGGCGAGGCCATCGCGAACACGACGTCGGACGGCATCAGGCCGCGCTCGATCAGGGCCGGGATCTCGGAAAAATAATTCGGGATGAAATCGCACCAGCCGCCCTGGCCGCCCGCGCGCGAGGCGCCGCCGAAGAACAGCGACGCGTGCCGCACGTGGGAGCGGCAAGCCTGCTCGAAATAGCCGTATTTGCGCATGGCGAGGATCTGCGCAATCTTGATGTCCGAAAAACGCTGGTGCTGCTCGGACAGCGCATGCAGCAGGGTGGGCGGTTCGCCGACGCCGGTCGGCACGATGATCATGTCGCCGTCGAGTAAATGGTCGAGGGCGTCGAGGGCGCTGCCGCGTTTCGACTGGTACATCTCCTGCAGATTCTGCATCGTCGTCTCCTGTCTTGTCGTGTCGTGCGGTATTCCTGTCCAGCATGAGCAGGCTACCATAGCGGGATATGAAACGCTGCCTTCTCATCGCCACCGCCTGCGCCGCCCTGCTGGCCACCGCCATACCCTGCCACGCCGCCGGCGCGGATGCAATCGTCGACACGCTGCTCGGTACCCGCTACCTGGAACGCGAGACCTGCAACGGCCTGGGCATGATCGGCACCCAGTTGCTGCAGGAAGTCCGCCCGCAGTCCGCGGGAGCCAAACCGGCCGTGCTGCCGCGCGCGCAGGTGCGCGAGATCGCGGCTGCCTATGACGCGATCAACCTGCAGTTGTGCGCCGCCGTGACGCCGCTGCTGTCGGATCGAAACGCCTGGGTGCGCAGCTACGCGCGGCATGGCAAGGTATTGGCATCGCCGCGCCTGAACGCGTTCATGGCCGATGCGCTGGCCATGCAATGGGCGGCGATCGCAGCCGGTTTGCGGGCCGAGCTGGTGATGCTCGGCAGCGTCATCGAACTCGAACTGGGCCTGCGCGCCGACGCCTTCAATCCCGGCACGGCGCCGCTGGTCGATCTGCAGTCGCCGAGCATGCGCGCGCTGTTGAAGGAGATCCGCCTGGTCTCGCTCACCGACGATGAGGCGCGCGCCAGGTTCGTTCTGGCGACCCTGCTCGAACACAAGAGTTTTCGCGACATGATCCCGGCCCGCTTCGACCTCGACCGCCTGGCGCGCATCGAAGCGAAGACGCGCCGCCTGGGCCTGCAGCTGGTGCGCCGATACGGCATCGATTTGCACGCCGTGTACGACAGCCGGACCCGCCTGCTGGTGCTGTCCGTCGACGAGCGCCTGGGCGTGCCGGCGGTCGCCGGCGCCGTGCGCACCGCCAGCGCGCAGGTGACGGCGCTGGCCGCCCGCTACCGAGCCAGATAAGGGAATGCCTCCCGATGTGCTTGTGATAAATTTAAGAAACTTTTTCAGGAGGGGCACATGAAGCGGGTCACTGGCATCGGCGGCATCTTCTTCAACGCGCAGGAACCGGCGACGCTGCGCGCCTGGTACCAGCGGCACCTGGGCATCGACGTGATGGACTGGGGCGGCACCGCCTTCAGCTGGCGCGACGAGGACGGCAAGCCGACCGGCGGCATGACGGTCTGGTCGATCAACGCGGCCGATACCACCCTTTACGAGCCCAGCAAGTCCCCGTTCATGATCAACTACCGGGTCGCCGACCTGAGCGCGCTGCTGCAGGCGCTGCGCGAGGAGGGCTGCCAGGTGCTGGACAAGTTCGAAGACGGCGAATACGGCAAGTTCGGCTGGGTCATCGACCCCGAGGGCAACAAGGTCGAGCTGTGGGAGCCGCCGCCCGGCCAGTGATGCCGCCGGGCAGGCGCGCGCCTGCCGCGACCGGCGCGGCCGATAATGGACTCATCCAGCAAAACGCAACGAGCGAAATAAGGAGCGAGGTGAGCCATGAGACAGATCGGGATCGTCGGCGCCATGGCGCTGTCCGCGCTGCTTGCAGGCGCGGCCGTGCCGGTCCAGGCGCGCCAGGCGCAGGTGCAGAGTCCACAGCAGGCGCAACAGGCGCAGCAGGCCCGCCAACAGGCCGAGGCCTTCCTGCGCAAGGAGGAGGCTGCCGCCACCGGCCGCCAGAACCGGAGCACCGAGCGCGCCAACCAGGATGCCACCGTGCCCGACGAAGCCGCCGGCCATAGCGATGCGGCCCGGCCCGCGCGCAGCACCGACCCGAATGCGGGCAATGGCGGCACGACCACGCGTCCCGCCGGCAGCGCGCCGCCGCCCAGCTACGGCCCGGTCCTGAACCCGCGCCGGCAGCAGGGCAGCGATCCGGCGCGCAAGGACCCGGCCGAGGTGCACGACGAAACCGACAGCCTGACGCGCCCCGCCGCGCCCCAGCAATCCCAGCCGTCGCAACAATCGCAACCGTCGCGGCAGAAGCAGGCGAAGCAGGCCCCGCGCCGGCGCGAAGCCTGGCAGGCGGCCGGTCCGCTGGCGCCGCGTCCTTTGACCAGCAACGAAGCCGCGGCGATCGGCTACGGCGCCGTGCCGGTCCCGGCAGCGGGGCAGGCGCCGCAGCCGGTGGTGCCCACCAATACGCCGCTGAATTCCTGTGTCGGCGGCGCCTGCCGCGATGCGAACGGCGGCAGCTACAACCTCGGCCCGAACGGCGTCGGCGTCAGCAGCAGCGGGCGTGTGTGCAGCAAGGTCGGCACCACCGTCCAATGCAATTAGCGCACCCGGCAAAACGCCCATGGCGGCGTTGCATCGTCTCGCCGTCATGGTATTTCCGGCAAAAGCTCGCTACAATCCGGGAGTTGACGTTTACGTAAACGTTAAAAATAAGCCTTAGGATTCATCGAAAACCCCGGAGGAGACAGCATGCAAATTCAGAACAATGTATTCATCGTGACCGGCGGCGCGTCGGGCCTGGGCGCCGCCACCGCGCGCATGATCGTGGAAGCGGGCGGCATGGTCGTGCTGGCCGACGTGCAGGCGGAAGCCGGCGAGAAGCTGGCCGCCGAGCTGGGCGCGGGCAAGGCACGCTTCGTCAAGTGCGACGTCACTTCGGAAGCCGACGGCATGGCGGTGGTCGAAGCGGCAGGCGCGATGGGCACCGTGCGCGGCCTGATCAACTGTGCCGGCGTGGCGCCGGCCATCAAGACCGTCGGCAAGGATGGTCCGCACCCGCTGGACGCCTTCCAGCGCGCGATCAACATCAACCTGGTCGGCACCTTCAACATGTGCCGTCTGGCGGCGGACGCCATGGGCAAGACCGAGGCGCTGGAGCACGGCGAGCGCGGCGTCATCATCAACACCGCCTCGGTCGCGGCCTTCGACGGTCAGATCGGCCAGGCTGCCTACGGCGCCTCGAAGGCCGGCGTGGCCGGCATGACGCTGCCGATGGCGCGCGACCTGTCGCGCAGCGGCATCCGCGTGATGACCATCGCCCCGGGCATCTTCGAGACCCCGATGCTGATGGGCATGCCGCAGGAAGTGCGCGATGCGCTCGGCAAGATGGTGCCCTTCCCGCAGCGCCTGGGCATGCCGGGCGAGTACGCCCACCTGGCCCGCACCATCATCGAAAACACGATGCTGAACGGCGAAACCATCCGTCTGGATGGCGCGATCCGCATGCAGCCAAAATAAAGGTGTCGTGAGCAACTTGCTCATTTGAGGTAGGATGCTCCGGATATCGGGCGTGCAGCCTTGGCCGCACGCCCTGTTTTTTTCCGGAGAATCGAATGAAGTCGAAGTTGCTTGCTCTCGTACTCGGCGGCGCGTTCGCGACGCTGTCCCCTCTGCCCGTCCTGGCCCAGGACTCGCTCCAGAAAGCGCCCGAAGCCGCCACCGGCTATGCCGACAAGGCCGGCTGGGCCGCGCGCAAGTACATGGTGGCCGCCGCCAATCCGCTGGCGGTGGAGGCGGGCTACGAGATGCTCAAGCAGGGCGGTACGGCGATCGACGCCGGCATCGCGACCCAGCTGGTGCTGACCCTGGTCGAGCCGCAGTCCTCGGGCATCGGCGGCGGCGCCTTCCTGATGTACTACGACGGCAAGAAGGTGCAGGCCTTCGACGGCCGCGAGACCGCGCCGTCGAAAGCCGACGAGCACCTGTTCCAGCGCCCGGACGGCACGCCGCTGTCGCGTAGCGAGGGCATCGTCGGCGGCCGTTCGACCGGCGCCCCCGGCGTGCTGCGCATGCTGGCGCTGGCCCACAAGCAGCACGGCAAGCTGCCCTGGAAGACCCTGTTCGGCCCGGCCATCCGCCTGTCCGAGAACGGCTTCAAGGTCAGCCCGCGCCTGCACCAATTGCTGGCCGGCGATCCCTACATCCGCAAGGACCCGGCCGCGCGCAGCTATTTCTACGGCGCCGACGGCAATCCGCGTCCGGTCGGCTATCTGCTGAAGAATCCCGAGCTGGCCAGAACCCTGCGCGAGATCGCCGAAGGCGGCGCCGAGGTCTTCTACACGGGCCGCATCGCGCGCGACATCGAGGCCAAGGTGAAGAGCCACCCGACCAATCCTGGCCTGCTCAGCGCCGCCGACATCGCCGCTTACCAGCCCAAGTTGCGCGAGCCGGTCTGCAGCGACTACCGCAGCTATACCGTGTGCGGCATGCCGCCGCCGTCCTCGGGCGGCATCGCCGTGGCCCAGATGCTGGGCATGTTCGAGACCCGCGACATGAAGGCGCTGGCGCCCAGCAACGGCATCCCGGGTGCGGATGCGGTGCACCTGTTCTCGGAAGTCGGGCGCCTGGCCTATGCCGACCGCGACCGCTACGCCGCCGACACCGACTTCGTGCCGCTGCCGGGACGCGGCATCCCGGCCCTGCTCGACAAGAATTACCTGGCCAAGCGCGCGAGCGTCATCGGCAGCCGCTCGATGGGCAAGGCCGAGGCCGGCCATCCGCCGGGCGTGGAGATGGCCTGGAACTGGGGCCTGGACAATTCGATCGAAGCCCATTCGACCTCGCACGTGGTCGCCGTCGACCAGTACGGCGCCGGCCTGTCGATGACCACCAGCGTCGAGGATGCCTTCGGCTCGCGCCAGATGGTCGACGGTTTCATCCTCAACAACCAGCTGACCGACTTTTCCTTCGATTCGAAGGATGCCAACGGCCCGGTCGCCAACCGCGTCGAGCCGGGCAAGCGTCCGCGCAGCGCGATGAGCCCGACCATCGTGTTCGACAAGAAGAGCGGCCGCTTCGTCGAGGCGATCGGCTCGCCGGGCGGCCCGCTGATCATCAATTACGTGGCGAAGGTCCTGGTCGGCACCCTGGACTGGGGCCTCAACATGCAGCAGGCGATCGCACTGCCGAACTTCGGCAGCCGCAACGGCCCGACCGAGCTCGAAGCGGGGCGCTTCCCGGTCCGTGAAATCGACGCCCTGAAGGCGCGCGGGCACACGATCCGGATCGGCGAACAGACCTCCGGCCTGCAGGGCATCGAGCGCATGGACATCCATGGCGTGTCTTTGTGGTTCGGCGGCGCCGACCCGCGTCGCGAAGGTGTGGCAAAAGGCGACTAAAACGCTGGCAAAAAGGTATTTATTCCCCCCGGCAGGGGCAGACTTTGCTACTCTTGCCGGGTGGATATTAAACATGACTTAAAAGGGCGCTCGCTACAGCGCCTGTGGGTGCTGGCAGTGTTGGCTTTGGCCTGCCTGCTGGGCGGAGCAGCCTTTGCCGCGCCGACCCCAACCTTGCGTTTCGAACAACTGTCGGTCGATGAGGGCTTGCCCCAGGAATCGGTGCTGGCGATCGTCCAGGACCGCGACGGCTTCATGTGGTTCGGCACCCAATCGGGCCTGTCGCGCTACGACGGCTACCGCTTCATCAATTTCCGTAACGTGGTCGGCGACCCGACCTCGCTGGTCAACAACTGGGTGCGCGCGCTCTACGTCGACAAGAAAGGCCGGCTGTGGATCGGCACCGACGGCGGCCTGGCCCTCTACCACCCGGAAAGCAGCAGCTTCTCCAACTTCGTGCCCGACGAGCCGGCCAAGCGCGGCAACGGCAACCGCCACCTGCGCGCCATCGTCGACGACGGCAAGGATGGCCTGTGGCTGGCCACCGGCGACGGCCTGCAGCACTTCGACATCGCCAGCAAGCGCTTCGCCACCTGGCACCACGTGGCCGGGGTGGACGACAGCCTCTCGTCCGACCGGCTCAGCGCGCTGGCGCTGGCGCCGGACGGCCGGCTGTGGATCGGCACCGCGAACGGCCTGGACAGCCTCGGGCCGGACCTGATGCGCTTCAGCCACCACCCGTCGCCGCAGGGCGGCAAGTTCAACGCGATCCAGTCGCTGCTGCTCGATGCCAGCCAGCGCTTGTGGATCGGCAGCGTGGGCGGGCTCGAGCGGCGCACGCTCGACCTGAAAAACAAGGAAGCGGCGCCGGGCGCCGGCCCGCTGACCCGCTTTACCGAGGCGGAGGGCATGCCGGCCAGCGACGTCACCACGCTGTACCAGGATGGCGGGCGCCAGGTCTGGGTCGGCACCCGCGACCGCGGCCTGTACCGCTGGCTGCCGGCGGCCGACCGCTTCGAGCACCATCCGCACCGGATCACCGACCGCTACAGCCTGGGCGACAACCAGGTGTCGGCGCTGTTCGCCGACCGTGTCGGCACCTTCTGGGTCGGCACCTGGTACAACGGCGTCTCGCGCGCCGACCTCGGCGGCGGCGGCTTCGCCCGCATCGTGCGCGGGCCGGACCTGCCGGTCACGCTCAGCGACAACAAGGTGCGCGGCATCGTCTACGACGGCGCCGGCAAGCTGTGGCTGGCCAGCAGCGGCGGCCTGCACCATTTCGATCCGGCCACCGGGCAGGAAAAGACCTACCGGCTGGTGAGCGAGTCGGCCGCCGCGAGCGAGACCACGGCCGGCGCGGTCGCGCTGGCACCGGACGGCACGCTGTGGGTGGGAACCCAGGCCGGCCTGGTGAACTTCGATCCGAAGAGCGGGCGCATGACGCGGCGCAGCCTGATGCCAGGCGACGTCGATGCCAACAACGTGCGTAACCTGCTGGTGGCACGCGACGGCGTGCTCTGGATCGCCACCAAGGGCGGCCTGCACAGCCTCGATCCGAAGAGCGGCAAGCTGACCAGCTTCCAGCACGACCCGGCGGCGGGCGCGAGCCTGGCCGACAACGTGGTGCGGCCGATGCTCGAAGACCGTCTGGGCCGGCTGTGGATCGGCACCTTCGACGGTCTCGACCTGCTCGACCGCGCGACCGGCCGGTTCCGCCATTTCCGCCACAATCCGAACGACCCGACGAGCCTCAGCCACGACGAAGTCCACCACCTGCTGGAAGACCGCCGCGGCAACCTGTGGGTCGGCACCGCGGTCGGCCTGAACAAGATGGTGGTGGGCAGCGACGGCACCCCGCGCTTCCAGCGCTACACCAGCCGCGACGGCCTGGTCGACGACGCGGTGGCGGCGATGCTGGAAGACCAGGACGGCAAGCTGTGGGTCAGCACCTCCAGCAATATCGCGCGCCTCGACCCGGTCAGCGGCAACTGGCGCCTCTACGATATCGCCGACGGCACCCTCGAGGGCGCCTATTTCGACGCGTCCTGCCTGCGCACGCCCGACGGCACGCTCTACTTCGGCGGCCTGAACGGCATGACCGCCTTCCATCCGCGCGCGCTGCACGACAACCTGATCGCGCCGCGCGCGGTGATCACCGGCCTGCGCATCTTCGGCGAGCCGGTGCAGAAGCGCCATCCGGGCCTGACCACCTGGCCGGTCGAACGCGCCGCCGGGATCACGCTGCCGGCCTCGGACGCCGTGTTCACGCTGGAGTTCTCGGCGCTGCACTTCGCGGCGCCGCAGCGCAACCGCTTCGCCTACCGCCTGGCCGGCTTCGACCAGGACTGGACCACGGCCGATGCCGGCAAGCGCTTCGCCACCTACACCAACCTCGATCCGGGCACTTACACCTTCCAGGTGCGCGCCGCCAACAAGGACGGGGTCTGGAGCGACGCCCCGGCCAGCTTCGAGATCACGGTGCTGCCGCCGTACTGGAAGACCTGGTGGTTCCGCGCCGTGGCCGCGCTGCTGGTGCTGGGCCTCGGCTACGGCATCTTCCGCATCCGCGTGGGCGGGCTGCGGCGCCAGAAAGCGCTGCTCGAATACCAGGTCAGCGCGCGCACCGAACGCATCGAACAGCAGAACCGCCTGCTCGAGCGCCAGACCGCCGAACTGCGCGAGCAGCAGCGCCAGGTGCGCCGTCGTACCGACGAGCTGGCGCGCGCCAACGGCGCCTTGCAGGAAAACGAAGACCGCCTGTACCAGGCCAAGCAGCGCGCCGAAGACGCCACGCGCCAGAAGTCCGAGTTCCTGGCCAACATGAGCCACGAGATGCGCACCCCGCTGGCCGGCGTGATCGGCATGCTCGGCTTTGCCCTGCGCGACGGCCAGTTGAAGGAGTCGACGCGCGAGCAGATCCTGCGCGGGCAGGCCAACGCCCAGTCGCTGCTGGCGATCATCAACGACCTGCTGGACTTCTCGAAGATCGAGGCCGGCAAGCTGACCATCGAGAACATCGACTTCGCGCTCGACGAGACCATCGGCCAGGTGGTCACCCTGTTCGAAGAGCAGGCCGGCGCGCACAGCGTGGGCTTCAAGGTGCACGTCGACCCCGACCTGCCGCGCTTCGTGGTGGGCGACCCGACCCGCCTGCGCCAGATCCTGGTCAACCTGGTCGGCAACGCCTTCAAGTTCACCCAGGACGGCACCGTCAGCGTGCGCGTCGAGCGCCGCTTGGCAGACCAGCTCGATGCCGAGGGGCGCAACATGATCCGCTTCTCGGTCGAGGATACCGGCATCGGCATCGAGCCGGACGCGCTGCCGCGGCTGTTCCAGCAGTTCGAGCAGGCCGACGCCGGCACCACCCGCCGCTACGGCGGCACCGGCCTGGGCCTGGCGATCTGCCGCCAGCTGGTCGAGTTGATGGGCGGCGCGATCAGCGCCACCAGCACCCCGGGCGAGGGCTCGACCTTCAGCTTCGTGGTGCCGCTGGCCGACGGCGTGCAGCCGCCGGTGGTCGAGCAGGTGCCGCTCGAGCCGCACACGCACCGCCTGCGCGTGCTGTGCGCCGAGGACTACCCGACCAACCAGATCATCGTGCGCACCATGCTGGAAGAGCTGGGCCACCACGTCGACGTGGTCGACAACGGCGCGCTGGCGGTGGCCGCCTGCGCGCGCACCCGCTACGACCTGATCCTGATGGACGGCCGCATGCCGGAGATGGACGGCGCCACCGCGACCCGCCTGATCCGCGCCGGCGGTCCGCTCGAGGCGCCGGTGCTGGACCAGGGCCTGATGATCGTCGCGCTGACCGCCAACGCCAGCGAGGAAGACCGCTCGCGCTACCTGGCCTGCGGCATGGACGCCTTCCTCACCAAGCCGATCGACGACGCCCACCTGCATTTCCACCTGAGCCGCGCGATCGAGCGCCAGCTGCAGCGCGGGGTCGAGCTGCAGCCGATGGTGCCGGCGGAGGTGCGTGCCCAGTCCGCGCCCAGCACCGCCGACCTGGATGCGATGTTCGGCGTGTTCACCGGTCCGCCGGACACGCCGGTGCCGCCGCCGCCGGGACGCGGCACGAATTACGGCCGCCGCGCCACCGACCTGAAGGGCCGGATGCGCGCCGCCTTCGTTGCCGACCTGCCGCGCCGCCGTGGCGAACTCGACGCGGCGATGGATGCCGGCGACCTCGAAACCTGCGGCCGCCTGCTGCACGGCATGCGCGGCAGCGCCGGTTACCTGGGTGAAGCCGAGCTGCACCAGCTGTGCACCGAACTCGAGCGCGATGCCGACAGCGGCCGCCTCGACCAGGTGAGGGCGCGCCTGCCGCGCCTGATGGGCATGCTGGCCCGTTTCGAAGAAACCGCGGCCTGAATCGTGCGCGCCGGAACCGTCTGTATAATTTGCTTAATAACAATGGTTTGAAGGGCGGAGCGCGATGAAGGTCCTGATAGTCGACGATGACGTGGTGTCGCGCATGATGCTGATGCACATGGTCGACAGCGCCGGCAGCTACGAAGTGCTGGAAGCCGAGGACGGCGAGGAGGCCTGGCGTCAGCTCGACGCCGGCCTGCAACCGGCGCTGCTGTTCTGCGACCTGCGCATGCCGCGCCTGTCCGGCATGGAGCTGCTGGCCCGGGTCAAGGCCGACGAGCGCTTCGCCAGCCTGCCTTTCGTGCTGGTCTCGGCCGCCGACGATGGCGCCACGATGGAGCAGGCGCTGGGCCTGGGCGCCGCCGGCTACATCGTCAAGCCCTTCGACACCGCCAAGGTGCTGCGTTTCCTGGCCGGCCTGGACGAAGAACCGGCCGCCACCATGCGCCGCCTGAACATCGACATCACCCGCCTGCAGCTCTACCTGGGCGGCCTGCAGCGCCAGCTGGCGGCCGCCGGCGCCGAACTCGATGGCCAGCTCGCGGCCGGCCAGCTGGACGCCGCGCGCGCCCAACTGGGGCGCCTGGCGGAAGGCTGCCGCATGCTCGGCCTGCTCAAGGCCGCCGCGGCGCTGGAGGCCCAGGCGGCCTTGCCGAGCTCCACTGCCGCTGTCGCGCGCGAACTGGCCACGGCCGGCGCCGCAGTGCAGCGCCAGCTCGACGCGGCGCGGCGCCTGGCGCCGCTGTAGCGCGCGGCACCGCACAGACCGCCTGTAAGGGCTGTGCCAATTGCGCGCCATCCGGCAATTGTTTTTTATTACAATCGGCCCGATGAACGCAACTCCATGGACAGTACGGTGAACGAATCCCTCGGCTTTCTCACAGGCGGCGGCCTGATGGGGGAGCGCATCGCCGCGCACGACTGGCCGGGCACGGCGCTGGGTCCGATCGCGCAATGGCCGGCGGCCCTGCGCACGACGCTCGGCACGGTCCTGAATTCCAAGTTCCCGACCTTCATGTGCTGGGGACCGGAACTGATCAGTTTCAACAACGACGCCTACCTGCCGATCCTGGGCAAGAAGACCGCGCTCGGCCTGCCTTTCCGCGAAGTCTGGCACGAAGCCTGGGCCACGGTCGGCCCGATCGCCGAGCGTGCGTTCGCGGGCGAAGCCAGCTATTTCGAAGACCTGCCGGTGACGACCGAACGCTTCGGTTATCCGGAGCAGCAGAACTACACTTTCTCGTACAGTCCGGTGCGCGACGAGGATGGCCGCGTGGGCGGCATCCTGTGCACGGTGTTCGAGACCACCAGCAAGGTGCGGGCGATCGACGAGCTGCGGCGCCTGAACCAGAGCCTCAGCCACCAGGTCGCGGCGCACGCCGCCGACCGCGATCGCCTGTGGCGCATCTCGCCGGACGTGATGGCGGCGGCTTCGCTGGCCACCGGGCGCTTCCTGACCGTCAATCCGGCCTTCACCGAGAGCTTCGGCTGGAGCGCGCAGGAGGCCACCACCCGGCCCTTCATGGAGATGGTGCACCCCGACGACCGCGCCGACGTGGCGCGCCAGATGCAGGGTCTGGCCGAGGGCACGCCGCTGGTCGGCTACGAAACCCGGGTGCTGCACAAGGACGGCTCCTACCGCTGGATCCAGTGGACCCTCTCGCCGGAGGGCGAACTGCTGTACGGCGTGGCGCGCGACATCACGGCCGAGAAGCACCAGGCCGACGCCCTGCGCCAGGCCGAGGATGCGCTGCGCCAGTCGCAGAAGATGGAAGCGGTGGGCCAGCTCACCGGCGGGCTGGCGCACGACTTCAACAACATGCTGGCCGGCGTGGCGGGCCACCTCGAACTCATGAAGCTGCGCCTGCGCATGGGCCAGACCGGCGACCTCCCGAACCGCATCGATGCCGCCCTCGGCGTGACCCAGCGCGCCGCTGCGCTGACGCACCGCCTGCTGGCCTTCTCGCGGCGCCAGGCGCTCGACCCCAAGCCGACCAGCGTGAACGCGCTGGTGCTGTCGATGACCGACCTGGTCAAGCGTTCGGCCGGTCCCGCCATCACGCTGCGCACCCAGCTCCAGTCGGCGCTGTGGACCACGCTGTGCGATCCGAACCAGCTCGAAAGCGCCCTGCTGAATCTCACCAATAACGCGCGCGACGCCATGCCGGAAGGCGGCGCCATCGTCATCGAGACCGAAAACGCGGTCATCGCGCCGCTGCAGGCGGGCCGCTACGGCGACCTGAAGCCTGGCGAGTATGTGCTGGTGACGGTGCGCGACAGCGGCGCCGGCATGCCGCCGGACGTGCTGGCGCGCGCCTTCGACCCGTTCTTCACCACCAAGCCGATGGGGCAGGGGACGGGTCTCGGCCTGTCGATGGTCTACGGCTTCGCGCGTCAGTCGGGCGGCCAGGTGCGCATCGACTCGATACCCGGCCAGGGCACCGAAGTGCGCCTGCTGCTGCCGCGCCTGGCCGCGGACATGCCGGCACCCGCGGCCCCCGACGGCGAGGCGCCGCTGCCGGCGGCCAGCCGCAAGGGCACGGTGCTGGTGGTCGACGACGAAGCCGACATCCGCACCGTGATGGCGGAGGTGCTGCGCCTGCAGGGCTACACGGTGATCGAAGCCGCCGATGCGCCGCAGGCACTGCGCCAGCTGCAGGAGCGCGGCCGTGGCGGCCGGCCGGACATGCTGGTCACCGACGTCGGCCTGCCGAACGGCATGAACGGCCGCCAGCTGGCCGACCAGGTCCGCATGCTGTGGCCGCAGATCCCGGTGCTGCTGGTGACCGGCTACGCCGAGAGCACGGTGATGCGCAACGAGACCCTGCCGGCGCAGATGGAGCTCCTGACCAAGCCCTTCCCGATGACGGCCCTGGCCGCGAAGGTCGGGGCGATGCTGGCGGCGGGCTGCGGCGGCGTGCAGGGCACTGGCCAGGCCCAGGCCGCGGACGGCGGCGCGGCCAATGAGGTGCCCGCCTGAGCGGCTCGCTGCCCGCTGCGCGCAGCATCCTGTTCTCCGCGCCCATGGTGCGGGCACTGCTGGGCGGTACCAAGACCCAGACCCGGCGCGCCTTGCGCCAGCCCGCGGGCATCGAGCGCAATCGCTTCGGCCAGCCCGGCGACCTGCTCTGGGTGCGCGAAACCTTCTTCGCCTACGGCCGCTGGACCACCCGCTACAACCCTGCCAAACAGCGCGACGAATGGGCGTTCGTCGACATGACGCGGGCCTGCGGCCACATCTGGCGCTATGCGGCGGACGAGGGCCCCGGCGCCGATCCGCAGGCGCGACGCGACGCCGACGCGGCTCCGTGCTGGCACAAGCGTTCCGCGCTGTTCATGCCGCGCGCGGCCAGCCGCATCCTGCTGCGCATCGTCGACGTGCGCATCTAGCGCCTGCAGGCGATCGGCGCCGCCGATGCGCTGGCCGAGGGCCTTGTGCCGGGGACGGTGGCGGATCCGGTGCTGGCTTATCGTGGCATCTGGGAGGGGATCAATGGGGCGGGGAGTTGGGATGACGATCCCTTGGTCTGGGTTGTGACGTTTGTGCAATTACCGCTTGCTCTACTTCCAGATCGGAATATATGATTAATATATGTTCCATATACGGAGAATATAGATGGGTATCGTCAACATGGAAGACGAGTTGCACGACCAGATCCGCAAGGCCAGCAGCGTGTCCTGCCGGTCGATCAATGCCCAGGCGGCATTCTGGGTCCGCATCGGCATGCTGGCCGAGCTGAATCCGACCCTGAGCTTCAACGAGATCATGGCGCGCGAGCTGCGCGCCGCCGGGGTGGTGACGCCGCATCTGAAGGTGGCCGGCTCATGACCAAGCGGCCCGAGGAGATCGTCTTGATGGCCGAGGCGGGCCGGCTGCTGGCCGGCGTGTTCGGCTATCTGGACCGGCTGCAGCTGATCGGCATGTCGACCATGGAAGTCAACGACCTGGTCGACGCCTACATCGTCGATGCGCTGAAGGCGCGCCCGGCCAGCAAGGGCCAGTACGGCTATGCCTACGCGCTGAATGCCTCGCGCAACCACGTGGTATGCCACGGCGTGCCGGCGCCGGACGAGATATTGAAGAGCGGGGACATCGTCAACTTCGACATCACGTTGGAGAAGAACGGCTACATCGCCGATTCCAGCAAGACCTACCTGGTGGGCGAGGTGTCGCCGATGGCCAAGCGCCTGGTGCAGGTGAGCTACGAAGCCATGTGGAAGGGTATCCGGGCCGTGCGTCCCGGCGCCAGGCTGGGCGACGTCGGGCATGCGATCGAGCGCCATGCGCGCCGGCACGGCTATTCGGTGGTCAGGGAATACTGTGGGCACGGCATCGGCCGTGAGATGCACGAGGAACCGCAAGTCCTACACTGGGGTAAGCCGCAGACCGGCTTGATGCTGCGTGAGGGGATGGTGTTCACCATCGAACCGATGCTGAACCAGGGCCGGCGCGCGGTGCGGACCGAAGACGATGGCTGGACGGTGGTAACGCAGGATGGGCAATTGTCCGCGCAGTTCGAGCATACCGTGGCGGTGACCCGGCATGGGGTGCGGGTGCTGACTTTGCGGACCGAAGAAGGATTGGTCCCCCCGACAGGAATCGAAAAACCCGCGCAGTCCCGCAAGAGCCCTAGATTGGGCTGAGCAGTCGTCGGTCAGATACCAACCAAAGTACCAACAATTTCAGCGCCGGGCGAGAACATTTCGACTAGAGGTTCGGATCGGTCGTTCGAAAGATGGTATCGACAAGCTGCAAATAGCGCCAAGCAAGAGATTGCTCATTGTCAAAGATATTGTTGTTCTAGATACGTACCATCAATTTTTTGGAACGTGTTATGACAACAAATATTTTAATGGTGGGTGAATGAACTTCCATGGCTTGGTCGAAGGCTTCGCCGGATTGACCGAGGCGAATCGCCCCATCCGTGTGCGACTGTCGCAAGGGCAGCAGGTGCTTAGTGACGTCCTGCTGGTCAAACGTGTCACCGGAACTGAAACTTTATGCGGAGGGCTGGAATACCGTCTCCTTTGTGTATCGACACGTGCCAATCTCCCCCTCAAGGAATTCATCGCCCTGCCGGTCGAGCTGCAGTTCGTGACCGACCGCGGCGATCTGCGCGCGGTATCCGGCATTGTGGCACAGGCAGCGGCCGGTCAGAGCGATGGTGGCCTAGCGACATATGAACTGGTAGTGCGGGATGCCCTGGCACTAATGGAACAGCGCAACAATACGCGCGTCTTCCGCAACCTGAATGAGCTGGATATCACCCAAGTCATCCTGGACGAGTGGCGCCAGAACAACCCTGTGTTGGCCAAGGCCTTCGACGTCGACTGGTCGTATGTGACCGGCACCTATCCGGCACGGGAATTCACGATGCAGCATAACGAGTCGGACGCCGACTTTCTGCGCCGCTTGTGGAAGCGGCGCGGCATTGCGTGGTTCATCCGGCCGGGGCAAGCCAGCCAGTCGCAAAGCCAAGACATGCCAGCCCATGCCTTGGTGCTGTGCGACGACGCGTTCACGCTGCCGCAAAATGCCGCTGGCACCGTTCGCTACCACCGCGATGACGGTACCGAGGCAAGCGACACCATTTTCGCGTGGAGTCCGGTCCGCACGCTCAAGCCAAGTAATGTCAGTCGCCTGAGCACGGATTACATGCAGGGCCGTCCGATGAGCAATCATACGCCGTCGCGTATCGACCAAGGGACGATGGGCAACCGGTTCGCATTCAGTCTCGATGACTATCTGATCGACGTCCCGCATGCCGGCGAGGACGAAGAGGATTACCGGAACCTTGGCGAACTGCGCATGAAGCGTCATGAGTACGAATCTAAGTGCTTTTATGGTGAAGGCAGTGTGCGCACGCTCTGTGTCGGGCAATGGATTGCCTTGAGCGGCCATCCCGAAATCGACACCCATCCGCCGAAGGAGAGGGAATTCGTCATCACGCGCTTGGAGATCGAGGCGGAAAACAACCTGCCCAAGACCGTTAGCGACCGTGTGCAGCGCCTGTTTGCGCTCAACCGATGGGATGACGGACATTCCGCTGGCGCGCTGCGGCAAGCCAGTGAAGAGCGCGGCATGCGCTACACGAATGGCTTTGCCTGCGTACGTCGTAACATTCCAATTGTGCCCGCGTTCGATCCACGTACCGATTTGCCTCGTCCGCAGCTGCAAAGCGCGATCGTCGTCGGCCCTACCGGGGAGGAAGTGCATTGTGACGAGTATGGGCGCGTCAAGGTGCGCTTTCCCGGCACCAGAATGGAAGACCATGGTCATGCCCAAGGTGCCGGCGCCAGCGACAGCGATCGTGACTCTGCCTGGATACGGGTTGCCAGCACGTGGGCCAGCAATCACTGGGGCGCGACGATGCTGCCCCGCGTGGGCGATGAAGTCATCGTCGACTTCATCGGGGGAGACCCGGACAAACCGATTATCGTCGCCCGCGTCTATGGCCGCATGGCCCCGCCGCCTACGTTCAGCCACGTTGGCGCACTGCCCGGCAACAAATACTTGGCCGGCATTAAGAGCAAGGAAGTCGAAGGCACCCGCTACAACCAACTGCGCCTGGACGACACGCCGGGGCAGATCAATGCGCAACTGTCGTCCCAACACGGCCACAGTGAATTGAATCTTGGGTGGCTTACCCATCCGCGCAACGATGGCAAGGGCGAGGCGCGCGGCGAAGGCGCTGAGCTGCGCAGCGACCATGCGGTTGCGGTGCGAGGAGCGCAAGGGGTGCTGATTAGTGCCTCCGCACGCCAGAGCGCCAGCGGCAAACTTCTCGATCGCGCTGAGCTGATCGGCCTGGCGGAAGCCCTGCAGGGCGTTCAGCAGCAACTGGCCGAATTGGCGATAACGCATCATGCGGACGGTACCGATGGCAAGGAACTCACCCAGCTGATCGACTACCTGAAGCAGTGGGAAGCCGGTAGCAATACCGAAAAGAATGGAGCGGGCGCCGGCGGCCAGCCCGTTGTGGCTCTCTCTGCGCCTGCAGGCGTTGCAGTGACTAGCCAGGACAACATCGCGATCGGGGCGCAAACGCATGTCGATGTGCTCAGCATCGGCAACACCCAGCTATCGGTCGGCAGGAAACTGCTGGCGCGGGTATCCGAAAGCATCAGCCTGTTCGCTCACCGACTCGGCATCAAGCTCATCGCCGCCAGCGGCAAGCTCGAACTGCAGACCCATGGCGACGACATCGAGGCCACCTCGTCGAAGCGCATTGTGTTGACCGCCGCCGACGAGATCGTGCTACAGGCGCCCAAGGTCCGCATCGTGGCGCAGGGCGCGCAGGTGGATATCGGCGGTGGCGCCATTACGCAGCAGAGCAGCGGCGAGCACACCATCAAGTCGTCGAAGTTCGCGCACGTCGCGCCGGGTGGGGGCGCTCCAGCCGCCGTAACGCTGCCGAAGAGCGAGGCGCAGCACGACCAGCAGACGGTACTGCGCTGGGTGGGAACCGACGAGCCCATGAAGAACCAGCGCTATCGCATCACCACCGAAGACGGGCGGACGTTCGAGGGACGGACCGATGCGAACGGGTTGACCGAGCGTTTTGCCAGCGCCGTTCCTTTTGGGCGCTACAGCATTGATGCACTCGACGACTGACTACAGGAGGCGAAACTGATGGCAACCGCAGAACACCCCTTACCCGCGCAACTAAATCCCGGTGCCGCACGCAAGGCTGAAGGCTTTGCGACACCGAAGCAAGACAAGCGGCCGCAGTGCGCGCGGTTCCTGCCCAAGCGGGTGCTGCCGGTCATTTTTCTCCCGGGGATCATGGGGTCGAATTTGCGCATGAGCGCAGAGCGGCAGAAGGAACTGCGCCAGAAGGACAATATCGCGTGGCGGCCGGACAGCTTGGGGGCGACAAACATCCGTAAAAATGCCAAAAGCTTGCCTCGTGAACGGCAACTTCGGCTAGACCCATTGCAAACGACAGTAGACATATATGATCCTTCCGGACCGTCAGATATTAGCGGAGATGAAAGGCATGATAATGTCGAACTTGAGAAGAGTTTCCTTTCGCCATTGTTGACAGACGACCCGGTCGCTAAGACGAATGGACGTACCGCCGTACAAAAGTCGCGTGCACGTGGTTGGGGCGAAGTATTTTTCGGTAGTTACGGCGAGTTGTTGCAGCATCTCGAAACACGCCTTAATAATATTTTTTCTGGAGGTGGGCTCCGACGGGAATGGCGTGATGTCGTTGGCGTTGATCCACGTATCTGGGGTGCTGATCCCAGCCTGCCGCAGCAGGTATTGACCGAGGATGAGCTCAAAAAAGCTGTCACCGGCTGTTGGTTTGCCGTCTATGCATTCGGTTATAACTGGCTCCAATCCAATGGAGACAGTGCACAGATCATCGCAACGCGCATCAATAAGGTCATCGATGACCTCAACCAGTCCGGTTACGAGTGCAAGCAGGTAATCGTCGTAACCCATTCCATGGGAGGGTTGGTTGGGCGAGCACTCGTTCATCCGGATTACGGGAATCTGCAGGAAAAGGTTCTGGGTATTGTTCACGGGGTAATGCCCGCAATAGGCGCGCCTGCAGCGTACAAGCGCATGAGAGCAGGATTCGAAGACCCTGGCTTAATGCACGGCCCACAGGATAGCCTTGGTGCTAAGGTCGCCGGAAATTACGGTGATGAGGTGACAGCTGTACTTGCAAACGCGCCGGGCGGACTGCAATTATTGCCCTCGGAATCCTATGGAAATGGATGGCTTCGCGTGACACACAATGGACGTGATGTCGAAACGTGGCCGAAGAATGGTGATCCATATACCGAAATCTATAAGCTCCGGGGTAAGTGGTATGGCCTTTTCCGGGAAGAGTGGATTAATCCTTCCGGTCAGCCTCCAAAATTAGGAGGAGGAACGTTTGAGCGGACATGTAACTACTTGGATAAGGCCCAAAAATTCCACGAAACGATTGCCAACACATATCACTCTAATAGTTATGCGCATTACGGCACCGACCCCGAGAGGCGCAGCTTTCGTGAAGTAGTGTGGGAAATTAGCAAGAATTGCGCAGATACTGCTGCTTGGCGCGACTGGCCGGTTGTCAGCGACAACAAGCAAGGTAAGCTTGAGCTTGTTCGCTGGAATTGGGAACATCCTGATAAAGCATTCCCGCCGCGCGTCGGCGCAGCTGTTCCCAATTCGATATATGCCACTCTTCTAGCGCCTACCGCACCAGGCGATCAAACTGTTCCGGCCGAGTCAGCCGATCATCAATTAAAAAGCGGTATGTTCAAAGGTGTATTTCGCCAGTTGTGCTATGAACATCAATCTAGCTACAAAGATCCTCGGGCAATCGCATCTACGCTGTACAGCATCGTGAGGATTGCACAGAAGGCAGCATGGAATTGCTGAAAAGGACACCCATGTATATGACTGCTATTGTACGCTGGTACCTCATTCCTTTCTTTGTAGCGATTTTAACCTTAACTGCCTGTAACGGTAGCCCATCAGAATGGAAGACGCCGAATATGACTGCACTTATGCCCCGTTTGAAACCTGTGTTTGAGAAAACTAAAACCGTTTGCTTCGGACGGTTTATGGTCGACGTGCCGGCGTCAGCGACTGTCGTCTGGGGGGATGCAATAGTTCCGCTTGGGGTAAGCATCTATCCTAACGGTGTGGATGAAGTAAGAGAGTTGGCGCAAAAATTCATTGTTGACCTAAAAAGCAAAAAAGCGATATATCATGACCATGTTCCTCTTCTAATAGAGGAAACCAATGTAAGTCAACCTGAGGGGAAAATTGTTACTGGTTATGATGGTTTTGAGGCTATTAATGATCTAAAGATTAATGGATATTTTGGAATAAATAATGATGGCGTTATCGTTAATGCGCGCCCTATGAAAAACGAGAGGGATGAAACCATAGCGCTCATCAATAGCATCGTTCGGCGTTTGCGACAACGCCCTGAAAGCGAAATTCCCACCGAGTCAGGGAACTGCATTGAACACGCTTTTCTAGTAGATGAGCCAGCGATGAATAAGGATGATCTTCTCGAGCATATTCGCATTGGTTTCCGCTTGAGGGAATTTCCGGATACCCATCTTTCGATTTATGTCGCCCCAGCTAATCCTAACAACCCGGAAGATGAATCACTTAAAGCGCAGTGGAAACGCATTAAGGAGGATCCCGCAACTCCCGAAGAGAAAAAAGCGCTTGCCAATACTAAATTCTTCCGCGAGAGCCCGCGCCAGATTTACGACTGGAAGACCGGCTACGAGGTCCTCATGCGTGCCCCCGATGAGGAGCATGTGCATTCCTATCATGACTTCCAGATAAAGTTCACCGGCGTTCCGCACGACCCATTCAAGCCATATGCAGACGTTCAGCTTCAGACCGGCGTCGCTAACAACGCTGCCGGCGCTACGAAATCCAGCCTGACCGACGAAGAAGTAATCGCAATCTGGGACAAGATCACCAGCACTATTCGTGTGCGCCCGACAAGCGGCGCGCCGATGAAATCCGCCGAAGCCGGTACACGTCTTCCGCTTGGGGAACTTGCCGCAACCGGTCGCAGCTGTCCGCAGACCGGTTGGTGGGAACCAGACGAATCGAGAAACCGAGAAGGTAGCCAACGTCAGTATTTCAAGACCGGCGAACGCATGCCGCATGTGGTCTCGCTTGGCGAGCCGTCAATTTGGCAAAAGCTCAAGGGAGAAAGGCCTTCATACCGTACGGCAACAGTCTGGAAACTGGTTAGCTACGACGATGCGTCCGCTCGTGCCAATGTAGCGGCTCAGCCACCGACAATGGCACAAATTTCCCCGCCTAGTATCCTTACAAACGATGGCACGGCCGAAGACGGTCAGAGCGAAGGAAAGTCACCGGAGCAGAAAGGCTGAGCAATGCGCAATGTGATCCGTTTCGGTGACGCTACCTCCCACGGCGGTAAGGTCGCAAGTGTAAGCGCCACGCATTTTACGGTCGATGGTATCCCAGTTGCTCGCATGGGCGATACATGCAGTTGTCCCATCAAGGGACATAACAACTGTACGATTGCAGAGGGCGACTGGCCTTCCCCCATCGATACGGACACTTCCGTTAGGCGCATTTTAGATTTTCAAACTGTACTGGGCTGAGATAGCCGATGGTGGAATGACGCCGGCGTGGATTGTAGAACCTTTCGATGTAGTCGAA
>Ga0308160_10000843_pt1 | contig 49705 bp, 71 predicted proteins | sample PhyFR1_FD_201036 | JGI IMG/M metagenome (GOLD analysis project Ga0308160, IMG submission 201036) | Phyllosphere microbial communities from UC Gill Tract Community Farm, Albany, California, United States - DLSLF.R1 | ecosystem: Host-associated > Plants > Phyllosphere > Unclassified | place: USA...
GGTCGGTCCCTGCCCCCCCCCCCCCCTCTCCCTCTGTTCAATTCTTTCACGTGGCCATCGGCTCGCTGACCCAGAATGCGCGATCCTCGCTGCGGCCTTTTGATAGACGTTCCAAGGGTCGACCGACCTCCAAGTCTTCACGACGACCACGACCGTTCCGGTCACGAGTGTCTACGCGACAGCGACGCGCTCCTCAAGCCTCTGCAGCGATGGGCCTCCCTCCGTCAGCAGCTCCAGGTGAGGGCGCTCGGACCCCAAAGATCGACCGCGCAGAGGTGTTTTCTTCGCTCGCCTTGGCTGATTCCGCCTCTGCGCGAACCACTCCCCCCAGCGCACGCGCGCCGCCCTCCAACGCGGTCACGAGCTCGTCCACGCCCCCGGTCCGTCAGGCGGATCCGAGCCCCTCGAGCTCGTCCCGCGTCCCGCCCGGCTCGCAGGTCGTCCAGCCCGGGACGACGCCCGCCTCCGGCGTGCCGCGGACGACCGCCCCGCAGAGCGCCTTCACGAGCGTCTCGACCTCGATCGCGCTCTCGGCCATCCAGGTGACGGTCACCGCCAACGGCTCGACCCTCGTCCGAACGGTGCGTCGACTACCCACGCGAGGGGAGCCAAAAACGACTCCCCCGAGAAACACACAGTGCGCGCGCGCGCTGACACCATCCTCGTTTCGCGCTCCTGCCTGCGGGCGGACCAGTCGACGTCGTCGTACGCCGTCAACGCGACCGTCATCGCCAACGCCGACATCAGCAACGCCAGCCCCTCGAGCGGCGGCTCGTCGCCGCCCATCGGTGCCATCGCTGGAGGTGTCGCTGGCGGCCTCGTTGCCTTCCTCGTCATCGGCGGCCTGCTCTGGTGGCGGAAGCGCAAGGCCCGGCGCGAGCACGCAGGAGGGACCGGCAGCAACACCTACTGGGCCGACGACGACATGGCCGGCGCCGGCTCGGGCCCCGTCATGGCCCACACGTACCGGTGCGTTCTGCCTGCCTGGCCTTCTTGGGCCCGCTAAGCGGCTGCACGGCGACCCGAGAGGCTGACCGTTCGACCCGCCGGCATGGTCGCAGTGCGTCTGGCGTCGCCACTGGCGCGCCCCTCCTCGAGGACAAAGACGACGAGGTCAACCACGTCGAGCCCTACGTCGTACGTCGTCGACCCCCCCCCCCCCCTCCTGCTGCAGTCGTCCCCGGCCGATCGGCCAACTGACAGACCCTGCTCTTCCTTCGCCCGCATCAGCCGTCCGTCGGCTACGGCACCACCTCGCCTCCTCCGCAGTCGCTCTACAGCGTCTCGCAGGCTAGCGCGCTCTACGGGGCCCATGCCGCCGGGGTCGGTGCCGCTGCTGTGACTGCCACCGGCGCTTACGGCGCGGTCAACTCGGCCTCGAGCGCCCGGAACGAGAAGGCCCAGCTGATGGCCTCGTACGCGGCGGCCAACGATGGCCACTCGCAGGCCTCGGGCGGCGCAGGTGGGTCGTCCTCGGCCGCCGCCTACGACACGTACGCCGGCTCCACCGCGACCGGCTCGTCCCAGCCTCTGCACAGCGCCGGCGCCTTCTCGCCCGTCGAGCATTACGCCCCTGCCGGAGCCGCCGCCGCTTACCCCGTCGCTCATCAGCAGCAGCAGCAGCAGCAGCAGCCGACCTCGCCGGTCGACTCGCAGTTCGGCGAGCGGACCTCTGTCCACCAAGGCGCCGACAACGCCCTGACTGGCTTCGTCGTCCCTGGCTCGACTGCACCTCAGGGCTCGGATGCGTCGCAGCCGGCCAGCAAGGGCGGCCGTAACTCTCTCCCGGCCGAACCGGCGGCATCAGGCCAGGGGCCGTTCGCGGGCCAGGCCGCCGGGCCGAGCAACACCCGGGGCGATGACGCCGGTAGCTTCGTCGAGATGCCGCCGCTCTACTCGCCGACGGCCTGAGCCGAGCCTCGCTCAGCTACTGGCTCCAAAGCCCTGCCTCGCCCAATCCCTACCACTGTACCTTGCTCACTCGCTCCCTCGTTCACTTCTGGTCTAATTGCCCCTCCCCCACCCCTTCGGTCTATCCTGCGTTACCTCGTCTTCTGCCTCTCCCCGTGCCCCCCCGCCCTCCCGTGTGTCTCGCCTCGCTCTTCAATGGACGCTTTAGCCGGGGGTCGCAGCACGGACGACGAAGCGAGGAAGGGACGCATGGCATACTTGCCGTCGTTCAGCGGGCACCTCGTGCGGCCTTTGACGAAGCGCCGAAGACGGTTGGGCACCTTGATCGAGCGCCTCTAGGGCTGGTCGCAAAAGGGATGCCGATACGGTGTGCCGTCATGGAGAGCTTCAGAGCGAGAAGGGGATTAGCCATCGGCAATGGGGTCTGAGAATTCAGGGGGAGCGATCAGGGACAGTCTTGCTCGACATTGCGTTCGGCCATGACATGACGCTTTGACGCACCACTTGGCCACACTAGATCGCGCGGGCGTCTGAGACGACGAACAGCAAGTTGCTGAGCAAGTTGCTGGCTTTCCTCGGGCTGAAACCGAGCACGACACGATCGAGCGTGAGCAGGGCAGGCGACGAGTCTGACGTTCCACCGTGGAACTGGGATGAGGGCCGCACGCGCAGCGTCAGCGACTCGCTTTGAAGGGAGGAGCATCGAGCGATTTTAGGGCGGCGCAGAGCTAGGGACGATACGCACGCAGACGAAGCCGACACGACCGGCGGGATTCGTACCGATCGCCGTCTAGGCGGTCTGGAATGCTCGATGCAGTCTCTAGGCCTTGAGCTCGAGACCCTCGAGCGCCTTGACGACCTCGGCGCCAGCCTCGACCTCCTTGGCCGAGTGGAATGAGACGGAGCTGCCGGCCGACTCGCCGTCGCTCTCGGCCTCTGAGCCCTCGCCTTCGTCCTCCTCCTCCGAGTCCGAGTAGTCCTCCCAGTCGAGCTGACGAGGTAGGCAGAGAGGCGAGGTCAGCCGCGAGGTCGCCGAGTCTTTCGGCAAGGGTGGAGGGGCATGGCAGGAGCTAAGGCGGGCCGACACGCACCGGGTCGTAGATCACCCGGACGATGAGCGAGCAGGAAGGGCAGGTCGCAATGTCCTCGCCATCACGGAGCATGAGCTTCGTGATCTCGAAGCGGTCTGGCGAGGGATTGTAGCGAGGCGAGAAGGGGGGGGGGGGGTCAGCAGGCCTGTTGGGCGAAGGGCTGCAGCGAGCTTCCGACGCACCGCCGCAAGGACAGGGGTAGTGGAACGTCCGGGCGACCGGATCCCAGACGAAATCCTCAATCTCGACCTCGTCGTAGTAGCCCATCCGGGGTCGCGTCCGAGAGCCTGCTGGCAGGTGGGAAGCGGGTGGGGCGGACCTGGCAGGAGCTCGGGTGGGCGTCGGAGGCGAGAGAGCAAGCGGCTGACGACTTTCTGCTGACGGCGGCGGAGAGGCGAGGGAGGGGCGTATAGCCTGACAGCACCTAATCGATGCGATGTCGGATCCGTTGCGAGGGACAAGGATTGCAGAGCAGCCGAAGAGAGGACATCATAGGTACGAGGCCGGGGCCAGTCAGGCGGAGGAGAGGTGCAAGCTATCCGCAAGGGCGTCGCAGGTGGGCCAGCGCAAGTGCGGGCGCCGCGCGTGTTGACGAGCGGTCGTCGGCCTGCCGGCTCTTTTCGACTCTCGCCTGCTGCCGTCCTCAAGGAGGAAGCGACGAGCAGAGCGTAGGAAGACGAGGGGGGTCGAAGGGGGGGATGTTGCAACAGAATTTCGACACTACTCTCTCCTCCAAGCAAGCCCGTAGGCAGAGCAAGGTGACGCCGAGGTAGCTTCCTAGCGTTGCGATGTCCGTTCTCCCAGTCGAGTTGGAACCGACGCGAGCATTGTGTACTCGATTGGCGTAGCAGAACTCGCAGGTTGCTTTTTTGATGAGGAACAGGAAAGAGGTGCGGATACGGCTGAGGCTCTTATGCTGTCGAGCGAGAGGAGGAGCGGTGACTTTGTCTCAGCCGCGCACGCGCCCAGCGGCCGAGCGGGCAGCGCGCCGTCGCCGAGGTCGTTGCTGGCGTGGACGAGCACACGTACTGATCAGCGAGGGCGCTCAGGTCGTGGTGTCAGCATCGACGAGAGAGCGACGGTGCAATGCAAGAAGACGGTCAGCGCCTTGTCAGCTGCAGCGCACCAGCGTTGCCGGTCTGGCCGGGTCCACTCCTGCTCGGCCCAGAAGAAGCGCAAAGCCATGGATTGCGAAGGCCGTAGGCGCGAAAAGGGGGGAGCGTCTCGGGGAGGTTGGATGCACGATTGGTGCTAATGTCGAGTCGGCACGCTTGTAGGGGAGACGGCGACTCGGTGTTGACGTAGCACGGCCTGGAGCAGCCTTTGTCGACGTGCTGGAATAAACGTTGATCGCCGACGGCTGGTACCCGAACCCCAAGAGAGGCGGTCGGCCCAGAGCGACTGGCGTACACAGGTGCAGGTCTAAAGTCCTCGATGAGGCTTCAAATGGGAACCGAGGACGATATGAGCAAAGCCCCGCTCTGTGTGCGGGGCGCAACAGAGCGATGAACCGGACGTACCGCTGCAGCGGTCGACGATCTAAAGCGCTCGTGAGATGATGCCACGTCGTCGCTCTTGGGAAGGGGGGGAGCGTGAGGAGGATGATGAGAGAGGGTTCAACGATGGGCATAACTCTTGATCCTCGGCCGACTTATGCAGGGCAGAAAAGCCATGCAGAGCAAGTATGGGGTCGGAGGCGACCGCGAAGCCGCCAGACCGATGTCGACGTCCATCAGGTCAACCCAGACCAGGCACATGCTGCGCGCGCCGACTCCCTCAGCCCGCAAGCCGTCGCCTCGTCCGTGCTGCTCTAGCGACGACGACCCTCTTCCCCAACGCCCGGCCCTTCGATCTTCAGCCTGTCCACACCTGCACCTCGCCCTTCGCAGCTGCCGGCCGCAAGCTCTAGGATCACTCGTCTCAGGTCGCTCTGCCAGCAATCTCGCAGAAAAGCCTTGGGCCATGTCGACCTCGGAGGCCTCGCCCGCCTCGCCGCCCTCTGTCCGCTCGGTGACCCATCTCGCCTGGTCGCACTCGCTGCCGGCTGCCCAAGTGCGTCCTGGAGTCCTAGGACTGCCCCTCAGGCGATTGCAGCTGATCCCTAAGACACCCGGTGTCCTCGCAGTGGGTTAGCCTGATCCACCAGCTCGCCCATAGCGAGACGCTCGGCTCGGCCGAGGTCGAGCAGGCCGTCCTCTGTGCGTCGTGTCTTCGGCGACTGCGACATCTCGAAGCCGGCGCTGATGGCTGGTCACCCCTTTGCAGCCGCCCTCGTGCCACCTTTGACCGCGTATCATCAGTCGCTGCTTTCGGCCGCTCTCTCGTACAGCCCTCCGCTTCTCGGGCCGCAGGCGCTCTTCGCCTCCGCTCTCGCGCCGTCCTCGGCTTCATTCGCCCCGCCGGCATCGCTCTGGACCTCGCTCTTGCCCTACTCGGCCCTCCTAAGCCTGAGCAATGTACCCCCAGCAGCAACAGGTCGGCTGCTCGACCTCCTCGATTCAGCCGAGACTCGCTCGCCGGCGCTCGTCGACCTGGCCGCCCGACTGCTAGCCACCTCTGGGTTGCCCGCAGCAGCCGTAGGGCGGGCTGCCTCTCTGCTCGCTGCGCTCTCAGCCATCTCTCGGCCCGACACGCACTCGGCCGATCTCAAGCTCTCGCTCGAACGAGCTATCGCTCAGGTGACCGCCGCCGACGGCGGGGTCAACCTGCTTCCTTCTGGGCCGGTCGGCTCGTCCTTGGCGGTCAAGAGCGGGCTGGAGGAGCGCGTGATCGGAGCGCTCGAGACGGACGTCCAGAGCATGATGAAGGATCCGTCGGTCGTCGCCGGCAGCGAGCCAGGCGCTGACCGAGGTCAGGGGTCGCGGCGCTTGGTCGAGATCGTGCTCGATGCGCTAGTGCGTCGACCGCCCATCGCCATGCCTGCCCATCTTCTCGCTGACCTTGAGCATGACATCGCGGCAGGCCTCGCGCGCGTCCGGCGATCGACTGAGTTTCCTGAGAGCGGTCTTCGACCAGCTCGAGCCGACCTTCCCTGGTGGTCGCGAAGAGCTCGCACGAATGCTGCTCGAAGTTGGCCTCGCCGGGCTGGCGCGGCGCACGCGAGTGACGCGCTCCTTGGTGATCGGACAGGTGTGTCTTCGATCTTAGTCCAGCCCTAGGGCTTGAGCCTGACGTTTCGACGCGTCTGCAGCTTCCGAGTCTGCTCGCTAGTCTCCAGCTGGCCGACCCATCTGCGCTCGTCGGCTCGGTGCTCGAGATCTCGACGGTGACCTCTGCCCTGGAGCGCATCGACAAGCACGCCGCCAGCCAGCGACCGCCAGGGAGACGCGCGAGTCGGATGGAGGGCATCGAAGAGGAGGCCGACGGCATGCACGATGAGCATCATGACGAGGGGGCCGACGCAAGGTGCGTCCAAAGGAATAGCCGTAGCTTTTTGTGCTCGGCTGACCTGCGACCCTCCCACCACACAGATCGGCTCTGCCGTCTGCTCGGCTCGATCTGGTCCAAGCCGCCGTCGAAAGCGGCCTTCTTGCTCCTGAACAAGGGGAGGCGTACGGCTTGCCTGCCGGCGAGAGCGTCCGGGCGAGTGCGCTCGCTGAAGGGGAGATGCTCGGCTACAACGACCTGCCCGTGGGTCTATCTGGCCACCCCTCGTCGTCACTGCCTGCTGACTCGTAGCCTCTGCTGCAGTCCTACTGGTCACACGTCTGCGGCCCTGCAACCTCGGCGCGCGACCGGCAAAAGGCGCTCGCGGTTGACCGCGTGCTGTCGCTTGACTACGCCTCTCAGAGCGTCCTGGCTGATGTCTTCTTCGAGGTGCGCTGTTTCCGCCAGCATCCGACGAGACGATCAGAGTTGCTCATTAGCCAACCACTCACCGCCCGCAGACTTGGCGCTCGGCGTGTGCCGCAAAGGACATCGGCCTCCTCGCCTTACTCTGCGAGACGCTGCTCGCGTCCGAGGCCAAGGGGCTCTTGTGTGCGCTACAGGAGTGGGCCGCAGCCGGTCACGACGCCATCAGAGGGCTGGCTCGCGACGGGATCAACTTCCTCGAGACCTTTGACGACGAAGGCTACGGCGACAGTCAATCGACGCTGCTGCAGTACGCCCAGATCTCGGCCTGCCTCCAATTGCTCGTCCGCCGGCATTCTGTGCGTAGCGAACCAGGACTGCCTGCACACGACGCTTGCTGACTTTGCCTCGGCGCACTTCTCCTCGCCAGCTCGAGCACGAGAAGCTTGGCGGGGTCGACGGTCGATCGATCTCGGCGGCCTTCTTTGGCCAGGCGGCGATGGTGCAGTCGATCGGCGCGCTCAATGAGGACGAGAAGGACCTCCTCGGTGGCTGGGTCACCGCGCTGTTTGGCTCGGAGGGCATCGCAGACGATCTGCTGCAGTGAGTGCCTCTCATCGATGCAGTCGGGCCTTACCCTCTCCCCCGCTGACGCGCGTCTCGCTCCCACGTGCAGGTCAACGGCGCCTCGCATGCTGCTCAAGCTGGCGACGACACTCGTCTCCCAGGCGCTCGCCGCCTACCAGCGCAAGATGGTCGACCTCGACACGCTCAAGGCCGGCCTGAGCTACTTCAGCCAGCCCTTCCTTGCGTGGCAGCTGACGGGCATCGTGCCCTGGCTCGTGCGGGAGATTCAGAGGGTAGGGTGAGTTGACGTCGGTCTCTGACGTCCGACTCTCGCTCAGCTTGCTGACCCAGCTCGCTTCGAGCGTCCCCGCAACAGCTCGCGAGGCGGCGCTCATTTGCGTGTGCTGGAGGGCTTCCTGCTCGAGACGGGCTGCCCTCCTGCCGTCCTCGAGCTGCACGGTCAGGCTATCCTAGACCTGCTGGCCGAGCCATCAACCAAGTCTATGCCGGGCGGCGCCATCGATGCGGACGCGATCCGGCGGCTCTTGTCGACAACACCAGGTGCGCAGATCTTGGATCCCTCCCAGGCTTGTGCTTTGAACCAGAGCTGATCCGGCCCCTTCCCTTCTTGCGTCCAGACGATAAGTCGACGCCTGCTCCGGGACAGACCTGGGCCCAGGCGGTCGACATCTTTGCCGACTACTTTGTGTCGCCCCTGTCGACCCTGCACTCGGCCACTGCGGCCCCGACCTCGAGCCTCCCGCGCTTGCTCAGGTCTGCCGGCCCAACAGCCTTTCTTTCGTCGCTCTGGAACGCTCTGCTCGCCTCGGCCACGCCGACGGCCGGCGCCCCCGAGCGCTTCGCTGCCCTCCTCGCGCTCTCTTTGCCGGAGAGTGGTTTGCTCGAGACGTTCCTCGTTCAATTTGTCCCGCGAGCGCAGGCCAACCTGCCAGACAGCCGCCTGCCCCTCCTCGAAGACATCGTCGGTCGCGTCCTCAAGCTCGCGGTCGGGGTCAACGACCAGGAGCGCGTCGAGCCGCTCATCCGCGCCATGGAGGCCGAGCTGCGGGGGGCGCGATTCGCCTCGGCGAGGGTCGGCGCGAGGGCAGCGCGCAAGTCGGGCGTGCTCGGCGTGGTCGAGGAGGCTGTCGGCGCCGCGGCCTGATGCAGGATGAACGATGACAATTTGCACCAGCGAGCGCGGACGAGGATCCGAATGAAGGAGGGCGTTGTATTCCAGGGCCGAGGGGTAAGTAGCGCGGAGGACTGTGGGTCGTAAGAGAGAGGGAAAGAGAGCGCGGAAGGGTATGGCTCCGGAGGATGCTAAGGGTATGGCGGAACCGGGGAGGGCCGCCGAGGGGTGAGACAGGTTCCGAGCACAAAGGGAGACCGAAGGGAGGGGCCGTGTGTTGGCGACAGGGCACGAGAAGAGACAGACGGCAATGCAAAGGGGGGCTTGGTATGTGTGTGTTGATGCTGGTGGGGCCATGAGTGGGCGTACAGTGTGAGGGAGAGAAATGCAAGTGAAGGAGGGGCTGGGTGGATCACGCCTAGCCACTGAAACGGCGGACGGCGACCGGAGGGGCCGGCTGGTAGACGCCGTTGGCCTGCTGCTGGAGGCTCTGGAAGACGGTCCGAGGCTCCTGGACGACGTAGCCGGCAGCGTGGCGGGCAGGAACGACTGTCTTCTCGCGCGAGCGGGTCTCCTTGCCGCCGGCGGGGACGGCTAGCGACATAGCGGCCGGCGGCGGCGGCTGCGAGTCGGGCAGGACGACAAACGGCTCGGCCGCGTCGGCAAAGTAGGTTGGCGTCTCGGGCATGTCGGACTCGAACGAATAGGCCGAGCTCGACCGCCGAGGCGAGAAGTCAGAGACGATGGAGCTCGACGACGACGAGCGCGACCAGGTGTCGTCGACGAGCGACGGCACGCTCGACGACGACGAGATGGCCGAGAGCGCAGGCGAGAGCAGCGGCGCGGCGACAGGGACGCGGATCTCGAACCGGCGGCCCTTGAGGTACTGCTCGCGGACGAAGGCCGAGGACCGGTTGTAGTAGCTGTGCGAGTACTTGCCGACGACGATCTCCGACACGTGCTCGAGCCGCTCGCCGAGGTGCGTGTCGAGCAGGAAGGCAACCTCAACCGAGGGGTCCTGCTCGTCGACCTCGCGCCGCGACTTGCGCAGGAGGAAGCGGGCGAGCATGAGCGCGCCGGCCGCGATTGACGACGGCAGGAAGCCGACAAACTCCTTGTGAAAGAGCGAGAGCTCCATAACAAAGCGGGCGACGTGCTGCGTCTCGGCGTCCTCAACCGAGGTGCCCATGCAAGCAAGCCGAAGCCAAGACTCGGCCGTCGGGTGGCCGAGGCACCAGTTGATGGTCGACAGGACATGGCCCTCCATCTGGATGAAGGCCGACTCATCGTAGGCGTTGCAGCACATGTCGCGCAGCATCTCGACCGTCGGCACCTTGTCCTTGGAGTCCTGTGAGGGTGAACGGTTCTGTCGGTCAGCCACCATCTTCTGTCGCTCTCCGTTGCCGCGCTGGCGACGACGCACCTCAAATTTTGCCGCGATCCAGAGGGCGGCGCAGCCGACGAGCTGGTAGTGCTTCTTGAAGACGACCCGCTTCGAGACGTAGCGGTCGACGATGTTCATCGCGAGGTAGAGGACCTCGGGCCGGAGCCGGAACTGCTGGTGGATCTCGATGAGAAACTCGGTGAGGAACGGCCGCATGTACCACTGAAGCTCGGGCTGCATGTCCATCAGGTCGACCTGGGGTTGGGTCGATTTCTGCAAGAGGGCAGAAGGGCAAGGCCGGGCGGGGGGGGAGTCAGCCACCAGACCCATCGAGAGTCCATCGGGCCCGCCAGCGAGTCCGACCGACTGAAAAGACCGGAGACGCACCTCCATGACGTGCATGTACGCGGTCGCCTCGTCGCGGTACTCGTCCTCGAAGAGCATGCGGTACTCGGACGGGTCGGCGGCGCCGACAGAGCCGATGGCAGCGGTCTGAACGACCGCGGCGACCGCCGCCTTGGCCTTCTTGACCGAGGCCGTCTTCTTGAGCGCGCGTGCGGGCGAGCTCCGGCGGCCGGCCTGGCTCGTTGGCTGTTGTGACCGAGACGACGAAGCGACCGAAGAGGCGGTCGTCTGGCAGCAGCCGTGCGAGGCGGTCGAGGCCGATGACGGGTAGGCTGACGACGGACCCGCGGCGGCATAGTCCTCCGAGAGGACGACCGAGGCCCGTTTGCGCGACGGGTTTGAGTAGGTCTGGTGACGGCTCGCCGAGCCGGCAGGCAGACTAGCGGCAACGACGCCGGTCGACGAGGCCGATGGGCGGGAGGACGGCATTCTTTGGGGGTGGGGCGGGGGTCGCTAGAGCAGGCTGGGCGGAAGGCGGCCGGAGGACGAGGAAGGTCGCCCGGGCAAGGAGTGTCGCGAGTAAGAGCTGGAGGAGGGTGAGGGTCGAGCTCCAGGAGGCGGGCGGGCGGGCGCGCACGCGAGGAGGAGGCGAGGAGGAGGCCGGACGTTGACGCGGGACGGAGGCCGGGATCCAGGCACCGATTGACGGTCGGAAGGGCGAGCCTAATTCGACGTCGTGCGCGCGGGCGGGCACAAGGCACAGGATCGGGGCTGGGCGAAGAGCGGCGAGTGCGAGAGGCCGGGCTGGTAGCGAGGTAGGATCCGGAATGCTCCTTGGAGGTAGGCCGGCGGGCTGAGGGAGGACGCGGAGTCGGGGCCGGCGGAGGGCAGGGGCGGCGACCGGTGCTGGTGAGAGGTGAGGAGAGGGGGAGGACCGAGCTGGCGGGCGACGACGAGGATGCGGCGCGACAGACGGACAGGGTTTTCTCAGCGACCGTCGGCTCGATGGCTGGCGTAACGCGAGACGGAGAGGGGAGGGGGCCGGCGGGGGAGCGAGAAGGAGGGGAAGACTGCGTCGCTCGGCGAGGGAGGTACGGTGATGCGAAAGCGGCAGACGAGCCTTTCCTTCACACGAAGTCAAAGGCGATGGGCTCGGCCGGAGGGAGAGGGCGAGATGACCCCCCCGCCGCCCCCGCTTGGACGACTGCGCGGTCACAGCGCGGGGGCGCCGGCGGGCGGGCGGGTGGTGTGGCCCGTTCCCTTCACGCCCACGGCCGTCGCCTCTGCCGGCCCTGCGAGGGCCACAGAGGGAGGAAAATCAAGTTCTCCGCGCGACAGACCGACGCGCCGACCCGGGCCATGGTGGCGTCCAAAGTCACGGCCCGCCCGTGCATCGATCCCCCCCCCCCCCTCCTTCCTCTGGTGGCCCGCTGCTCGGCAAGGTTTCTCCTCGCTGCCGTCACGGTTACCGGCTGGGCCGGCCTTGCCGCCTCCTTGCGCAGCCAGCCTCGACCGCCCGCGGCCAGCCAACATGCCTCCAGGATGGCGTTGCTCCCGCCCCCAATCAACATGCCCGGCAGCGAGAACAAAAGCAGAAGGGTACTGTCGGGGCGAGATCGGAAGCAGCACTCACCAGTGGGCGGGACGAGAGCGTCTACAGGCGCCGGCGCGAGAGTAGCTCGGCCGTGGTTCAAAGTGCAACTTGACGAAGAGAGCGAGCCTAAACCGAGGCGTGATGGGCGGCGCTGCGGGCCTGCGCAAAGGCAACCCAGGCCAACAGAAGCTTGCGGGATCAGCCAAGGGCGCAGACGATGTCGCCTCCTCCCTGCAACCAGCACGCCCGACCAAGCATGCGTGCCCGTCTTCCCTTCGTCGTACAAGGGCGCGCGCCCCCCGCCGCAGACGACAGCAAGCAGGAGCGATGGCCGGCGGCGCGATCCGCTCGACCGGCTCGTCGTCGCGCGATCGTGAATGCTCGTGCGGGGCCAAAGGGGGTCGAGGGAGCATGGCAACGCCGCTTACCTGTCGCTGAAACGGCTTTGGCAATCGCTACCGAGCGACCTGCGGCCGAGCGGCGAGAACAAGGGACGAGAGGCGCGGGCGGCGTGGTCAGCCCTTCGGTGAGAGTATTCTGCCGCCGCCCCGCACCCCCTTCACACCAAACCAACACACACCCGCAGCCCGCTCGCCTTCACCGTCGATGCCGTATGGCCCAAGCTCGGCCTGCTCCCCGCTGGCGCCCCCCTCTCCCCCCCCTTCTTCGAGCGCCTCTCTTCGCTGACGATCCTCGGCCGCGAGGACAGACCGTGACGAGGCATCACCGTGACCTGTCGCCACTCCGCTTGTCACCGCCAAACGCTTCTTCACGCACGGAGCTGATCCGACAGCGCCTGCCGGCCGCCGACCTGCCAGCGCGGGCACGCCTCGGCTCCCGTCGGCCACGCTCTCTCATCCACCAGGCTGTCGACCCTCCCGCACAGACATGCGCCTACAGGAGGGGCGCCCAGGTCAAGCCGTGGACGTCCACCCGGAGGCCTGGTCGGCATCTCGGTTGCCGCTGCTCGGGAGCAGACGACGTCTGGTCGGGCGCGGCGCACGTTCCTCCCCTTACAGTGCCCGACGAGGCCGTTTTCCCTCCCAGCTGGCGGCTGACGGCCATACCGGCGCCGCTGACGGACGACCGAATCGGAGGAGATAACGGACGACTCACCGGAATGTCGTGCTAGCCGTCCGTCGACCGGGCGAGGCAGGAGGTCCGGCGTGCGCGGATGACCGTATGCGTGCGAGTCGGTTGGAGCGCTGGCGGGCGAGCAGCAGGTTGTAAGTCAACTCCCTGCACGTCGACGGGCTCGACGCTCACTCGACTGCCGGACGCTGCTGACCCAAGGAGAGCGAGGAGCGGTACCTGAAGCAGGGCAGTCGGAGAGCAATGTCAGTCGCAGTCGGCGACGGCCAAGCGAGAGAGGAGGGATGACACGCTCACCGAGAAGTTGAGACCGAAAGGCGACCGGCGTCGGTCTTGCTGATGAGCGCAGCGGTCCCTCCGAGGGCGAAGAGAGGTCGGCGTCAGACGGAGGAGCAACCGCCCGGCGAGTACAGCCGGTGTTCAGACAAGGGACGAACGGACGGATCGTAAGAATGGGGGGGGGGGGGCGTGACAGGCTCGCGTCGAAGGCAGCAGCTGCGACACGGGCAGCAGGAAGGGCTGTCAGCGCTCTGGTATTGGGTTGGAGGAGCAGAGGAAGTCGGCAGCAGGGCGAGCAAAGAGTCGCTCGTCCTTTTGTCAGGCACCGGCCGTCGCCGCTGGGTCCCCCCGCATGGGCTCGCCGCTTGCGTCGCCCAACAGAGGGCGGCAGGAGCTCACCGAAGGACCGAGCGAGGGGTCTGGGCAGCTGGTGGAGCGAGAAGGATGGCTCGAGGCGCGAGGAAGGATACGGCAGATGAGGTAGGGGAGGACGACAACGGACGACCGAGCGAGGAAGGCCGCTTTGAGTCGATGGGAGAGGGACCGCTGGCGGCTGACGGCGGCCAAAATGGCAGCGAGCGGGCGGGACCGGCGAGGTCGGCCGGCGACGGGAGGGGCGTGTGAAGCGGCTGACTGGCGGTGACGCTCGTCGAGCTCGAGTGGCGTGAGAGCAGGAGGGGCCGCTGCTGCGGTCGAGTAAGGGAGAGGGGGAATGCGGCGAGGGCGACGGTCGTCGCTGACTAGGCCTGCGCGAAGGGTGATGGTCAAAGGTGAGAGGGCGTTCGGTGTCGCTGTCGATGTGAAGGGCGGCGATACGGTCAGCGAGCCAAGCAAGGGGTGGGGGAGGAGAGGAGCGGGGGTCGAGTGGCCAACCGAAGGGCGCGCTCGAGTTTAAGGGGCTGGCTGGCCGACCGACCGTAGAGCTGCCCATGCGTCGCCTTCGCAGAGATCCCTTTCCGGCTCAATGACAGCATGCACTGCCGTCGGATGTGAGGCCAGCTTTTCGTAAGGGCATCCATCTAACAGCCGGCGTTCGATGTGCTCGCAGACGGAGGGACAAGGCGACGCATGCCCCGCCCGGGTCGTACGCACGAGCCTCCTGCGACGTGATGGCAACGCCTCCGCCACGTCACGGCCCGCGATCGCAAGGCTCGAGCAGACCCCCCTGTCATCGGCCTCTGAGGTCGCAGAAGGACAACCCCCTTGGCCCGCAGGCTTGGTCCGAGGGTGGAGGCGAGGAGTTCTCGAGAATGACGAGGAGGGCGCCGACGGCCGAAGGTCAGCGACGTGATGCGTTGCAGCACAGCAGCAGCCGGCGAGCACGAGTAGCCGGGGACAGAGGGGCCGAAGAGAGCGGTCTGGTCGCAGGCCGACAAAATGCGGCTCAGGTGTTGGCCGCCTGTGGCGGAGAGGGTCGACCGCGAGGTCGCGACCAGCGACAGGCGTCGCCGTGCGACACCTTGTCGGACAGCGACCGGGCGCTGGTACGAGTCCAGAGAGCAAGCGCCATCTCAAAGGATGGAGATCGACCCGTGCTCGACTGGGTGTCGCAGAACCAGCCCTGCCCGGGAGTCGGTGCAGGCCGGGGGGGTGGGAGGGAGGACGTCCGGCCGCGACTGGGTCAGGTCAGGCGCGTCGCTTGCAGCAAGCAGGAGCGCCAACAGAACAAGTGTGAGCAAGCCAGTGATTCTTGCACGAGAGACGATGGCTTCTGCTCTCGGACCTGGTCGCTGTACGCGCCGGTGCAGGGCGGGTTGTCGACGTACGCAGGCACTCGAGGTGTGCGCCCAACGAAGTGGCGACGGTCGCCTGGCCAGGCAGTCAACAGAGACGGTCAACAGACCCAGCTGTAAGCTGATCAGCAGCTAGACGGCGCCAGAGACCCCTATCTCAAAGAGGAGTGAGAGGGCGACCCGTCGGCCGGCCAGACGAGGTGACGGTCAGAGGCGTACGTACGTGCAGCCTCCTCGGCCGCGACTCGACCTCGGTCGGCGTTGGCCCTCTGACCCTCCGACCGCATCATTGCCTCTCATCTCAGCAACGGTCCTGGCACAGCAGCAGCCCTCATGTTGGCCGCCGATGGCCGGTCTCCCAAGAGCTCCGGCAGGCACTCGGATGACGCCTCTGCCATGACCGACGAGACGACCTCAACCGTGGTCCCGACGCCGCCGCTGCCGCCAGCTCCTGACGCTGCGCCCAACGCTCCCGCTCGCAGGAGAGCTCGGCCTGACGCCAGCCAGGCCGGGGATGGCGGTCGTCGTCTCCGATCTTACACATCGCAGCTCGAAGGTTGGTCGCCGCCTGTGCTGCCCATCGCTTGCAGGACTGCGAAGACTGACGTCGTGTGCGTCGCAGCCTGCAGCTCGTCGGCCGGGCTCGACGCGTCGTCGTCCGGAGCCGAGCTTTCGCTAGCCCCTCGTCGGATCAAGCTCACGTTCAGCTCGCTCAGCCCGAGCGTTGAGCCCGATGCGAGCGCCTGCGCCGGCCCTGCTCAGCCTGTCAGAGACGGCCCCGCTGAAGGTGCGCAAGGCGGACGACCAGCAGCGCTCTCTCGACGCGTCGTCGCGCGCGCAGCGGCTGACCCAGCCTGCCCCTTGTCCGACGACCCGGGCGGTAGCGCTCGACACCCCCAAAGCCAAGGGCAAGTCGCCGGCCCGACCGGTCTCCGGCACGGGACAGACGTCAAGGGTCGCGCACTGGCACGACCTGGAGCCAACGAGACTCTGGAATGGGGATCTCTTTACGGTGCTGCCGGCCGAATTGCTCGACTTGTGCGTCCTCGTTGCCTCCCTCAAGGAGCGCGTTCGCCGCTCGCCGCGGATGATCTGACCAGGAGGCTCTCCCCTTCTCCCAGGATCATCTCGATCGATGCGGATCTTGACCTGCGCGACCACCTCGCGCTGTCTGGCACCTGTCGTTTTCTCCGGCGGTGAGTGCCCTCCGCAGCGCTCTTTGGCCGCGAGCAGGCTTGTCACTGACGCTCTTGCTCCCGTCCTGATCAGATGCTACACAGACGTCGTCTTCGAGGTGGGCCGTCTTCTCAGACATCCAGAAGCGCCTGTCCCGCCTAACTTTGCTCGCTACCCCCACAGGTCCTGTTCGAAGCCTTCCGTGGGACGACCCACCTCGTGCGCGGGCGGCAGTACGCGCCAGAGGAGATCGTCATCTTCCCACTTGTCTCGAACAGCCCGCCTCTGGGCGTGACGGGGAGTCATGTCTTTGCTTCGACAAAAGAGTCATCCTACCAGCTCGTTGGACGGTCGTGGAACGCCGCGCGGCACATCGTCTCGTCCGCCGGCGCAACGGGGCACGGCCACTACTGGGACGCCTGGGGAACAACGACGGAGGAGCGTCAAGTCGCGAGCTTACACCGCCAAGCGATGCAAGGCGACCTGCGCCGCGAGCTCGAGCATCAGGGCGTGACGCTCGAGGCGACGTCGACGTGGACCCTCGAACCGCTCCTGACGGATAGCTCGCGAGTCTTCGAGGTCGACATGACGACCGAGGAGGCAAATCGGTGCGTCACTCCCGGGCCGACCCTTTTCTGCTCTCGGAAGTCGCCGACCTGATCTCCTGCTTTCGCTGCAGGCGCCTCATGCAGATGCCAGAGTGGCAGCGTGTCGAAGTGCTGCGGTCCTGGGACGAGTGGCGCGATCAAACGTCCGACCCTTGGCGATCGACCTGGCGTCTCCTGGTCGCAGACATCGTCAACCTGCCGCTCATCGCAAAGACGCAAGCCAAGGTGCGTTCCCGTAAAGACCCCCCGCCCCGGCCTCGCTCGAAATCTCATTGACTTATGGTTCTCGCTCGCGCAGGCCGCCTTCCGCGTCTCGGATCGAGAGCTGCTCGCGCTCAAGTCGTTTGCGGTCGGTTGAGCTTTCCTCCAACAACCGCGGTCTTTCGGTAAACTGACGACGACGCCTGCTTCCCCGCGCGCTCTCTTAGATCGAGCAACACATGCCGGCCAACTCAATCAGTTTGTCCTCAAGCCTCCAACCCGGCTTCAATTCTTCCGCTCTGACCTGCTCTTCCTCTGTCCGAAGGATACAAACTCGCCGCGGTGCAGGCGCTCGCCTTCCGCGCCCACGGCGGCCCGCTCGGCCACGCCGCCCACATGTCTGTCCTTGCGCCTCTCTCATCTGAGCCGGCCCCCGCACTGACCCCTAAGCCTGACCTGCTCGCTTCGCATCCAGCGCAAAGCTCGACGCCAGAGCGGCCAACCGCCGGGCAGCCAAGATTGCGAGCGGAGCGTGCGCACCCACTATTTCTTTCGCCCCACCGTCAAGAATGTTGCCTGACGACCCTTGTTGCGGACCAGCATTCGCCCTCACGAGTCAAGCCAGACAGCGCAGGCGCTCGCAGCACACGATTGGGAGGACTGGACGGAGGATGGCTTGATTTAGCTCGCCGAGCGCGGTATGAGCCACATCAAACGCTGCCGGGGCATCGCTCTACTGCTCCCCGTTGAGCGAGCCAGGGACGAGCTGGGCAGGATACGTCGACCGCCGGCTAGGCGGCCTTCTGCGACCAGTCACCGGCCCGCGCTCTTCTCTTCCGCACCCCAGAGACGAGCGCCGCCAGCCCAGACGCTGGCGCACCAGTCGGCCGTGATCCTCGCGCCCTCGAAGGGCTGTTCGGGAAGAATGGTTGCTGACGAGAGTTCCGTGAGCGCAGCTTGGAGCAGGTTTGGGGGTCTGATGTCTCCTGATACGCTGGCGGCAGAGGAGGAAGTCTGCGCGCAAGACCTAGATGTCAGCCCGCCGGCCAGGAAGATGGTAGACTGGCGGCAGAGGAGGAGCGCACCTCTTCCTCCTCCGTAAAGAAGCGTCGCAAGGGCCTAGTCGGCGTCTCGTCGACAGCCGCCGGGACCTCGCGAGCCGTGAAGAAGCGCTCGCTCCCAACTGTGGCCGTCCGCACCGTCGAGGGGTTGGCGAACCAGCTTGGGCCGCCCATGCGAGGGACGGGGAGCGTCCGAAGCGAGATGGCTGAGGGCGTCTGTCGACAGGCGGCCGTCTCGTTCAGTCGCTCGTCGACGTCGTCTTCGTTCCGCGTCTCAAGGTCGCTCGGTAACTTGCTGTATCTAGGCTGGGGGCCGCACTCCGAGAGGGCTGACAGGGGTAGACCGGCGTCGACGAACGCGAGCTCGACCGCCGACTGAGCAGCGCCGGTTGGCGCGTCGATGAGGGCTTTGGCGTCCCTCGGCGGGGCGACCAAGGAGCTGGGGTCGGATGTGGCAGAGACGCTCCTGTTACCTCTCGAGAGAGGAGCGGTCAAGAAGCTGGGCGGCTGCCCCGGGACGGTCTGGTACGAGGGGAGGGCCTCGTCGAGCGAGTGTCCGAGAGCAGCCGGCTGTGGACTTGGACGAGCGGCGGACGCGGCCGGATATGCAGTCATTGCGGATGAAGGCGGTCGAGGTCTAGGGTAGGCTTCCGTCGCGGCGCGGGAGGTCAGTTCATCCCGAGGGAGAGGGGTGCTTGGAGCGAAAGGTTAGCTTCGAGGGGGCGGGCGACAGGAGGTTAGGCGGCGGGAGCGGCCATGTGAAGGCCGGCAGACTGGCAAGGTCCACGCGCTAGGATGCGAGCGGTCTGCTCGTCAGCCGACGTTCCCTGGGTCAGCCTGGTAGCTGCTGGACAGCTGATCTGCTGCTCTCGTTGCGACCTGGTGGGCGAGCTCGAGACGATGCTGGCGGCGTGGCGGGGAATGCTGCGCGGCGTCCTTTGCCCAGCCCTCGTCGTCGGCCCGAGCGAGCCGAACCTTCGGCCCTCGAACGCGAGACCTTGTAGGCCCTCGTCCTCCCCGTCCCAATCGCCATCGCCATCGATCTCTGAGCCCGTCTTCCGCACCCGACAGCAGTCAACCAGCACGCGGCGATGCTCTCGCCAGCGGTCTCGCCTCCGGCCCCCTACCTCCCGCCCGAGCTTCATCGTGACATCCTCTTCTGGGCCGTCGGCCCCTATGCCCGGGGCTCGCTCCCCTACGGCGCCGACTCGTACGCGCTGGCGACGCCCAAGGAGCGCGAGCGCGACCGGCGCGAGCTCCGTGACCGCCGACTGACGGCCATCCAGGTTTGCCGGGCTTGGAAGGTGCGCCTGCCCACGCGGGTTGAGCGCGCTGCTGCCTGTCCTGGGCGCTGACCTTGGCTCTCGGTCAATCACCTCGCGGGACGGCTGCGCAGCGCGAGGCCCGCCGCTTCCTCTACCGCGACCCGCACCTTCCCTCGCTTGACTACTTCAGCTCGCTCGCCCAGTCGCTGCTCCGGGCCGACAAGCAGTGGGATGACCTCCGGTCGTCGCCGCACTCTCTCCCGGGCGCCTTCGTCCAGACGCTGGATCTCTCGCACATCGCCTCGGCCTCGGCGACGACGTCCGACGCCGCCTTCAACCCCTGGCGCTTCACCTCGACGCTCTCCACCATCCTGCCCCTGATCCCGAACCTACGGCGGCTTGTCCTGCCGGCTCCAGAGTCTTACATGCTCGGCGCGACAACGCTCCTCCGGCTGCTCGACAAGGCCGACTTCCAACCGGCCTCACTCCGCGAGCTCGAGAACCTGCCCGTCTTTGCGAACGGCCTCGTCACGCACGAAGGGCTGGACCCTGTCGTCGAGCTCCTGCTCGCGATGCCCAACCTTGAGCGGCTCGGCGTCGTCGGTGGCGGTACGCTCGACTTTGCCGACGGGGGCGCCGGCGCTCAGGCGGCCGGTCTCAACCCGGACGACCAACCCCTCCCGGTCAACCTTCCGCGGCTAGCGTCCCTCTCACTCCGCGGCATCCCAGCCGGTCTCCTGCTTCAGACCCTCCTGGCATCGGATCTGCCTGCGCTCCGGAAGCTCGAGATCAGCTCGTACCACACACATCCGGGCGAGTTGACGACTGCCCTCCTCCAGGCGCATGGATCCAAGCTGGCCACGCTCGCCTTCCTCCCCTTGCCCGACTTTCCGGCGCTGCATTTCGCCCTGCCCGAGTCGACGCTGGACCTCTGTCCGTCTGTCGGCAGCTTGACGTTCCAGTCACTCCCCAACAATGTCGCCCCGCCTGCCGGCACCTTCTTCGCCAGCCGGCGCCCGGGCTCACTCACAATCCGGCACCTGACGCTCCCTCGGCCACCGAGGACGTCATCGACGACGTACGCCGACCTGCTCGATTTCCTCCTCGAGGGTGGCAGCGTCGCCACCCCTGGTAGTCGGCCAGTCGTCGCCCTACCGTCGCTCGAGACGGTCGCCATCTCGCCCGGCTTCCTTTGGGTGCCCGCTATACCCCAGCCGGGAGCGGCGATGAGCGTCTCGTCCGCGGCAGCCAACGCAGGTCTCAACGGTCTCATCCGTCAGTACGCCGTCCGACTTGGCAGGAGGGGCGTCCGTGTGCTCGATGCCCGCGGCCGGGCCTGCCCCGGGTTGACGACGGTCGACCCGCATCGGCCGGGCGAGGGGTGGCGCGACGGCCGCTTGACGCCGATCACTCGCAACGAGGGAGCAGGCGGCGCCCTTGGAGCTGCTGCTGGTCGTGCGTGGAGGGAGCGCAGGAGGAGTCTTGAGCCGGACGACGAGAGCGATGGTGGAGGCTGAGCGAGCAAGTCGCATCTCATTTCTGATCGCATGGCACTGGACGCTGGTCTGCGTACCGGTCGCACCGAGACGCGAATACGAGCACGGCCGGCCGCCCCTCGCCGACTCGCGCAGCGCACTGTAGACGTAGGTGCAGAGGGGTGCGACGAGTGGTTGCTGCGGTCGTCCTCGGAATCGGCCGCCGGCGAGGCGGGCGCGGGTATCGGAACGAGGCTTGTGATATTGAGATACACCTTGCGTTTTCCCTTTCGCTTTTCAAAAGGGTGTGTCGTATAATGGTTATTATCTCAGATTTCCATTCTGAGGACGCGAGTTCGATTCTCGCCGCACTCAACTTTTTTGCCCTTGCTACCAGCTTCATGCACTCGCCTTACTGAAGACCCCTCCTTCTCGACTCCTCGCTGCCACTACTCAGCTGCTCTCCCTTCGAGTGCGCCCCATCTCGCCCGAAATACGCAGGCCGAGGTCGCCCGCCGCTGATCCCGTCGAGACGGCGCTCGGCGGCCGACGCCTTTGCGACCTGTCTGACCTCAAACCGCGACCGGCGGCTGAAGCTCCCCCTTTCCGCCCGGCGCGCCGGCCTGTTCGTCTCCCTCACCAGCCCTTCGGTCAGACAACTCTCCCCTCCACCAACTCCATCAACTTTCGTCCGGCAATCTTCCTTCTCACCGCTGCCAGGCAGGTCCCGGCAAGCGATCCCTCTCGGACAGCGCTCTCTCTTCTCCCAACGGCCACTCCCCACCTTCGCTCAACCCCTCCACCGCCATCGACCGTCGCTCAACTCGCCCCTCCACTGCGCCCCTCCTGCAAATCATGTCGACTACCTCGACCCTACTCTCGCGGCTTGCCGTCTGCTTGCTCCTCGTCCTCTCGGGTGTCGAGGCACTCACCGCCGCCCAGTGGCGGTCTCGGTCGATTTACCAGGTGCGCCGCAGCTCTCGAGCTCCAGCTCGCCGAAGGGCGATGAGCCGTCGGTGACGTCCGCCACCTCGGGCTGGGTGGCCGGGACGACCATCCATCCGGCTGGCTGGAAGCAAGTTAGGCTTCTGGGTAGGCCAGCTGGGGCCAGTCGGACGGGCCGGGCCTGCGAAGCCGACGGCTCGGCTTCCTGTCGCATTGCCTTTGGATGCCTCCTGATCTCCGGCCGACGTCGGTCATGTCTTATCTCCACCTCAGATCGTCACGGATCGCTTTGCGACCGCCAACGGCACCAACCCGCGCTGCCTGACGAGCGAGCTCGTCTACTGCGGTGGCTCCTGGGGCGGGATCAGTACGTCGGCCGTCGACCCTCTCTTGTCGAAGCAGCACGCATAGGCTGACCTCGACCGCGGCGCTGGCCTTCCGCAGTCAACAAGCTCGACTACATCCAGGGGATGGGCTTCGATGCCGTCTGGATCTCACCCGTCTCGCAGCAGGTCACCAACGTCTCGGCCGCTGGCCAGGCCTACCATTCCTACTGGCCGACGAGTGCGTCCCCCACTTCTCTGTTGAGCTCTCGCACGTCGAGTAGACCTTGTTGCCTCGAAGCCTTGCTCGCGCGGTCTGGCTGCGCGCACCTGCGAGAGAAATCGCTCTGACGGATCACTTCCTGCCCACTCCTTGCAGACCTGCTCACACTGTCCGGCTCGGCCGCCTCCCTGACAGCCCTGTCGTCGGCGCTCCATGCGCGCGGTATGGCGCTGATGGTCGATATCGTCGTCAACGACGTAGCCTTCCCGCTTGAGGTGTCGACCTCCAAATTTGACCCGACGATCGGCAACCCGCCCGGCCAGATCAACCAAGGCCTCTACGGTCCATTTGGGTCGCTTTCGTACTACCACTCGGCCTGCGCAATCGACACGTCAAGCCAGACGAGCATCGAGCAGTGTGCGTTTTCTCGTCGTTAGGGTCGTGCGCTTCGTTCTCTAAAACCCTCGACGCCTCGCTGCTCTTCCTGATTTGTCAGGCTGGATCTCGTACCCGTCCTCGATGGAGCTGGCCGATCTCAAGACCGAGGACCCGTACGTCCGATCGACGCTCCAGGCGCACGTCAAGGATCTCGTCCAGACGTACGCGATCGACGGCCTTCGGGTCGACGCGGCCGGCCACGTCGAAACGTCCTTCTACCCGCCCTACGTCGCCGCTGCCAACACGTTCGCCATGGGCGAGATCTTCAGCGGAGGTGTGTGCGCTCAGTAACCTCAAAGCTCCCCGAGGGCCAGACTATTGACGTCGGACTCGCCGCACATGCATGCCAGTCGCCTCCTACGTCGCCAACTATCAAAACTACCTGCCGTCGACGCTCAACTACCCGATCTTCTTCCCACAACGGTCGGTCGATCTCGTCTCTGCCTCTGTTATGGACTGGCCTCCTGCTCACCGCGCGTTCACCTTCCCTCTCGACCAGTCGAGCCTTCACCTCCAAGACGAGCTTCATCTGGGATCTGAAAGACATGGTCAACTCGGTCAACAGCCTCTTCAAGGACTCGAGCGTCCTCGGATCGTTCATCTCCAACCATGACAGTCAGTCCAACGGGCGAGGCAGCATGGGCACTCGGCAAGGCTTATTTTCTGACCCGCCCCTTTGACCCCCCTCCCGTCAGATCCCCGACCGCGCTCGATCACAACCGATGACTCGCTCCTCAAGAATCTTTACGCCTTCAACTTTGTTTCAGACGGCATCCCAAGTGCGTTCCAGACGCCACTGTCGGTCTTCGTTCCATATCTAACTGTCGCCCTCCGCTCCCCAGTCTGGTACTACGGCGAGGAGCAGAACGCAAACGGCGGCAGCGACCCGTACAACCGAGAGGCCCTTTGGACCCTCGGCGCCTCGCCGTATGACGTGAGTGAAGAATGCTCTTTGCCATCTGACTGTGCGCTGGCTGATGAGCTTGCTTCCCAGACGACGGCCGCCTACTACCAGTATGCGAAGCGGTTGAACGCCATCCGACGGGCAGCGTACGTCCTGGCCTCGCCGGTGGCCTCGCGCAAACTTCTCCAAGCTGACCACTCGACTTTGGCGACAGTGCAACGGCCACGCCCGCCTTCTACACCAACAAGGCCATCATCAACGAGGCTTCGATCCCCTCGACTCTGGTCCTCGAAAAGTTCCCGCTGCTCTCGTTCCTCAACAATCGGGGGGCGGGCGCGGCCGCCTACACGATCGCCAACGTGGTGACCAAGTACCCGGCGGGCTCGACGGTCGTCGATGTCGTTGCTTGCACAGCGCTCGGCGTCGACGCCAGCCAGCGCATCACCGTCGCCATCTCTAACGGTCTCCCGAGGGTCAGTACCTGCGCTGCACTGCGATCTCCCCGCCTCCCGAGCTCAAGGCCTTGTCGGACGGTGCGTGGCCCGCGACTGACACGAACGACCTTTTCACTCTTCACTCGATGTCAGATCTTCCTGCCCCTCTCGGCCGTCTCCTCTTCGCTTTGCCCCAGGATCGGCCGAGACTGCTTCGCTCGACGGGCCGCTCGTCCGGAGACGGCGGCCGTCCCGACGCCCAGCGCTTAGACGAAGTGTGGCTTACACCTTCCTTGCTCTCCGTCGTCCTCTTATAATTTGACTCGTCCGATCCATCTCTTGTCGCCTAATCTCGTGTTGTCGTCTCCGATGATCTTCTCCTCGCCCCACAAGACGGTGTAGGAGGCATGCAGAGCCGTCGCGCAGGACGGCGGTCAGGAAGTGGGGCAATATGGAGACATAGATGTTGGAGGCGGGTCGTGCCAGAGGGGAGGACGTTGCTGAGTGAGCGTCCATGCGAGGAACGAGGCGTGCGTCGTGATGCGAGAGGGTGGGAGATGCATCGCGGGCTGATGGTCGTCTAGGCGAGAAGAGCGAGACCGCCGGCAAGCAGGGTGCCGGCTGCGGCGAGGGCGGCAGACGTGAGGCCGCCGTTCGTCGTGCGGATGCCCGCCGAGCTGCCGCCGCTGCCGGACGAGGAGCCAGAGGAGCCGGCCGATGAGCCGGAGGACGAGGTCGAAAACTGAAGTTGCGCGACGGTGCCGCCGGTCGGCGACGTCACCTCGCACGTCGGCAGCGTGAGGCCCGACTTGATCGTGCGGTTGGTGTTCATCAGACCCCACCATTGCTCTACCCCGCCGTAGATGCGCTTCCAGGGCTCTGAGAAAAAGGCAGTGGGTCAGATCTGAACCAATTGCAGACAAGTTTGGACACCTAAGGGCCTCACCATCCTTGAACTCGAAGCTATGGGCGGAAGACAATCGATGGGGTCAGTAGGCTAGGCCTCGGGGGGAAACGGAGGGCGGCAGACGTACAAGAAGCTGTAAGGAGGTGTGCAGACAGATCACGTCAGCGTATGCGTTGCGAGAGGATACCGACGCAGGTCTGACGCACTAGTCGGTCCCGTTCGAGTTGGCCGGGCAAACAAAGTCGGCCATGAACGTGTTGAGGCCTTCGATGCCGGCCGGCGAGGCGGCACCGTTCGTCGCAAGCGAGGCGTTGTCACTCGCGGTCGGCCAGCCGGTTTCGGCAATGTAAACGTGGCTGCGAGGCACAAGAAGCAAATCATCAGCGCCCTCAGCAGGATGAACAAAGGTGAAGGGCGAGTGGCCTACGGGTCGTTGGGCGCCTGCGCGCAGACGTCGACGTCGAACTCCTGCAAGGGGCGCGAGATCGTCAGTGCGGTCTCACCCGACGCATCTGACAGCTAACGCACCTGGAAGAAGTTGAAGGTCCAGGCAGCAGCAGCATCATACGCCACGCTCCCGAACCACGGATGGCAGTTGGCTCCAGACGCGCGGAAATTGAGTGCACAGCATTGTCAGTGAGGGGGGAGGGGAAGGGGGAAGTTCCAAAACGCATTCGGCTCACCCATGTAGTAGTCCACGCCCGCGCACAGCTCAACCGTCGCCGCGGCGCCAGCGTCCGACGTCCCGACAGGGATCGTCTTGTCGAGCCCTAGGCCAGTCAGGGTCGCATTGGCCTTCTGGACGTAGTCGAGCACGATCGTCCGGGCGGCGACGCCGTTCGTGTCGGTCGCCGAGCCGCTGTCGCCGTACGCCAGGAGAATTCGCTCGTTGCCGACCGTGATACCTCCAATGTGCTTCGTACCGTACTTTGCGATCGCCGCCGTCAGGAGGTCCATCTGGCGCTGGTAGACCGTCTCGATCGTGTTGTCGGTAGCGAGATATATCCCGAACCAGACCTGTACGGACGGTCAGAGGACGCAGCATCAGGGCTGACAAGTGAGGCGATCACAAAGCGGCAAAGGACCGCCACCCACTGTGAGGTCGGCGTTCGTCTGGTTGATTGCCGACAGAATCATGTCGACCTGGTTGCAGTCCGAAGCGCTGCAAGTGACGAACAGGCGACGGCGACAGTGCGCGAGTCAGCGGCCGGCAAGGGGCTGGTCCGGATGTATCGACTTGAGTTGGTTGCGCAGGAAACGCACTAGGTCCGGATGCGAGGAGTCATCTGGGCGAGCAGGAGGACATCGTCGGTGATCTGAGCCTGGGTCGCTCCGCCTGTCGATGGCAAAGTGCGACGAAGGAGGGGCCGGATCCGGGCGCGGGCGCAGTCAGCTCCAGCTCCAGCGAGGCGGGCCTATATGGCCTGAGCTCAAAGACGCACAGTCAGGCAGGATGACGCCTAGTGAGGAGGACGGATAAGTCGATCAGCAAGTGAGCAGCGCAGGGATGCAGTCGCTACGAGGCAAGGCGCACCGTCCGGGCTCTGAAGAGGGAGGGGCAAACAGGCGAAAGGTCAGCCGGCGGTCAGGCTCACGCTCCTCTCGCTAGCCGTCTACCGACGTATGCAAGGCCGTAGAAAGAGCTGAAGGAGCGAGGCGGGTCGTTTGCGGTCAGCCATGTGTGCAGACACGCAACAGAGGGCTTCCGATGCCGTCGGAGAGGAGGAAGGCATGATCTGGAAGGACGGGGTGTGGCAATCGCGCAGTCGGAGGGAGAAGACGACGCACCGATGAAGCGAGCTGTCGAGCTCGGTGATGGCGGCCAGGGCGGACGTGGCCGTTGCGAGTGCAAGAGCGGTGAGAGGGACGAGCATCGCTGGCGGGAAAAGAAGATGGTGGTGGGAGGGAATGAACGAGCAGGGGCGCACCAAGTTGGACAGAGGAGTGCCGAGCGGTGCCGTGGTGACAGCCGGTGCGGGGCAGCCGTGGCGGGCGCCGAGCCCCTGTTGCCTTGGCTCAGCCAACACACCGCCATCGCATGCTGCTGACAGGTAGGAGAAAGGTCGGCCCTCATGAGATCCTCCCTCTGCTTGTCGGAACGCTGTTGCTGTTGCTGCTGCTGCTGATGGCCGGCGTCGCGAGCTAAAGGGCTGCAGCCAGTCGCGCAGGCGTGAGCCGGCCCTGCCTGCTGCCCCGGCCATGCGCAGCAGCCCGCCCGACCCTGCCTTCGCACGCGCCGCCAGAAAACGCCGGCCAGCAGGACCCGCTCGGCGCTTTGCATCAGACGAGTCCTTCGTTCTATCGCGCGAGCGGCACCACAACATCAGGAAGAAAGGGCATGCGCATCCAGAACATGCGGTTGTCGTCAGGGTCGGTCGTTACGGGATCGTGTCGTGCAGGCGGGAGGGGACAGTTGGCGCTCGAGGGCCGCCGGCGCCTACGCCGTTGCTGTCGTCGAGCGAAGGAAGCTGAGGACCTCGCGCTCGCCCCTGCAGGTGGCCAGCTCCTCTCTCGCCCGGCGTGCGACAGCCTCCCACTCGTCGGCCATCGCTCGCTGGCCGCTGGCCAGGAGCTCGGCGGAGACGGCCTTCGTCGAAGCGAAGGCGGCCGAGTAAGCGGCAGCTTGCTGGACGGTCGCGTCCGACGAGCGGGTGAGGGAGGCGAGCGATCCTTTGAGCGTACGGAGCTCGGTCACGGCGGCCGCCAGGTCGTCCTGTGATGCTTGGAGGAGTTCCTCGAGCGCGGCCGTCTCCTCGCGCGTCTCCTCCTCGCGGAGGCCGAGCGTCTCGAGCTGTACCCTGGCGGCCTTGAGCTCGATTGTGATGTCTGCCGTCCGGTCGTCCTCGTCAGGGGTGCTTTGACTTGGGATATGCGAGGGCAGTGTACGCTCGGCGTCGAGCTCGCGCTGCAGCGCGGCCTGCGCGAGGAGACTCTGTTGCAGGCGCGAGCGGAGGGCAGCATGGCTGATGTCGAGCGTCTGCGGTGTGGCCGGCACCGGAAGCGGGATAAATGACTGCGCCGAGCTTGAGCCCGACATCGCCAGGCCAAAGAGGTCCCTTGCTGGCGAATCCGGCCCGCTGTCGGTCGACGAGCTCGTTGCCTCGCGCCGCTGCCGACTCAATCGTGCGCCGAAGCTCGACGGTGGGCTGCCAATCTTCGACAAGGCGACGACGCCAAATTCGGTCGCGTCGGCGTCCTCGATCAGGAGCGAGTCTTCCGGAGGCAGCAGCGTGCGCGACATGGCCTCAAACGAGACGAGGGATGAGCGCGGCGCCAAGCGACCGGCGGTAGACAGGCGTCCGACGGCGGTCTTTGGAAGCGGCCGCTTGACCATCGGCGGCGACAAGGTGTCAAGTTGTAGCGGTCTGGGCGAGGGATACGACAGCGAGGACCGAGGAGGCCTGCAAGGAAGCGATAGGGCACGTCAGCGGTCGATCGCACCGCATTCGTCGCTCGCGTCCACTCACAAGCCCAAGCCGACCGCGCTGCGATCCGGCGTCGCCGCCGTTGTGACGCTCCGTGCTGCGCTGCTGAGCTTCCGGACCCCGATCCGTGTCGGCGTCGCATGCGCGCTCGCAATCCGCGCGCCGGACGCCGAGTCGGTGTTGGCGGCTGCGACGGACGCGGCGGCCGGGGAAGCGGCTCGAGCGGCGGCGACGCCGACAGGCGATCTTGGTAGGACGACGGACGCCGGCTTGGGACGAGGTCGAGGCACGGCGGTCGTCGCAACATAAGGCAACGGACGAGCGAGCGACGGCGATGGAGCTTGGGTGGTCGAGAGCGACCGGCGATGAACTCTGGCGGTCGAGGCCATGGAAGAGGGCCTGAGCGATGACGGGGCGGCCGGAAGCATGCTGGTCGTCCGCTTGTGGTTAGAGCTGGCGGCATCCTTGGTCGCAGTCGTCGGCGAGCTCGAGATCTTTGGCGACGATAGCCGGCGCGGATTGCTCGCAGCGGCGACGATGCCGTTGGCCGTCGTTTCGGCCAGGGCGACGCGGCCTGAGGAGGTCCTGTTCCTGCGCTCTCGGCCGTCAGGGTGCAAGATGCCCGAGCCGAGGCGGCCTTCTACGCCGGAAGGACGAGCAGTCACGCGGGAGCTTTGAGCCGGCTGCATCGGACTGGCCGACGACGTGGATGTCGACGGGAGACCCTCGACAGGGGTTCGCGACGAGCGGCCAGGCCCGACCGGAAGCCCTATCGGACTCTCGGCTGCTCCTGAAAGCTCAGCAGGACCGCTAGCTAGCTCGCACGTCGGCTCGTCGCTCGGCCGGCAGTGTAGGCCGCTTGCAACCGGAGACGAGGCGCGAGACGGCGGCAGCGTCGGAAGCGACGTTGGGATGCCCGAGCGCGACGCCGAGGCTGCCGACGTGACGGCCGTCGAGCGAAGTGAAAGTCGGGTCCCTCTCCCTCCCTGGGGCTCGGAGACAGTCGCTACCAAGCTTGGCGGCGGTCTCATTCCCGTCTTTGGCGCTTGTCGGAGCAGCGAGACGGCCCGAGTGAGAGGGGCGCCGCCTGAAGGCGAGGGCTTCGATGATGCGATCGTCTGCGACGAGCCATGACCGGCGGCTGCGGGTGAAGACGACGGCGGCAGCAGCGACGAACACGACGCGTATGGGCTTTCCGAGAGCGAGGTGTTGGCCGGGTGGCCAGGCTCAGGCAGCGCGGAAACTGTAGCGACCGATTAGGAGAGCTCAGTCGGCTGAGAGCTCCTGACGTGGACAAGGGCTCTCGCTCGGGGGAACACACCTGGAGATGCCCTGACGACCGGATCACGTTGCTTGGCCTGCAGTGGCTCGGCCTTCCTCGACCGTAGCGTGCTTGCGACAGGCATCGAATTAGGGTTGCGGGGCTGAGGCGAGGCCGGTCGAGGTCAGGTCGGAAGCTGCGGGCGGGTGGCCGCTACGACGGGTTGTCGAACGACGCGAGCTCTGCTGCCGACCTGCCTGCCTGGCCGCGTCGAAAGGGGCTGGCCCGGCAAGCGCTCTCGCCGAGCGACGAGCGACAGCGACCTCGACCAGCTCTCTTTCGGCCCGTCCTACCTCATCTCTCATCCTGCTCCCCCCTGGCTACACTATTCTCGGTCGCCGGATCACTTGACCCGCCGTCGGCTCAGCTACAGCCACTCCTCGAGCTCTCGGCAGCTCTCGGCCTCGAGCTCACTGCCTCGGCCTTCCGCGACAGCCCATCTCTCCACCGCCTCGGACGCGCGAAGGATGCTTCGGCCGGCCCAGTATGCTCTCCCGTGGGCGAGTCTGCCCCGAGCATCTCTCTTAGCTGGCAGTCTTGCCATTAAGCACCACTTGGCTCGGACGGCGATCCTCCCGGCTTCACGAGTCGCGTCGTCACGGGCCATCGGCTCTGAATCAAGCTCCGGCTCCTCCGAGCCTGCAACGCAAAGCGTGGCCCCCCATCGACCAACAGCCCAGACGGGATCGCAGCGATTGTCGATCTTTGACACCTTTGATCTCCTCAACCCCGAGCCTTCTGCTGGCGAGGGCCCGGTCAAGCCGTCGTCCGCGGCCGCCGCTGGAGCCGGTCGACCACAGACCCCCAGCGGGCACTCGGGGTCAGACATCTTCGACACCTCGGAATTCTACGACCCAAAAGGCCCACCTGAGCCACCAGGTGATCGCCGTCCTGGCCCGAGTCCTCTCAATGCTGGCCGCAAGTCGGCCCCCGCGAATTCGCCGGCCGACGTTCGTGGTGTCGGCAAGCCGGCCCCCAAGGCGTCGTTAGAGAACGCGTCGATGCTCATCCCCAAGGGATTCGCCACATACTCAAATAAATTCCGCGCCTCTACCACTGGCTCTCGGTCGGAACTCGCCCCGCAGCGCGACTTCCATACCATCTTCAGCTCAGACGAGCCACGCATCAAGGTCGAGGTCTCGCGTCCGAAGGACGGGCAGGAGCTCATGTTCCGGTTCAGGCCGGCGCCACTGCGGTACGGAAAGGGCGTGCCTCACACGGTCCCCGTCCGGTGGCTGCGCGACTCTGACGTGTCGTCGCAGTCCATCGACCCGCACACGCGGCAGAAGGTCCACTCGAGCGGCGCGCTCGACTGGGCAAAGGGCCTCCGACTCGGCTCGGCAGCTGACCCTGTGAGGCTTCTACGGCCCGAGGACGACGACCGGGTGAGCGAGCCGGCGCTTGAGATTTTCTGGGAGCCGCTATCGGGCGAGGAGCAGGGCAGCTCCATTATTCCGCTCTCGCTCGTCTGCGAGACGCCTCCCGGGCCGCTCGCCCGTCTGGGCCAGCAGGTCCTTCCTTGGAATCGCAAGATCTTCTTTCCGCTAGGAGCGGAGGAGGGCAACTCAAAGCCGACGCTGCCTGGCGCGATGTGGCTCACGTACGACGATTTCCAGTCGGCCGAAGGCCTGGAGTTCGCCCTGCACTCTTTGCACAAACGCGGGCTCGTCTTCCTCCGGGACGTGCCGACCGAGGTGACGGACGACGCCGGCTGCGAGCTCCGCAAGGTCGCGACCCGCATCGGTGGCCTCCGCAACACTTTCTACGGCCAGACCTGGGACGTCAAAGCACTCGGCACGCAGGGCCGGAACGTCGCCTACACGAACGTCGACCTCGGCCTCCACATGGACCTCCTGTGCGTCACCGGGCCCTCCTCCTTTTGTCGCCCGCGCCCGCGCAGCCCTTTGGAACTGACCTTGCTCGCACGATTCGCCCGGGGTCAGCTACTTTGAGAACCCCCCTCAGATCCAGCTCCTCCACTGCCTCCGCAACCGCGTCGTCTCTGGCGGCGACTCGTACTTTGTCGACGCCTTTGAGGCCGCCAACCGGCTTCGGAGGCGCAACCGAAAGGCGTGGGAGCTACTCACCTGGGCGCCGGTCCCTTATCAGTACCTCAATGATGCGCATCACTACGAGTTTAGCCACCCGGTCATACAGCTCGTCCCGCCATCGCTCGGAGCGAACCAGCCGTCCGAAGCCTTGCGGCACATCAACTGGAGCCCGCCCTTCCAGGCGCCCCTTCCGGCCAGGGGCGCCGAGCCGCTGCTCGACGCGATGGCTGCCTTTGATGCAGAGGTCCGGCGCCCCCATCTCGAGTACAAGACGCGCATGAACGAGGGCGACCTCGTCATCTTTGACAACCGGCGCATCCTCCACGCCCGCACGGCCTTTGTCGAGCCCGAGGCGCCGCCAGGCGCGCCGAGCGAACCGAGTCGATGGCTCAAGGGCGGCTACGTCGACGGCGACGCCGCCTGGGACATCTTCCGCGTCCTCGTCGCGGCGTCTGCGAGATCGGCATGACGACCTGCTCTTGCGACGAAGTCTGCGCTCTCGAAATTGAGACCGATCATGCTAGAAGGACACGTGGAGGAGCGCTACAACAGGATGAGAGATAGGATCGCGAGGGCCGCCCGAGGGCCGCCTCGGCATGCAGGAAGAGTGGAGAAAGTGGCCTATGGCGGGAGCCGAGGTCGTCTCAGTAGTCGTCGTCGTCGAGTCCGGCCCAGAAGGCAGACGAGCTCGGGCTCTTGTCGTTGTTGGCGTCGGCGACGACGTCTGACCGATACTCCTTGAGACCCTCCTGGATGATCTCCTTGCGGCCGCCATACATCCGGCCCGCACTCGGCGACGTCGGCGGCGTCTGGAGCGACCGCCCGGGTGACGACGGTGGGGAGCGGTTGAACGTCGACGACGACTTGCGAAGGATTTTGTCTGCCGTGACCAGATGGGGCTGGGACGGCGAGACTGACCGGGAGCCTGGCGGGTTGATCCGAGCGGCAATGAACGTCGACGGACAGTCCAGGCCAGGCGACGCCGGCGGTGTTGGCAAGCCGGTCAAGCGTCTCCTGGGTCTCGAGGCTAAGCGACGTGAAGGAATCGTCAGCGACCGACATCTGGTTGGCTACAAGCCCGAGGTAAGGGCCGGTCGGACGAGACGCACCACTTTCCACAGGTCGGTCCAGGCTGTCGGCGCCGTCATGGCCCTCCTCAACGATGCCCTCGAGCTGGCCCTCAGCACTCGGCCGGCGGTAGGGCGAGGCCTGGCCCATGACGAACGGCCGGTCGCGCACGCTCGGGAAGGCGGCGAGGTCGAGCTGGAGCGGTAGCACGGGCGAGTCGCGGCGCTTCATGACTCGGCTCGGTCCGGCGACGGGAGAAGGGGAGGGCGCCATGAGAGGTTGCTGCGGGGCAGGGGAGGCAGAGGCTCGAGGTGTCGTCGTCCGTCTGATCTCTTGAGACGGGTGGATGACGAGGTCGCGAGTCGAGGCGACCATCCTCATCCTCTCTTGAGAGAGGGACGACGAGGTCGAGGGGGAAAGGTGGCGGCTGCTCCTGTGAGACAAGCCGCTCGGAGGAAAGCGCGGCGGGCTCGAAGCCGGCTGGTCGGAGCAAGCGCAGTGGAGCTGTCGACGACGGCGAGGTGTCCCTGGCCGGGCTAGCTGCTGGGAGACGAGCGGGACGGCGAGAGGCGAAAGAGAGCTGTCGGCTGGGGTCGGTGCGAGGGTGTCGAGGAGGATGACGAGCGGGAGTGTGCGCAGGGCTGGCCAGCAGAAAGAAGAGAGGGGTGGGGGGGACGAGGGGTAGCGCGGGGGCGCGGGCTGTTTACAGTTTGAGGGCGCCCATCGCCGGCCGACCGGACGCGCTCTGACACGCGCCGAGGGGGTGGAGCGAGCGGCCGGCGGACCCGGTCGAGCTCGACAGCAAAAAGCAAAGTTGAGTGCGGCGAGAATCGAACTCGCGTCCTCAGAATGGAAATCTGAGATAATAACCATTATACGACACACCCTTTTAAAAATTGTAGCCAACAGCGTTAAGTGTATCTCATTTTATTGCTCGCCCGCCCCTGCGCACCCTCGCCCGCCTCGACGGGCCGATTTTCGTCGCCCCTCCGGCGCGGGCCGACTCCGAACGACGACCGCAGCTGCCCACCCGACGCAACCCGCCTCAACGCTCTGTGCCTCTGCCTGAGATGGTCTCGTTTCAGTGTGACGCTTGCTCTGGTTCGTCGTCCGCTTGGCTGTTGTCTTCGAGCCCCGTCTGTCCTTCCGCGCTGAAGAGGTCACCCCGTTCTCTCCGGCGCGCAGACGTCGTCAAGAAGCCCAAGCTCGACCAGCACTCGTCCCGCTGTCGCGCGTCCTTCACCTGCCTCGACTGCAGCAAGACCTTCCGGTCGCCGGGCGAGTGGAAGTGCGTGCCTCCTGCTCTGCTAGATGCCGTCCGCTCGCGACGCCGCTGTCAAGGTGCCAGAGCCTGGCTCATGAACTCAAGCTGCAGCTGCTGACCGAAGCGAAGCCTGCGCGTCTCGACCTTCCGCTAGAGGCCATACGACCTGCATCACAGAGGCCGAGAAGTACGAGCGCACGCTCTATCAGGGCCCAGCTAAGAAGGTGTGGCCAGCGCAGGACCTAGTTTGTCTGCTTTCGGCCCGCTGACGGATTTGACGGATTACGCTTCTTCCCCCTACGCCCGACGTTGCCTCCCACTCGCCCCTCCGCACACGCTGCGCTCGTCGCCGGCGTTGGCCCTTTCGGTCTACCTCGCTCTCAACACCGCCACTCTCACAGAAGCAGAAGGCCAAAGACCCGTACGCCGCCGCGTTCGCAGCCGTCCAGGCTAAGCAGAAGGCCGAGGCTGCTGCAGCCGCTGCGCCTGCCCCGGCGCCCGAGCCGACTCCGACACCAGTAAGAGAGCCCGTTGTCGCATCTGCATCGACGAAGGTCGTCGCCGCTCCCAAGGCGGAGGGAGAGAGCAAAGAGGAACGCAAGCGGGCAAAGAAGGCGGCCAAGGAGGCCAAGACGGCCGCTGCCGCCGCTGCTGCGCGTGCGTTGCGTCGTCCAGTTTCTTCCGGCGTCTAGGTGATATGCCCGTACTGACTATCACTTCCTCTTCTGCCTCCACTGTCTGCGTCCCACTATAGAGCCGACTTCGGCGCCGGCCGCTTCGGAGCCTTCGACGTCAGCCCCGCCTGCCGCTGCCGAGGGTACCACAGCCGACTCAGCGGCCGCCGACAAGGCTGCGCGCAAGGCGGCCAAGAAGGAGAAGAAGCGCAAGGCCGAGGAGGCCGAGGCGGCGCCGGTCCCTGCCGTCGTTGTCGCCGCCGAGGGCAGCGAGGCCACCGAGGATCGGCCCAAGAAGAAGAAGAAGAGCAAGGCCGCTGCCGCATGAGATGGCACCTGCCCCTTGGGATGTGGCCTAGTCAGGGTTGAGTACGAGAGGACGACCGTTCGACTCCTCTACGAGTGCCTCCTTCAGTGTCCGGCAGGCGAGGCCTCGAATGCTGTCGTCGCGATCCCACCGAGGATGACCGACTTCGCCGCTGCTTTCACTCGCATCAGGCGTGCCGTCCGTTGACGAACGAGAATCTGCGCAGATGGGAAAGACATCGGCGCGCGCAGGTCCTTGCCTCGTACACTACTCTCCCCCACGTGAGGCGATCGCAAAGGAGGCAGTGCGGGGGGGGGGGGGCGACGCCGGGCGGCGGTCTGCCCGTCCGAGCTGCAGGCTGCTTCGCTGACGGCGTCTGGTAGCACTTTCTTTTCGCCCGGCGCAGGCCATCGATTGCATCGACCGCCGGTGTTCTGGAGGACGAACGACCCGGTGAACGTCTGGATCGGTCGGACGAGGATCTGCGCGCGTCTCTCGTCCGGCCGGCAAAGAGGCCGACGGCCCGGCGCCTGCGCGGGGAAAAGGGCGATCGACGGACATGCTGCGGCGTGCGCGAGGAGGAGGCAGCACGCGGGCCACCGAACCCAAGCCGACCAGAGCAGAGGACGACACAACGAGAGGACGACGACGACGACGACGCCGCCGCCAGCAGGACGACCGACAGCCAGGACCGCGACCAAAAGGCTCGCTCGACCGCAGACTCGCCTACGCCGACGACACCGCCGTCCCCCCCGCGCCCCCTTTGATTGTCGGCCCGCCGCCAGCGTCTCGGCCCGCCTGCTAGACCGAGCCCGAGGCCCGACGCTGCAGCAGCAGAGTCGCCAGCCCTACCCTCCACCTCCTCTCGCTCTCTCGCAAACAGTCTGCCGTGCGACAAGGGGCATCCCCCTTCGGCTGGCCGGATGAAGAACGCTCTCAAGAGGGCACACTACCTCCCGGGCCTCACCTGGCGGCCGGCAGAGCAGACGACGGCCTCCGGCGGCGAGGCCGAAGCTTTCAGGCTCAGCGTCCCCCGCTTCCGGTTCGACCCACCCAAGCGCTGGGAGTCGGTCGGGACCTCGTACGTCTGGCCGTTCTCGTCCTGCACGCCAGCCGAGATGGCCCACGCTGATCCCGATTGATGCCCTCAGGACCTGGCTAGCGACCGGCACGAATCTTGAGGGTCCGTCGTCGCGTCGCGTCGCCCCCCCCCCCCCTTTCGACGCGAGCTGACCGAGCCGACCGTCGTCCGGGCGTCCAGACAAACGATCCGTCATCGCCAAGGTCGCCGCCGCCCGCTCGGCGGCGGGCATGGTGCTCGAGCGCGAGCTCCTGCTCATCTCCAAGCTCGCCGGCTCGCTCGAATCGTCTGAGCGTGCTCTCCGCCTCATCGACTTGTGCGTGCCCCGTCAGCTGGCTCGGCTCCGCCCTACCGCACGCTGACGCCTGGAGACTCTGTCGCCGTCCGCCTGCAGCTTTATCATCCCGCCCGAGCAAGGCGATGTCGTCGTGCTCATCGTCCAGCACCCGGGGGTGCGCTTCTCTCTCTTGCTGCGGAATCAAACTGCCAAGCGCTGTGCGGAGGCTGATTCGGGCCGCTGACCCCTTAATCTCTTTTTGCCAGGCCAATTCGCTCCCGGCCTTCTACCCGAGCATGTACTCACAGTCTTTCCTGTGTCCTGCCTTGCTGAGCGCGGGCGGCGACGGCCGGAGCATCGACGACGACAGCGTGGGCGGCATGGCGCCCCGGTCAGTCAGCAGGAGCGTCGGCGACGACACGACGCCAACACCCGAGACCGCCGAATGGCCGACGTACGAAGGCACGACGCCGCTGACGAGCCCGGCCGGCGAGGTCGCGCCCGACGACGAGGTCCGCGATCTGACCGAGATGGACCTCGCGACGTTTCTCGAGTTTGCGATCCAGGCGACGCAGTGCGTCGAGAGCCTGCACGCCCGCGGGGCGACGCACCTCGACATCCGACCGTCGGCGTTCCACTTCAACGTCCAGACGGGCTCGGTGCGCTTTGCCCACATGGGCCACCGCTCGGTCCCGCTCGACGAGCTCAACAGCGAAAAGTGGCGGGTTGAGAGCATGCTCGTGCGCGAGGCCGTGGCCTACGTGGCGCCCGAACAGACGGGTCTCAGCAGCTTTGGCGTCGACCAGCGGACCGACCTCTACGGCCTCGGAGCGACCTTCCTCGCGCTCCTGACCGGCCAGATTCCTTGGAGCCACTGCACCGAGGTTCTCCACTCGATCGTCTCGCGCAAGCCGCGCCGCGTGACCGAGCTCCGGCCAGACGTTCCGCCTGTCCTCGCGGCCATCATCGACCGGCTGCTGGCCAAGAACCCCGACGACCGCTACCGGACGGCGAGCGGCCTAGGCTGGGATCTGATCCAGGCTCAGTTAAAGTTGACGGACGGCCGAGGTCACGATGCGTCGTCGAACGCCGAGCTCCTTCCGAGCTTCTTGCTCGGGACCCGTGACCGCTTCTCGACCTTCATCATCCCCTCTGCCGTCTACGGCCGCGAGAAGGAGCTCGAGACGATCCGCGGCGTCCTTTCCCGGGTTGCGAACACGCACGCCCTCCAATACCAACCTCGGCGGCCGGCCCTGGCGACGCCGACCTCTTCGTCGGTCGACGGCCTGTCGTCAATCGCGCCAGGTCTGCCGCAGTCGTTTGGTCAGCAGACGCAAGTCGACCTCGTCTCGGACGGAGGCAGCTCGTCTCGCGCGTCGAGAGCGGGCTCGGTCTCCCTCTCCGCCGAGGGCGTCGGCCCGCTGCTCGAAGACAGCCTGGCGACGTCGAGCACGCGCAGCCTGCGCACCTCGTCCTTTGCGAGCTCGTCCTGCCCGCCCGGCCGGGGCGCGTATGCCCGCAAGGGCGGGCGCGAGCGATCGATGGCCGCGCGGACCGTGGTCATCTCGGGCCCGGCCGGCTCGGGCAAGTCGGCCCTCATCGTGGAGTGCCAGCGCGACTTCCGCAAGGCCGGCTTCTTCGGCGTCGCCAAGTTTGAAAGTGTGTAGCGCTTTGGAGTCACCTCGTATCGAAAGTCAACCGGCTGGCTGACCCCCCGGTTTCCCTGACGCAGCCGGCTCTGCGGCGCCGTACGCAACGATTCTCGGCACCCTGTCGGCCATCTTCCGTCAGCTGCTCGACTCGCGAGCGGACCTGCACCGCTTCTGGCAGGCGTCTAAGGACAAGCTCGGGCCCTGCCTGCGCAACGTCCAGCTTCTACATGCCGCCATCCCAGAGCTCAAGGAGATCACGACGCTCTTTGGTCTCAGCACGCGCCCGTCCGACATCGAGAAGCTGGCGACGGCCGAGCAGACGCGGGCGCGCTTCCTCGCGCTCGTCATCGACGTCTTTGCCGTCCTTGCCCAGCAGAAGCCCATCACGATCGCCCTCGACGACCTCCATCTGGCAGACGAGGCCTCGCTCTCGCTCTTGCGCTCGCTCGGGGCGGCAAAGCTCCGGATGCTGATCGTCATCACAGTCCGAACCGAGTCGATCTCGGTCGCGCACGAGACGTTCGGCCAAGGATCCCGCTCGACCTACATCGCCCTCCCTTCGCTAACGCCTGAGGCTGTCGGCGCGTTCGTCTCTGACGCGCTGCACGACACGCTGACGCACGTCGCTCCGCTGAGCGACGTCCTGCACAAGGCAGCGCACGGCAACGTCCTGCTCGTGCGCGAGCTCCTGAGCTCGCTCAAGCGAGCCAATCACATCTTCTACGACTTCCAGAGCGACGCCTGGCGCTTCAATCTGGTGCGCTGCGATCCTCCCTTCAGTTCCTCCCGCTTGCCATGCTGACTGTAACCGAACCCACATCTATCAGCACACGATCGAGACGCAGTTCCTGCCCGAGCTCGCTCGAAAGGATGCCGAGGCGCTCTGCGACATCGGCTTTTTGCTCGCCCACCTCCAGCAACTGCCCAAGGCGGTCCGACGGTTCCTCGGTTGGGCGTCCCTGTTCGGTTCGACCTTTCGTCAGCAGGACGTCTGCGGCCTGATGGACGCCGAGGAGTCGAGCGGGAGCGACGCCTCGTCAGGCGATGAGACGCCGGATCTCGCCCAGCTGTCGCGGTTGTCGATGGCGGCCTCCCAGACGGCCATCTCTGAGGGCTGGATCACCGCCCAGGGCCGGGGCTTCTACCGTTTCAGCCACGATCGCTACCGGCACGCGGCCGTCTCGCTCCTGGCTGACACGCCCGAGACTGAGCGTGAAGGGATGATGCTCAAGGTGCGGCCTCTCACACTCCTGTCGGCCCTCCAAGTTCATAACTGATCGCCCTCCGGGCGCTGCAGATTGTCGACATCCTGCTCAGCTACCCGGATGCGTCTCGCTTCCAGGCGGCCAGCCTCTTGCTCAAGTACGTTCCCAGGCCCTGAGCGCTCGAGTAAGGATCATAGGCTGACCTGAATCCGCCTCGGCCTCCAAGGTGCATGCCGCTTCTACTCCGATCAGCGCCCGTCGATCTCATCTACACCGAGACGCTCTTTGCGGCCGGGCAGGAGGCGCTCACCCAGGGCGCGACCGAGTCAGCCTACAGCCTGCTCGCCGCCAGCGAGCAGCTTGGCGCCGTGTCGGGAGCTTGGCAGACGGAGCGCTCCGAGATGTTTGAACTCGAGCTGACGCTTGTCGGGTGCGTCCGCTCGCAGACGACTGGTCGTCTGCGCACGCCGATGCTTTCGCTGACCAGCGCTCGCTCGACCTTCTAGGCTTGAACTATACAGCAACCGGCGCGAGGCAGCGACCGCCCGCATCATCGAGCTCTACGAGAAGGCCGACACGCCGGTCCTCCGGGCGCGCATCATGTTCAAGGATGCGCGGCTAAAGTTTGTCGAACAAGACCACGACAGCCATTTTCACCTCCTCGTCCAGGCCCTCTCGGGTCTCGGCGTCGAGGTCGCCCTGGACGCGACGGACGAAGACCGTGATCTGGCGTATGCCGGGGTCAAGAGCATGCTATCGCTCCAGGGCGACTCGGTCGGCGATCTCAAGCCAGTGACGGACGAGAGCACCCTGCTCGCGTCGGATCTCCTCGCCGAAGCAACGATCGCCGCGTTCTGGACCCAGGGCGGACGGACAGACATCTTTGCTCTGCGACTGGTCGAACTCGTCCTGACCAAGGGCATGACGCCGAGCGCCTGCCTCGGCTTCGTCTGGCTGGGCTTTGTCGCCTCGTCGACGTTTGGCGACCTCAGCTTTGGGTCGCAGATGACGCACTTTGCGGCCGACCTCGCCCAGCACCCGCTCTCGTCCGGTGCGGCAAAGGGCCGGACGCTGACGCTCAGTATCGCCCTCGGTGCCTATGCCTCACCGCTCAAGGAGGCCCGCCAGACTGTCCAGGCCGCGACCCGGTTCTCGCTCTCGGCCGGCGATCTGTCGTTCGCCTCGTTTGGCCGACTGCACGAGCTCGGCGCCGCCCTCCTCGAGTCGATGCCCTTGGCAGAGGGCGTCCCGCTCGCCGACGACGTCCTCGTCGACATCCGTCGTTGGCAGCCTGACACCGCAGCCGAGATGATGGCGCTCGGGACTGCCAACACGATCAAGGCCCTTGCCGGCGAGACGGTCAATGTGACGCCCCTGACCATCCTCGGTGCGTCTTTGACTTGCGAACGCTGCTCTGGTCTCAAGCTCTCCAAGCTGACCATTCGACGTCTTGACCGGCCCGCAGACACCGACGACTTTGTCGAAGAGCGCGACCTGCCGCAAGAGGACGAGGCCTCTGGCGTCACCCTCTACTGGTATTATGCGTTCAAGGTCGGTCGTGGGAAACACATGGGCATCGAAGTTTCGAACGGTGGCCGGCGGCTGACTCGTCACCTGATTCGCCTGCAGATCGTCGCCCTTCACGCGCTCGGCTGGACCGAGGAGGCCGTCGCTCTTGGCTTCTACCTCTGGCCGCACCGATCCTACGCCGAAGGCCACCATCACGCCCGCCGGGCGGCCTACGTTCACTCGCTTGCACTCGTCGCCCAACTCCGGCGCGGTGACCTGCCGACCGACGTTCGGGAGCGGTACCGCGCGCAGATCACTCTCAACCAGGAATACGTCGACGAGTGGGCAGGCCACGCCCCTGAGAGCTACGAGCACTGGTCCCTCCTCGTCCAGGCTGAGGTTGCTGCCCTCGATGGCCTGCCGACGGCGTTTGGCCTGTACGACATGGCCACAAATCGGGCCGAGGAGGGTGCGTGGACGAGCGACCTCGGCTGGTGCTACTTCTTTGCCGGCTCGCATCTCGCTCGAGTCGGCGCCGTCCACCTCGGCACCGAGCTCCAACAGCGAGGCGTCGAGACGCACGCCAGCTGGGGCGCGAGCGCCGTTGCCGACTACATGTCGCTCCAGTTCCGGCATGCCGGCCCCCGGCGGCACAGCCGGGTCGATGCCGCCGTGCAGACCGACTTTGGCTCGCCCGACGACCAGGCGGTCGACTCGGACGACGAGGACGCCGCTGATACCGCAACCTTGGCCGGCGAGATGAGCGAGGGCTTAAAGGACTACAAGGACCTGTCGCTCGCTGACTTCCAGACCATTATCCGCGGCTCGCTCACCATCGGCGCCGACGTCAACGTTGCGAGCTCGCTCGAGTCGCTCACGAACCTCGTCCAGGACTGCACCCACGCCCAGGATGCGGCGATCATCCTCCGGAACGATGATGGTCAGCACATCATCGCGACCTCGGTCTCGCCGACGCAGGCTGTCACCGTTCACGAATCGCCGCCTCTGCTCGTCGACGCCGAGGACCCAGCCCTGCTCGCGATTGCCACCCACGGTTCGCTCTGTGTCGCTTTCATCGTCACCCCTTCGTTGATGACTGACCAACGCTGCGCTCCTGCCGTCCCGCACTCAGTGATTGCCTCGCACGAGAAGCTCCTGCTGGGCGACGCCTCGCGCGACCCGCGTTTCTCGCACGTCGCAAGCGAGACGCGGGCCGTCATCTGTCTTCCGATCTCGCTGCGCGGACGCTCGATTGGCGCCATCTACGTCGCCAGCCGCCGGGCCCACGAGTTCACGCCGGCTAAGCTGGCCGTCCTCGCTGTGCTGGCTTCGCAGGCATGCATCGCGCTCGGCAACAGTCTGCTCTTCCGCAACCTCCAGGTGTGTGCTGCTTTGAAGTCAGAGCCCTTTGCGACACGCGAACGCGAGCGTTGCTGACCACCCGCCTTGTCTCTCGCGGCGCAAACAAACAGGCTGCCTCGAGGGCCAACATCAAGGGCATTGCGGCCCAGAGCAAGTCGCTCGCCGAGGCACGAGCGGCGAGGGAGGAGGCCGTCAACCTGTCGCGCGTCAAGTCGACCTTCCTCGCGACGATGGTCGGTCCCTGCTTGCTACCGCTGACGCGCGACACCCGATGACGCGGCGGCTGATGTGAAACTCTCGTTGCAGAGTCATGAGCTGCGAACGCCGCTTTCCGCCTGCTTTGGCCTCCTCGGCCTGCTAGCAGAGACACCGCTCGACCAGGAGCAGCAAGACTTCGTACAGACGGCACGCTCGTCGTGTGAGCTCTTGCTCGACATCATCGACTCTTTGCTCGACTACTCTAAGCTCGAGGCTGGCCAGCTCAAGCTGTTCCACTCGTCGGCCCCGACCGAGGACGCTGCCGCCGACTGCCTCGAGCTTCTCACGCCGCTCGCCGTCGGCAAGGGTCTCGAATTGTCGTACAACAGTGCGTCAGAGAGTCCGCCTGCGGTCTGCGTGCGCCCTACTGATCGCTCTGTGTCCTCGCAGTCTCTCCCGAGGTCCCGCTAGTGCTGAACTCGGACGCCTCCCGCGTACGGCAGATCTTGTACGCGGCGCTCCTTGTACCGGCGTTCTGTTCGTTTCACGCTGAAATCTCTCGTCCTTCGTTGACAGGATGAACTTGTTGGGCAACTCCATCAAGTTTTGCGAGAGCGGCTCGGTCCGGCTCACCATCACGCCGTCGCCGCCGGGCACCCTCGATCTCAAGGACGGCGAAATTGCGATCCGCGCCGAGGTCACCGACACTGGTACGCCGCGCTCGCAGCTGCCGTTTCCCCATCCCAACTTCTGACCGTACCCCCCTTGCATCTCGTCGCAGGCATCGGCATGACGACCGACGAGCAAAAAAAGCTGTTCACGCCCTTCCACCAGACGGACGGCAGCACGACGCGGCGCTTCGGCGGCACCGGCCTCGGGCTGTCAATCTGCCTTCAGCTCGTCAAGCTCTTCAATGGAAAGATCGGCCTCCGCTCAGAGCCAGCGGTAGGGTCAACCTTTTGGTTCGACATCCCCTGCAGGCTCGACCCGGCGCAGAACGCCAAGGTGCGACGAGCGACCTCTCGAGCGCTTCATACAGATACTGACGCATCTGGCGCTCCCCCTCTCCAGGCCGCCAAGGCGACGCGCAAGGTGTTGCGTCAGATTAACACGCCGACCCCTCTCTCGATCCTCGTCTTCTCGACCTCGCCGACGACGACGGCCTCTGTCGTCGACGCCTTTGCCGGCTCGCGGGTGGCGACCGTCGACTCGGTCCCGGCCTTCATCGAGCGACTGCAGGCAGCCGACCAGCCGTACGAACTCTACGTCATCGATGGCCAGACGTCGGAGGCGCTCGACGCGCTCAAAGCACGTTCAGATCCGTCAAAGCGGCTACCGAACGTCATTCGCTTGCTCGCGCCCTCGGTTGAATCGCTTAAGGCGCGCACGGAGGCCCTCGAGGGCGTCTCGGTCCTTTACCACCCCCTTCGCCGGCGGCGGCTGCTCGACATGGCGGTTCAGCTGGCGTCACGTCTCCAGCGCACGTCGTCGACCGACGAGCGCGTCAAGGCGATGACGACGAGTGCGGCCCCCGTTCGTACGATAGACTTCTTTACCGAGGCCGAGAAGGAGATCCTCGCCCGGACCTCGGTCCTCATCGCCGAGGACAACGAGATCGCCGCCCGCCTGCTCGTCAAGACGCTCGAGAGGGTCCACATCAAGGTCACGGCGACGACGCGGGGTGGCGAAGCCGTCAACGAGTGGGCCGCCCAGCCCGAAGGCCACTTTGCCCTGGCCCTCTTCGACCAGTCTGTCCCTCCATCACCCCTTCTGCCGGAGGTACCGACCGCTGACGCAACGCTCGCATGGAAATCAGCCACATGCCGGGCGTCAACAACTCTGGTCCGAGCGCAGCTGCCCGCATCCGCGTGCTCGAGAGCCGCAAGGGCCACTCGCTCCGGCTGCCGATCGTCGGCCTCAGCGCCGACGTTCAGACGACGGCTCGCGCGCTCTGCATATCGTCCGGCATGGACGACTATCTCTCCAAGCCACGTCAGTCCACTACGCGGCAGGCGCCTCTAAGTGTCGAACTGATCCCGAACCGCCCTTTGCAGTCAAACAGCAAGATCTCATCAACCTAGTCCGGCTCTACATCTTCCCCATTGACCAGCTCCGGCGCTCGAGCACGACGTCGACCGACTCGACCGACACTGCGTCGTCGATTGCCTCGTCGCCGTCGATAGCGACCGTCACCAACCCACTGAGCACTGACGGCAGCCGCCGGGGGAGCGACGGCCTACCGCTCGATCATCCGGCACCCGGAGGTAGCCGAGCTTTCAACGAGAGCAAAGTCACCTTCACGTCGACGCTACTCTCGGCCAAGGCCAGCGGGACGACATCTGTCGACCCGACCATCGTCTCGCCATCGTCCGAGCTCCCGCCCGACGTCTAGCGCCGCCCTGCGTGCGCTCGCCTATCTCTCGCCCGCTCATCTCAGACTGTACCTGCCCCCATCTCACCAACATCACGTCCTCTGCTTCACGCCCGTACGCCCCCCTTTACCACGAGACAGCGCCCACTGCTTTTCCCCCGATGTATCCCTATTTCTCCGCCTGCTCGACGATTCGCGAGCGCGCCCCTCCGTCTACAACAGACATACAGAGAGAGCCGCCCTTCAGGACGCTGCCACCTTGCGATAATCGCCGCCGCCTGAGCTCCGCTCTACGTCCTCTGCCCGCTCGAACGGCAGCAGGACGGTCGCCCCGACGCTGGCAAGGAAGAAGCCCGCCGACGTCCAAAGCGGAAGCGAGGGCGAGACGGCGAGCAGCGAGCCCGTAATGAGCGGCGCGACGATGCCAGCTCTGCGAGGGATAGAAAGGTTGGGGTCAGCGCAAGTCGCGAGCTAGTCGGACGGTTGGCACGGTAGACCGACAGTCGCGAGGTTGCCGCGGCTGAGCCACAAGCCGTGCCCCGAATCTCGGTCGAGAAGATCTCGGGCGTCATTCCATAAAGGACGGCACTGGAAGGGACGACGCAGGCCGGTCAGTAGCGGGAAGGCATGCCGCATGAGCCGCCCAGTCAGACGTACTACATGGCCGTCGAGGCGAGCGAGATGGCCATCGAGCTGCCGACGACGCCGGTCTTTGACGACACGGCCGAGAAGAGAAACATGGCGAGCGCGGTGACGAGCGTCGTGCCCGCGAGCGTCTTGCGCCGGCCAAAGGGCGTCTCGATGAGATACGCACCGAGCTGCAGAAAGAGGAGATCGCTCCTGATCAGCGACACACAGCGGGCGTAGATCATGCAGCAAGGATGACGCACGAGAGAGCCAGGGGCTCCGGCGACCGTGTAGATCAGGTACTCCTCGAGGGCCTCTCTCCGACCGCCACTGGAGCCATCTGGGTTCGGCTCGATCCGCGCCTCGAGGATCGTCGGCAGAAAGGCGTTGAACACTGAGCGTTCGGGGCGCACACGAAGCGGGTCAGGAGCTAGCGACGTTGCTGAACGGCAGCCAAAACGACGCACTCGTGTACGCCATCGACAAGCAGCTCCAGATGATCCAGATGAGGATCGTCGTCCTGCGCCAATCGGGCCGGAAGATCTCGAGCAGCTTACCCTTCCCCTCGGCGAGGCTGGCCTTGGTCTTCTCCCACAGCTGGCCGGCTGACGGCAAGCGCGACGGGGTCGCTGTCGCGCGCAGAGGAGACCGGGAACCGATGCGCCGTGGTCCCAAGGGTCGTCGGGTGGCAGACCCGGGCTGGTCTTCGACGTCCTCCGGGGTGGTCGCCGAGGTGGCGGGAAGCGCTAAGGGCAGTGCCGGCGCATTCGCTGCCTGGCGCAAGCCGTCCATGAACGACTGGCGGTCGTCCCGAGTCGGCGTCGCGAATTGAAAGCGCGGCCGCTCGTCTGGCGAGGTCGAGGCCGTCGAGGCGTAAACTGTGCCGTCTGCTATTGACCGAGGAGCACCCTCCGAGCGGCCGGTCACTGGCGGCGCCGGGCTGTCCTGTTCGTCGTCTGCGGACTCATCATCGTCCTGCGACTGGCTAGCTTGCGCCGCCGCCCAAAGGAAATTCTCGAGCTCCTTCTCGATGCGGCTGGCAGGGACGCGATTAAAGGCGGCGATGTAGCGAAGCGCTTCGGCCGCTTCCTCTGGCCGACCGGCCGCGGCGAGGAAGCGAGGGGCCTCCTTGATGCGAAAAACAGTGAGCCGGGCGAGAAAGAAGGCTACCGTCTGCCAAAGATGGCGCGCGGAGGAAACATGTCAGCTATGTCCGCTTGATGCTGGAGAACGGTTGACAAAAGGGGAGGGTGACGACGCACGAGAGCGCCCTGCAAGCGCAGCATCCACCGCCAGCCCCAGTTTTCGCGTTCAAAGTCACCGCACCAGCCCTTGGTCCGATCAATTTCAGAGACGCCTTCCGGGCACGAGCCGGTCGGCAGGATGACGAGGCCCATCAGGGAGGACGTGATGGCTCCAAGCGAGAAGAAGGTGCTGCGGTCGCGATCGAAGGAGCAGGTCAGTCAGCAGCGCGGCTTCTGCCAAGCGAGTTGATTGAACGAACCTCAGGAACGTCAAAAGATACTGCCGATCACGCGGCAAGTTCTCGAGAAGAATCGTCCCGTCGGCTGTCGGATGATGGGACCTCTGTCAGCGACACGTCGGCACGCGCGCAACATGGGCGACGGAGGCACGCACTCGGCATGGAGCCGCCGACGTTGAAGCCGAGGAAGAAGAGTCCGAGTCGAAGGATACTGAAGGAGCCGGCCCACGAGCAGCCTGTAGGTTCGCGAGGGCGATCAGCATACACCAAGGCGCCCCACACTGGCGACAGACGAACCGAGGCCAAAGACGGCGGTCGCGCCGAGCGTCGCCCGGAAGGCGACCCTGCGGCCTTGAAGATCGGCCAGCGCTCCCCAGAAGACGGCGCCAAGCATCATGCCGAGCATGGTTGCGCTCGTCAGGGTGCCAATTTCACTCGACGGCGTGCCAAAATGGTCCTGGACGCGGGGCAGGATGACGGCGATGCACTGGGAGAGAGGCGAACATGCGTCAACATCGCACCAGACAGTGCCGGAGGCTCAACCTGAGCGACTTACCTGCAGATACATGTTGTCGCAGAGCCTGGCGAGGTGAAGCCGGTCGAGGCGGTCAGCTCGACGTGTCGTCGACGCGTCATCGGCCGCCCGTTCGGCTGCGCTCGCGCCAGCCGAAGTCACACGCACCAGCCAAAGCCGCAGAGGACCTGCACAGACGGCCGGGTTGAGAGAGTCAGCACACAGCGATGGACGCCGGCGAGAAATGAGGAGGCCGAACCAGGAGGCGCCACTCTGTCAGCGGCGCAAAGGAAGCATCCGGAGCCGGGAGGCGCGCATGTCAGCTGCCGCAGCAACAGCACCGTGAAAGCAAACGCCCGACTGGCCAGGGATACGCACGGTAGGAGCCTTGTCAGAGGCAACATGCGTGCTGTCACTGTCAGCGACGAGCACCACCTGAGCTAACGTGCGACGTGAGCTCGAGTCGTACGCACCCATGCCGACGAGGTTGATGGCGCGTTCGAGCGGCTCCCGCTCGGCTTCGTCCTCGCCATCGGCGTCGACGAGCTCGTCTTCTGAGCCAGCGTGATCGTCTCTGCCCTCCTCGTCATCGTCGCTGCTCGACCTGTCCCTCGACCTCGCGTGCGATGAGGAGCGCTTGCCCTGCGGCCGGACGTCGTCGAACGGGTTCGGCCGCTCGCCAGCCATCCAGCTGCCCGGGCTGCCGGGCGGCTGGCCGTCTGCCCCGCCGCCGCCGCCGGGCGTACGCAAGGCGCGGAGCGCATACGACGGCGTCCTGGCGGTGTGGCCGCGGGGCGTGCCAGGTGGGAGCCGGACAAGCGAAGGCGAGGCGAGAGGAAGTGCCATCGCGTGCTAGAAGAGGAAGGAGGAGGGCCGGAGGAGGAGGTTCGGAGGGCGTCGCAGCCGGGCTCGGCGTGCGCGGGAGGGGCGAGCTGCGCGCGCGCGGGCTGAGCGCTGCTCCTGTTGCTGCCGCTGCCGCTGCACGACCGGCGCCTCGATCGGCCGTCGTCGATCAGCGAGGCCCTTCTTCTTCTCCCAGGTCGGATTCTCGATGCCTCATCTCTACGGTCTATCTCTACGGTCTGCAGAGGCCGGTTGCCTCCCTTTCTGCCACAGGTGGCTGATGCTGGCGAGGGCGATCGAGTCGCCGCTCTGGGCGAAGCCCCCGCTTGGGCTGATCGGGGATTCAGGCGATCGAGGCTGCGACTTGCCTCCGGCCGTCCCCAGCCTCCCTCCCCCAGGGAGATGGTCGAGCCTAGGGCCTAGGGCAGCATCCAGCCACTCGCTCGACCACATCGCCCACCCGGACATGACGCTCCCACGCCCGCCTTCCTACTCGGCCCTCTTCCCTCCGACGACCGCGCTCGCCGCTTTCTTCCCGCCCAAGGCAGACGGCGACGATCTCGCACCGTCGTCGCCGACCGCGCAGCGGCCCCTACCCCAGCGGACCGTCGAGCGCAACGCCTTCGGCCTCGAAGGGTTCTGCACCTTTGCCGGCGCCGTCCCTGGCGGCAGCAAGACGGCCGACTGGGCCTGGCTCGACTTTGCCCGCCACGGCTCCGACGACGACGACGACGGTGTGAGCGAGACGACGACCGAGGACGACGACGAGCTCGCCTCCCCAACCCATGTCGGCGGCGGCGCCCTTCGCCACCCAGCCCTCATCGTCCGCCTGCCGTCGGCCCCAGCTCTAGATGGCTGCGGCCAGCTGGATAAGCTCGACGGTACCGAGGCTATCGGCTCGCCGATGCTCGAGACATCGTTCGGCTTTACCGACAGCCTGCTCGAAGACGAAAGCCTGCCCGCGACACCCGGCGGACTCTCGCTAAAGAGCGTCCTCTCCTACTTCTCGCTCCGTGCGTCCTCCCCCCCTCGCTGCACCCTGTCGCCTCCTGGGGGTCAGCTCTGACCTTCATTTGTTGCCTGTCGATCAGCCGAGCTCCCGGACGCTCTGCCTCAGAACAACGCTCCCGATCCGTCCTTCGTCAACGCTAACCTGTTCCGCTCGCCCTCGGCCTCGTCATCTGGCGGCCTCTCCTCCCACTCTGCCGGCCCGACGTCCGAAGACGACGCCGGCGCAGACGGCGACGACGAAGGGTCCGACTCGTCCGATCGCGTCGCTCGGCGATCCTCGATCTCGAAAAGCAACGGCGGCAACGTCAAAAGCGCTACTCGCGTCTCCTTCAGCCTCTAGTCGACGGACTAATCGTCAATCTCCTCTTCGCCCGCCGCTGGACCGCTCAACACATTACCCTTTTCCCCGCTGTCAACACCAGCGTCGAACAAACCCCCCGTCGGCCTTCATTTGATTCGAGCCTGGCCGTCATCGACCGTAACCGACACCTCTGGCCGCCCTCTCGACCCACGAACCCCCCCCCCCGAATTCCACTTGTATCTCGCCTCTCTGTCGATGTTCTCCATTACACTGTTGTAGAA
>Ga0308160_10000844_pt1 | contig 49690 bp, 42 predicted proteins | sample PhyFR1_FD_201036 | JGI IMG/M metagenome (GOLD analysis project Ga0308160, IMG submission 201036) | Phyllosphere microbial communities from UC Gill Tract Community Farm, Albany, California, United States - DLSLF.R1 | ecosystem: Host-associated > Plants > Phyllosphere > Unclassified | place: USA...
ATCCATCAATCATGCTGTTATGATGCGCGCCGTTGGAGAGATGCCAGAGTGGCCGAATGGGACGGATTCGAAATCCGTTGTACCTTCACCGGTACCTAGGGTTCGAATCCCTATCTCTCCGCCATTATTTATCGAGGGTTTGATATTTTTCAGACTTTTGAGAAAGGAACGAATTTAGTGGTGATCCCACAATGATCCCACTAAGTAAAAAGCCCGATCCCGTGATCGGGCTTTTTTTCGTCTGTAAGAATGTGCCTGATTTTCATAGCTACCATTCGTCAAGGCTGGTTCGGTGACGGCACGCTGATGAGTGGCGGTGCGCAGAGAGGGGTCATGCAGCCGAGCTACGACTGTCGGTATTGTTTCAAAACGTACCATGGGATCTCCTATTACACTCGGGTGCTATCGCGACTTGCTTACACAGAATGAAGCCAGCGGAGGCGCATGATGTTTAAGCCCTCACTTCTTCTGCTTTCTATGTGTTTCTCTGGGGTGCCGATGACGCTAGGCTGCATCCGAAAAGAAAATCGGCGTGGTGATCTGCCAAGCTCCGCGGAATCTCTCTAGTGGGGGGGGAGATGCTTTGGATGTGGTTCAAAATGTATTTGTCGGCGGCCGCTGTTTCTTTACGCACGTCCCGGCCTCGCAACTGTTGACTGGCTCACTGTCACATTTGCATCCCGTGTGCTCAAATCAGGCAATCGCGCTGCTGGGAAATCCAGCCGCTTCGGCCACTTATACCAAAGCAAACCTTTGTAGCTTCCTCTGGTGAGGCGGGCCCAAGTTTTAAATTATCAACTGGTTTTCCTATGGCGAGCAGGAAGTCTACGAATAGTTTAGTTTGGAGCGCCTAGGCTTGGTTTTGCTTGAAAGAGTTACTGCCCGAGTGGCGCAATTTGTAAGGCTTGTTTCTGAGTTCTGACTGAGTATTCCAGTATTTTCTACCAGCATCGATGAAGGCTAATATTTCGTGCCCGGAATAAGTTGCTGATAAGCCACTTCCAGAAAATGGAAGCACGTCCGCATACTTACGTGTCCATTGCCAAACTGCTATCGAGGATGGGCTGACTTTACACAGCACTGAAAACTCCTTAGCGCTCAATTTGGCGTCAGGTTGAATATCTGTAGGGCAAGAAGCCTCTAGCAGGATCAGAATCCTCGGATACAAATGGGTTTTGCGTGGACGTGCGTCCCTGAAGCGATGGACGTCGGAAACAAGATACTTAACTCCATCGCGGGAGGGGAATGCGGGTAATAGCAACTGGTAGCAACCCTTTGATCTCCAGTTTTTTAAAGTACCAACACTTCTGCTTAACATTTCAGCGGCACACGCTTCACTGACAAGTTTATAATTTTGGGGAGGTAAATTAGTTAATTTTAGCTCAGTCATGATTTTATAGTCTTTTGTTGTTTTGTATTATTATAACATTGATTTCTGTCTGGTGGTCAGTTGGCGCTAGGGTGATGCTATCGCATCTTCAATAGGAGTTAGTACTCTGTAAGATTTATAACTTCATGCTTTTAGTTGTCAGCATGGTTAACCCTCCTGGCTGTCATTGCTAGGGATACAGCAACCGCTGTGCGCTTTAATCACTCAAAGGTGACGCATTTTTTTTGATAAAATTTTATTCCGATTCCACAGCAAGACGCTTTGGTAGGGCGGTGGCTGAGTGCGCAGTCGATCCGCACACGGTGCTTTGGCCCTCTAGCTGTAATCCGAACCTCTAAGATCCTCGACGTATGAAGTGGAGGCTATCTAGGGGGGGATGTCCATCCGGTAGCGCGTTAGATGCTCTTGAAGCTTCTGCGTGAGTGCAGGCCTGCGGTGGGCTCAGGAGAGCACTAAAGCGTTCCTAAGCTCATATCTGAGTATCCATGCCGTGCCGACATCTGAGTTAGGGCGCGAAGCGCAGCTACCGCTTCTTAATATATCTGTTGGTGATATGTCGGGTTGTAGGGGGGGGCGAATGACTTATCTGCGCGCTTTGACGTCTTGTAGGAGTGGTTGCGGCTTGGGGCGTCACTTCTCGCTGGGGTCGTCCAGTTGAAGTGGTAGGCACTCTCTCAGCGCCTTCTGCTAGTGTGATCAAAGTCAGGTGGTTGGTGAATGGGAATCTTGGGTGATTGCAGCTGCGGGTCTGGGCCTAAAGGGTAATTCATAACGCCATTTCCGAATCTCGCATCAGCCTCTCTTTGGGCCGGAGGGGCTGGTTGGTGAGAGTGCGCCTCCAAATGCCTAACGATTGCTCTCACACTGCCGTATACGTTCTATAGAGGCGACGGGAATCTGATATTTCTCTGGGTGCTCCTACGGCGTCAGATGCGACCAGGGCGCCACGGCTGTGAACCGGTGGTTTCATTCGCGACGAAGCCGCGGTCCCTCGGTCCGAGTGATCTTGTTGAGGTCTGTAACGTGGTGCTCTCACTTCGTGGCAGGCATTCTATAGCGATGACGGAGAAGTGATATTTTTCAAAGGTGCTCCAGCGGCGTCAGATGCGACCAAGGCGCCACGGCTGTGAACTGGTGGTTTCATTCGCGACGACGCCGCGGTCCCTCGATCTGAGTCATGTTGTTGAGGTCTGTAAGGTCGTGCACTCACTTCGTGGGAGGCATTCTTTAGAGATGGCCGGGAAGTGATATTTCTCAGGCCTGGTGCGACGGCGTCACTTGCGAGCAAGGCGCCATGACTGCGAGCCGGTGGGTTCATTCGCGACGAAGTCGCGGTGCCTCTATCCGACTGACTGGCCTGAGATCCTTAAGGTAGGTCTGGGTATTTGTGCTCGATGAACGTAACGTTTTTAATGCAGTTGCCCGATAGGGCCAATCGGATCTGTGAGCTATACCTGCACGATATTCAGACCGTACAGTGACCCATTGCAGCCGAATCATAGCCTAGCAATTCCTTAAGGATAGTCTGAAGTAGGCCGCTATTTTTCGACTGCTGAGCCATAGGCGCTTTCAAAAAACGGCAGCCGTTCAAAACCGATCACGTCTGCCGCCTATTCCATCCATTTTTTCCGCTGAACGCTCCTCGCAGCAGGTATTTCCCTCATTACGGACGCACCTCTCCTGCGCTGGAGAGCAAATATCGACGCGCCATCCAAAGGTTCGACAGGGCGAACAGCGTCACCATCTGAGCAGTGTTTTTCACCAAGCCTCGGAAACGCACTTTCGTATAACCAAACTGACGCTTGATCACTCGAAATGGATGCTCAACCTTGGCGCGAACCTGGGCCTTGGCTTTCTCGATCTTGCGCATCGCTTTGTACAGCGCGCTGCGTTTACCGTGTTTTTTGTAGGTACTGCGCCGGGCTGCGATCTGCCAGATGACGTGGCGTCCCGCATGCTCTTCGCGCTTCTCGACACCGGTATAGCCTGCATCGGCGCAGACCACGTTCTCAGCACCGCGTAGCAGTTTGTCGACTTGGGTTATGTCCGCGACGTTGGCCACAGTGATCACCACGCTGTGCACCAGCCCTGACTCATCGTCGACACCAATGTGAGCTTTGGCACCGAAGTAATACTGGTTACCTTTCTTGGTTTGATGCATCTCAGGGTCGCGTTTGCCGTCCTTGTTCTTGGTCGAACTGGGCGCATGAATCAGCGTGGCATCGACGATGGTGCCTTGTCGCAGCGACAAGCCACGGTCGCCCAGATAGCCATTGATCACGCCGAGAATACCAGCGGCCAACTCGTGCTTTTCCAGCAGGCGACGGAAGTTGAGGATGGTAGTTTCATCTGGGATCCGCTCCAGGCTCAGACCTGAAAACTGGCGCAAGATCGTCGTCTCGTACAGCGCTTCTTCCATCGCAGGATCGCTGTAACCGAACCAGTTCTGCATGAGATGAACCCGCAGCATCGCCATCAAAGGATAGGCCGGACGCCCCCCTTCGCCCGTCGGGTAATGAGGTTCGATCAGGGCAATCAAACCCTTCCAGGGTACGACCCGATCCATCTCGATCAGGAACAATTCCTTGCGGGTCTGCTTGCGCTTACCGGCGTACTCGGCATCGGCGAAGGTCATTTGCTTCATTGAAAAGCTCGGCGATTGGTGTCCGGAGATTTTGCCAAATCAGGAAGTCTTTTTCAGGATTTCCCTAAGCATCGAGCCATGCGATCGTTGCTATGTCGGACGCGTCCGCTTTGGGAATATGGATTTTCGGGACTACAAAGAGCTAATCAAGAAGTTTTATTAGTATTAGTTAATATTTTTTAATATCTATAAAATTTTTCATGTTTTTATTTCGTTGTCATGAAATTACTAAATTTGTGTGATATGATTATTTTGTTCTAGCGGAACTCATCTGCAAAATAATAATAAAAATTAGGTGATTTAATGAAGGTTGTTCTTGAGGGCTATAAAGCCGAGCACAGATTTTATCGTGCGTGCAGCGAGTATTTGGTAGTGGTGGGTCAAGATGCTGCCGCTGATTATCTTGGTAAATACAATGTTGCAGTGACGGATGGCGACAGGGTTTCTGATGTGGTGCGGTATTATTCGGAAAGCGATCTGCCGGGTGTATCAACATTGGTTCATGTCGGCAGAAAAAACTATGAGGAATTGATGGAGGTGGCCCGTGCCGCGCGGGTGGGGATTCTCATCAAGTTGGGAGGGGATGATTTAATATTTAAAGCATTGTCTAGCGCGATTGATTTTGACTTGGGCGAACTTGCTCTCCGAGAAGGTTATGCCGTGAATGCTGAAAGATACATAAATCTTATGGCTCGATCGGTACCAGGAACTCTCTCAAAGCGATCCGCGTTGGAGAGGGTGCGTAAAGTATTCCCTAACGATGAGCCCAGAGCTATTGCTACTTTTGAACGGGCGAGTGCGAAAATCTATGATGAGTTTTTCGCGACTAGGCGTATTAAGCTGCAAGGAGTTGTATCCAAAAAACTAGGGACTGACCTTAGCCTAGCATCTGTGACCAAGGTGCTGGCTGATGATGCTGAGTCTGCATATATCTCAGGTGGAGTATTTGTTCTTAACCTGGAGATGGGGCGAGGTAAAACATCGGCATTTGTGTCTAGAATCGTGGATTTGGCTAACAAGCATGAGGAGAAATCGTCTTTCATAACACATCGACATTCTATATTAGAGAGTTTGACATTTAGTGGTGCCCTGAAACTTTGTACCGATCCAGAAATATCTAGGGATGAAGACAAACTAAATGGGCTGTCTCTCATAGTAAACAGGTGTGCTCAGCTTAGGTTTCAGGCTCATCTAGCTCGTACCGATGTGCTAGTTATTGATGAGGTCGCTCAGGTTTTTCGTCATGTAGCTAACAAGGATTTTCAGGGAGAACATGATGAAGTATGGACGTCTCTAATCCAGCTTATTTCTTCAGCGCGTCTAGTCATTCTTACAGATGCCTGCATAAATGATGAACTGATGGATGTATTGAAGCGTATTGGCCGAGAGGTGAACTATCTTTCAGAAGATTACAGCCTTCCCCGTGGAACCGTTGAGTACGGTTTGATAGGCCAGGTCAGGGAGGCAATCATGGTTGCCCATGAGACGTTTGATCCCATATTGATAGGCGTAGACAGCCGAAGAGAAGCAGAATTACAAGCTAAGATCGCCACAAACAAGAGACGGAAAGTTTTGCTTGTTACAAAGCATACTCTTGGCAACTCCGAGGTGAAAAAATTCTTTGCCAATCCAGATAATGAAATTCAAAATTATGATGTGATAATTTACACTCCAGCAATGCAGTCTGCGATCAGTATTACAAGACGTTACTTTAAATATCATTTTTTCATGTTTTTTAGGGTCGTTGGGGTAGATGAAGCTAGACAAATGACTCGTCGGGATCGAACTGCTCAAAAGCTCGTTATAGGAGCTGATAAACCTTTCAGCTATCGAGAGACTTCGCTCGAATACTGGAGGAGTCGAATTTCAAGTTCTGATATCTCCTTTGCGGATTTTTGCTCTAAAACTGAACATAAGTTGGCTCTCGAATTCAACAATTTTCATCAGTGGCTGGCGATTAGTTTAGAAGTGGCTGGTTTTGAAATTTCTAATATGGGCGGCGTACCTAACCAGTCTATTACCGAAGATATCAAAATTACCAAATACTTGCTGTCTTTTGCTGAGAAACAAAAAGTAATTGAAATGCTTGGGTTAGACCGGAGGCTCGACACTCCCCCGTATCTGAGTGACGAGGGGGGCATGGAACCAAGGGTCGCTGAATTTATGCATTGTACTAAGATGCCTCTAGGGTGCATGAGGTCTTCAGATGTCGACTTCATTTTCTCTAGTGGTTGGAGAGACAAGATTTGCAATGCGGCAGCTTGGCTTCTGAATGACGAGGAATTCCACCATTTTGTTCAACAGGTAGTTGAAACTGAATGGGGCTCTAAGAAATACATTTATCAACGACGAATTAATATTCGCTCGGTTATGGATCTAATCTGTAATGTAGCTAATGATGGGGTGATTCGAATGTCCGAGGTCTCTCGTGCTTGTGAATTGATTCGAGCTAATCGATCAGAATTTTTGGGCTTGGGACTGACTAAAAGGTATATTCCTGCTCATACACCAAGAGCAGAGCATGCACTGATCTCTAACTTTCTCGCATCGTTAGGCCTCTCCAAGAGACGTAGTACAAAAAACGTATACGTATTGGATCCGGAGAAATTCAAGCAAATGAGTGACTACATGTACGCTTGGATCTTGTCGAATAAGTCTGGAAAAACTTTCAGGAGAAACAGATTCACTGATTTGCGCGCTCTCTCAGTGCATGACGAAGCTCTCTGCCAATAGCATGTCTGGGAAGCCGCTTTCTCAAGCGTTGTGCGATGCTTACGGCGATGACAAACTAAACTGCCACCGCTCTAATGGGGCGGCATCAATGATGTCCTTAAAGGGCGAGCGGGCATCGCGTCCACGAGGGAGAGGAGCAATTGTCCCAGTAAAGAAATGATCCCCCTGAAGATAGGAAAGGTTATGTTTACGTTGAGGGATAACAAGCAGTTGCTTCTGGCCGATTCTGTTGAAAAAGTCGGCTTCGAATTCCACGGCAGAAAAGTACGCGCCTGAGATTGAAATCTTAGTTTTAGGAAGAAGGTTCAGGGCTCGGAGTTCACGTATCAGCGTGAAAAAAGAGGTATTTTTCCCCTATGAATATTCGAGCGCTTGGGCAACAGGTGCGGGATAGACGGGAGAATTGGCAAGGGCGTATGAAACTTGTTCATCAGTTTCCAAAAGAGGGGGAAGTGATTACTGTGTCTTCGTTAATGCGCGGGCGCTTCGTGCATAGGCGACCACATGCCCTATACAGAATTGGTAACGCAATTCTCCTTTGGGTGCATTTGCGTAGCGTTCGGCTCAATTTGCTTATTATGGAGTCGTAGCGGCTCATTCGTGAAAGCCGAGCATTATTGTTGAGCTTAGTCTATTAGGTATGTGGGGTAACTCGCATCGCACGGCAGTTATGATAAAATTTAAATATTTTCTTGTTGTAAATAGTCCCCTATGTTTGATAGCTTGTTGTTTGGTTTGTTATTTCGGGCGGTGGTAATATGAGTTATTTGTTTGCTGGTAAAAGTTTGGATGATTGTCTGGAGGTTCTTGCTGATAGAGGATGGAATGCTCGTGACGTTGCGGACTACCTAGTTGTGGAACTGCCAGATTCGATACCTATCGATGCAACCGTTGATGATGTTATCGAAACCCAAGGACTGGACATCCCTGAAGATTTCATGGAGGTCATAGAGTGGGAGACTGTGAGAGTCTTCGTTCAGGAGGCGCTAGATGCGTATTTTGCACTTCGTTCGGAGATGATGGAAGAGGGATAGGTGATATACCGCTATTCCACTGCAAGGCATCAAAAGTTGAAGTGCTCAAGCACTTGGATCGTGCCTGGGACGTTCGCGACGCATTGAGTGCTGCGGAATGGGGCCGTGCGGTTATGATCCAAGCCGACCGTTTTCACGTGCCTGGGTGCACCTCCAATACTCCGTTAGATCATCGACGATGTGCTTCGCCAATAAAAGCGCCAAACCCTGAAGCTCTTTTGGTCTAGCGGATCGCTCGTGCTCACGGCTTGCAGCGATCTGGGCGGCTCATTCGGGACAAGGTGCTGGAGTTGGCCGAACAGCACCATCACGTTCAGCAGTATGTCATACAGCTGCTCACTAAAATCAGCCAGGGCCAGGGCGCCGATGATTAAAGCAATCCCCCACACTGAAGTCGAGGTCCTGCTGAGCAAGGCACAAGAGGGCGGGCTAGAACTAACCTGCTTATCGGTTTACTGCTTAAATCTGGGGCTGCGCCCAGTCGAACTCCTGAATGCCCTATCGATCGAAGTTGCCCGACGATTCGTTCTGGGTGAAATGCCGTATGCGGTTAGCGATGACATAATGAACGGTCTGTTCACTGCCATTTTCGATGTAGGTATGGAGGAGGTGATGCCGCAGCCAGCATTCAATATCCATCTGGCTTTTGATGAGGGAGAGTATCAGCACTTGGGGGACTCGGACCACATAGCCCCGTCTGAACGATACAGCCGACCGTACCTGGTGGAGATACTGCGAGGGTTGGTCGACACCGCATGACCGCTTGGGTGGAAAACGGCCAGCGTCCAACGACAGACGTCGCCCTGTAGCTTTCTCTCACGAAGGGCGGCAATCGACCCAGAGTGTGTAAAAACGCTTCGTCAAAAATGAAGTGCGCGCGTCTACGTTAAATCTGAAATTTATCGGTACGTCAGCAGATGTGGATTTCGCTCAGATGCGCGATTTTTAGTCCGGTTTTGAGTACCTGTCGCGTTCAAAAACGTTTTTACACAGCCTCGGCCAGAAGCAGCCCATAGCGATCAGAAACGTTTGACGACAACGCGTCGCTCTCGCACTCTGTTTTGCCCCCTATTTCTCCACTAGGCTTCCCTATGTTATTCGCAACCGTAGTGCTGCTCGACTCCTGGCCACAGCCAAGTACGTCGCCCGAACCCGTCGTGTTTGCCACGGACACGCAGCTATGTTTACGGTATTGCACCGCTGGGGAAGAAATAGCTGTAATCCATTTTCCCCTAGTTAAAAAAATTCAGTTCGGCTCACCAAACGACGAGGCTTTGGGCGGTCATCCGCTTATTGGACTTGGCCTCAAGCATTACCAAATTCATCGAATAGATAATTCGCCTTGGCTAGCAGAGCTTGAGCAGAGAAACGCCATTCATCCGCGACACGATAAACAGCGGTTTCTAAAAGATGCCATCCATTATGTCTTTACGTTTCAGGACTCTACCCTGGAATGCATCGTAATTGAGGGGCAGTTCTGGCATCCAAAAGTACAAGTCTTTACCTCGGAGCAGAAGGCAAGGGATGTCTGGCGCGAACTGATAAATGACGTGGGCGCATGATCCCGATAGTCACGAGTGGATGACCGCTTTGGGTCCAGAGTGTGTAAAAATGCTTCGCCGAAATTGAAGTGTGCGCGTCTACGTTAAATTTGAAATTTATCGGCGCGTCAGTAGATGTGAATTTCGCATAGAAGCGCGATTTCTAGTCCGGTTTTGAGTACCTGTTGCGTTCGAAAACGTTTTTACACTGCCTCGGCCAGAAGCAGCCGCTCATGAGTGGACGTTTTCGACCCCAAGATGCCTTCCGCGAAAGACGGCCATTGGCCATGCAGACATGGACACTCTGCTAGAGTCCCAAGTAATATGCATACACATGATCTCGCTTAGCCCCGCCTGCGTCTGTGGCAGCAGCGCATGATTTGGATGTTAGTCATGACAAGGATGTTTTATGCACGCTCAACGCACTGGCATTGATGGAAAATGTATAGAAGTTCCCGATGGTTGGACTTATCATCGGGGCTCAGATAACCGAGTTGTTGCAGCTCCGAAAGGCTACACCTGTCAGCAAAGAAGTGATGGGCGTGTACTTGCTATTCTCCGTGGACGACGGGCAGTAACTCTGCCAAACAGTAGGCTTAAGATCACACCTCAGCAGCAGTGAATAATTTCGGCTGGGGACTGAGGCTGCTCGATTAATGCCTCGAGTTTTATTTACTAGTTATGAGTCTGAGTATCTATAGCTACGACCAAAAAAAATCTTATTATTTTTTGAAGAGTCTAATGGGGCAGTGATCTCATCAAAGTGAACTATAGAAGCCCAAAGTTAAAGCTGGTCACCCTTTGTTTAAATAAAATTTTGGAAAAACCTATCAATCGGATAATGGAGCGCAATAATTCATGAACTCAAGCCCTAAGCCCCAAAAAACTGAGTATGCGAATCAACATTACGTCCCCAAGCTACTCCTAAAGCGATTTTCGTATGAAGACAAAATTAACATCGGGTTGATGAGTGCTTCGAGTGGTAAGGTAAGGTCGCCAATTCCGTATAAGCCGCAGTGCGCCAAGCACTATTTTTACGGCAAGGACCTATTTATTGAGAAAAAATTGGGGGAGATTGAGGATGAAACTGGAAAAATTATTGATTTAATAAGCTCCATTTCCGACCCTCATATAGACCGATCAAGCCGCGCTCATATACTTTTGACAATATTCGCTGTTTATCAGTACGTTCGGACTGACAAGGCCTTGAAATTGGCTGAAGAAGTTGTTGAAAAAAACTACTCTATTGCCAAGGAGCATGCAAAGCCCAACCTTATGCTTAAGCTCGCAGAGACGGCGAATGGACAACTCTCTGAACAAGAATTGTCTGAGTTCTACGATAATGTGACAGTCTCCATGACCAACCCGCACTCCATCATGTTTGAAAGCGCCAATAGCATCATACTCCCTAGCTTACAGCTTGAGATGAAACTGCTTATAAATGATACCGAAATCCCTTTAATCATTAGCGACAATCCTTTGGTTTATATGGACGCAGAAAGCGAGGATTGTTTCTACAGGATGTTGCTACCACTGACGCCAAAGCTATTGCTTGTCTTTTATGACGGACGAAAGTACAAAATCGGGTTAAGGAAAGCCAACTTTCACAAATTGACGAACGAGACCGACGTATTCTATCTCAATGTTCTCCAGTACCTAAACTGCCAAAAAAATATTTATTTTGGGCCAGGCACTCCGACAAAACACCTTATGTCTCTGAATAGGTCATTTAAAAAACTCAGAGCCAATGAGGCGACAACGCTAACCGAGCTAAATGGTCGAGCTTTTCTAAAAACTAATAGACCTAAAGTCAATCATCGGTTCAGCTTTGTAAAAAGGATCGCTTCTTTGAGTAATTTGCAAGACTAAAGACTCTCCGCCTTCATCCGTGGGGGGGGGGCCATTTTTTAGCGGCAGATATGGGTCGTTTTCTACCTTTCATGTATGGCTTAACGCGGGGCAACTGGATAGGGATTCGAACCCCTTCTTGCGTCTCTGCATACCGCTTAAGGCCAGAAAATACGATGTTTTCGTCCTTTGCTCATGGCGCCATGCGGTCCATGGCGGCCCTGAATCTGCCCTAATTTTGTCTTAAACATCTTCCCCACTGCCGCTGCTATGCTTGATCTTTCTCGAAAGGAGTCGACCCCATGTCAGGTGATTACTCACTACCCGATGTACTGGAAAGGATCTATGACAATCAGCTCGCCTTGGAGGCGGCGGTAATGGAGCTGACGTTGTGGGTGGAACAGAGGGCTTCCTCAGAGGTCGGCGATAATATCCGTGGAGCACTGGAAGCTATTGGAGAGAACGCAGGCCACATCAAACAGGGCTTGGCCAAACTCAAGGGGACGAATCGCGGCTAGGCATCAGCTTCCCGAGTCGACCTGAGAATCGCCTTAGGTAAGCCATCATGATGGGCAATATAAAACCTTCTGACAGGTAGCCATCGGCCGATTCTGATGAAAAAGTCGGCTTCGAATTCCACGGCAGAAAAGTACGCGCCTGAGATTGAAATCTGAGTTTTGCGCAGAAGGTTGATGAGTCGGATTTCAGATAGCAGCGTGCAAACGAGGTGTTTTCATCCATCAATATTCGAGCGCTTTGGGCAAGCCGACTTTTTCAACAGAATCGGCCAAAAGCAGTCATTCGAGCGTGTCTATAAAATGCATGAAGACTCAGTCGGAACTCATAAACCCTTTTGGGAACTGGTGGAAGGCGAACGCGCTCAGCTAGCTATTTCTCTTCAGGGGCTGCATCCTCGGAACGGTTGGTAATGGCGATTGACCAGTTGTTGGCCTGGTGCATCAAGCTGTTCATGGAGGAATCATGTCGATATTGAATGACGTACTGCTCTGGTCGGAAAAAGACCTATCTCTTTGGCTTCGAGATGCAGCCAGAAGGCTGCTGCTCAATGAGCAATTGGGCCCTCAGGATTTCCGTGATTTTTACGCGCTTCTGAAGCATGAAAACGACATTGAAGTCGTGGAGGGCCTTCAGGCAAACCCGCTCAGTGCCGATCACATACCCGCCGGTGGTGAGGCGGCATTAAGCGTCACGCTCAAGTCGATGAGTGATTTGGAAAACGTCAATAGAATTATGCCAGGCCAAGTCCTTACCTTTGAGGAGAAGGGCGTGACCGTGATTTATGGCGGTAATGGCGCCGGGAAGTCTGGTTATGCGCGAGTATTGAAACATGCCTGCCGTGCTCGAGACAGGGGCGGTGAGATACTCGGTGATGTTACCAAAGCGGCGGTGGGCGCCGGTAAACCTAAGGCGACGTTCACCGCTTCGTTGAACGGGGTAGCTCAGACGTTTCATTGGACAAGCGGGTCGGTGCCCCCTCCACAGCTTTCTTATGTGAGTGTATTCGATACCTCTTGCGCAAGCGCCTACCTAATAGAGGGCGATGCAGCGTACCTTCCGAGGGGATTAGACGTGGTTGAGGCTCTGGCTAGTAAGGTTGTGCCAGAGGTCTTAGCCTTAATGAATGAAGAGTTGAAGGGAATTGACGTCTCGCTCGACATTCTTGCCGGGTTTAATAAAGAAACTTCCGTCGGCAGGTTGCTCGAAAACTTTGGAGAAAAGACAAGTAGGGAGAATATTGTCCGTTTGGGCACGCTTTCGCAGGAAGAGCGAGACAGGCTCAGTAATCTGGAGTTAGCGATAGCAGAGCCTGATCCCATATTGAAATGCCAAAGTTTGAAGACTTCTGCCGCTCACATCAAAAATCTTGCAGAAACAATTCTGAAGAAAGAGAAGTACACGACGGGGAAGGCCTTAGATAAGCTTAAGCGTTTGGTTAAAGAATCGTGCGATGCTACAGAGGGCGTGGATGCTGCTGCACGAGCGCTTAGGGTCGAAGATGATCTCTTGCCAGGCTCTGGCGAAGCTATTTGGAAAGAGTTGTTTCTTGCTGCGCAGAAGTACTCTACAAGTGTTGCGTATCCAGGTCATGACTTCCCTAATTGTGAGGAAGATGCTGTCTGTGTGCTCTGTCAACAATCGGTAGAACCAGCCGCAGGAAGAATGCGCCTGTTCAATGATTTTATAAAAGAAAATGCAACTAAGCTTGCTTCGGAGAAAAAAACAGCTCTTGATGATGTTCTGGATCAGATAGATCGCTCAAATTTGGATTTCGGCTTTAGCCAAGCCCTGGCAGTAGAGCTAGGGGGAGAGGCAGAAGGGTTGGTCGATCGACTTAAGAACTATCAAGATCAAATTAATGGCTACAAAGCATGGATGTTGAAAGCAGCCCGCTCTGTAAATTTTGACGACGTCCCAGACCTAGATGCTAGTCCTGTTAGCGAACTTCGTAAAGTTGCAGCCATTAAACTTTGGAAAGCCAGATTCTATAAAAAGGCGTCGAATCCCGAAAAGCTAAAAAAGCTATCAAATGAGTTAGCCGAGCTGAAGTCTCGTGCAGCTCTTGCTCTGATAGTTGAGGCTGTACTGGCCCTTCATGGTCGTATTGTCTATCGTACCAAGCTTGATGGGTGTAAGGGACAATTGAATCCTAGAGCTATTTCAGCGAAATCTAAAGATATAGCGGGGAAAATAATAACCGACTCCTTGAGAAAAGCTCTCGATGAGGAGTTTATCAAACTGGGTATCGGCCATATAAAAACCAAACTCAAGGAAAGAGTTGATCGCGGCACCGTAAAATTCACGCTGTTGCTCGATCTGCCTGCTGCAAAAAAAATAGAGCAAGTTCTGAGTGAAGGTGAGCAGCGAGCGGTTTCGCTTGGAGCATTTTTAGCGGAACTTAAACTTTCGGATCACCGAGGTGGGATTATATTTGATGATCCCGTATCGTCTCTTGATCACGTGAGGCGACGTAAAGTTGCTCGAAGATTAGTTGAGGAAGCTGCTTTTAGGCAGGTGATTGTTTTGACGCATGATATATCCTTTCTGAGTGAATTAATCGACTCGTTAGGGGAGGCGAAAGAGATTCCTCACCTTGTTCACCATCTAGAATGGGTGGGAGATGCTGCTGGAGTAGTCAAGCAGGGGTTGCCGTGGGATAAAACTGGATATAAAGAACGGATTCGCCAGCTTGAAGCTCGAGTAAAAAAAATGGAGCCATGGCCCGTTTATCCAGGCGAAGAATTAGTGCGAGATGTGCGAATTCTTTATAGCGACATACGTGCGACGGTAGAGAAGGTCGTAGAGGATGTCGTATTAAATGGAGTTATTACTAGGTTTAGTGACATGGTTGGTGTCGGGAATTTGCATAAGATTACGGGGCTTCGAAAGCAAGACGCTGATGATATTGTAATTTTATGGAAAAAGGGCCATAGGATGACAGAGGCGCATCTTCAGGCCATGAATAAAGACATGCCAGTAGCGGGATTGGAAGAAATCAAGACGGATGTTGAATCTATTCAACTACTAGTAGATAACGTCAACAAATATCGTGCTAAACCCGCCGAAGCGTGATTGCTTCATAAGCCCGGCGTAAGCCGGGCATCACCGAAATTCTTTGATTCAGAACCCCGCATCTATGATCAGCTCGGACGGATTGCCCCCCCGTGCTGCTGAAACAATCAGGGACAGATCACGTATTGATACTGCTGGTAGACCGCACCCTACAGCTCTTTGCTGGCACAGCGGGCAGGAGTCGGCCAACAGCAGCCCCCATAGCCAAACGATTTCGAGCCGTATCGCCGCTGCTAAGCTCCAACTCTGGATAAACGAAGCATCTGTAGCGCTTGCCAGAAACGCCGCTACGCCGCCAATTCACGCAGCGTAGAGCCCCCAAAAATAGATACTGCTCGTATTGTCACGCTGAAGTTCTTCAACAGGTACACCATGGAACGCCGAGTAGGCTACGAGTGCCGCAATGCCAGCAGGTAATGCGTACTTCAAACCAAGGGCCGATCCTAGGTCGTGAACGCCACCGATGAAGTAACGCGGGTTAAATGTTTTGCACTGATCCTCGAAAGCAGGTCGATCTTCGACGTCGATATCGATGTAACCGACGAGTTTCGGATGGGCCGGGAGCCCAATTTTGAGAGGTAGGCGATCCGGGTGCGCAGTAGCTCCAGCAATTACTTGAGGCATAAGCCGCCTCATTGTGGCAGCAGTTTCAGGCCAGCAGCCGCCGACGAGCCAAGGCGAGCGAAGTGCGTCGTCAGTAAGGAGAAGGCGGGCTGCGACTTCGGCTCTTCGTGTCTTTGGGGCTAGGTGGGCTAAATACTCCCGAAGCCCGGACCGTGCCGTACGTGCCTCGGCGCTCAGAACCTCCACGGCCTCGATTTCCGCGACCATCGTAATAGCACGCTGCTCGTCGACATGATCAATAGCGAATACAGCGCTGGGATCGTTTTTCAGCTCCCAACTCGCTTCGGAACAAAATAAGGCGAGTTCTTCATCAGAGAGCATGATGTTCAACTCGCGGTCCAGCGGCAGGCGGAGAGCGCGAGTCAGAGATGCCCTGCCTTTGTCGGTAGTACTGAAGAACTCGGGGAAATACTTGAGAGCGACCGATTGATGATCTTCAAGGATACGCAGCAGGTCATCCCAGCCATGGTAGGAAACTGAGAATAAGTTCGTCTGTTTGTGCTGCCTTGTCAGCGTTTCAGCGTAGCTCACGAGCTTCGCATCGTGGGGCGCTGTAGTAACGACCACCAGATCGCTGATCGAGGGCGTGAACCTTTTTGCTCGGTTAACTTCGGTTTGTATGGTGATCTGATCCAGCTTTCCTACTGCCTTGCACTGTAAGCCGATCAGGCGGTCGCCGCTGCGTACCACGACATCTACACCATTTTGCCCCTGTCCATTCCTGCCGTACAAAGTTGAGTTCGAGCCCGGGTGCTGAGCCCCCCAGAGATCCAGGGCGAACTTTTCAAACATTGTGGAATCCGAGATTGCTGGTAGTCGTTTACCTTTGAAGCTACTCATCCTGGGTCATCACTCGCTCAGCCAATGTGGGTTCAGCGCAGACGAAGCGGCCCGACATAAGCGGATCAGCAACGGCTGCTAACCGCCTGTCGTGTGTATGCCGATGGTAGCAAAATAATGCCAACGCTTCCCCCCGCTTAATTCCGGCGATCGAATTTGGCAAAAATTAACCACGACCATACTGATCGTAGATGACCGCTCTTGGCCGACTGCGGCCCATCGTGACAGGCAGCATTCGGCCAATTTCGGCTATTCAGGAAAGGCAGAAAACGGCCAGCATCGGACACTCAAAGATGTCTACGAAACTAGGGGCGATTCAGGGTGTTGATCTTGCGATGAGAGCCCCTTAAATAAATATTTCTCCTTTTTTTGCTATTTTTGCTAGATTTTCTTTTCTACTACCAGCCCTGCCCGTGAGTAAATTTGCAAGTATTTATATGAGTGGCGCCCGTTAAAGATAAAGTTTTTGATTTTATCGATTTCTACGCCTATTTCCTTAAGGACGACTGCATGATACAAGAATTCCAGTGCGGCTAATTTTTCATGCAAGGCTTGAATCATATCGTCGTATGTGGAAAAAGTTTTTTGTCCTCCAAAGTGAGACAGGTCATTGCGAAGATCCGCACAAACCTTACAAAAAGTATCAAGGGATTTTTTTTCAAAATTAATTTCAAGGGTGTTTATTGTCTCTATGAGTCTTTGTTTTAGTGAAGGCTCATGCGCATTTTGCAGTCTTTCCTTCAGCCATTCCTGATCTTTTTTTAAATTAATGTCCCCTATGATTCTATCTATCTTTTCTTTAAACTTAACAGACTGTACAGCATCTGGGTTTTTTAAACGATGAAGCACCTCTAAGCCCCAGATGAAGCTTGCAAATTTATGCTCTAGATGTAAGGAGCTACTTTTAAGAGTTCCTATAAAAAGTTGAAGTCCAGAGCCTAGATGGCTTTGCGCATCATCCCAAGACTGTAGTAAAGAACCAAAGTTTCCTGATATTTGCGGGAAAACAACCCAGCAATCGAAAAATTTTTGAGGGGGAGATGAATTTCTAGAGGATCCAAAAAAGTACTGGTATTTGCTTTGGGATTTTCCTCTCCCTAAATGTATCCATGGCCATTCGAGAGACCTGCTGCTACCCGAGAGTAAAGTAAGCAGATCTGATACTAGTGAAACCTTTTCTTGTAAGGCATCTATACTGACATCTTTGTTGAAAGAGTAATCTAGTTCTGCGTACTCTTCGATAGTTAACGTTCTCAATCGTTTGAGGCTGAAAACGTTACCTTTAAAAAGAAATCTAAGTTTTACCTTGGAATTTTTTAAAGTGTAAGAGTGTTTCTTTAGTAGTTTGGCTTTTGCTGTGATGCTGCGTCTGGTTCGTGTTGAACTAATGTTGCCAAGACCTAGCCAGTCTTCATAACCTTTTAAATCAACAGAAAAACCACTGGCGCAGAGGTTTGGTTTGTATTCGATTCGGTTTCTTCCTACCAGTGCTCTCCAAGCCCTGAAATTTTGATGCGAAATGCCACCGGCAGATGCACGCCCACCATCACTTTCAAGGTCTAACAATAGTACATTGTTACTGCTCGCCTTTAAGATCCCCTGTATGGCTTTTCCATCCAGCGGGGAAGGTGCAAACAATGCCGCGATCGGGTGATCGTCCTCGCTTAAAAAGCCATGAAGCTCAAGCGTTACAGTTCCGTTGTCGGCAATTTCTAAATACCCGGGAACAGCTTTCTCCGGCGCAAAATGTTCGTCTGGAACCTTTTCCGTGCTCCACCAAAAATACCCGTGCTCCTGAATAACAGCCATTATCACTCCTTTCTATGTCGTTTCACCTCGCTATAAATCAATAATAGCAGTGGGATTGCTTGGAGTTGTCGCAGCTGACGCGGAAAGATGGGCTATTGAGCTAAATTGAGGGAGGGAGATGGTACGAACGTGGTGCGGGGTTTTCTCTGGCAGGCTACAGCGCTCGTATTAGAATGTCTGTGGGATAAGTCGCTCCAATCCATCACCGCTAAATCTGGTAATTTTGCGCGTGACTGGCAGCAATCGACCCATTGCAGCCCTTGGGGGAGGGCTGCTAGCGGCCATGACGAAACACTCCTGTTTAGCCTGCATTTGTAAGCGCCCGGCAAGTGGGAATAAATCGGCGCGTCTATGAGTCTAGCCCGCTATTGCCGCCATGGGGGTAAAAGTCGGTGCCGCATGGTTTGGTGCGTAAGCTATGACAGAGGATTTTCATGCCGCCCCCTTGGACTAGCAGCATGGTATCGTGCATGCTTTCTGACTTTTTATGTGGGGTCAGGGCATGCTGGAAAAGGAGATCGTCCTCGGATTTACTTGGGCAAGTGTGGTGAGGTTTCTATGTTTGTCGCCATTAGGAGCGATTCTTTGTTGGCTGTTGCTTTACTTGCCGTGGGGTAGCGCAAACGCCCCAGCTTGGGTTCAGGCTGTCGGCTCTATTGCTGCAATTTTCGCTGCGTGGGTAATCCCTTATTTGCACGAACAGGCAAGAGCGCGAAAGCAAAAGAAGGACTTGCTTGCCTCTGTTGGTTGGCTGGCATTTCGGGTGAAGAATTCCTTCGATCACATGGCAGATGTGATCGATAAATCTAAACCTGGTGCTCGGGATGGTTGGTTGTTTTTTTCACAACCTATCAATTGGGTAATACACCGGGATGCTGCCCGTGAGTTCTCGGTAACGAGTTTTACGAGCGACGAAATAGCCTTGTTGCTTTCTCTCCGCGCCATCACGGAGTTTGGTGTGATTTGCGCCGAAACGCTCGAAACCTGGGACTTCGATGACAATCCACATCTGGCCCATGACTTCCCACATAACAAAGGGATCGAATTCCACCGGCCACAGATTGAGTGGGTTTTGGGTCGTCTCTTGCCGGATTCCGCACCAGTACCCCACAAGTAGCCCCGACCAGAAACGAAAAGGGCCTGCATCGCATCCTTGATGACCGGCGCACACGACCAAAAGTTGTACGAAGAAGATTGCTCCTGCATCCACTGCAAGACAGCTAAAAGTGTACCTTCCGAAAACTCTTACGAAATGCCACATCGCCATGACAAAAAATATTTTCTATGAACACGCTTTAGATCTTATGGAGAACACAATTAATGGGTTCTCACTGCGCGTCCCTGCACCAAGACGTGCCCAGTTTAGGCATTCATTTGTTTATCGGCATGTGGAGAAGACGGTACATCAAGCGCTGGTGCAGAAGCTGGCTCGGATGGTGAGCACTCTCCGTGCCGCAAGGCTGCTCTTGGATGCAGGATTTGTTCAAGAGCAGGCTGCGCTACAACGAATTCTTGACGAAATCATCGAAGATATTTCGTTTCTTTCCTTCTCGGTAGTATTGGGAAATTCAGAACCGTCACATAAGAATTACCTTGAGTGGTTCTTTCAGGAGGAATTTGATCCCAATAACGCTGTCGTGACGTCCAAACCACGGGCATCGGTTCCGAGGAAAAAGATTCAGGCTTACTTGGATCGATGCGTAAGCGGTCCAAAAGGCTCAAGCAAAGGCCTGGACGCATCCAGAACTGTGAGCAAGGCATATTCTGGTTTCGTCCATGCCGCGTCACCGCAAATCATGGATATGTATGGTGGGGTTCCACCGAGGTTCCATATGCACGGGATGCTGGGAACCGAGAGGCAAGCGGAGCACAGTGCAGACCTTTGGAACTACTTCTATCGGGGCATTATTGCTTGCTGCTTATCAGCAAAGGCCTTCGGTGATGAAGGACTATTTGTCTCAATTCGAAAATTCGAAGCTGAATTTCTGCGTGAAACCGGTAGCGATTACCAGTCCAATGAGTGGCTACAGATATAATCACCTTGATCTGATCAGTCGTCGTCCGCTTCTGGCCGGCAGCTGCCCGCGATGATAGGTGGCAGATGGACAGACGCTGACGCTCGCCGGTAAGCGCTATTACTCGACTATCGGCATTGAGACGTTTGGCAAAAACTATGGGAATCCGCGTAATTTCATGGTGTCGGTGAAGGCGAGTATTTAGTCGTGGGTCCGGGCGCTAACCGCCAGAAGACTCGCAAGGCAATTGGAATCTGGAGTCCAGGGGGTGGTCGCGATGACCAAGTCAGTACGTCGCGTCCGACTTATCCAGTGGCGAGTGATAAGAGGTTTGTCGTTCAGCAGCAAACTCAACCCTATTCAGATCTTCCAGTACGGATGGCAGAGTTAATCGGCCAATACACCCAGCTCACGCGATGTTGGCAGTTTGCCAAGCCTGCTGGCATGCTCTCGACGATTTGTCGGTAGACAGCGTTGAGGCAGGGAGAGCGACTGTGGGTTTAGAGAGCAAGGCAAAGGCAGCTCAACTGAGTGTTCTGAGCAAATATGGTGTATTGGCAGACTTTACCGACGTGGAAGAGGTGGTGCTTGACCGTGCCCTGAAGGGCCGCTTGTCTGCGAGCGCGTCGAAGGACCTGACCTTCGCTCACTGGTGTGACCAGTTGCTGGGGCCGGGCGAGCGGCTTCCGGTTGCGCGTTTTGATAATCCAGTTCCGGGGCAAATCCGACTGGGCAAGCTCGCGGTGGGGCAGGACCTCGCCGCCAGCCTCAAGTCTCGCGACCGGCAGTTTCAAGCTAGGCTCAAGGCGTCCGAGCAGGAAGTCATACGGTTGCAAGGCGAATTGCAGGAACTGAGGCAAACCAAACCTGCTTTGGCATTGATGGAGCCGGTTGGCGAGGACGCGCGGAGGTTGAAATACTGGTATCACGAAACAACCGGTTATCTGCATAACATCCTGTGGGAGATAAAGGAAGTTGACGGTCACATCTTCGACCATCAAGGCCAACTCAACCGGGATTACCGTCAGCAACTGGTCGAGATCATTCTACGGGCACTGAACGGCTTGGCCGCACTCGGCTTTTTTATCAAGGCCGAGTTGTGTGACGCGTCATCCAAAGAGCCTGTTTTGCCATCGGTGATGTTGCATCACAACCCGGCAGATCCTGATGAAGCACATCTACTGGAGGGCTTTGCCTTTGTCGTCGAGGACGTACAGCCTGATGTGCTGGTGGCAGCCAGCGAGTGTCTTTTTCTGGGACGGGCTCTACCCGAAATCGACAAACAGCACCGCTTCAATTGTCACGTCAAAGTCTCCTGGCGCCACGTGCTTGAGTTGGACGAAGACGAACTGTTTCACCTGTCTTGCTTCCTGCATAAGTTGTTTGAGGCATTGGCCAGATCGAATGACGGTCGGCCGAGGGGGGCATTGCGAGAGGCGGCGATTCTTTGCCTGGTGCTTTCCAGCACCGCACCCTGCATGCCCACGCGATTACAGCAAGTGCAAGCGCTGAGCTTGCAGGATACGTTTTACCCGGGGTACAGGCCGTTCACGACCGCCCCCTTGAAGCCTGACACAGATGCATCCGCTGGAAAAATTCTCGAGCACCTGTTCCATACCTTGCATGCACTTGTCATGCGCTGACGTAAGCTTTGATTTGCAATGGAATATGCCGGATCTGTGACCGGTAGCTACGGGACGAATAGCGGCAACGGCGCACTGAGACTGATACACCCTTACCCTCCAGCAACATGGAGGACATCACCATGAACACGCACTCTTGGGTGCCTCTTTGTGCTCAGAACTTGGGAGTGACCTTTGGAAAGACTTGAAGCGGCTTTGAAGCAACTGGTAAGGGCTCATTCAAAACTGACTGAACATGCGCCAATTACTGCACTTGCCCAACACTTGCGAGAAACCCAAAAAGCGCTTGATCTCGGTGAGGATGATGAGCTTCCTGTCCTGCCTCAAAAGCCTGGGATTTATTACTTCGAAGCGAAATTTAAGTTCTCCACAGCAGCGGAGCTTGGCGAATTTGGTGAGCGATGGGGAACAATACGGGCCAAAGCGCATGACGGAAAAATCCCTCGTTATTACCCGAGTCGGGTGAAGCATCACTTAGCGGCATTGGCAGCAGGCAAACCGATTCCATTTTATTTAGGGAAGCGAGAGTCGATAGCTGATCGAATCAAAAATCACGTCGAATCGCTCTTGGCGTCCGGAACGTATGCACTTAAGCTTCGGGCAAGACCGCACTTAATTCGTGATGTGGAAATTACATATAGCTATCAGAGTTTCGAGGCGCCGCCGACATCTTACTTCGGGGTTGGGTTAATCGAGTCTGAACTACGAAAAATACTGAATCCGATTCTGGGGAAACAGTGAGCATGGAGAAAGTACAACTGTTGTTGAATCAGGCCGGCAGCCTCGTGAGGGAGACGAACGCCAAACTCGCAGCAAGCGGTGAGCTGTTCAACCTCTTCTCCATCACCCGAATCGAGCGGGCCGAGGTCAACACTCACTCGGCCATGATCGCAGAACTCTTGAGCCCCGAGGGCCGTCACAGTCAAGGTGTGTACTTCCTTGAACTGTTCCTGTTGACAGTGGGTTTCGAACACGAATGCAGCCTCAGCGACGCCAGGGTGCAAAAGGAGCAGATTTTCGCGGGGTACGGTCGTGTGGATGTTGTGATTCACCTGAGGGATCACCTCATCCTGATCGAAAACAAGATCGACGCCCTCGACGGCAACCAACAACTCAAGCGTTATGACGATATTGGAAAGGCCTCAGGCAAGCAGTGGCAGTTGTGGTACCTGACAAAGAAAGGTACGGAGGCGCACGCAAGCAGTCATTGCGGCGTGAGCTACCGTCGACTGTCGTACCAGGAACACATCCTCGACTGGCTTGAGCGGTGCGTCAGCACCTCAAGCGCGACGCCGGCACTTCAGCATGCATTGATCCAGTACAAGAATCTGGTCCAGAAAATCACCGGGCGAGCCATGACCCATACCACACGAAATGCACTGATCGAACTTCTCATTGCCGACGACAATTTGCAGGCTGCCGAGGCCATCGCCCAGGCACTGCCCCATGCGAAGGGGACAGTATTGTTCGGCTTCTTTGATGCTGTGCGACACGCATTGTCAGAGCGTTGTACGCCCGTGTCATCGCCGATTGACTTTACCGGGCATGACAGTAGCGAGGCGAATTGCCGCAAGTGGTTCTTGCCCAAGGCATTGAGGTTGAAGCACGTGGGGCAGTTTTTCGACATTGGTGTCGAGGGAATGCTGCTACGAATCGAGGTTGCCACTGATGCGCTGCATTATGGCGTGGTGCCGGTCAGTAGCGGGAAACTGGCGAGCGATCGAGGGTTGTTGGCGCAAACGCCTCAATTGCCTTTGTACCTGATGTGGCGGAATTGGAATGCGTTCAAATGGTACTCATGCCTTTACCAGGACAACGTGGCCAGCAAAATTGACTGTTTGTCTGACCCCATGGCATTGGTAACGGAGGTGCTGCGCACTGTCGAGCTGATCAAATCTGAGCTGTCTGGCCAGCCTGAGTTGCAGTGTGCAAGTGTCAGTGCGACGCAACCACAAGCAATGCCAGTCAGTTGACTAGCCAGTTTGTCGGTTGAAAGCTGGCAATGTACCGTGCCGTTTTATGTGGGCCGTCAGTAGATAGACCTCAATGAGAGATACCATCACCGGGTCAGAGACCGTAATGACTGCAATCCGTGCTTCACCGTCTTGAACTTGAGGCACTAGATTTTTGTCGTTCGCAAACCCTGTGAACCGATGGTTGGGAAAGGTTCGCCAACCGTCTTCTCGGATGCTGGGCGTCTTAACATGGTCCCAGACCCTATGGTGCAGGTTGTTCCGGGTTGCCTTGCCGATATAGAAGATTTGCCCTTCAGGGGTACCAAAAAAATACACGCCGCTCTTGCACCCAACACCATCGCCCGTGACCAGCATTCCCGAGTTGGTTGGGTCCGACCAGTCGCCGATGGCGGGACTGGCGTCACCAAAGGCGAGTTCTATTGTGACCCCGTCCAATATAGCAGGCATGGCCTGGGCAAGATCATTTACCAGGGTGAATGCTTCTTTAAAGTCCACTTTTCCCCACCGTTCGCTATCCGTTTAGGCCAGCATTGGCATAATTCTTTTGGGGGCAGACTTCTCCCCCCAGAAACGTCCGCTACTGGCTGGTTACCGCCTTTTGCTAAGCCCAGACTACCTTATCTTTGGCTCACTTCGCGTATCGGTCTAAGACTCTCGGACCGTGCTACGCGGAATTCGTCCAAGGGGGCTTGAGGCCTGCGCCCTGATAACTGACGCCATATGTGGGTAGATGATCAAGTATTTACCGCGCTGCTGGTTATTTTCGCGAAGCGGTATAGGCCTGGTTGAACGCTTTACGCTGATTGCGACCAGAGGTCGCTATTCGATCTATCTCGATAGAGGATCGTGGGTACTCCTCTTCGCAGCGGTTTGAACGAATCGTGGCGGTACCAAGCCTAGCCCGCGCTTTTTTAGGTTTTCAGCAAGGTATCAAAAATAAATTCGTCCTCCAGCTACTGTAAGTGTTTGAAAAATAAAGCATGTCAATACTATTGACATTTGAAAATAAATGTGAGTTGACTGATCTTTCGGTCGTTCCTATGATGATTGAAATTCCCGTGTTTCAGGCCATCCATGAGCACACCCTCTATTTACCTGACTTGTCTCGATTGAAACCTATGGCCCCGCAGGGAAAATACGAACCCACCCATTACGCGCTGCGCATTCAGCGATTAAGCCGATTGCGACGGTGCAGGTATTGAGTGTCCACATCTGATGCGAGCACGTGGAATAAGTAGGTAGAAGCGCCAACCTAACGCGAGGCCTTTTAGTTTTCGGCGGAAGCTTTGACCTCTGTAGGCGCGTCTCTGATTTCCACCTGATGGCGGCGGAGACAAGTCCGGATTCGTGAGAAGTAAGTCATGAAATCATGTTCAAGCTGTTCGTCGCTGATAGCCATACGTTGCTTGGGAATTTAATAATTAGGAGTGAAAATTTAATGTTTGAAACTTACCCGTCGCCGCAACAGAACATGCATTTGTTAAGCGTAGGGGATGATACCCTCGTCTGGAAAATCGTGATGCATTCAGACGCGACAAGGTGGTTCTATCTGACTCAAATCTTCTTTGAGCCGGAGAGCGGTGAACCACTTCACAGTCGGATGATAATGATATCGGATTTGCATGAATTTCTTGCTTTCGCAAATGCTCCATGGCGGAACTCTAGTATTGGCAGTGTTTACCTGATAAGCCCTATGGGAGGCGATACGCCGACCAATGATTGGGATTTTGACCTGTTGACAGGTGTTACTGAATTTTCACGAGATGAAGATGGCGAGGCGCGTTATGTCTTCGATACCCGGTGGGGTAAAGGATACTCGGTTGAACCAGACGGTATCTGGGATCAAAAACAAGATGGCAGAATCGTTTACACTTCGCTAAGGAAGATGTCTCCGAAGGATTACTCGCTGGAGGCTATAAAGTTGGCGTGCGAGAAATTCAAGGGGGACTTAAAAAGCGCGCTACTGTGGCTTCTTGCGCCTCAGCCTGCTCTTGGTGGTAAATCGCCCTGTGAGATTACGGAACAGCGAATCTTAAAGGAGCTTGGAGGGCAAAGGTTATAAATCTAGGGAGGAATACGCAGTGTTTGACTGTCCGCAGTTGGTAATGGCAAATACACAGGATCTAATAGCCCGAGTGAAAGTCCATCTTGGACTGGGATGCCTTAACTCCATGGCCGACCTGCGCTCGGTTCTATCAAGCCCCAGGCTCGCGGACTTTTTCGTCCGAAAGCTGAACTCGACTCAGCTTGCCGTTGTTGGGGATAGTTTCTTGTCAAAGCATACGTTACTCGGGGATTGGCGGTATAAGACATACGGCATGAGTTTACGGGAATGGGAAGAAGTCCAAAGAACGGTTGAAGTAGTCGAGAGTTTTCCGTTCGGCGATTTATCGATTAGTCGTCTCCAGATCTGGCCTTTCGACCCCCGAGAATTGTCGCTGGAGGCAATGAAGTTGGCGGTTGCAGTCTCATACCATGATATGGAGCTTATATATGAGCCAAGAATCTTCGGTGCGATCAACGAGTTACTTGCGGAATATAACATTGAAGCGGATCCAGAGGCGTAACGTAAAGTTGTAGATGCCGATGGTACAAGTTGATGCATAATTTATCTAGGTAAAAAACATAATTATGAGTCCGAGTTTGGAAATTCTACTGCATAACAAATATCCTGAGCTTTTGGGCGAGCAGGAGGATGGTGAATACCGGCCAAGAGTCTGGGGATTTGAACATCACGATGGGTGGAATGTTATCGTCGACACGCTCTGTCAGAGCATTCAACACCGGATTAAACATGCGCCTGGGCTTGTCTTAAAGGTCACACAGGTTAAAGAAAAGTTCGGAGAGCTACGTTTTTACTATTCTGGCGGGGATGACTACATCGAAGGTGCGGTGCTTTTCGCTGAGCTTCTCTCTTCTCGTATCTGCGAGCAGTGCGGTCAGCTTGGCCAAAAGATGAAAATTAAAGGATGGGTGATCACGCGGTGTCCAATACATACACCGGAGTGACTGTAGCCACTGAGAATTGTGATTGGTAAGGTTCTATCTGAAGCGGTTTACCGCTTCAGAAAGCAGCGTTAGCGAAGCTTGCTTAGGCGAGGTTCCTGTGTGATACCAATGTGTAAAGGTTCTGTAGTGGGGGGCGATGGTTCTTCTTTCGTTATTTCTGTTAAAAGTATTTCAAGATCTGCTTTAAATTTATCCTGGTTAAATAGTGCCATTGCATTACTTAATATTTCGGGCGTTCGACTTTTGCTGACGTCGGGCACGGAAATTAAGGTGGTAGCGAGACCGGTATCCCCAGTAATATCGTGAACTTTGAAATTTGTATCACGAAAGCAAGTTTTCAGTAGTTTCAGCATCTGACGAGTAATGAAATTTACCAAGTCTGCCCACAAATATCTGTTGCTATGCCCGCTATTTGCTGCCGCAGGATAGAGGTTAAGTGTGATTTTTAGGCCTCCAAGATAGTTTGCCCCACGTTTTGCCAGATAAAGTCCAGGATATGCTTTGAAAATCTTTTTTGCTGAGGGGCTTAGCGATTCAACGTTTGCTAAAATTCCGAAGCTAACTTGTTTCGCTCTTCTAAACGCAGCTACTGTAGGCGGTTTCGGTAGCAGGCCCAGGCCGAGTGTAGGGTTGTCTCTCGAAGGAATATAGCCAAGAGCTTTTCTCAATGCCCCAAAGGTCATTTTTGTTCCCATTACCGTGCTACCACTAATCCATCTCCCATCATCAAAGTTAAGGCGGTAGCTCAGTCCGGCAATCCTTCCATCGGTTTTCAAACTTGCTTTGATCTCAACGCCACGCTTTGCCATCGCGTGTGCAAACTCAGTGAGATTGCTTAGCTCTGTAGATAAAACGCTTTTTCCGATCGCTCGTATAATTGACGCTTGGTTCCTGTTGTTCTCGTTTTCGCCTGGAAACCTCACCGACGTGAGTCCGTATTTCTGCTCTACGATTCGGACTGCCTCCATACCACGTTCGAAATCATTTCTGTCACTTAATAAACCATAGTAACTGGGGTTGCCGTCACTGCCATATTTTTGTTGCACCCGACAGAGCGCGATGTGGGCATGACAGCAGTCGGTATCGCTGTGTCTGGCAGCAACCCAGGTCATTGAAGCATCGACGCCTATTTCGATTAGGAAATCCTTAACGATTTTTTTGAAAATGGTGTCATCTACTTCGTCCTGTGTTGGCAGGCTCAAAATGTGGTGCTCGACGAGTTTTTCTCCGGGGCCGTGATATAGCGATATTTTTGCGTCGAATTCGGCTTCAATCGCTCTTGTATCAACAGATCGTATGTTTTGACTATTGTTGGGGCCGAAAGGTGTTTTGCTAAGAATGTTGCCGCCGATAAATTCTATCTTTGGTCTCTTTTCAGTATCTTTTATGTGCGCTCCAAACATGTATCGGATTATCGGGGTGCTAGTTGGTGATGTGAAACATTTCTTATGTATCATATGCGTGCCTATTATTTTTATTGTAGGGCAGGGGTTAGTGGTTAACGCTGGTTTGTTAGTCTGCTTTCGAATTGCTGTGTGGTCCTTAGTAGCCTTTTAAGAGTGCTCTTTATCTCAATTGGCACCTCTAGATTTTGAAGGTGTATCTCAATATCCTCCACGTCGCTAATGATTGCTGCTGCGTACGATTTGTATGCTTCTGCTTCTATGTCGACGGATCGTTGTATTTCTATGTTTTGTTTTTTTTGTGCTGATGCCATTTCTTTCATGTAGCGTGAAAGGCTTTTATAACGCAGTGCACAGGCTTGGCGTTTTATGTCGTCGTAAGCGATTTTAGTGAAGTAACTAGTTATCGAGTATGTTTCTTTATCTAGTTCGTGCTTTTTTGGTCTGCCATCTTTTCTAATTTTGTGGTCTGGCATTAGGTTTTCCTTTTTTGTTTTATAATGCGCAGAAACCGAAGGTTTTGAGCACTTGGAGTTTCATACCTTGGAAAAGCTTTTCTAGGGGGATGAAACATAGCTTGCTTTTCTAAAGTTTTAATTAGTCTATCACTATATCGTCATGTGTTTTGTATGTGTCGATTAAAAAAACATTTCTTTTTTGAGAAAATTGTATTTGTTTTGCTTTTCTTGATTGTTAGCTAAATACTGCTTTGCTTTTTTTTAGTAAGTGGTGAATAAGTTTGTTGTAAGTGGGAAATGTTTTTATGAGTGTTAGGAATTTGTCGCGTGCATACAAAGTTTTTTCGTGTAATATGTATATATAAAAATAATAAAAGGTTGATGTTATGGAAGGTTCAGAAGTGTTTGAAAAAGGGTCTATCTCGTTTCGTGTCGGAAAAAAAACGGTTGCAGTCGTTTTGGCGCGCTATAAGCATCCGCAAAAAGTCATACAGAGTTTTGCTTTGAAGGATTTGGAGGAGGTCAAGTACGAAATATTCGTGTCTTTGTCAAAGTATCGAAATGGGCAAGATAAATGGGATAAGTTTCTCAGGACTAAACTACCATTAGCTCTTGCTGGGCGTGCACAGAAGGCAAGATTGCTAAAGTATTCCGCTATAGAAAAAGTTCTCGATGACATTGTGTGGTCTATGGAACGGCATAAGGCTGAAGATCCTAGCGGCTCACGTGGGGGTAAGGATCTTGCAGTAATAGTTTGGAAGGCATGGCAGTCGATTCGCCCGATCATAAGCAAGCAATGGGGACTTTCTGAGAAGGCGGCGCTGGGTCCTTCGTCTGAAAGTTAAGCTCCAGGCGACCCTCGTGAGCGGACTAAACTTCGTTTCGTTAAGCAGTGAGTCTCAGGCGGTCAAATCGCCCAAAACTAAGTATTCGATATCTTTGGTCCCCGAATGCGGCAAGAGCAGGTGTCTTATAATTTGGGTTATCCAGGTGGTTTGCGGGATGGCTCTCGGGGCCGAATTCATTCCCATGGTTACTTTTCCTGCAATGCGGAATGGGCCGAGAGGGTATGCTTTTGCCGCGCATTGAGCCTGGCTGACTCATCCTTTGTGAGCCCGGTTACCGGTTATGAGGCGTCGACAAACTTGGTAGAGCCAGTCTTAATGAGGGGGGAGTGCCCGCTGGCAAAGGCAGCTAATTGGGGCTCAAATCTCTTTTGTGTGATCGAGGCGACTGTACCAGAGAAAAGCCAACGTCATAGAGCCATCGCTTTTTACTAAAAGCCGTGTGGGGCGGTGCATTTCAATCCCGGCTATGCTTTCAAAAAAGACCGCTTTCGGGCGGAAAACAGAAGTGCGAACGCCTTTGAGCGCGCTGTCGACCATGGAGGGGATGAATGCAGTTTGTTGCCAACGGGCCTGAGATTCCGAACGAGCTTTTGCAAGCCCATGAAGATGGTCGAGTAGTTTTTTTCTGCGGAGCAGGCATCTCCTATCCAGCGAAATTACCTGGTTTCGAAGGCCTCGTGCGGCGAATCTATAAGGAGGTCGGCACCGATTTTTCCGAAATCGAAAAGCGGGCTTTCGATAAACAACAGTTCGACGCAACTCTCGATTTACTTGAGCGACGTCTACCAGGGCAAAGGAATTCTGTGAGGGAGGCCTTAGCCTTATCCCTCAAACCAAATCTTCGTCTCAAAAACGCGACCAGAACACACGAAGCGTTGTTGTGTTTGGCGCGTACGCGTAAAGGTGTAATGCGTCTTGTCACAACGAACTTCGACAGAATCTTCGATGCTGCCGCCAAGAAAATGGGACAGACGTATCAAGAGTTTTCCGCCCCGATGCTCCCAGTGCCTAAGTCGAGCCGTTGGGACGGTCTGGTCTACCTTCACGGTGTTATGCCCAAAAAGCTTGATTTGACAATGTTGAACAGGCTTGTAGTCACCAGTGGTGACTTCGGGCTGGCTTATCTCACTGAAAGGTGGGCAGCGCGGTTTGTCGGAGAGTTGTTTAGAAACTATGTCGTATGCTTCGTTGGATACAGCATCAACGATCCGGTCCTTCGGTACATGATGGACGCGCTGGCGGCAGATCGTATGCTTGGAGAGGTAACTCCGACGGCTTGGGCATTTGCCGATTGCAACCCAGGCCAAGAACACGAGAAGGAGATCGAGTGGGAGGCGAAAGGTGTTTCACCCATTCTCTACACTGTTCCCACTGGTACCTATGATCATTCAGCGCTTCACGACTCACTGCATGCTTGGGGTGAAACCTACCGTGACGGTGTTACTGGTAAGGAGCGGATCGTCGTCACCCATGCCCTTGCTAGGCCTTCAGCCAGCACAAGTGAGGATGACTTTGTAGGACGAATGCTTTGGGCTCTATCAGATAGATCCGGGCTGCCGGCCCGCCGTTTTGCCGAATTGGAACCAGTTCCGCCACTCGATTGGCTACTCGAAAGTTATACGAAGGCGAGATTCCGTCACGGGGACCTTGAAGGGTTTGGAGTCACGGCTGATCGCTTGGTTGACCCCAAATTACAGTTCAGCCTCGTCAGGCGCCCAACTCGATACTCGCTAGCTCCCCTAATGGATCTACGAGCGTCGATGGACTCTGAACCTGGTTTAGACGCCGTTATGTTTCAGGTCGCTCGCTGGTTAACCAGGCATCTGGATGACCCTCGATTGGCAGTCTGGGTCGCAGGGGGAGGTGGTCGGCCACATGAGCGACTGTGCTACTTGATTGAGGATCAATTGGAGCTAATCACCCGGCTTGAACGAAAAGGTCTAGTGAGCGAACTCGACAATATCCGTCGCCACGCTCCAGCAGGCGTACCACGCATGGTAATGCGGACATTATGGCGAATTATTTTGGGCGGTTTGATCAAGGGAGGAGGGCACGGCAATGATCTCTATCGCTGGGTTGAGCGGCTGAAGCGCGATGGGCTCACTGCAAGCTTAAAGCTAGAACTTAGATCTCTAATAGCTCCGCGGATCACGATTAGGGAATTCTCCCGGTGGGAACACAAACCGGAGGAAGCCCCTACGACTGAGCCGAAAACGGTAGCGACGAGCCTTAGTCAGATCGTTAATTGGGAGCTTGTGCTTGCCAGTGACCAGGTCTACTCAGTTCTCGGAGAACTTGAGGGCAGCCATTGGCAAATCGTTCTACCATCTTTGCTTGAGGACATTCAGCAGTGTCTTCGCGATTCACTTGATCTAGCCCGAGAGCTTGGTGCTGCAAGCGATTATGCTGACCGCTCGTTTTGGGATCTCCCTTCTATCATTCCGCATTGGCAGAATCGTAGGCATCACGACTGGGTTTCTGTGATCGAGCTTCTTCGAGATGCTTGGTGCTCCGTCAAAAGCATTGACCCTACCCGGGCTGCAAGGGTTGCAGTCGCGTGGTTTGTTATTCCTTATCCCACTTTCAAACGACTGAGTTTTTTTGCTGTCTCCCAGGGTGCGGACATTTCTCAAGAGGAATGGTTAAGCTGGTTGCTGCGCGAGAATGCTCGATGGCTTTGGGATGTTCATACCAAGCGTGAAGTACTTCGGCTCATCGTCCTACAAGGGAGCCAGCTTTCGAGTACAGCGCAGCAGTCACTTGAGGACGCTATTCAGAATGGCCCTCCAAGAGAAAAGTACGATCTAAACTTAGAGCCGGGGCTCTGGGAGAAGTATGCATCCCGTGACGTTTGGCTTTACTTATCCAAACTTGAAGAGTCAGGGGCGGCTCTTAGTGGTTCGGCAAATGCTCGCCTAGAAGACCTGAAACGAGCGTTTCCCGAGTGGCGTCTAGGGAGTCACGACCGCGATGAGTTCTCGTACTGGATGAGTGGTACGGGTGATCCTGATTATGATGAAAGCAGAGAAATCAGTATTGCGCCTTCGAAGCGCGCCGAGTTGGTCAGCTGGCTTCAGCAAGCGCCCACTTCGAAATGGGGGCTGCATGAGGATACTTGGAGTGAGGTATGTCGAAAGCACCCGATGAATGCAGGGCTCGCGCTTCAAGATCTTGCAGAGCAAGATATCTGGCCGACCTCCAAGTGGAACGAGGCTTTGCAGGTCTCGCGTACCGTCCGATTAGTGAAGCGATCTTGGCGTTTTATCGCTGCTCTCGTTATGAAAATGCCGGAGCATATATTACGGGACCTGGGACACGGTGTTAGTGGGTGGCTCGAAGCGATCACTAAAATCTCGGGCCTCGACGAGCAGCAGCTACTTGATATCAGCAACAGGATTCTTCAGCTTTTTGCAAATGAACAAACTCCAGTAACAGGCGGGCTTCAGTCACATGAGCCTGTGACTGAAGCCATCAATCATCCTGTGGGGATGACGACTCAGGCACTGATCAACATCTGGTTCAGCCGTAAGCCACGCGATAAAGGTGGGTTGCCGGCGGATCTGGAACCCATTTTCACACTGCTCTGTAATACGCGGTTTAGCCAATATCAGCACGGTCGCGTACTTTTGGCGGCCAATCTGATTGCACTTTATCGCGTGGAGCCGTTTTGGGCAGAATCAAAGCTGATCCCACTTATGTCTTGGACCGCTCAGCCTCAGACGGCTAGGGCTATTTGGGAAGGGTTTCTGTGGTCGCCTCGGCTGCATCAGCAGCTACTCTCTGCGATTAAGCCACATCTACTTGAGACCGCGGCGCATTATGATGAGTTGGGAGCACACGCATCGCAGTTTTCCGCTTTTCTCACGTATGTGGCGCTGGGTCCTGTATCTGGCTACAGCACGAATGAATTTCGGATGGCGATAGCTCAGTTTCCTATCGAAGGCCTGGAGCAGGTAGCTCATTCTTTGGCTCAAGCGCTGGGTGGGGCAGCTGAGCAGCGCGAAGATTATTGGCGTAATCGAGTAGAACCATTTTGGCGATTGATTTGGCCGAAAACGCGAGAGCTGGCAACAGAAAATATCGGGCAGTCTTTGGCGCGGCTTTGCTTAGCTGCCGGCGATGAGTTCCCGGCAGCCTTTAGGACGGTGAGAGACTGGCTATTACCCGTACAGCATGGGCATTTTATCGTCAAGACACTATTGGATTCGGGGCTGTGTACTCGATATCCCCAGGAGGCTTTGCGTTTCTTGGCGATTATCACTGGGGAGCAACCGTGGGTTCCGCGAGAGCTAGAGCCCTGTCTACTTGCAATTAGGTCGGCCAATGGGGCCGTACAAGCCGATCCTGAATATCGTCGGCTTAGTGATTACCATCGTCGCTATCGGAGTTGATTCGTAAGCGTCCGGCCAACTCGCCTTCCTGACCCCGACGCCAAGCGAGTCTCACGGGGTTGTCCGGAGTCGGTGCAGCGACTCGGGGAAACTCGATTTCAAGCGAGTCTCACGGGGTTGTCCGGAGTCGGTGCAGCGACTCGGGGAAACTCGATTTCAAGCGAGTCTCACGGGGTTGTCCGGAGTCGGTGCAGCGACTCGGGGAAACTCGATTTCAAGCGAGTCTCACGGGGTTGTCCGGAGTCGGTGCAGCGACTCGGAGAATCTCGATGTCAAACCGGCCTCGCGCGGTTGTCCGGTAACCGTCTGGCCAACTCACCTCTCAGCACACAGACCAGCTCGAACTAGAACAAATGAAAAGCAAAGCCTTTGTCCGCAGGTATATCCATTGGCTAAGCCTCTCTCTGACGTAGCTCATGCAGTGCTTGACACTGGGTCGCCATCGACGTCGGCTTCGTTGTATACTGCTCGCTCTGCATACCTTTGAGCTACAGGAACACCAGCATGACTGTACTCCAAACGATCTACTGGCAGCCTACGCCGCCTTAGCGCTACGCCCCCTCGCAACAACCTGCTTCCGCTAGCCTCGCTCGCGGGTGCGCACTGCTGTACGCCTGGTTTTACACCTTAAGCACACAGCAAAAAAATCCTCAAAATTTGAATTTGTATCGATTCGCTCGCCACTCCCTTGGCGTGCGCGATGCTTTGCCTTGGATATTTTCTATGCTGCAAAAACTTAGACAAACGTGGTTTTCCAACGTCCGTGGCGACGTGCTCGCGGGGCTGGTGGTCGCACTCGCGCTGATCCCGGAAGCCATCGCCTTTTCCATCATCGCCGGGGTAGATCCCAAAGTCGGTCTCTACGCCTCCTTCTGTATCTGTACTGTCATCGCCTTTGTCGGCGGACGCCCCGGAATGATCTCGGCGGCGACAGGTGCCATGGCACTGCTGATGGTTACGCTGGTAAAAGAGCATGGACTCCAGTACCTGCTGGCCGCGACTCTACTATGTGGCGTACTTCAAATCCTTGCCGGCTACCTGAAGCTTGGCTCGTTGATGCGCTTTGTTTCACGCTCGGTAGTCACCGGCTTCGTAAACGCATTGGCGATTCTGATTTTTATGGCCCAATTGCCTGAGCTGACCAATGTCACTTGGCATGTTTATGCCATGACCGCAGCGGGCCTGGGAATCATCTACCTGTTTCCGTATGTACCGAAAATCGGCAAGCTGATTCCTTCTCCATTGGTGTGCATTCTGACGCTGACTGCCATCGCTATTTACCTCGGTTTGGATATCCGCACCGTCGGTGACATGGGCCAACTGCCTGATACGCTCCCGATCTTCCTCTGGCCTGAAGTTCCGCTGAATTTTGAAACCCTGCGCATCATTTTCCCGTACTCGGCTGCGTTGGCAGTAGTCGGTCTACTCGAATCAATGATGACCGCGACCATCGTCGACGACCTTACCGATACCACCAGCAACAAAAACCGCGAGTGCAAAGGCCAGGGTGTGGCCAACATCGCTGCCGGCATGCTTGGCGGCATGGCAGGTTGCGCCATGATCGGCCAGTCGATCATCAACGTGAAATCTGGTGGCCGCAGCCGTCTCTCGACATTGTGTGCCGGCGTTTTCCTGCTGCTGATGGTGGTATTTCTTGGCGAATGGCTCTCCAAAATCCCTATGGCCGCACTCGTGGCTGTGATGATCATGGTGTCCATCGGCACCTTTAGCTGGGATTCTTTGCGTAATCTGAAAGAGCATCCGCTGTCGACCAACCTTGTCATGGTGGCGACCGTCGTGGTCGTCGTGGCCACTCACAACCTGGCTTACGGCGTACTGGTAGGTGTGCTGCTGGCTTCGCTGTTTTTTGCCAATAAGGTCGGGCACTACCTGGATATCAAGAGCACTCTGGAAGAGACGAAATCACATCGGACTTACTACGTCGTGGGCCAGGTGTTCTTTAGCTCTGCGGACAAGTTCACTGAGGTTTTTGACTTTAAGGAAGCGCTCAACAAGGTCACCATCGATCTCACACAGGCGCATTTCTGGGATATCACCGCCGTCGCAGCCCTGGATAAGGTCGTGATCAAGTTCCGACGCGAAGGCGCTGAGGTTGAAGTGCTCGGTCTCAATGAAGCCAGCGCAACAATCGTTGACCGCTTCGGCGTGCATGACAAACCCGGTGCCATCGACAAGCTCATGAGCCACTAAGGAGAACGACAATGACCCACATAATGGCCTGCATTGATAACTCACAATCCTCATTGGCGGTCTGCGATTACGCAGCATGGGCCTCGCAACGACTCAGCGCTCCCCTGACCTTGCTTCATGTGCTGGATAAGGAGAAATATCCTGCATCCGCTGACCTCAGCGGCAATATCGGTCTCGGCAGCAGAGAACATCTACTGGAGGAGTTGGCCACGCTGGATGCGCAGCGGGCAAAACTGGCCTTGGAGCATGGGCAGCACATGCTTGAAAAAGCTCGCGAGCGAACAGTTCACTCTGGCGCCATGTCACCTGATATGAAGCAGCGCCATGGCCATCTCGTCGAAAGCCTGAGCGATCTCCAAGACGATATTCGGTTACTGGTGATTGGAAGAGTCGGTGAGGACAGCACGCGCAGTGCCCAAAGTCTTGGCAGCCAGATTGAAGCGGTAGTCCGAACTATCCACCGCCCCATCCTGATTACAACCAGCCATTTCAGGAAACCTGAAACGGTCATGGTGGCATTTGACGGCAGCGCTACAGGCCACAAGACCGTACAGATGCTTGCTTCAAGCCCGCTGTGCGAAGGCCTGCCAATTCATATCGTCATGGTTGGTACGGACTCTGAAGAAAACCAGAACGAGCTGGAGAAAGCACGATCCACACTTGCCTCTTATGGCCTGCTAGTGCATGCCGAGATCCGCCCAGGCGAAGTAGAGTCGGTACTTCATGCGTATCAGGCAGAGCACGGCATTGACCTCTTAGTCATGGGGGCGTACGGGCACTCACGCATCAGGCAGTTTCTGGTAGGCAGCACGACCACGACGATGCTGCGAACATCCACTTTACCCGTATTGCTGCTTCGCTGAGCCAGTTCCACTGGCCACAGTATTTCCAGAACTGCGGAAATGCCGTGGCCACCCTGGACGATGACTAACTGATTTTGCCGTAACGAGACCACATGCAACTCATAACTGAAATTGTTCACCCCGAGCTGAAATCCAAGCAGGGCAGAGTATTCCGTCGACATGCAGCACGGGGCATCGTGATGCGGGGTGAACAGATCCTGTTGCTGTTCACCGAGCGTTATAACGACTTCAGCTTTCCTGGAGGCGGCCTTGATGGTGACGAGGACATTGTCACAGGCCTGAAGCGTGAGCTTGAGGAAGAGACTGGTGCTCGTGAAATACAGGTGCTCCAGCACTACGGTTACATCGAGGAGTACCGGCCCTACTGGAAGCCACAGTACGATCTGATGCACATGACCTCGCATTTTTATCAATGCGAAGTAGCGCCCCAGCTAGAGCCCGTGAGAATGGAAAGCCACGAAATCGCTAATGGTATGCGGCCTGTCTGGATCAACCTGCATGAAGCCATCGCGCACAATGAAGCCGTCATGCAGCGCCACGAGTCTTCGATGGGGCAATCAATTCTGCGCGAAACCTACATGCTCAGAAAAGTCGCTTCCGAATTGTTGATGCCAATCAGCCTTTGAGCTGACTATTTGGCGAAGTCCACTTAGCCTGTCTCAGGCAAGCATCCAATGCTGCGGGAGTAATTGCGTGATTTCGCTAGCCCGCTGTGTCGGAAGCCGCATCAGCACATCCTTGAGATAGGCATACGGATCGTGGCACAGGCGACAGCGCTTTCGGTCGGCCAGTTCACTTTGACGGTGCCACGCGGGTGCTGGATTTCAATGCATATACTCGCTGAAGCTGCCTGCGAATGTCCTCCGGCTAATGGCAAGGGCACTGGAATGAAAGCAGGTTGCAGCGCCATGGTTTTGTTCGTGAGTACCCTAATCCATTTATGGACGAGGTTCGCGTTAAGGCTGTGCTTCTGCGCGACGCTGGCAATTGATGCGCCGGGCTGGGCGCACTCTTGGACAACTTGGGCCTTGAAGGATTTTGAACAGGAACGGCGTTGTGACTGCATGGAAATACCCGCTTAAAAGGCTAGAAATGGTGTCCACTTAAATTAGGTGGACACCATCGCCTTTGGCGTCGGGGGCAGGAAGGTGAGTTAGCCGGACGGTTACGTTGTCCGCACTTAGTGCAACGACTCAGTAGTTCAATCAAAGAGCGAGCATAGGAAAACGGCTTGGATAAGCAATATGCAACTTTTGCACATTGCTTCCTCGGCCAGTCTTCTTTCGGTCACCTTTAAACTCGCGGAGTTCGGGCAGCAGTGGGAGTGCACCTGATCTGGCACGTGTGGCTGAATCAGGGTTTCGCACTGGCGGCAGGCCAACTTTCCTGACTATCTATACTAGTCCCGTTGGCGTTTAGTACTAACCATCGCTCTACCAATCCAGCCTGTCAGCACTGTCATCATGCTGCTTGGCTTCTGTCTCGTAATCATCTGCAATGACGCTCAAAATGGCTGAGGTTCTGTGCCAGTCGAATGCTGTTGCCGTGGCATACGCCTTAAACTTGGCTGCCAGCTCTCGTTCTTGGTTGCCCCCTTCACGGAATAGACGGGTTGTGACGCCTCGCAGATTTCGTAGGCCGATTGCAAACCCAATCTCCAGATGCTCGCTACGTACGGTCTCGATTAGCTCTCGAACCTCCAAGGCTGGCCATAATCCGTCATCGCCAACAGGCGAGTGCGCTAGTACTTCACCAATCTTTTGGTCGGCGATCAATGCACGACCTCTGGCTTTGGCAAGCTTTCGCGCTTCCTTGACCCACTGGTCCAGCGCTCTTTGAGCGATCTTTCCATCAGATCCAGTGCCAGGGATCATGTCCCATATCCGAAGAATATTAAACGCCTGCGTAGCTGCATTGCGCGTCCTCGCCGGCTCTTCGATAGGCTCTTCGTCAATACCGCTCTCCGGAGAGGGCTTGAATATTGCGCAGATGATCTGGACAAAAAGCTCTGGGCTTTGAGCCATTGCTTTGGGAATTATTTTGGGCGGCCTTTTCGAATGTTCTAGGATGGGGAGGTAGGCCACTTCGATACCTAGCATTTCGCTTTCGTCGATATCCGATGCCTCATCCAAATAACTCAGCATTTGCTCAAGGTAATACTGAAACATCACCCCAGCGTTACGATCGTCGTTTGCTGGGTATGGCTGAATTGCCGCTGCGCGTAGCATTTGAATCAGATCCCCAGTGGGAAGTTGAGCAAATCGTTTTCTGCCACTCACGAATTGGATCGCGTCGTGAGCACGTCCCGCGCTGAGTAGCTTGGCAACAACTAATCCTACTTCGTCCTCTGTTGAGTCAATGCCAAGAGCATGAACAGTCCGCCAATATTCACTATCAACGTCTCCACCGGCTTGCGCAGCGAGTGACCAAGTCCAGTTGCAAGGGCGAAGTGAGTGCAAAATTTGAACGACGGTTTTGTAGCCCCAGTTGTTTTCAACGGCAACCTTAACCAAGGACTCAAGCCACTGTTCTTGAGGTTGCGCTTTAGCGCAAATAGCGCCTTGCGCCATCTGTTGATGTTTGAGGTCGTCGCTGCGTAAGCCTCTTTCAATCAATGATGTTAGCTGCTCTTGTGCTTGGTCCCCCTGGGCGACCGCCCAGCCAAGTGCCATAGCGTTGACAGCGTAGTGTGCCAGTTTGAATACCGCATCGACGCCATGATCCCTTAATAGCATGGCAGATTCTGTAGTTCGCAGTTCAGCGAGAAGCTGCTCGTTTTTTTCCCAGTCAGACATCGGGCGGACAAGTGACACCCCATTGTTGAATAGCCACCCCAACTTCTGGATAGGATCGTGAGGAGCTAACAGGTTGTACACCTCCTCCAACTCTACTATTTTGTCTTCTTCTAACGACCATTCGGCGTCGGGAAACTCCCTGTGGTTATTCATTACCGTCCTCAAACGGTTCCACAAGCTTGTCCTATCGGCTTCGTCAGTAAGGTTCTGTTCACAGTGGCGTAACTGATCAAGCAAACCTTGGAGATCCTCTTCGGGGATGTCTGAGAGGCGTCCAAGCAGTTGCTCCCATCGCCCAACGTCTGTCCCCACATCTTCAAGTAGCCTGTGGGTGATTTCTCGGGCGCCCTGTCGAATGAGGGGATAGGAGATAGTCTCTCTTTCTGTAGCGTCAAAGTCGCGCCATCTTGTTCTGCCAGATGGGCTGACAGAATCATGTCCGCTTGGAAGAATGGAATTCATGAGCTTCCAAGCTTGTTCGGAGTGACTGTTTCTTAAACGGTCCAACACCTTGAGGCGCTGGGATAGAGGGGTGTTCGTTTGGGGCTCCCACAGAAGAAAAATGTCGCGAAGGCTGCTTCCTGGACGATTACTGTAGCGGCCTCCTGGATCAGCTGCGTCGAGCCTTGCCAATATGTGCGCAACTGGTGCTATGTAATCCTGCGACCAAGCCAACGCTTCAAGCGCCCACAGAAGATCTGATAGATGTTCGGCATCAAAAATGCCATGCCCATCACTGCCAAACAGCGCATAGATTGCCGGTTCGTCGTCATCCAAGCTGCGCTCTAATTCTCGGAGGAATTGCCGCGGCGCGGCCTCCGCGAGAAGTTGAAACTCCGTACTCAGTGACCACCACCGCTGGCCGTCGGCACCATTCAGTACCTTTTCAACAATTCGGGCGGCTCGGTGTTCAGCCTGTGGATCTGCGGGGGCACGACCTCCGAACAGCGCCAACATGATCAACGTTTCACCTACGCCTCGGCGAAGAATCTCAGAATACTCAGGCTTGACGTCTTTCACCGCTGCCAGCCATCGTTCCTCGGGCTTCATGGCGTAGCGTGGATCAGCTGAGGTGAGCACCTCGATTGCGACGGCTTCAAAGTTCGATAGATCGTTGCTGGAGACATGGCTGGCGAGTAGCAGCCAAGCATCTTGAGGAGATGCTATTTTCCAGGCCGTACCTACTTTTCTAAGCGGGCTATCGAGATCACCTGCGTATCGGGGCAAGTCTCTAATCAGATCATCATAAGAATCGCCGCCCAGTCGAGAAAGCACACTTTGGTCAGTATCTGATTTCTCGTCCCAACCACCGGCTAGCATTCCAGCTATTAGCCCTCGTGGTGGAGGAGTTCTTGCCCACATAGGAACACTTCCGGTCTCGCCCGCCATCAGTCGGCGAAGAATAGCCAAGCTTCTTGAGGACTCTCTAGCGAATCGCTCGGCGTCCTTTAATGGAACTCCGATATTCGACAATGCCTCTCGAATGCCTTCTCGCGAGGGCCTTTGGAGCCTTCTGGCATTCGAAACTGGGGAACCGGAGCCATAGGCTGACAAAACATGGTGGCCCTTCCTGGTGATAACTTGGGCTAAGCCTGGCTGCGGATCGATCAGGACGATGATCATCGGGCTTGCGCTGTCTGCAAGTTTGCGTGCCTGCTCGGCGTCCGTTGCTACCAAGCAGCGAGCAAGGTAATGCTCAGATACGCTTTCTGGTAGTTGAGTAATGGCCGCGTACAGCAATGCGCAGACCTCCTCTGCCGTTTCTCCTTGGAAATCTCTTTGGGAGGCTGAAGACCTGAGCCAAGTTAAAATTTCTACAGCGGATTCATCACGATCACTCAGAATCAGATCAGTGCTAAGCGGCCACTGTGTCGCAAGTGACCACTCTTGCCATACTTCTTCCAACTGCAAAGTTCCAGCAGGACGTTTCCCTAAGTGGCTGGCGAGCCAGTGACCCACCGCAGGGTACGTTTCGATCCAATGGACAAGGTCGCTACCGTCGTAGGCGAGGACGTCCGCCCATACGTTTTCGTTACGTTTTGCATCAGCCCACTGCTCCTTTTTGGACCATGGCCGCGGCGTTACAAAAATGAACGTGGAGACATTTCTGACTAAGTGTTCTGGATCATCTGTTCGCTTGAGATAGTCGTCGTTGGCTTTGCCCAGGATATTGTCTCGTTGGGTGCCAATTTCCCAGCCAGCCGTTCCCTTTGGCACATAAAGTGTTTTTTCGATTGCGATGGAAAGCCCATCCCATCCTGGGTGCTGCACTGCTTCATCGGATGGAAAATGCACGCTGGAGCATCCAGAAGCTTTTATCAGTTTGGATAAAAGCTCAGGCAGTCCACTTTGACCGCCTCGGCGCTCGGCCCATTGAGCTATGTCATTTTGAGTTGTCCAGCGGATTGGGTTGCCCGATTTTGTCGTGGGGCCAAGCGGGGGAAGAAAGATGCCCGCTACTGCGCCCCCTGCGGGGAATGTGATGCCTGCATTTTCCAATGCTGCCCTAATTGCTTGAGCGTTATTGGGGACGGGTTTGCGCTGTCCTCGCTCGAAATCTGCCAAAGTTGACGCCGCGATGCCCGCTTTTTTTGCCAGGTCTTGTTGGGACCATGCCAGAAGTGCACGGCCGGCTCGTACCTGCTTCGCGGACAGCATTGAGGAATCAGACATGACAAAATCTCCGATGAGGTCATATTTTTTATATGACCTAACTGAAAATGTGTCAAGTTCTCGTGGCTTGATATTTATTAAACGCGTGGAGGAGAGCGGTAATTACCCGCTGGCAGGCCATTTACGATCGTGGAGGCAGGCTTGGATGGTTTACTCTACGAGAGTGTGTGTGCCAGTGGGGGAGGTCGGTTTCAAAGCTAGCTCTGTAGGCGTCACTGATTAGAAAATACCTGAACTCACACCCGCTGTGCGGAATGTAACCAGCGGCTGGACGCTCAAACCCAAGGATCCTTGTAAAGTTAGGCGCGATAGTATCCCCGATAGTCAGCGCAATTGTATTCTCCAGTTTTTGCTGTGCAGCTTTGAGTAACGCTCATCTAGCTCTTCACATCCCGTCGGTGTGAATGTAACGGGGGCTGGACAGCAATATGCAAATTTTGCACATTGCACCTGTTTTGTCTGAGGAAGACTAATTATCAGGTTTTCTTAATGTTATCTCTATCCCGTCAAAAGTGATCGTTAGTCAAAGCTCATAGGGCTGACTTTGCCGAAGATGCTGAATCGCTCCAGAAATCGCGAGTGCCTGCTTACTCCGTCATTAAGCATCAGTAGTAGCTTAGTTTTAATAAGTTGCACGCATCGAAAAGTTGTTTATATCGCATCTAGCCAGCTTTGCCGCAGCTTAGTTCTTGTATTGAGTGGATGAGGGTATTTAGTAGCTTAGTTTTTGATTCTTAATCCAGTCATTGATCTCTGATTCAAGCCACCTGCTGCGGCTTCCAATCTTACGGTGTCGCGGAAATCTTCCTTCTCTCATTTCCTTATAAACAAAAGTATGGGAAAAGCCTATTTTCTTACATAGATTTTTTCTATCTAATAGTACTTCCGACATTTTCAAACTACCTTATTGTTGTTGGTAGCATTAGTTTATGCTTGGCCGGAGCTATCTGTAAATGGTGGGAAGGGCATAGCTTGTTAAATTAACTTGACGCTAAATAAACCTCGGATATTGAATTATGTTGTACTCAAAATTCAAAGCCTTTTACCGTTCGTCGGTTTTTTGAGTTGCGCTCTCAATGAGGTCCGACCAGCGTTGCCATAACACATGTTGTTCGGCAGATTCGTCGGAGATCACATAAATAAGATCGAGGGTTTTATCGTATTCGATCTCATCCTCATCATCTGAACCATGAGCAATCATGGAGTGAATCATGCCCTTTGCGGCTTTGAAATGTGATCTCACACCACTTGAAAAAGATCTCCTGAGATCGTGCGGGGTGAATGTCGGTATGGATAATATGTAATCCATGGGGCGGGCAGTTTTTCGTTTTCCAAAGATTGAGAGTATTCCATTGTTTAGAGTATTTTTCGTTATCACTCTTGCTTCATAATCAGCACTAGTTCGCGGCGACTGAAAAACCCTATCCGAGGTTTTTGGCAGTCCAGCAATCAGCGACATCGCAAATTTACTCAAATAGACGGAATGCTTTACCCCGCCTTTCATGCGCTCTGGAGGGATATGGTAAATTGTAGCGCCATTGGGTAGCTGCTCTAGTTCGCTAAATCGCATCCCCACGACCTCCTGCCGACGCATGCCGGTGAGTAGTGCTATCTGCAATGCGACGGTAGTTACCGAGAATAGATAACCTGTTGCACGGTGTTTATTCAGCATCACCCAAGTTTTACTTAGCTCTTCAAGATCTAGGCATCTGCGTAACTTACCCGTATGCTTCTGCTTTATATCAAGCATCGAATCAGTAATCCCGAGCATCGGGTTCTTGGTGATCTCTATGTATCCCAAAAAAACCGCATGACTAAGAATTTGATTTAGAATCGTTCGGCAGATACTTGCTGTCCGCTTCCCGTCGCCTTTATTTCCTATGCCATTCCCTGAATCTTTCTTGATTTTTTGTAGTAGCCGGATGCATGCCTTGCCGTCGATATTTTTAAGCTTAAGCTGCCCAAAACTGGGTTCCAGCCAACGTGCGTATCGATTGCGGTAGTCGTTCAGCGTGGAATCACGGAGCTTTTTTTCAGCACTAATATATGCAAAGTACTCTTTCGCAATTTCGACGAAAGTCGGTTCTGACCATTCTGCCAGCGCAGCCTCATGCTGCTCCTGTCTCGGATCTATTCCTAGGCTGATTTTTTCCTTGAGTGCAAAGTGTTTTTTGAAGGCCTCCGTGAGAGTCAGCTCGGGATGCGGAGGTTCGTGAGCGAAGTCGATGGCAGAGGTGCCGTTGAAAAGCCGCAGGCGGCTCACAAATTTTTTCGTACCCCCTTTGTTAATCACAGCGCTAAGGCCGTCGCCGCACGCAATCCTGATTTTCTTTTGAGGATCAGGCTTGGTGTTTCGGATCTGTCTCTCCAACTCTGCTCTGCTTGCCATATTTTTGTATTCGTCTAGGTGTGGGATCGCTTTGGTATAATCCCACCATGATCCCACAAAAATGGTTTACAGGCAATTCCAGATCATGACGCCTGCTTAATGTCAATGCTATAAACGCTTGATTTTATGGAGTTTGTAGGGGGTGCGTCAGTCGTGGCGGGGTTGTGTGAACGGATTCGAAATCCGTTGTACCTTCACCGGTACCTAGGGTTCGAATCCCTATCTCTCCGCCATTATTTATAAACAGAAACCCCCAATAACTTAACGGTTGTTGGGGGTTTTTGTTTTTGTAGCAGAAATGCGCAAGTAAATTCTGCTACGTTCGTCATTACCTGATGACAGTGCGGGTCGATCATGAACTTCGAAAAAGTGCTCACGCATGTGCAGGCTAACCTTCCAGGTCTTTTGGCAGTGTACGTCTTTGGCAGCCAGGTGACGGGGGAGGCAAATGCCGCCAGCGATCTTGACTTGGCTGTGCTGATTGAAGGAAGCATTGACCCACTGCAACTGTGGCGTCTATCCGGGGAATTAGCGGATATCGTCAAGGTGCCCGTTGATTTGTTGGACTTACGCGCAGCCTCGACGGTCATGCAATACCAAGTCATAACGACAGGGCATCGCCTGTGGAGCAAGGACAGTCAGGCCGGTATCTTTGAGAGCTACGTACTCAGCGAGAAAACTGCGTTGGATTGCGCCAGGGCAGAGCTGCTAGTCGACATTCAAAAGGACGGAACGGTATATGGCCGATGATGTACTCATCAACAAGGCTGCCAGCATTGAGCGCTGCGTTGCTCGTGCTCGGGAGGAGTACGAAAAGGATCCAGCCAGTTTCGCCACTGACTTAACCCGTCACGATGCGGCCATTCTCAATATTCTGCGTACCTGTGAGGCTGCCCTGGACATGGGGCAACATCTGATTCGTCGTGAGCGCCTCGGTGTCCCCCAACGTGCTCGTGACGTGTTTGAGCTGCTGGCGCGGGGCGGATGGGTGAATCCTTCCTTGCTCACCAACCTGAAAAACATGGTCGGTTTCCGCAATATCGCTGTGCATGAGTATCAGACGCTTCAGTTGCCTATTACCGTTGCGATTATCACCAAACATCTGGGCGATTTCCTGGCATTCAGTGCACATGTCTTGACTAAGGAATTGGGCCAGTAAGCCGATTCAAATAACGCATCCAGATCAAAGCCAACCCGGTATTACTTTGGACGCAGCCAGCGCCGTATTAGACGCCGATCAGAAGGACAGCCGCATCTTCGCCAAGCGCAAAAACCCTGGTCGCATCGACGGCGTGGTGGCAGTGGCCATGAGCATCGATGCATCTGAACTGCAACTGGCCGAGGTGAGTGACCACGACGGTTTTTTCAACAACCCGATTATGCTGGGTGCCTGGCTGTAAAACTTCTTCATGATTTCAGTTTGGCGTTTCTGAGTGTGGTGGGGTATCAGAGCACGACAAACAGATGAAACGCACTTGTGTGAGTCCCGGCATGGGACTAGGATCATTCCATGAGAATCATCGCGATCAGCCAGCTCAAGACTTTCTGGCAGAAATACCCGGATTCAGAGCAATCCCTCCTTGCCTGGATTGACGAGGCAAAGAAAGCGAACTGGCAGACGCCCGCAGACATCAAGGGCCAATTTCGCCATGCGAGCGTTCTCAAAAGCCGCCGGGTCGTGTTCAACATCAAAGGCAATGACTACCGGCTAGTTGTCGCTGTGGCCTATCGCTACGGCGCGCTCTATATCAAATTTGTCGGCACACATAAGCAGTACGACGCCGTCGACGCTGATACTGTGGAAATGGAGTAACCCATGAACATTCGACCCATTCATACCGAACAGGATTACCAAGAAGCGCTGAAGGCTGTCTCGCCGCTGTTCGATAATGAACCAGAGCCCGGGACGCCTGAAGGGGATTACCTTGAGGTAATGATTACGCTGATCGAAGCTTATGAAGCGAAACACTTTCCGGTTGATCTGCCCAATCCGGTGGACGCCATACGTTTCAGGATGGAACAGTCCGGTTTGTCAGCGACAGACCTTGTGCCTGCCATTGGGCGCAAGAATCGGGTGTATGAGGTGCTGAACGGGAAGCGAGCTCTTACGCTGCCGATGATTTGGAAACTACATGAGATGTTTGGGATTCCGGCAGAGAGTTTGATTAAGCCGGTAAAAGCGCTGTAGCACCGAATGGGTCTGACCCGCATAAAAAATCCGGACTCCTGATAAGAGCTCCGGATTTTTTATGCCTGCCATTTTGATTACCTAGCTTTTCCGAAACAGGTGCTTACGTTATGCGGGTTCGGCGGTTTTCGAGCAGGGTTGCGCTGGCTGGGGTAGGGCGCTAACCTTCCGCCGTCGCCCTCATGGCGACCGGTTTTGACAGGCCGAATAACGTGCGATCTCTGTGCATCCCCAAACTGGTTCCAGGCGTCTGTCTGTGCCCATTTGTTATGGCGGCTGTGCGTGGGGCATCTTCGGGTGCGCCGGGTTTCCACGTTTCCGGTCTGTCAACCCGCGTACAGCTGCCACCCAATCCTGTTTGACAGCGGGGGAGTGGTAGCTTCTTTTCATAACGTGGAGTTACATCATGAAGAACAGCACCGCTGATTTTACCGAAGGGCATGCGCGCAAACTCTTTTGCGTAGCCGATGACGTCGGCACCGAAGAAGCCCTCACAAACGCCACCGAAATCCTGTCATCTGCCCTGCAAACCGCTTACCAATGCGCCGAAGATCCAGTCAGCACACAGTCGCCCGTGATCATGGCCCTGGCTCAATTGATTGAGAACGCGCAAGCCTTGGTGGACGCTGTCCTGGAGCGTGATTTCCCCACGGCCAAATAAATACCTGCTTCTGAAACGAAAAAAGCCTGCTGAACTCAACGCTCAGCAGGCTTTTTTGTGGCTGCAACTCGGTCAGGCAGGCTGCGCCACCAAGCTGTTGCTCACCTTGCGGCCCAACACCAGCACGGTCGCAAACCCCAACCCCACCAACACAGTGGCCAGGCTCAACAACACCGCGCTGCCCATTTGGTCGACGATCCGTCCACCAAAGAACGAGCCCAGGGCAATGATCACCTGAAACAGCGCCACGAACAGCGGCATGCCTCGTTCCACATCCTTGGGCGCCACCACGAACATCCAGATACTGGCGCAGGCCGGGAAGGCGCCAAAGGCAAAGCCCCAGAGTGCGATCAGCACCACGGCGCCTGTCATACCGGTGGCGAAGTAGGGGAACAGGGCGGTGCTGGTCCCGATCATCAGCGCGACCAGCAGCAAGGTGTTACGCACGCTGCGGTTGGCGGCGAAGCCGGCGAACACATTGCCCAGTACGCCTGCCACGCCATACAGCAGCAACAATGAGCCAATCGTCGGCCCGTCGAAGCCGGAGCTGTGTTTGAAGAACGGCGCGACATAAGTGTACGCAGCAAAGTGCGCCAGGCCGATCAGCAGTACGGCAATCAACCCGACCCGCGCTTGTGGGTTGATAAACAGGGCTGGCAGGTCACGAACCTCAATGGCCTTTTCCGGTTTGAGGCGCGGCAGCAGGCAGACTTGCGCCAGCAGCACTGGCACTCCCACCAGCGCGGTGACCAGAAAGGTCATGCGCCAGCCCATCAGGCCGCTGAGCCAGGTGCCTACGGGCACGCCGAGTACGGTGGCCAGGGTCACGCCCATCATGATGATCGACGTGGCTTTTGCGACGCCGACGCCCTTGGGCGCCAGCCTGCCGCTGAGGGCGATGGCCGTGGCCCAGAAGCCGCCGATGCTGATGCCGAGCAATACACGCCCGAACAGCAGCAGGCTGAAATCGGTGGCAAAGGCCACCACCCCGTTGGCGAGGATCATGACCAGCGTCAGGCCGATCAGCAGATAGCGGCGGTCCATGGCGCCAATGCCAACCGACAGCAACGGCGCGGCAAGGGCCGCCATGATGCCGGGCAGGGTGACCATCAGGCCTGCGTGGCCGGCACTGATGCCCAAGTCGCTGGCGACGTCGTTGAGCACGCCCACCGGCAGAAACTCGCTGGTCACCAGGGCAAAGGCACCCACGGCGACCGAAAGAATCGCCAGCCACTGCTGTTTGACGCTTTGTTGATTATGTTCGGGAAGGCCGCTAGGGGCCTGGCTCGCGCTTGGCATGGGATTGGGTTCCGGGAGGAATGTCGCCTGAAGCCAGGCGCAGGAGAGGGACGCTGGGGGCGATTATAGGAATCAGTGCTGGCAATCGAGCAGGCGCTCGTTTCGATAGTAATCATCAGTGCTATCGATGTGAGGTTTTTGACGAGTCCTCACTCTGCATAAAAAATGAAAAAGCCCGAAGTTGATTCAGCTTCGAGCTTTCTGGTTATGACGATGTTTTAGCTGCCGCCGTGGAATCTATTTTAGCTAGCCAGCGCATTCAGTACATGTACTGGGTCATTATGGATAGCTTTCAACAACGCCTTCGCCGGCCCAGTAGGTTCGCGACGACCCTGCTCCCAGTTGCGCAACGTGCCGAGCTGAACGTCAATCAACGCTGCGAATTTAGCCTGGGTCAGCCCTGTCGCCTTCCGGATCTCTTTGACTCGCATTGAGTCAACATGGAATTCACGCGAGGGCTCCCGTTCTCCGTGCAGGATCTCGTTCATCTCTTGAACGCTTTCCATCAATTCATCAAAAAATCTGCTCATAGCTATCTCCAGTGCTCAATCGCAGCCTTCAGTGACTTGCGCTCGTCGGCGCTCAAGTCCTGCTGTTCATTTTTGGGATAGATCATCAGTAAATAATCTGTGATGCCGAGACGAAGTGGTAACAATTTTTGTTGCACTAGAATACGGCCAATTATGTTCTGGCCAACCGCCCCAAAAGACACTCAATAAACACCCCCTCCGCCCGACTCATCTTCTGCTCCCGATTCCACAGCACGTGAATATCCACATCCGCAATGCCCTCATCCGGCGGCAGCCGCCAGAGC